>Ga0315899_10005195_pt1 | contig 14059 bp, 16 predicted proteins | sample LakEriMetagenome_2_FD_203518 | JGI IMG/M metagenome (GOLD analysis project Ga0315899, IMG submission 203518) | Freshwater fungal communities from buoy surface, Lake Erie, Ohio, United States - Buoy 4 MA112 | ecosystem: Environmental > Aquatic > Freshwater > Lake | place: USA: Lake Erie, Ohio... | reverse complement strand
GTTTGTTGCTGCCTTTGTAGACGTGTGTGTGTGTGTGTGTGTGTGTGTGTGTGTGTGTGTGTGTGTGTGTGTGTGTGTGTGTGTGTGTGTTGATATGTGTGTCGGTGTGTGTTTATGTTGATGTGTGTCTTTTTTTCCTTCTTGTGCCTTGTGTCTGTATTCCAACTCACACGCATGTGCGCATCTGACATATGACGTTTGCACTTGCGTGGGTGCGAGTGTGTGTTGTGTATGTGAACACGCATCAGCACGCGCCTTTTCGAGCTTGGCGCCAGACAACGAAACGAGTCTGCAGAGGATAAGAAGGCGCGCAAGGAGGCCGCCAAAGAGGTGTGTGTGTGTGTGTGTGTGTGTGTGTGGTTGTGTCACACTGTGATCTCTCTGTCTCTCGCGCGCGCACACGCACACGCACGCGCGCACACGCGCGCTCTCTCGTGCGCTCTCTCTCAACGCCCCCCCCCTTATTCCTCGGGGGCTGGAGGGGATGGCGCTCGAGGACCGCAGGGGCTAGGGCCGGAGGGGTGGCGCTGATCGGAATCTTGGCCTTCCTGACTCTGGGCATGTGGATGAAAACAGCTCAAGGCTCTGGCGCGGGAGAAAAAGAGTGCCAAAAAGGCCCTCCTCAAAATGGAGAGGTCGGCGGGGCCCGCAATCAAGGCTGAAGACCCCCGCACCAAGGGTGGCCTGTCCATTCAACGATACTAATGTAACCATGCGTCACGCATGTTGGACCAGGAATCATCGATGGACCAGGAATCATCGACGCTTCCTGGTCTCGCTCAAGCCAACACATTATATCTAAAGAGAAGCTGCCATGCTGCCCCCGCCCTCTCTAGGACGTGGGTACAGGCATTTATTCTGATGGAATAGTGAGACTCTGGGGGTGCAAGACCTTGGCTTGTGGCTCGTCGACACCGAGGAGGTGGTCGGTCGCCTAGTCAACACCTCTAGGTGGTCGCCGACGAGGGCTTGGCCCCCTGCTGCTCATAAAATAAGTTGGCCGTGGCTCGGTTGCCGCCGGATTCTGTACTGCTCCACTGCTTGCCCTGATCAATTTCTCTCCCTGCACTTGCTCCAGCTTCCGAGCCTCTCCGCCGTCATTTAAGCCTCCCGACTCCACGCGTGCTGTATGTGTGCCATTGGCTATGGCATTGCCTTTCGCCGGGGAGCTCTCCACCAAAAGCGTTGAGAGATGCTCATTGTAGTGTCGCATTGCCTCCACTTGAGCACTAGCTTGCCCCCTGCCTTGAACGTGTGCATCACCCGTCGCTAGCACATGCAGCTTGGAAGATCGTGAGGGCATCTTGAGCGCACTTGAGAACATGCTCAGTGCCTTTGCGCCACGCCCTGGAGATGACTGAGACCTGGTAGCCAGACTTGAAACCTCTGTGTGGGCGGCATTAACCGGGCTTTGCTGCACCTGCGGCACTAATTGCTGTGAAAACGCCGCTTCATCGTTGTTTCCACCTTGTCTCGAATTATAGTAGGAAAGAATCAAGGCCATGTTTGACTTGAGACTACCTATTTCTGACAGCAGGGTAGCCTCTGCGGCTCTGTGCCCTGCCTGCATCTTTTCAATCTGCTCGCACGCCAAACGATACGACGTGGGTACCGTCAGAAAGGACATGGCTGCCAAACGCAGGAAACTACAGAAACAGAATATACAACACAGAAGCTCGCTTTCATAACGCTGTATCAAAACGCTGCATCATAATGCTGCATATAGAACACAGAACCTCGCTTTCATAACGCTGTATCCAGGCTTTGAGCAAATCTTCCTTCTGTTGCACAAGGGCGAGCAGCCGTTGATTCTCAGCCTCTTTGCCCTTGATTGACATGAAACCGCTGCCAATCCCCACATGCATCGTCACAACTCAATGCAAAAAAGGAGGAGAGCAGAGGAAGATACCAACCTGTTTTTGCAGAAGTTGGCTCGAGTAATCTCGGATTGGAGAACGTGTACCTTTGCATCTCTCTCCTTTATGGCCATCCACGCAGAAGCTAAAGCGCGGCCAGAAAGATCCAATGCTGCCAGTGTTCCACAATGACTTCCGCGTTGACGGTGCGCTTCCGCCGTACAAGCGTGCATGGCAGCCACCAGTGGATCTGTCTCAGTTGGTTTGTCCGCCAACTGCTGCTTCATCGTTTCGAGACTGGTTGCGAGACTAGTTTGCATGAGGTCGTAGACACCCCCTAGCTTGATGGTCCTTCGAGCTTCCTGTAGATCTTTCTCCAGGATGTGAATGTGGGCCTTTCCCAAGAACTCGCACTGCAAAAGCACTTGACCCGCGTCGTGCTCGCGAGCCCGATTGCGCCGCTCAAATTCCTCCAAACGTCCCTGCAGCACTCGGATTTGTCGAGACAGGCTTGCCTCGCCCTGGAGCTTCAGTCGTAAGGTATTCGACGAGTCCTGCAGTGACGACTCAATCGCTAGTATCGTCTGTGTCATTGCTGTGATCCAATTTCCCGCAAGATCATCTTCCCAATGTGGTTCCTTGAGCGAGTCTGGAGCATTCACAGTATTTACAGCCCTGAGGAACGGGCTGCCACTACCTCGCCGCATGAGGCGCTCTTCCCATGTGGGGGTGACTACTCCTGGGCTCAGCTGCTTTTGTATCATGTTAGCCTCGAGCTCTTGTGTGCGTGTCACAAGCGCCCTTACTTCTTCGTTGCGATTTCGCAGGGCTTCTTCCAGCTGCATTACAGCACGTTGCAGCGTATCGCGTTCTCCTTGAACTGATGCTAACTGGGCCTGAAGTGTGGCTATACCGTCGGATGCACAAGTCGGCCGTTCCTCAATTAATCCGGAAACTCTTTCTGCTTTGTTTGCCGCAATGGTTGTCTCATGCTTTCTGAGAAATTCCGCCTGAATGCTATTCTCCTTGACAAGCGTTTCAAGATGCCTTTGCAGGGTGTGGAGCTGAATTGCATTCTGCTGGGCTCGAACGAGATATGACGTGGGAACTAAGGTGCCGTTTGAAGATTCAGCATCGGTGCGCCACGGACTATCCGACACAACCACCTCGGCCTTGACTATTGAATCGATTTTGCGGACCCGCCACAGTGCGCGATCGCAGGTCTGCTCCGCGTCTCCTCTGCTCTTTGACCGGGGAGATTCTCTTGTCCGCATGCTGCTTGGTGCGACAGGAGCGTGCCGCGGTGAGGCTTGCCGAGGAGAGTTCGTCGTGGAAGCACCCATCCAGGAGGGCCCAGCAACCACTCCCTCAGCACGAGGGGTTCGAAAGCTTTGAAGCTTTGCGTCCCCGCGATTGCTCTCAGCTCCCTGCAGTCCTGACGACTCGCTCGCACCGGCGTCGGATGCCGCCGGTGTTTCCGGCGTAGGGGACCTGTAAGGCTGCACCGCCGTCGGGGACCTCGTTGCCGGCTTGTTGTTTCGCACCCAGGCTGGTGGCTCCTTGGCCTCCGCGTCCGCCGCGCCGGCGCTGGGAGATTCTTTGGGGTTTCGCACTCTTGTCTCCTGCGCACTCTTCAAGACAACAACCTCGCGATCGGGAGAAGACGTTCTGCTCCTCGGCGTTTGCCGGGGCGTGCTTTTCAAGACCACGCCAAACGGGGAGGCCTTCGCGCCGCCATCCGCTGCCTGCGTATCCCGACCGGGCGGCGACGGCACGCTTTCCCGGCGAACCAGCTTGGCACGCGCGTCCCTCAGATCCGGCAACAACTCTGCGGGTTGCGGAGAGCGGTGGCGAGTTTGGCGTGAAGAAGGCCAAGGAGGCAACTGATTGTTCGCTTGCACCGCAGGCGGCATTGAGCGCGGGGGCTTCGACTCAGGCGCTGCTGAGGCCGGCCTCGAGCCCGAAAAGCCGGCTGGCTCCGGCATCCCGTACCGGCGACTCGACTCGGAACAACTTAGAGACTAAGGGCGAACGGCATGGGGGCCATGAACCTTGAACCTGGGCCCCTAGTTACTGGAAGGGCGAGGTGTCTCTTACGTGTTCTGTAACCTATTTTTGCAACAGAAGTTTCAGGCATGTTCGGACTTTTAACCGAGCTGGCGGCGCAGGTGGAACCCAGGCAAAGCATGCGCGAGCCCGAAACTGGCCAAAATTGTTTGCGGCGCGCGCACACACACGCACAACGACATGGAACTGGGGCCCGCACCGGCCTGGCGGTCCACAGGCATCCGCGCAAGCAGGGCACCAGGCACCACGCAAGCAGGCGCAGCCCACGGTCAACAGGCTGCGCCCTGCTTGCGCGGTGGCCCTCGTGAGCCATCCATCGCATTGCGCACGCCTGAGCTGCGCCTTGCCGCCTGAGCTCAGGCGTGCGCAATGCGATGGATGGCCGCCTGAGCTCTTTGCCGCAGCTCAGGTGTGTGCCGGCGCGCCGAGACTGGCGACGCGCTCTGCGGCTTGCGCTCCCCGATGATTGCCCTGCCTGACCGGCTGCGGTTTCGGGTTGCGTTTGGCGGTTGCGTCGCAGCGTCAATCTCTCTGGTCCCTGGACATGTACTCCGAGTGCAACTCGGGCGTAGGCAATTCGGGCATCAATGACGACCCGAAGATCGGCCAGCACGGCATGCAGGTCTCCTGCGTTGTGCAACCGCAGCCACATCTCATGCCCTGCGAGCCTTGCCGGCTCCCCTCCCTGGTGCACGCAAGTTCCCTCGCCTGGCCTGACCAGCATGCGGACAGGACTGCGTGATTGACATCGACAAGGATACCATCGACATGAGCTCAGCGCCCTATTAAAGTGTTCGCGCCAGCATCACACGCCACACCGTGGGAGTGGGATTTTTTTTGTTTACAGCAAGCCGCTTTTCTAGTGTACAGTTGGCATGTACAGTGGGCAGAAGCTGTACAGTGCAAAGTTTTTATTGAAAGTAGTCTCTGCTGCACGTTCTTATCCCTATTTTTCGAAGAGAGCTGTGGGGGGTTGACACGCGAGGCACGTCAGTGGTCGGCGTCATCTGCATTTGCAAAGCACTTGTCTCGTCCATGCTGCAACCACCACTGCAGCAGTACATCCAATTTTCGGCCCTTGACCTGCGCTAGTCGTTTCTTGACCTGCTCGGTGAAACAAGCTGCACGTCAGCCCCATGCACGTAACAATTGGTGCTCGTGCCGCCATTCGCGCCCGGCACAGTCGCTGACGTGAACGTTTGATGGGATCAGCAAGAGAATCCTTGCAGCCCGCGCATGCGGTGTGCACAGGGGAGCGGGAAAGAGATGGTTTGAGTAAGCATGCAGCCACCGCTGCCACGCGCTCGACAGCTGTCGAGCGGAGCTCCGCTGTACGACGAGGCTTTACACATAGGGCTTGGGCATGCGCAGCACAGTACGACGAAGGTTTAGGCATGGGGCTTAGGCATGCGACACGATGAGTGAAGCTAGGCATGAGCCAAGATTGTCCAAAGATGAAGATCGCTGCTGCCACACAATGCACAAGGTGCCCTTACAGTAGCTGAGGTCGGATGAAGCGGCAGCCATCCTGTGCTTCGCCGTCGACGCATGCGCTCTGCTTCATACTCCCCGATGGCCTTTATATGCACCGCCGACATCTGCCCACGCCCACTCCTTTCACTGAATGGAGGGGGAGGGAGGAAGGGAGGAAGGGTGGAGGGAGGGGAGAGGAATGTCGAGAGGAAGGGAGGGAGGGAGGAATGGGGGGAGCCTGAAAACGAAGGAAAGGAGGGGGGTGGGGGCGAGAGGGACAGAAGCAACCTTGGACGCGAAAGAGGTCTGGGCGAGGATGGAGGCGCTGGGGTCCGACAGACACTTGTGCACCTAGCCAGCACACATGCACACATGTTTTACAGAACATCAAGTGTGACATCAAGGTTGTTTGGTGAAGTTGTGTCACATGTTTCGTGAAGTTGTGTCGCATGTTACCTCTCCCTCTCTTCTTTCGTGTTGTTGACTCTCCCTCTCTCTTCCTCTCTCCCCCTCTCTCCCCCTCTCTCCCTCCCACGCTCGTGCGCGCTCTCTCGTGCACGCGCCCTCATTCTAAAACCCTAAACGATCAACCTGAAACCTAAACCCTAAACCCCAAACTCTTAACCTTAGAAAGAAACGCTCGGGAGCGGAGACATACGGAGATGCAGCCAACTTAAAAAAAACTTTAAACTCTGAACCCTGAACCTAAACCCTAAACCCTAGACCATAAACCTTGGAAAGAAGAACTCGCTCACGAAGAGCTTGGGCGGAAGCAGCCAACTTGTCGCCCCCTGTGCGCACGCCCACCAGCAGCAGCAGGGAGCGGAGCATTTCTTCCTGCCGCCCTCGCCCGCACACAGACGTGAGCGCAAGGAGAGAGGACTATTTAAAGAGTTTAAGGAGTTTTCGTTTTGCGCTGTAATCACTTCATGAAATTTAATATTTTTTATTTTTTACTTCATGTGAGGTCAGTCATCACTCCTACTTCATGTGAGGGCTAAGTCCTTACTCCCCCCTGTAAACGCCTTAAAATTAAATTAGTGAAAAATCGGCGATTTTCCCCCAAATTTACCCTGAAAAAATTATCAAGTTTTTCACAAAAAAAAATATTTTTCACGCCTTTGAGAGGCACACTGGAGTGCAGGTGCACTCCAGCCCAGCCACACTGCAGACAGGAGCTCCGTTTTTGGCGTTTTGGGTTCAGGGTTTCGGGTTGCGTTTCCGCTACAAATATACACGTTGTGCGTGTGTGTGTGTGTGTGTGTGTGTGTGTGTGTGTGTGTGATTGTGTGTGTGTGTGTGTGGTAGGAGACAGAAGAGAGGCGAGAAGAGAGAGAAGGGGCACAAACAGGGCATAACCAACCCGAAGGTGAGACGAGGGGGAGACAGGAGCTGCGCCCGGGGTGCTTGGTCCAGCGCTCACACCGCCGCCAGTGGAAGCGAGCAGTGTGCGCAGGGAGCGAGAAGGGGGAACGGCAGGGTAGCGGCGGCGCTGTTGGCGCCTGCGCATGTGGCTGACTCTGGATTGCTGCGCCTGCAGCTGCTCTAAGTCCTTGCTCACGTCGTGGACATCCCCTTGGAAGAGCCAGCGGGCGTAGTCATGATCCGAGTCTACTGAGGCATGCCCGTCGTCTACCACGTCAGCCCCTTCCATGGGGAGCTCCAGCCTAGGGCGCTCCCTCCCTCCCTCCCTCCCTCCCTCCATTCCGGCATCCTGCGCCGCACCATCGCCGCCGCCGCCAGCCGTGGCGCCACGTGCGCTGTCTTGCGGGCGATCCGCGGGCGCGGGTGCCCCAGGCTTGGCGGAGCCCAGCGTTGTGAGGGGCAACGACGGGGAGGGGTCAAACTTGATGACCCACGGCGTGAGGTTGACGTCGAGCACCACGTGCGCAGCCAGGAGCTTGAAGCGACGCAATCCCTTGCCAGCCTTTTCAGCCGTGTCCTGTACGTCACGCGGCACCACGTAGGTGACCACCGACAAAATCGCCAGCCCTACTGCATCTTCGATGCTCGCCCACACACGCTCGGCGTTTAGGTCCTGGGGCTCTTGCACAGTCTTACCTTGCACAGTCTTACCACGCAACGCTCCAGCTAGGTATTTCAGCAGCCCGTTCTCGCCCCGCATGTGCTGCACGTGTTCCGGGTGTGCATCCATGCGCGTGGAATGCGCCTGCCGCCAATCCTTGCCCTTTACATCCTCGCTATAGGGGTGCAACGCAAGGAGCACGTGCCCATCGCGGTACAGAAATGTGCGCAGCGGACTCACGGACGTGACGGCAACGTAGAGCAGGAGCGAAAACTTGTAGCCTTGCAGCGTGAGAGGAGGCGAAATGTACCGCTGCATCACTCCAGCCCCTGTCACCTTGGCCGCCTCCACTCCAGAGGGAAAGACAGCTGATGAGGCAGTCGACGAGCCATGCAGCACCCACATGCCGCTATCAGGCTCTGAGTTCCCTCTCAGTTGTGCAGCCTCAGCGGGCTTCAGAGGCAAAGTGTAGCACTCCGGGTACCAGCTTATCAGCAAATTCACCCCTGCCTCCTGCTTGAGCGCCTTGCGGCTGGTATGGAGCGCGATGCACAAAGAGCGTCGGCTCCAGACCTTCCACCCCAGCCCTAGGCTGTTCACAGCCGAGGCACCGACCAGAGACTGTTCTGGGATCTGCCCGGTGTTCCCCTCCTTCTTCAGCCATACCAGATCCGTCGTGCTGTCTGCATGTTTGAGAATGCAGCTGGCTAGGTCCTTGCGACAAAAGTCTGGCTGCATTCTGATTTCGCGAAGCACCGCTACCAGCGCCGCGGTCGTTCGGTCGCCCGGGGACGCCGGAAAGATGATGGCTCGCGCCGTGCCGGTCATGTCGCGGGGCAACATCGAATCGCCAGCTCGCTCAGAGCTTATTGCACGCTGGCGGGGCTCCCCGACCGAAGCGGCGGGGAGTCTGGGCTTCTCGACTTTTTGTCTTTGAAGTGTCGCGTGGTGGCGATGCCGGGGCCCGGCCTCATGCCACGCCTCGTCGGGCTGGAGCACGGATGACATGGAGTGAAGCATCAAAATATTGACGACGCCGACAATCAACAGAAGCAGCGGCAGGAATCCGAGCACGTATCTCCATTTGATGGCCATTCCAATGCCCCACCCCTCCGGCCCAAACCCCCAAGGTACCATGAAATAGGGGTGTGACATTGTTTGTGCAATCAACTTTGTGGGTGAACCTGCCCTGTTCCTCACTTCGGCCGGGAGTCACCTGGCACTGGCAAGTGTGCTCTCTCAAGTGTGCCATGGAGAAGAAAGACCACCTGAGTGATGATGATGAGGATAAACAGAATAAACAGGATGCCGGGTGTCAGGATGCCAGGTGGTGGTGGGTGAGTTGTTTCTCTGAGATCTTGTGTACGCTCGGTCCGAGGAGACAGCGTGATGTTTTCTCGAGCTTCTCGCGACCTTGTTTCCGGTTCCGCCAAGACCGCGTGATGCGTAGCAGGATCCGTAGCGCGCCATCCGTAGCGCGCTGCCACGCGCGCAAACCGAGGGGGTGGGGGCAAACGAGGGTGTTGGAAATTTTGAAGACTTGCATTGTTGCGTCCATTTGTCCGCAATCTGCGCTGCTTCGACCGGGCGGTCTGTGCCTGACAGCAGGCCGTCTGTCTTTTCCCGCAGCCTTCCATGGACCTAAGGCTTGCCATCGTGGGCGTGGTCGTCCTGGCCTATGCGATCACGGAGATCGTGCTCGGATTGGCGATGCATTCGATAATCCTGAAGACTGATGGCTTCCATAACCTGGGAGACGCGGGCGGCTTTGTGCTTGCAATTATCGTCAGTATTATAAAAGCGCGTGAACAAGACAAGGCCAAGGCGGAACGATTTTCTCTGATAGGTGGATTCGTCAACGCCTCCATCATCCTCCTCATCACGCTTTGTTGTGGCGTGGAGGCTGTTATCGAACTGTATGATGATCCCGATCCGGAGATCGGACCGTTGTACTTCGTCTGCGCTGCTAGCGGATTCTTCGTCAAGGCCTTTGGCGCACTCTTCCTGGGTGGGCTAGAAGTAAATTTGAGCGGCATTGATCATGATCACTCGCACGCTCACGGCGCTGGATACGAGCCGTGCTCGGGCCACAGGTGCATTCGAGTCCCCTCTTACATAGTGCACTTCTCCGAGATGTACTGACAGGGTCAGTGGCACTGCAGTGATGACACGAGCGGAAATGGTCACACGCATGGGCATGGTCACACGCATGGCGCAAATCCTCAAGTGGTTGATGCGCACGGCCACACACACGGATTTCAAGAGGCTGATGCAAAAGGCGAACATCATCCTGGACACGGCAATCAGGGTGAAGAAAAATTAGATGCGAACGTATATGCCGTGTGGCTACACTCGCTCCAGGTCTCGACTATTGCATGTTCTGGCTGCCACAAATGGTGTCTTCACAGATGCGATAACTGTTTTTCATTGTTGCGGTGTTGCTGATAGAATCGCTGCCTGGAAAACCCGTGTACAAGCCCACTGCACCTCTTTGCCCTCTCCGTCTCACTTTTGTCCCTGCATGCCTGGGCTGCTACTAAGTTATGTATCCGACCACAGGATGCCATTGGCTCTCTAATCGTGATCCTTGCTGGTTTGATTGTGCTCTATTCTGGACATCCCCAAGCAGCCAAGGCAGATGCTCTGGGCGCTGTGATCATGTAAGAGATTGTTTGTGCGCATAATTGCGAGAGAGTTCTTTTGCGCGTGATTGCGTGCGTGCAGCTATGCATGCTCTACCAAGTTTACACTTTGTTGTGTTTACACTTTTTTGTGGCCACAAAGATGTGCCTGACTGTACAAACACTCTTTGCTTCTGCAGGGTCGTGTTTGTATGGGTGACAACGATGCCGTTTTGGCTGCAGTGCACACGCCGCCTATTTTATGCGTAAGATGCAGGATATATGAAGCGTCTTGATCACAGGTAGGGCATTGTAACTAGGGCGACCGGATTGACTGTAAAAAGCGAAAGCGATAGTCGATTACTTTTACTGTAAAAAGCGACCAAATAATCGATTCATTCCTCGTCCAAACCACTCAAAGTTCCTCCAATATTCTATCAAAATGGATTATATCCTCATATCCGGGGCTCCAATATTGACCGTTTACATAGTATACTCACTGAATTTTGGCCTGGGCTCCGTAGTCGATACCCCGGGTGTTCGCTGAGCTCAAAAGGGTTGTCAGCAGCCCCGGTACAACTTGGTCCACAAATGTAGTGCAATTTGGAGGCTTTCCCTTTGACTCGGCCGATTCATTACGCAATTCCACGCGGTGTGGTGGGGCGTTTTGAGCGTGTACCCCCGAGTGCTTCGCAGCGAACACCTGTCGAGCAGCAACACCTGTCGAGCAGCAAATAAATAAATAAACAATTAGCAAAGACTCACAACAAGTGCCAAATAATTACAAGACACACACACACACACACCTCCCCCTACGCGAACAGGTTTGTCATAGGTACTGTAGTGACACACACAAATGGCAGACTCCAGCACAGGCACCTCTGGCACGACAAGGACCAAGAACATATAGATAGATACATATATACATAGATAGATTTCGGATCCCGCGCACCTTGCTCGCCCGCTGCACCACCGTGGGCCTCCTCGTCTTCCTCATCTGAATCCTCGTCAGCGTCCGCGTGCTCGTCCTCGTTCCCGTTCTCCTGCTCGTCCTCGTCCTCATCTCCCCCGTCCTCTGAAGGGGGTGAGGTACAGTGTTGTTTCGCAGCAGAATCATCCTTCATGGATGAAGCAGTTCTCTGTTCATAGACTAGTCCCTGAACCCATGTACGCAGGAGCTTGCTTGGAAACGGCTTGAGCTAGCTTGCAGCACAATACCACCAGATCATCCTCATCCAGTCGCAACATGTCGTTCTCGCACGACATTCCATAGTCCTCGAGGGCAGGTGCAGCAGCTGAAAGACCCTTGGTCTCCAGGAGATCCTTCCATGCAGTGACTTGCGACTTTCCGACTGCCGACATCTCCACTGCACAGGCACTGCTATTCGAGTCAGCAGGATGTGCTGCGGGCCCGGCCGGTGTGCACAAGGATCGTGATCAGCACGCGCTTGCGTGCCCCCCGGGTGTGTGATCAGCACGCGCTTGCGCGCCCCCCAGGTGTGTGCGCGCACACACACGCAAGTAGTAGTTACTGAAGAGTTTTGCCTTTTTTTGCTTCGCAAACACTTCATAGCAGAAAAAAATCCGGCGATGTGAATTACGAAGCAATTTCTCCCCTTTATTTTTTTTGCTTCATAAGCTTCATAGGCATATGCTACCCCCTTACCCGCACCCTCTCCCTCCGCCCTCACCTCTGCGCGCGAACTCAAACCCTATACTCCCCTCCTCTCCCTCCGCCCTACCCCTTACCCTCTCCCTCCCCCTACCCCCTTACCCTCCAAAAAAATCCCTCCGTTGCACGCTTAAAGACTTCGTCTTTATAAAAACTTTGTTTTTAAGCGAGCAAGAGCGAGTTTTCAAAAGCATGGGGCAAGATTTGAGCAAAAAATTTCATTACAACACAAACTTGAGTTGGTTTTGTAGTTAACCCAACTCAAGTTGTAACTACAAAACCAACTCAAGTGAATCTATTAAACGTCATCAATACGCAGACGTTTAGCGAATTGATTCACGAACGTCTCAACATCCTCTACCTTCTCAACATCCTCTACACGGCGTTTCTTATTAACCCTACCCTCATTGCGTTTTTTCTCTTTACGCTTTTGAGATTGGTTGCGTTTCTTAGTAAAGTCCTGATAACGTACAATTTTCAGTCCTTTACCAAACGCTAGGCCATTTTTGATATGATAACGATAATACACAGGTAACCCATTGAGCGCTTTGATAATAGGGGTTGTGTATTCTACTGCGTCTCTTTAGATCTTTTCATACTCCTCTTTGAATTCTTTAGAGTCAAACTCATTTTCCTCGTCCTTGATAGTAATTAGCGAAGAGAGGTTGTGAGTGACGAGCCCTCCACGTGAGAAACCTCAAGAAAACGTAAAGAGAAAGAAAAATCATGAAAACAATCCCTGTACGCTTCCCACAACAGATATAGAAAAAAACTAAACTTAATAGAAAAAAACAAAACTTAATCATCAGCAGAGTCAGAGTGTGTGTGTTTATTACTGCAGGACCTATTACAATCTGTTCGCGGGGGGGGAGGAGGAGAGTGGAGGACATGTGCTATGAGAGACGACGAGCCGAGGCCTGTGTGGATGAGTCTGCTCATCACGCACTGGGAACCGTGAGGAACCCGGTACTTTAACACAGGGTGCGCCTGTTTTCCCAGAGTCCTCAGACTGCGCGTCAGAAGCGCTTGCCTCTGTACTGTCATCAAGGGCAGGAGGCATGTGACGATGAGCAGCCGAGTACAGCGCGAGGACCGCATCAGGGGTGTACCAATCGGCCTGAGTCTTGGGGGCCAAACCAGCCGCCTTGAGAACCCGCCAGGGCTTTTCGTCATTTTCATCGAGGAGGTTGCATAAATAGGTAACCATGGCGCCATCAGGCCGCAGACGATCGGACTGGGGTCGCGGTTTGTTGAGCGTTGGACGAGCCATGCCGAGGGGCTCGGGGTGACGCCTTGGAGTGCCAGGACGGTCGCGCGGGTCGCGACCCGTTGAATCATCACCACGGTCTTGACCACGGCAGAGCTTGCGGACGCACGCTTGTTGAATCATCGCGAAAGTAAGGTCCTGGTCATCATCGAGGTTGTCCAGGATAGAGGCGTAAGCCTTGGTGAGGGCTTTAGTCTTAGAGAACTTAAGAGTAGCAAGGAGGACGGACTTGAAAACATCAGTGATATCGATGTTGCGTTCGAGGAATTTCAGTGTTTGCAGAGTGTCGTTGACATCGCCGAAGTGGCGATCGACGTCAGCCTTGGAGTGGCCATCCCAGGCCATGAGGCGGCTAAATTCGCGAGCAAGCAGGACAGTCTGCATGCGCTTATGGTTGAGCGGGAACACAGTGAGGAGAGAGTCCCATACCTTCTGAGCGCAAAATTCTTCTGGAGCGATGTGTTGGGAGAAGATGGCGATAGCGTCAGTGCAGCCAGACCACAGAGTTCTGAGGCGGCGATAAAGCAAGTCTTCGATAACGTCACGGTCGTTCGCGTACAAGGCCATCCAGGCGCGCTTTTTATGGTCGTCCACAGCGAGTTCTTCTGAGGAGACGAGTGTGCGGCCATGCGGGTCAGCAGCCATCGGAATTGGAGTCCGAGGATGTCTAGGAGAAGTTTCTTTTGTCGGGATTCGCAGCATTCCATTCTTTCTTTTGAGCTTTTATTTTGTCAGCATTCACAGCCCTCCATGCTTTCTTTTGAGCCTTCTTGTGCTCTTTGCACCCTTCAAATTCGGTTTGCTCTGGCGCCATTGTGTCCACACGCTCGATGCATGTCTCTCCAAACACGAATTGAGTCTGGCACGCGTGCACGGCTGGCTCTGGACTGTGCAAGCTCGGCCATTGAGTTCACATGCTCTAGGCCCCACAGCCAACGCGTCCTCGACTGTCCATGCCCCGCTCTGCAACATTAGAGAGCGCAAGCCGTGCAAGCCTTTGAGCTACGTCCCAGCCCCGCAGCAGCTCTGTGACACCCGCAGCTGCGGAAAACGTGCTCGAAAATGGCATTTCCAGGG
>Ga0315899_10005194_pt1 | contig 14061 bp, 9 predicted proteins | sample LakEriMetagenome_2_FD_203518 | JGI IMG/M metagenome (GOLD analysis project Ga0315899, IMG submission 203518) | Freshwater fungal communities from buoy surface, Lake Erie, Ohio, United States - Buoy 4 MA112 | ecosystem: Environmental > Aquatic > Freshwater > Lake | place: USA: Lake Erie, Ohio... | reverse complement strand
TGTGTGCGTGTGTCTGTGCGTGTGTGTATGAGAGAGAGCGAGCACATGATGCATCGATTGAGGAGGGTGCAAAACTCGGGAGGACGGCTGGGAGCGCGGCTTACGCCGCTCAGCGGCCGGCGGCGCGCCCTGCAGGGCCCTCGGCCTCGTACAGGTGCCGTGCGGCATGACCTGCACCTTTCCCCGTGTCGTAGTAGTCGTATGCCCCTTTCCCGTGTCGTAATAGTCGTATTATATGCATTCGTGAATTGTCTCGTCTCTCAGCTCCAAAGGCCATTTTGCCTTGGGGGCGCCACGTCTCTCAGCTCCAAAGGCCCAACGCCTTGGGCGGCGCCACGGCGGGCACCTGCCGGAACAGGAGGCCAGCAGAGGGGAGGTTGTGAGCTGTTCGCTAAGCCAACCGGCCTCCGCAGCCACGCCGGTCGAGCAATGTTTGAATTCACTACACACAGACGCTAGACGTGGACGGGGCAGCGGCCAACCGGCTGCGCCCCGCAGGCTCCCAGGGGGGGGCAACAATGGGGAAGCTGCCATGGGATGTTCATGCGGAGGTTCCTGTGGGGGATCCTGCCCTGCGTGCAGGCCGCCAGCGCAGCGGCGGTTCGCATGCGAGCTCCAGCGCACACAGCGCACGCGCTCGGCACGGCTGTAAGGGGACAGCCGACGACCCAGCGGGGGCGCTGCCAACGACGCAGGAGGGTGCGAGGCGCCGGGGAATAGACGCCGTGCGCGAGACTGCTGGCATGCTGAGAGGGCGGTTGCCGCTCGGCAGTAGACGGCGTGATGACACGGCGAGGCTGAGAAGCCGCTGGCAACGGCTGAGAAGCGGCTGGCAGCGGCGACCCGCTGTGCAGGCAATGATGCTCATCTGCCTTTGCCTGCTGTGGAGTTCGGGCGGGGGAGACGACAGCGCGGAGCTGCAAGCTGCAAAGTTGCGGTTGGCCGACACGTTTGACCTGCGAAAGCAGCTGAGCGGGGAGAGCACTTACCCTCACCGATATCGCAGTACGAGTGCAAACTGCTGCGGGGGCAGCAGCTGTGTCGAATGCCAGGGGGAGAAGGTGGGGAACATCGACGCGACCAGATTTTACCTGGAGAGCGAGATTCGCCTCCTGAGAAAGATAGGCTGCCCGTGCAGGATAGAGAAATTGAGCCCGCCGGGAGGGCCCGCCGCCGGCGGGACAGGTATAATTTTTTGTTGTTCTGATAAAAATATTAATAATATATTTTAAAATTTAATATAATTATTAACTAATCATATATATACAGACGTGACCATCACCGTGTCTGGACTGGACCTCGCGATGGTGCTGGAACGCGGGCCCTTGAATTGTTGGATACGCATGGGCTTGGAGAATTACGTGGTCCGACCCGCAACTCGGGTGCTGGGCACAACAGACAAGCTCAGATGTCGCACGCCGCCTTCAGTGCCACGCGAATCTCAAATCACGCTTCACGCGGCAGACTTTGCTATTACAGCGGGTTTGACGCGCTTTGACTACTTCGATACAAGGCCACCGCGCCTGTTTTCAGTCGTGCCAAGCGGTGCGCCGTCGTCTCGCGGCGCGGTGCTCACGGTGACCGGGAGCGGGTTCCTGGACGCCGTCAACGAGGGGCGCTCCCTGTCGTGCGTCTTTGGGTCAACGGCCTTCGACGCGCAAGTGCGAGACAACGAAACGGCTGTGTGCGTTGCGCCCGCGGGGATGGCTGCTACCAAGGGGAAGTTGTTGATGTCTTACAATGCTCAGGATCCGGCGGGGGCAGACAGGATGGACTTTGCTGTCTTTGACCAACCACGCATCGCCGCCATCTGGCCAACGGGGGGGTTTGGCAACGAGGTTATCATGATCCAGGCCGCGGGGCTAGAGTCTACCTACCGGCCCCGCGAGGGCGACATCAACTGTCTTTTTGTGCAGCAGCACCAGGAAAAAGTAGTGCCGGCCACGAGGGTGGGCAATTCAAGCACTGTCACCTGTCTTGTGCCCAATAACACCAGGGACGATAACATAATCTCCGGCGAAGTGCGCGTGGAGATTACGCTTCTCGGCGCACCGCGAGAGGTTTTCACGCTGCTTCCCCCTCAAAACATCACTCCTCCTCCTCCTCCTCCTCCTCTTCCTCCTCCTCCAGGCGTCTCTCCATTGGCTGATTACTTGCCCCATGTGCTCGACGCGTGAGTAGCCTCTAAAACCCTTGCTTTTCTTAGAACGGCGGCATCTGACTTGTATGGCGTGGTGCTCTCGCACAGTTGTACACGGACCACAGCGGCCTGCGGAACAGCATCTACTCATACCGCTGCCGCGACAGCAATATTCTTTACTCAACACTGATGGCCTTCTTTCCTGACTGCACCTTGGGCCGCTGTTGCCCCAATGGATACGTCTCGGATGGCCGCCGCTGCGTGTCATGCACGGCAGGCAAGTACTCTGCGCCGGGACAGTATGAGTGCTCGAGTTGTCCTATCAACTCCAACAGTGCTCCAGCCAGCGGGTCGCCGCGTAGTTGCCGTTGCAATCGAGGGTTCGTGGGCTCGACCAACGGCGTTATTGCGCATCCGTGGGATAGCTGCACCCTGTGCCCAGTGGGGACCTACGCTTACGTCGAGGCTGGCGCGGAAATTGAGCACCGGTACTCGGCGTCTATACACAACAGAGGGGTTTATGATCTCGCGGCAGCATGTCGGAGTTGTCCGGTTTTCAGTTCCAGCGCTGCTGGCAGCGGGCTTGCGGCCGACTGCACATGTGATACAGGACACATGTGTTTTTCGGACGGGATCCCGTGCAAGGACCGACTGGCAAAGGCATTTCGTACATTCAGCCAGCGCCTGTGCACCGTAAGCCTGCGATCAGCTTTGCGTCGGCAAGCACTCTATGGTGACTGGGATGTGTCGTCCTCGTTTCCCGCTGGTCTTGCGCAACAGGTGGGCAACGTGACAGTATGTGACGGGGATGGGGGTAATGCCTCTAATGCCTCGCGGTTCAGGGCGTACAGCCAAGTGCGCGGTGGTGTGCTCTACAACAACTCAAACTTCATGTGCGATGAGTTCCTGCCTGCCATGTACGCGCCCAATCGCGATCGCGGACTGTGTGAGGACGTGGACGAGTGTGCATCAGGCGCACATAATTGCAACCCGCGCAACCCGCCTCCGGGTTGGTCGGGCCCAACTGCAACACAAGTGAGGTGCGCAAACACCGTGGGGAGCTTCACTTGCTCGTGTGCAGCAGGATACCATTCCCAGCAATCCCTTGCTGGGTATGCATCTGCTGTCACGGTGGGGGGGCAGCCAATCGGGTGTGTCGACGTGGACGAGTGTTCGGAGCACACGCACAATTGTCACGGGAACGCGACTTGTACAAACACAGCGGGCTCCTACACGTGCAGTTGCAACCGCTATTTCAAAGGAGATGGAGTGGTGGATTGTTGGGACGGTCAGATGGAGTGCCGGCCCGCTATGAGCCTGCGTGTGAAGACAGCGAGCGGCAGTGCCTGCTGGGCTGCGTTGTCCAACCTTACCTCGGCGACGGGAGGGCCAGCAGCGGGGTCGTATTGTGATAGTCACGCAGGCACGGCCGGCAGGGTGTTCATGCGTTTTTTCTGGCTTGAATCGCAGTCATGGAGCGAGGAACGGCAGCTGATGGCGGGGGACGGATACAGAGAAAGAGCCCCCGACCTGAGTGTCGGTGCTGTCACCACCGGGGTTATCCAGGGGCTATCTTACGTTGGCACTCCTGCGATGCTCGAGTATCGGGTCGAGGGCAATGATGCTTGGCACCCGTTGACCATTGAGGTGCGCAGGTACAACGGCAATGATCGCTACGTACTTGGCGACCCTGCTGGGCTGGCGAGCGGAGGTTCGTCGAGCCGCCGGCTGTTGCAAAGCAACCTTGCCAGCGGGGGAATGTGCTGGGTTGACGGCGACGGCTGTGTGGCTGCGGGCATTTGCTACACCATGCTGGGCGCCTGTGGAGTGGTAGGCACCACGGCCGTGGCAGACTTCGACGAGTGTACGCTCGACACGCACATGTGCCACCACAATGCCACATGCGTCGACGGCCCCGGACTGTATCGCTGTTATTGTCAAGCAGGCTTTTACGGTGTTGGGACGGGATTGACGGGCTCAGGGACCGAGTGCTTGCAGTGTCCAAGGGGCAAGTATTCCAGTGTCGGGGCAACCACGTGCACTAGCTGCCCGTCGCATCCCTTGAGTGACAGCCCCGTGATAAGCACGTCGGTCGGGCAGTGTCAGTGCAAGCCGGGGTACTATGGAAACCTTTCCGCCGTCAACGGCACTTGCGAAGAGTGCCCCGAAAATTCTTATTGCCGAGATGGCGTGAGGTTTTCGTGTCCCGCAGACTCGTTGGGTCCGCGTTTGCGCTCTGTCGTGACCGACTGCGTGTGTAAAGGGGGCTTTTACGGTGAGAACGGAGGTGTGTGTACAATGTGTCCGCCCGGGTCCAAATGCATCGGAGGCTGGTTCAAGGAGACGTGCGCCGCCGGGACATACGCGGCAGCCTATTCGAAAGCTTGCCACGCATGCCCGCAGCATTCCACAAGCGCTTCGGGGTCCGGATTTTGCACGTGCCTTGGCGGCTACAAGACAAAGGGCTCGTTCCGCCTTCTCACCAATGGAACATGCTACCTCGGCGGATGTGCGCCGGTCACGAGCCTGTCTGGGTGCGCGACAGCCGCAGCTGCTGTGGGGCTTGGAGGGGGGAGTGCGGTGGCGAGCAGCGTGGCATCTAACGTGTCGGGGGCGCCTGGGTGTGTGTGGGACGGCAGCAATAATGCGCTTGAGTGGGTCAATGGGTCTGATTTGTGCACTCCAGAGCGCCCTTGCGTGTGCGAGCGATGCGCTGAACGCGATTGCGAGGCCTGTGCTGGGGGCTCGTTTGCGGCACCAGGCGACACGGCCTGTTCAAATTGCCCGGTGAATGCATTCGCTGTTTTCCCGGCAAGCACCGTCACAGATTGCACGTGTGATGTGGGCTTCTTTCTGCAGGGTTCAACGTGCGTTGCATGCCCTTTCGGCGCAACCAGTCCCCTCGGCAGTACATCGCTGTCGAAATGCGCGTGTCAACCGGGCTACTCGGGCGATATCAGTGTAACGAATGTGCAGTGCTTCAATTCGACTTTCAGTGGAGCGAGCTGCATGTTCCCCTTTGATTTCGCTGGGCATCAATATTCATCATGCACGTCGGCTGTGGCCCCTGGATTCCAGGCCGGTTCGGAGAACCTGACATCTCAGCAAGCATTCCCGCGTCCTTGGTGCGCAACATCGACTCCTCCTGTCTCGCGAGCAGAAGAGGAGGCGCTGAACAGCAGCACGGGTGTGTGGGCGTCGTGGTATGCCTACTGCAATTGTACGGGCGTTTGCTACGAGTGCCCTGCTGGTACATATAAAGCGCAGGCGGGGGGGTCGCCATGTTTGGGATGTGCCGCCGGCAAGTACTCTGGTGCCGGGTCGACAGCCTGCACGCAGTGTCCTGTCTTGAAGTCGTCTCTCCCGAGGAGCACAGCCGTGAGCGCGTGCACGTGCGTGTCGGGCTACAACGAAAGTGCCTCCGGAGACTGCCTCGACGTGAATGAGTGCGACACAGGCTCGCCCTGTCACGTCGCCGCCGCGTGCAACAACACTGTGGGATCCTTTACTTGCGCATGCAACGCAGGGTATCATGGCAACGGGTCTGCGTGTCTGGCATGCGACGCCGGCTATTCGTGCAGCGGCGGCGATAGCGCACCCCGCAAGTGCCTGGCCGGCACGTCTGCGCGCGCTGCAGCGTCGAGCTGCACGGAATGTCCTTCAAACTCCACCAGCGGGAATGCGTCTGAGTTCTGTTACTGTCGGTCGGGGTACATCGGGAATGAAGGCGTCGATGCTGACAAGAGGAAGCTCGTGTACGAGAACAGTACTTGCTTGAATGAGAATGAGTGCACGTCCAATGCGAATAACTGTGACCAAGCCGCGACGTGCACGGACACTGAGGGATCCTTCACGTGCGCATGTCCGCCGGGATTCCCTGGAAACGGGAGCGTCTGTGCGGCAAATTGCGGCGACGGCGCGCGCAGTGGCGGAGAGCAATGCGACGATGGCAACACTGTTAATGGCGACGGCTGCGAGAATTGCGTGATCACGCCTGGATGGAATTGCACAAGCTTACCCGGTGGAGATGTGTGCCAAAATCTGGACGAGTGTGTTACAAACTCGCACAACTGCCATGCGCATGCTATGTGTCAAGACACACTTGGCTCCTTCTTGTGCGTGTGCAAGGCGAACTGGTTTGGCGATGGCCTTGAATGTACCAGCTGCGTGAACAATTCCGAAAGCCGTGTCAATTCTACCACTCAAGGTGACTGCTCGTGCCGTTCAGGATTCAAGCAACAGGCGCTCAGCACCACGTCGAATGCCTCCAGCTTCCAGTACAGCTTTTCTTGCCTGGAGGTCGATGAGTGCGTGGAGGGCAATGGTGGTTGTGGCTTTGGCATGACGTGCCAGAACACCGAAGGCTCCTTCCGGTGTTCGTGCATGTCCAACTATGTGCAGGTGGACGATAACATCACGCTGGGTACATTCCACTGCGAGGACCGCAACGAGTGCGATGATCCTGCGCTCAACAACTGCGACGCGAATGCCAGGTGCAACAACACGGTGGGCTCGTTCGCCTGTCAGTGCAACAGTGGCTACTACGACGTGAGTTCCAATGTGACAGGGATCAATAGCAGCTGTCTTGCATGCGCGCCTGCTACCTACTCTGTTGCAGTGGCCTCGATTTCGTGCGCGTCCTGCCCTCTCAACGCAACCAGTCCAACGGCGAGCACCTCTCGGGCCAACTGCACGTGCAACGCGGGGTACGTTGGAGCGATTGGTGCGGAGGGTGGCGTGTGTGTAGGATGCGAGCCTGGCTTCTTTTCTGGGCCTGGGCAGACGGAGTGCTGTGCGTGTGCCGCCGGAGCCACGTCAATGCCGGCGAGCACTAATGGAAGAGAGTGCTTTTGTGCCGAGGGCTTCTACGGGACCTTTGATGCGGCAGGTTCTGCTGGCAACACGAGCTCCTGCGACACTGCCGGACTCGTGTGCGCCGCGTGCCCACCTAATGCCTTAAGCCCCGAAAAGTCGCAATTGAAATCCAACTGTTCATGCATCAATGGCTTCTACGAGATAACGCCGCCCAACGCCACTGAAGGCACTTGTACTAAGTGCGGAGACTGCGAGTCTGGGTACGGGCGCGTGGGGTGCGTGGGACCAGGCAACGCTGGCCGCTGCGAGGATATCAATGAGTGCTCGAGCACGCCCGGGTTGACTCCGATAGATGGACTCAACAATTGTGACCCTAATGCCCGCTGCTTCAACCTCAATACGACCTTTAAGTGTATTTGCAGAGAGGGCTTCTACGGCAACGGCACACTCTGCAAGTAAGTCTCATGGCTTAGGCTTTTGTGTTTAGGGTCTTTTGCGCCACTTGCTGCGCGCTTGCGTTTTCGTGTGCACGCGCACACAAGTACACACATTCGTGCATTCACGCACTCGCCCGTGCACACAAGGTCACATTTGCAAGGGGACATTTTGCAAGGGGAATATATTGAGGGGACAGCATCCTGCGGTGCTGAACAAATGTTTGGTGATGCTGATAGGATGTGTGAATGTGCAGGGCGTGTCCAGCCTATGCGACGAGTGGGAATGGAAGTACGTCGCTGAGCAATTGCTCTTGCGATGTGGGCTACGACGTCGGTGACGGCGAGACGCGCACTGTGTTCGCGGACACAGATGTGTGCACCGTGACCATGGAGGTCCGCATTGTGACGGCGGGGCAGAATGCACTGCAATGCTTGCCCTACCACTCCCCGCCGGCCGAATACTGTGACAGCAATGCGGGAACACGAAACGATGTGTGGGTGCGAGTGCAGTGGGCCGTCGGCAATCAATCGCCGGTGCGTTTCAATGCCTTTGGATTCAAGATTGATTCGGGTTATTCCCGCAGCGAGGTGTTCCTGCCCTTGACACAGCGGGCGAGGATTCCCGCGCTGACAAGCCAGTTCACTGATATCCCAGGCGCTTCTTGGGTTCCCGCATCAACGTCAGCTGTTGGTGCCGCAGACGACCAACGCATGCCGACGACGGTGTTAGCTTGTAATGTCGTGTTTCCAGCAAATTTGAGCAAAGGTGTGCTGTGGCAAACATGGGGCTTGAGCGTGTTTCCTGCAAAAATCTCGAAGGCATGGATCGGCATCCGAGAATGTCTGCCAACCATTCCAAGCTGCAAAAACAGAAGGTTCTTCTTTCTTCGGGTACGTGCCGGGCAAGGGGACGTGAGCATCGACCCACAAGTGGATGTGAACGATACCTCCATCAAGGATTCAGGGCCCTTGCTGGGCAAGGTGGTGTGGATAGACACTACCAATTTCCCCCGCGACGGAGCGCAACACCAGATTGTGGTGCAGGTCGCATCACGGCCCTTGCGCTTGAGGCTATGGATTGACGGCAAAGAAATAGGAACGCATGCTGTTCCCGCAGCACTGGACCAATCATACGACTGGACGAGTTATACGACTGGACAAGCAAGATTGTCTTACGGGGAGTATCTTGCGCCTTCAGTATTGGTTGGTGTTCCTACAGCAACTGACGAGCCAAGTGAAAAATGGCCCGGCTCCCTGCCCTCGGAACTACGTATTTTTGTGCGAACGATATGGGAGGAGTGCAGGGGCTCATTGTTGGACGGGGACTGGATTTTAGATCCCCTGAACCATCTGGCGGTGTACTGCCCGCCGGTAAAGGCTTTGGATGCTGAGGTTTGGAGCACTTGGTACGCGCTGTACCACGACGCCGTTTACGACTACGAGGTACCAGTAGAACCTGGTAGGGGATTCGACTTCGCTGCAGGCAAGTCCACGGTGGCTCTGTTCACCGGCATTCCAGGCGATGTACTGGGAGCGCCGATCGCGATTGAGTACTACGTGTCGGGAAGTGATGCATGGCGACCAGCGTCGATTGGGGTGCGCTTTCCCACGGGGGTGCCGCGGTACAACATCAGCAATGCCTCATTCGTAACGCGCGGCGAGCTCTGCTGGGTGGATGCGGACGGCCAGCTGTATAATCAGTCTGCCCTTGGCTGTCCCTTTGTTGGGCAAAGTGCCAAGGCAACGCTTTTGGATCCGCAGTTTGCCCCGAAGTCCTCCGGCGTGGTTGCCGTCGGCTTGTACTCGGCACCTAGGACGCCTGACTCCGAGTATGCGCTGCTTGCCGAAGACCGCAGCAGCCGGGAAGGATCGCGACTAGGCGCGTTGCGGTTGCTGCCGGGAGCCGCACAGTATCTCCTACAGTCGGAGATCAAAGAAAATGATTTCATGCATCTAGAAAATGTAGAGGGGAACCACCGGTTGGACGTCATAATGGAGACGCATAGAAACCTGTATGATGAGCAGATACGCGAGGTTCTATGACGCCTCTCGCACACGGACTCTTCCCAAGGGTCTAACGTGGTTAGCCGGGGTGAATTGAAGGGTGTGGTAAAGGGAGCAAGGAAGGACGAGGGGAGGGGGGGCGGGAGGGGTTGCGATGGAAATGGGGGATTTGTGCGGGGCTCTAGAGCGAAGCGCACACTTATTCATTGGACGAGAGAACAGCATGCCACACGTGAAATGGTGCGAAAGGGAAGGTCGTTGGGGAGAGAGACAGAAGGAAGGCTTTCTGTCTTCCCTTTCGCACCAACTCACGTGCAAGGGTTTCTGCTACGCATTTTTGGGGCGTAGGAGGGTCTGTTCTCAGAAAGGGATACTATTCTTAGAAAGGATTCTAACCATCCAAATCGCCACGTCGATTCAATTACAATTAATTTCACACGAGCTCGTCCAATCCTCTCTCCTCCCTCCTCCTTTCTCCCTCCTTCCTCGTCCTATTCCACGCGCCCAGTCCGCACCTGCTTCTCTCTCGCGTGTCAGTTTACTGATGCCCTGACCTCACGTAAAGAAGGTCCACACGGACAACCCAAGCCCCGGGAAAGATTCTAACGGAAGAGCGGAAGTGCCTGGTCACGGCCCCCAGAGCAATCCTGTGTCGTGCGATTTAGAAAGCGCCTACTCCGGCTGAGCAATACACTGAATTCTTACCATTCGTCTACGTGTTTGCTTGATCTGCGCATTTATTCTGGCATAGACGGATCAACTCTCGTCCGAGATGTCATTTTCATCACCCCACCACGTCGCTGGGACCTCGCTGCTACTCGTTTGAGAATACTGTTCCTCATAAACTCTCCCCCCCCAACCAGTCCTCATTCTGAGCCAGTCCGGTCGCAAGGCAAAAACCACTGCGACGTGAGTCACCCCTTACTCTTCTCCCGTCTGGTCCCCTGCTCCCCCTCCATAGCACGGCGGACAACTGTATATCAGCGGTTCTCGCCACCGGCGTCGCGCGGTCGCGCCCAGCGTCAACTTCGTTCACTGCTTTCCCCCCCGCCCCACCACCACCACCACCACCCACCACTTTCTCCCAAACCCTCCAACGGGTCTCAAGCTCCTCCCTTTTCTGAAAATAGCTCCCCCCGCCCCCCACCCCCAAAAATGGCCTCTTAGGGCATGAGGTGCTCCAGCATTGCCGCGCGGCGCTTGGCATTGTGAAGCGCCGACTCCAGGAATTCGTCCTCGTACTGCCATGGCCCTATCAGGTCAGTGTGGGCACTGAGAGGAGGGGGGAGAAGGAGGAGGAGCAGCAGGAGCAGGAAGAGAAAGAGGAGGAGGAGCAGCAAGACTTCTGTATACAGGGGTATCCATTCGGAGATCAGCGGCAGCGGTGCTCTCATGTCTCATGTCATGGACCATCAGCCGCCGGTGCATCAATATTTAGAGCACAGCAAAAATGCACACACACACACACACACACACGCACACACACACACACACACACACACGTGGCGGGACGCGTTCATGGCATTGCGCTGATGGAATTTGCGGACTTGGTTGCGTGCTGATTCCAGCTGCGGATCGACTGCACCCTGCGCGAAAGAGGCGTGACAAGGAGCGAGGAGAGTGACTCAATGAAGATGGTTTAGGGCATTTCTATTCGTCAGTGTGTGTGCTCACGAACCTATTCGTCGACAACCCTCATGCTGAGTACCTCCTTGCCTTGCCACCTACATACATACATACATACATACATACATGCATACATACGTACGCAACATACGTATATGCGTATCGTGGACTAATCAGGACGTAATATATATATATACATATACGTATGTTACGTAAGTATGTATGCATGTATATATATACATGCATACATACGTATGCAACATGTATATCACACACATGTAGCTTCAAGGGCTCAGTTCCAACCTAAACCCTAAACCTAAACCCAAACACATGTAGCTTCAAGGGCTCAGTTCGAACCTAAACCCTAAACCTAAACCCAAACACATGTAGCTTCAAGGGCTCAGTTCCAACTCAGCTTGCCACTCCCTTCCTCTCTCCTCTTTCACCATCTCTCGCATTGAGTCACTCTCCTTATTCCTTGCCACTCCTTAACCCTGAACCCTGAACCCGGAACCCAAAAACCCTAAACCCTAAACGTTCAAATGGAGAGTGTTTTGGTTCGTGCCGTGCACGTGTGTGTGGGCACCTCGAACAGGGAAGAAGAGTTGCAGTTTATATACATACATGCATACATACATACGCAACATACGTATATACACACATATAGCTACATACGTATAAACACACATATAGCACGTGTGTGTGGGCACCTGGAACAGGGATGAAGAGGCTGAAGAGGCTGACGACGTGACAGAAGAGGCGCCTCCTCGTCGGTTCTGGGAGAGAAGGGCACCAACGCACGTGCATCATTCCCCTTGACACAACTAGGATTGTAGTCTCTTTTACGTGTATCCATAGGTAGGTCTCTTTGACTTTATCGTAGGTCTCTTTTATGTGTATAGTAGGTCTCTTTTACCTTGACACAACTAGGATTACCACCACCACCCTCCTTGGTGCTAGCCGCGTGAGCACGGATGTCTTCAGCTACAGTGACATACAACGCAGCAGCGTTCGCGCTGCGTTGGCTCAGTTCAAGAGCGCTCATTTTTTTTTCTCGCCCTCTCTCTCTCCCCCCCCCCAGCCCCCCCCCTACTAGTCCGGTGCACTTTTCTCCAGCAGCAGTCCTCTGCATCGCTGCGCAATCTTTTATGATGCATGTCATATGAGGAGGAGGATGCATGTCATATGAGGAGGAGGATTCTCCAGCAGCAGCCCTCTGCATCGCTGCGCAATCTTCTCTTCTGTCGCCTCCTGTATGCACCAGTGTCAAAAGAGGCCCAAGGTAATAGGTCTGATTTGCTCCTTAAGCCAATGCAATAGGTCTGATTTGATCCCTAAACCAATCTAGAGGCAAGAGAGCCCTACAAAGGAGTAACAGAGACCTACTTTACATTGGTAAGGAGCAGACGAGACCTACTTTAGATTGGTTTAAGGAGCAGATGAGACCTACTTTACATTGGGTCTACCTGCGCCATCTTCTCTTCTGACGCCTCCTCGAGGAGGAGGATGCATGTCATATGAGGAGGAGGATGCATGTCCATCTTCTCTTCTGACGCCTCCTCCTGCTCTCGCCCCCCCCCCTCGCAAAGCTCCTGCTGCTGCTGCTCGCCGAGCCCCCTCCAGGGCTCGTTGATGGAGCAAGCTATCGATTTCGCAATCCCTGATCAAGGACATATATCATACGTGTGTGTGTGTGCGTGCGTGCGTGTGTGTGTGTGTGAGAGAGAGTGTGTGTGTGTGTGAGAGAGAGAGAGAACATACATCATATACATACATATATAGCCTCCTCCTCCTCCCTATGTGTGTGTGTGTGTGTGTGTGTGTGTGTGTATGTGTGTGTGTGTGTGAACATATACAAATTTGCAATGCCTAATCAAGAATGTTGTTTCGACACGTCATCGTCATGTGTCCATTAGACACCATCACGCAGTGTATGGTTTTTTACACACACACACACACACACACACACACACACACATTGTGTGTGTATATATGCATATCGTAAATATATGCACACACACACACACACGTAAATATATGCACACACACGCACACGCACACGCACACGCACACGCACACGCACACGCACACACACACACACACACATGCAGCACCTCTCCGAGCGCATGCGCACAGCGGCAGCGTCGGCCTGGGCGCGAATCCTCATGTCCTCTGCGTCTTTTTCCGCCTGCCACCGGATGCTTGCTGCCGCCTCCTTCGCCTCACGCACTTCCTTGTCTAATATGCTCTGCCTCATTCTGTCCCTGTCCTTCTCCCTCTCCCTCTCTCTCTCCCTCTCCCCCTCCCGCCCCTGCAAAGATTGTGCAGAGTGCTGGCTGAATTCAGAATAGGCTGGATAAGGGGCAGCAAGTGACACATCCCACCCATCTGCAGTGCATGTAGCGCATGTAGCTCCGCCGTCAGCGCGATCAACCCCTCCGCTATAAAGTCCGCCACCAGCCTCACCAGCGCCTGCGCCGCTGTCGGCAGGAGCTGCCAACTTACTGGCATGCAGTGGCCCGTTGACTCCTCTGCTGAATCCTCCTTCGCCTCCCACGTCGACCCCTCTGTTGAATACTCCTCCACCTCCAACGGCCGCCGCAGTCGCAGGAACTGAAAAGGGTTTGTTTCCTCTGGTGTTGCCCCCGGTGTGTGGGGCAAGAGCATTTGGAGTCCAAGTTCCTAGTAAACTCTCTCTCTCTCTCTCTCTCTCCGTTTGCTCTGGCTTTGCTGCTGGCGGATGCGGGGTCCGTGTCGACCTAGCTGGGGACCCACTTGCTTGGGATCTGATGGGGGACATCGCACGCTGGACCTGGTCGAGTGGGTGTATAAATTGCGTATAGTGTACAGTGACGCACCCTAGCTTGTATTATATAGGTTATATATGTGTTTATATTATTATTATTATTATTATTATATAAGTGATGCATGTGTGTACACAAGCTAGCCTGAGAGAGAGAACGAGAGAGAGAGAGAGTGGGAGAGAGAGAGAGAGAACGAGAGAGAGAGTGGGAGAGAGAGGAGAGAGAGTGGGAGAGA
>Ga0315899_10005191_pt1 | contig 14063 bp, 10 predicted proteins | sample LakEriMetagenome_2_FD_203518 | JGI IMG/M metagenome (GOLD analysis project Ga0315899, IMG submission 203518) | Freshwater fungal communities from buoy surface, Lake Erie, Ohio, United States - Buoy 4 MA112 | ecosystem: Environmental > Aquatic > Freshwater > Lake | place: USA: Lake Erie, Ohio... | reverse complement strand
TAGGGCACTGACGTTTTCAGGATGTCTGTCACAGGTTGGAGTCGATGGACCCATTCGCCGAGGACCTCGACGGGGAAGATGAGGGTGACATTGGGCGCGAAGAGCTTGGGCGTGCAGACTTTCGCGGTGGTGTTGGTGGTGCGCGCGGCGCCGGGAGCGTGGGCACGGCGGTGGGCGCGGGCTGGGGAGACGAGCGGAAGCATGCGGGTAAGGGCTCGAGGATGCAGCACCTGCTTCGTCAGCACGGCGGCGTGGAGGTGGTCTGCAAGCTGGTGCAAACAGTGTTTTCAGACAAGGGCATACCGCTTGACATGGTGGACGCATGTGTTCTCGGCGACGGGCTGCTGGAGCTCGCGCGCAAATGCTACCGTTTCATGACGCTTGCGATGCGCGGCAACAACGCCAACCGCCGCATCTGCGTACAGTTCGTGCGCACTTTCCAGAAGCACCTCACCGTAGATTTTCTTGCGGTGGAATGTCTCTTTGAGCTCTTTCGGGGGCCCGCCGAAGTGCTGGCCATGTTGCGAGAGGACTTCTTCACCAACGGCGTGCGCATGCTGCGGCAGAGGCGGTCCTCCGCCATGCTCATGCTGTTTTCTGCCTGCTGCGTCGCGGGCGACGGCCGGGCCGTGCGCGAAAACCAGGCGCGTGTCCTCAAGTTTTTCTTCCACCAATCGCCGGATCTCCTGTTGAAGGTGCGCCATACTCTGCCCACGCTTCGAACGCTCTTTAACTCGTCAACCTAAACCCTAAACCCTGATGAACTAAACACTAAACCCTAAACCCTAGACACTAAATCCTAAACCCTAAACCAGGTGCGGCATTCTCTGCCGACGCTCGAGAGCGATCCCTTCACGGCCAACATCCACTTTTCCGATCGGATTCCCGGCGGAGTCTCAGGAGAGGTGTCAGCTCTGGATCTGCGAGACATGAATGATGATTTGCTGCATGATTATCGAGCGGCCGCCGACCCGCTGGTCGCGCTGTTCCAGTATTACTTGGCCTCGCTTGAGCTCATGTGCGCCGTGGTGCATGACCGCTACTGGGATGCTTCACAGCACCTGATGGAGCACTCCTTCGACCTCGCGTGCGGCTACAACGACATGCTCTTCTTGATTAAGCACGAAATGTGCCCGTGGATCCTGCGAGCGCAGGCGTGCAACGTGATGACGGCGCTCTACGTCGACCGCGCGCCGTTCCTGGAGGTGGCAACCGTCAACAGCATCCGCACCTGGACCAAGCTCCACGAGAGCGTCGCGGATGAGAAGCTCAAAAAGGACGAGCCCTACAACTTTCTCCCGGAAAACCTGCGCCCCCCCCAGGGGTTCCGTGAGCTCAAACAGCACTGTTTGGAGCAGCTGGACAAATGCAGCAATGTGGACGCGGATGCCACGGGACAGGCTTGCATTCTGAAAAGTACTCTCCGTCGTGACATTGTATAGTAAATGTACTTGGACACTGACTTTCCAGCAATGTGGACGCGAATGGCACGGGACAGACTCTCTTTTCACAGCGCCTGGCGGACATGTGCTTGCGCATCGCGCGGCTTGGGGCGTATCACCTGTACGACGACCACTTCCGCTTCCACGCGCCCTTTTATGATGACATTAAGCCGCTGTCGGGCCTGCTCATAGGCCTTCTCGACGGGAGGACGGATCTGATTTCACTGCCGCCAGATAAGCTGTCGGGCAAGGCAGACGCGGGCATGGCGCCGGTGGAGCAAGAAGTGTTAGAACGCTTTCGCCTCTCTGATCATCCGGCCACACAGGTGCTGAGGGATCTCAAAGTGACGATATGCGACTTGCTCGCCTTCTTCTGGGCGATCCGCATCGACCATCGCATCACCAAGTTCTTCGAAAAGTATGAGCAGCTCATCGACGACGATGTCGGGCCTGCCCTCTTCGCGTCTGTAACACGCGGCACCGAAAAAAGGAAAGCCGCAAACGAGTTCACCGCCGTCGTGCCTGGCGACGGCTCGCCTGCTGCCAAGGGCAAGGGCAGCAAGGTGCAGCCAGAGGAGGGGGAGGAGGACGAGCTGTTGCTGCCCCTGAGCTATGCCAATAGTGTCGAAAAGTGGGGCGCGTCGCAACGCCCACTGTGGAGCAAACAGATGGTGTCGGAGCTAGTCCAGGCACAAATTCTCAAACGTACTCCCCGTAGTGATTTTATATTGTACACGTCCTAGGTGATTGTATGGTATAAATGTCCTAGGGCTCTGACGTTTGAGGCCTTTTGCCAGACACTGTTCCGCAACGACACGTACGGGCGCGAAATCATCGAAACGCGTGCCCTCAAGGAGCCGGAGGGGTCCTTGTCAGTGGTGACGCGAGTGCTATTAGACCTGTGTTTCTACAAGGACCCGCGCATTTCGCGCCGCGCGTTCGAGCTCCTGCTGCGCCAGCTAGGGCAGCGGCAACACTTTATCCGGCAAGTGGCCGGCGTGCACTTGATCGTTCGGCCACGCTCCGCGCGCGCCTTCTTTAAGACCCGCGCCGACGTGCATGAATTCCGCCTTGCGTTGCCGTGGGTACACCGCGACGACGTGTCGCGCCGCGCCGATGCCATGCACGCGTGCGAGCGCCTGCTCAAGAAGTGGGCGCAGAACCTGCGCGGCCACAGCGCGCACCAGGGGCGTGACGCCAAGGAGGAGGCCGACACGGACGAGGGCGAGTACCGCAGGATACTTTTCCAGCTGGGGGCTCACCGGTACGTCATGGAGCTCTTGCTGCTGCCCATGCGCCGCGTCTTCGCGAAAAAGGAGGGGGAGCTCGACACGGCCGTCGACAAGGAGCGGCAGGAACTCTTGGGTAAGTGCCACGACTTCGTGACGGCCTTTTGTGGCGGGCATCGCACCGCGCAGGAATTCTTCTTTGAGCACCGCGCTGTGCTGCAGTCGCACTTGGGCATCGTGGGTCTGCCGGTGGCCGAGACCCTGGCAGCGCTGGTCAAAGACCATGAGGGCCTTGTGCGCGAGGTTGGCGAGGAGTATGTCCGCACGCTCTTTGGTGCCCTCAGGCACTACAGCACCAAGCGCGGGGCGTGGGTGGAGGCGGTGCGCGCCATGGTTGCCGTGGGCGGCGTGCCGGTGAAGCACCACCAGAACGTAGCGCTAGAGTACCTGGCGCTGCACTCGAAGGAGTTCTGCAGCCTAATGCTGGAGCCGGGGGAGTGGAGCTTGCGCATCGACCTCGTCTTTGAAGGCGAGCTCCGTGCGCCGCATCTGACGACGTCACGTCTAGACTACCACCTGGCGTGCATCAACTTGCTCGCCGACTGCGCCATGGGGAACAACCCTGCAGCCGAGGTGCAGGTGACGGCACTCCTAACGTGGGATGACATTTTGGACGTCCTGCTCGACATCGATTGCCGCTCCCGCGGGGCCTCAGGCGTGGTGGAGCCGATGCCCAAGGCGGCCGTGCGCATCTTCAAGAGCGCCTTCATCCGTGTCCTTCATCACGCCTACGTCAAGACAAAGGTGGAGCAGCCTCATGACCAGGTCCGCCGTCCAGACAATCGCTTCTGGGAGGCTACACGCATGGAGCCTCCGAGGACCGCCACGACGAGCCAGCCGGAGACTGCCTCTAGCAGACGCGACTCCACGCCGGCAAAGCCTCAGCGCCGCCTGCCGTCTCCGGGGTACTTGACGTATGTGGCGCAGGAGCTGCTGGAGCTCGACAAACTGTTGGGCGACGTGGCGGCCGGCAAGGTGATCAAGGCGCAGCAGGACTTTGTGGCGCTCAAGGAAATGGTCCTGGTAGATCTCGTGCCGATGCTCTCCGAGTACTACTGTGTCTTCTACCAGCCGGGGTGCTCCGGGAGCCAGCAGGTATAATAACAACAACAATAATCATAGTAACAACGACAAATAAAACAAAAACAACAACAACACTAATCATAATAATTAATCAGGACGTGCTGGTGTCGGAGGAGCTCTTCGATGCACTGGACAAGCTGTTGAGCTCAGGCAATTTGCCTCTGCAGCACGTGGCACCCGTGCAGACACTGGTTGCGTCCATTGGCGACAAAGTCGCGAGCCGCGGCAACCGGCGCAAACTTCTCGAGTTCACCGTTGCCGCCGTCCGCCCTGGCCCTGCAGCGGGTGGTGGCAGGTCTGACAGCACTCAGCACACGTCGCCCTCCGGCAAACTGGACGCGCCCAGCCTGCTGCGGGATTTGATGACGACGGCTGCACGTGCACTCAAGCTGCAGATAGCTGACGCCAGCAACCTCGATGTTTCCGACGGCGAGCCTCTGGCAGGTGCCCTCGGCTCGTTCGTGAGGCTGTGCAGCATGAATGCGGAGGTGCCGCTGCACCGCGAGGACAAAATTGGCACGGGTATGGGCTTGAAGGCCAAGCGGAATCCGCACTACTCAGAGGTGGCTGCAAGGCTAGCAGAATGGGTGCGATGTCGCAAGGCTGGGTGTGGGAGTGCCGATTCGACGCTGCTCGCAGACGCCGGGGCCATACTGGCCGGGTTGCTATACATGGAAGATCCCCTCGATGAAGCCCCCCGAGATATAGTCTCATTACGCACGTGCTGGGAGAGACTTCGCCGCGCGCTCGTGCCCGCTCCGCTCAATGTGCCGCAGCTCGAGGGGCTGCAAATGGTCCAGGCCAAATACCTCGAGGCTGGCTCCCTAGAGTCCGCGGCAGTGCTGCTGTCACGTGACGACCAGACCCTTCACAAGAGCGGTCTCGTGTGTCTGAACGCTCTACTTGCGCGCCAGTTTCTTCCTGCGCAGGCGCGTTTCTACGCATTCCTCATGCAGGCCGGCAGGCTGGGCGGGGATTCCGCGCGGGAGAGCTTTGGGCCACGTGGACAGTGCTTGATGCGCAACCTTGCCCGGCACATTGAGAGGGGGCACGACCACTTGAAGCAGTACAAGCGCCTGCGCAAGTACCAGCTTGGCATGCCGTCTACTGTCCCTGCGCAACTGGGGGAGGAGAGCGTTAAGGCCGCCAGCGTCACTCAAACTGCAGACTTTGGGTGGGGCTCGGCTGGGCGAGGACGACTGAAATTGCCGGAAACGGGCTCAATAGTCTACGAGGAGTGGGCAGTGGCAGGAAAGGGCGGGGGCGGGGGCGGCGGAGGGCCATCAGGACACCCGACGACTGCGCAGAAGAGAGCATTGATGGAGGAGGAGGAGAAGTTTGGCGCTGGCAGCATGCTGGTGCTGGCGCTGAAAACGCTGGAGAACATGTGCCGCGGCGGGTACTTGCCGTCGCAGCTCGCGCTCTCTGCCTCGCTGCCACCTCATGCGCCGCCTCCCGAGGACATCACGGTTCAGGAGACAGAAATGTCCAAGGAGGCGCGCAAGAAACTCTTGGTGACTGCGCCGGCGGGCTCGGTGCTGGAGGTGTTGGTGGACCTGCTGCGGCGCGTGGTGCCTTGCCTGGTTCTGGCAGTGCGCTACCAGGACTGCACAATGCTCGATCTCGGACGGCTTATCCTCAGCTGCATGGCGGCCAGTGTGGACGCCCTGTGCTCGCGCAACCAGACGCTGCTCATCGAGATGGGCGTCCCCGAGCTTCTCATGCACGTGGTTAATATCTCGTACCGCTCTGTGGAGGGCGCGGGCACCGGGGTACAAGCGCCTCGGATGAGCCCCTCGCCCGCCGCTGACGACGAGCTCTCTGGAGCAAGGGTGGTGCAGCCCATGATGGGCGCCCAGGCCAACCAATCCTTGGCGCTGCTCAAGGTGGATACCGGCAATCTGCTCCACCTACTGTCGCTCGGATGCTCAGCTCTATACACGGAGCGCGTGGCGCCTGCCCAGCTAACTCTGGCAGCAGAGACAGGGGGCACGGTCGTGATGCCACTGCTCCGGATCCTCGAAACCCAGGTTGACTGCGCCGCGCTGGCAAGGCAAGCGGGAATCAACGCGGCGCTGTTGGACCTGGTCGAGGACGACGATCTCGACAGTAGGGACCTCGGGCTTGATCACAAGCGCGGGCGGGAGCTTCTGCAGAAGGAGCTGATAAATTTCGTCCTGGTCCTGCGCTCCCTTGAGGCGGAGGCAGAGACTCTGTCTTGCTCGTCTGCGGAGCCGTGGATCTGGGAAGGACCCGGCCGGGCCTTGCAAACACTGCAAACACATTCTGCCTCCCTGTGGGCTTTTACCTCCGAGAGGGTGCGCTGTGTCGAGATTTCGGTCAAGGAACCTAGCCTGCACGAAGCTGCTCGCCACGCAAGCGCAAGTGCCGCAACTCGTGCGGCTCCTCCCCTTGTCCCCGCTACCTCTGACACAGGCGACATGAGACATGGCGTCAAGAGGCGCCGAGTAGTTCTATGGTTTGCTCTTTCGGATCACCTCGTCGTCTGGAATTGTGGAGGCGGGACGGCCCGGGCGGCGGAGGTGACGTGGGATGCCCTGCACGAACAGGGAGGGCGAGGGGGCGAGCTGACGCACGGCGTTGCTCTGCTCCGGTGCTGGGACGAATGCGCTCGCGGCTTTTGGACCTGGCGTGCCTTGCGTGGCGCCACGAACATGGTAGGTGGTTTGCCTCCTGGTGCTCCTCCAGAGACCCTCCCTGTTCCCGACATGAGCCTACCAGCAGCCGCCAACGCACGAGCGGCGTCTTCTATGTCTGGCAGGAGTTCGTCGTTGAGCCAAGCGAAGACCAAGCAGAAGGGCAGGAAGAAGGGCGGCGTGCGGGAGGCTTTGAGCGGAAGGAGCCTGGCAGAGATGTTGCGGTGGTCTGAGGGTGTGCCGTGCCTGCTGTCGCTTGTTGTTGCAGTCATCTTTACGGCAGCTTACGGCGTGCCTTCCCAGAATGAGGCCCCGGCTGGGAATGGCAAGGAAGGTAATGGCGCCCTGCACGAAGGCAGATTCAACCCGACGGAGGCGATGCTCAAGTGGGGCGCAGACAGCGCCACGCTTGGGTCTGGATCCCGCTGGTCTGCGCCTCCTGCAGGATTACAACCCTACGATCCGTGGCAATTTGCTCCTTGGGCCAAGGCGCTGCTGCTTATACTGGCTGCTATTCATGTGGTCGCCATGGCTGGTGAAATTACGAGCTGGTTCGTCAACGACTGGCCTGCTATTTTCCTACGCATATCGGCGGAACAGCGGCTTGCGCGCTCCAAGGCTCCTGGCAAACGCTCAGCGCGCACAAACGCGCAGGACGTGGCCGTCGTCGACGGACGCATGATACTGCGCTTGCTCACTGCGTCGATGATGCCCTACTACCTCGTGGTGTTGGGGATCTTCTCGCTCCTGGGTGCGGTGCACTCGCCTATGTTTCTGCTCGCGCACACGCTGCGCCTGCTGCGTCCGCTGGCACCCGCGGCCCGCCTGGCGGCGCCCAAACTGTTACGCACAGGCTGCATCGCCTTGGTCTTGCTGGTGTGCTATGGGCTCTTTGCCTACACCTACTTCTCCAACAACATCAATGCCGTGTCGCGCACATGCCACAGTCCTTGGCAGTGCGTGTCTACTGTGGTACTGGCAGCGCTGGCAAGGGACAACGACATTCTGGCGCACGACGCCGAGAACTTCGCCGAGACGCCACCGCTCTTGTCCGCAAGTTCGTGGGAGCAGTTCCGCTCGCTGTACTCGGCGTCTTTCCTCATTGTGTGGGGCTTTCTGCTCCAGGGAGCGCTCTTCGCACACATCTTTGACGCCTTCGCCCAGTTGCGGCAACTCGAGGAAATGCGCCAGCGTGAATGTGAGCAGTGCGACCTACTCAGTGGCCAAGCCCGACGGCGGCCTCAGGGCGCGGGTGCTGCCGAGGCTGCCATGCAAGGCAGGCAGCTCGCAGTGGGCAAGGAAGGGGCCGGCAGCCTTGGCTCGCGCACGTTTGAGTCGGACCCGCACAGCCCAGCGTCGTTTGTCTTGTTCTTTTGCTGGGCCTCGGAGCAGGTGCGTGGCTCCCGCTGGGCGATAGTGGATGAGGCGCTAGCCATGTTCGTCAGCGGCGACCCTCGCTTTCTGCCTCTCGGTGTAAGATAGGCGCCTCCGTGGGTGTGGGGGCGAGGGGCAATAGAGTTCGAAATGAGTGGCCACAGCGGCGCGACGAAGGGTGACAGACCAAAGGCACCGAGTTGATTATCCTATGCATATCCCTTCAGCAAACCAGGGCCCCTGACAGGCGCTCCGAGCCAGGCGCTGCGCTCCACCAGGGCGGGGCAAAAAGGAGCGCAGGGCGCACCCTGCGCGCTGCGGTCCATCAGGGCGGGGGAAAAGGGCGCGCAGGGCGGGGCGCTGGCGAAATTTAGAAAAGAAATTCGGCAATAAACGCCAAAAAATGGCTGGCCAACAGCGCAGGCCAAAAAACAAACGCCAACGCTCCCAAATCTCCGGCGCGCAGAATTCAGTAAGGGCGCACGGCACCGGGCAGGCGGTTTTCCCTCTGCCGGCCGCTCCTTTCGACAGTGTCAACGTGGTAAGCACAACGCCCTGTCGGGTAACACCGCCTCTGGGCGCACGAGAGAGAGAGGCAGACAGCCGGCACCGCCCAGGGGCGGTGTTACCCGACAGGGCGTTGTGCTTACCGACCTTCAGTCCCTTGTTGATTGTCAATAAAACTCCTGTCTCTCACCCCCCTATTTTTATGCCCATCCCTCTCCCTCTCCCTCTCCCTCTCCCTCTCCCTCTCCCTCTCCCTCTCCCCTCTCTCTCCTCTCCCTCTCCCTCTCCCTCTCCCTCTCCCTCGCTATCTTTCTCTCACTCACTAACTCACTCTTTCGCTCTCTCCTTCTCTCCTCTCTCTCTCTCTCTTCAAGTCTAACTCTTTCACTCTCTAACTCTCTCTCTAATCATCTGGCTGTCCCGCGAAAAAGCGTTCCCCACGCCACTCGGGCGCCAAAGGACCGCTCTGTAAATATTCTCAGCACTTCGCAAGGATAAGGGAATCTTTCACTCGTGTGATCGTGAATTTGATACCTTTTTCCCCGCAGCGGCGCTCCTCGCTCGCAGATGACAAATACATTTTGCCGAAAATTCTCGCCGATTTCTATTGCAATAATAAAGGGAGGTTTTCTGACTTGTTTATTCGTTGCGACAGGGCGCTAGTTGCGGCAGCTTCCGTGAGAGAACAACGCCATGACCTCCATTATGGAGTAATTCTCCTAATAAACTCTCCCTCTTAGAAAGGTCATGAAGTTAAGTGCTAATCCTTTGAACTGCGGTGCACCCCTCTTCTATGTCTACATTGGCATCATCCCCCAGGTTGTGGCGTTCTTGCCCGGCGCTTGAATGACTGGGCGATTCTGCCAACCCGAAGCAAAGTAGAAGGCGGCTATGCTGCCGACCAGGACAATGAATATCACACAGAAGCAAACGCACATCCTCTTGCGCGACATCGGTGGTCCGTACCGCTCGTTCCAAGCCACAGGAGGGTTGTCAATTGCGTGCTGGCGCCTCATCTCGGCAATGACCTGCACAGGGCGGTATTTGCACTGCCAGCATGCGGTCCTGTTGTACTCAGCTACGGTCAGGGTGGAAACTCCGAACTTGATATCGCGCGAGCAGTTGCAGCATTTCCATTTCACGGTGCCCTTGTCGTAGCCGTTGCCGTCTGCTAGGAACATGAAGCCGACGTTCTGCAGCGCAGCCCTGTACGAGCACTGGCAAACCGAGGGGTCAGAGCGGCACAACCTTGGAGAGAGTTTTTTGCTAGGGAGCAGAGTATCAGACGGGGAAGCGATGACACTGAGCAAGCACTGAGCAAGCGCCGAGCAAGCGCTGCTCAGCAGGGACGGAGGAGCGGGACAAGACCACTCGCGAATCCGTGCTGGAGTCGTCATTCATTACACCGCAGACCGCGCATTGCTGGGCCGCGCGGTCTCGGAGTTCGAATAACGGCATCGCGAGCTCGCGCACTGGCCGCACTCCTGCTTAGGGTCCCCGCCCTGCCTTGATGACGATGCTCACTGGTGCGTCTTGCACTTTGTGGTGTCTTTGGGTGTTGAAACCCAGGCAGTCCCCAGGCATTTGCTTGTGTGTGTGGGGAGTCCAAGAAAGTGTTTGTGCTTTCGTTGGTACTTTGCAAGTTCGTGTTTGCACACGGTGTGCAAATTTTGGGTGTCGCTTTTAACATGGCCTTACTCCCTTGCTTCGTGGTCCTCATAACTAATGAGGACAGCAACGTTGTTGTTTGAAGTGGCCGGACGTTCTCTCGCGGCCAATGGTGGAAAGGATGGATACCCCCTCAGGAGGACACACAGGCTCGGCCGAGAGCGAGCAAGCGCCCGCAGCGCCCAAATCACTGACGGAGCTGAAAGCAGCTGCGAGGCAGTTCAAAGTGTCCCCCGAAGCCCGTCGCAAAGCGGCTTTGGTGGTGAGCTCCCTCCGCGCTCTCAAAGATGCCATGCCCGACAGCAATTCTGTGAGCGCAACTGCGCCAGAGAGTTCTTGATGCACGCATTGCCCTCGCACACAACAGCGAGCGCGACAAATTGAGGACGAACGGAAGGCTGCTCTGGCGGAGAAGTTGAAGCGCGAGGATGACCGCGAAAGGAAGCTCGTCGAGCAAAAAAACGCGAAAGCAGCAGGAGGGTGCAGCAACAAAGACGCAAAGATTGCGGCTATTTTGGAGGTGATGGCTAGCCTGATGCACTTGTGTTTGAGCCAGAAAAGTCTGAGGAGAGGGCACTGATGCTGTGCACTCCCACCGTTCACAAACATGCCCCTGGACAGCGCAAACAGCAGCTAGAAAGCGGTTGGATTCAGAGCATCGTGGAGAAGAATGAGGAGAAGGTACAGGCTCCGACATGCTTCTTTCGTGCCATGGATGATCATGCCTCTGGTATGCAGGTGTCGGTCTTGACTGCTCCTCTTGTCCAGGAGCGGAGAAGCGAAGGTTTAGGTGCCAAGGTGCGTATCTTGTCTCCTGTTGTCCAGGAGCGGAGAAGCGAAGGTGCCAAGGAAACGTGGCCGGTCGACAGGAAGCGAGAAGAAAGGGGGGGGCAAAAAGTGCTGGGCGACATTGGAATGGAGGGTGATGATGGAAGGCATGTGGAGGCAAAGGTTGGAGAGGAAGCGGCGGAGGAGATGGCGGAGGGGACGGAAATAAGAGGAGTGAGAAAAGGAGAAGTAGGGGGAGCCAGGAGAAGAGAATCAGCCGGATTCGGAGGGGATGCGGGGAGGGAAGGGGCACAGCAAGTTTCAGTTGTCGCAGTGAAAGATGCAGAGGTAAGGGAGGAAGTGCGCGCGGAAGGGTCAAAGGGGCGACACATAGAACAGATGGCAGGCGGACGCAAGGCGGAAACGAAAGGAAGCGAAATGGGAGGCAGCGGTGGGGTAAGTTGTGGTGATGGCCGCGGCATGAGGAGACAGGAAGATATTGAGCAGAACGATGTGGGAAGAGGTGGCAGCAGCGGCGGCGGCAGCAGCAGCGGCGGCGGCGGCGGCGGCGGCACGAGAACAGAGAAAGATATGAATGCGAAAGAGGCAGAATCTGAAACGACAGAGGCGGGGTGTGGTAGTGGCGGCCGCGGGAGAGAGACGGGCGACAAAAGTACAGACGTGATGCAGATGACAATGGACAAGGCATTGGAAGAAATTTCGATGATTGAGGTGGAATGCATTCGGACTTTTGCCCTGATCAAGGTCCGCTGCGTTAGAGGCAGATACGCATATCTTGTGCGCGTTGGTGGTTGAAGGGTCGTGGTCCTGGATGCATGAGAGAGTGCGTGCGTTGTGTTAAAGTTTGAATAGTGTCAAAAGAGCACTAATAGTGTCAGCAGAATACGCAATTTGTTACGTAGTAACATATGATCGCAGAACAATAATTGTGACCACTGCATGTTTAATGAGCATCGTAAGTTGTTAAGTTGTGCATGTTTGCATGTTATTTATTATACAAGCAACACATTTAAACTCAAATTTGTGTTCTGAATGTATGCGATGACCTGAGCGCACACACACAGGAAACGCAAGACGGAGCGAGAAGACAACGTCTTGGGTGTCAGTTGTCGGAATACAAGAAACGTGTCGCTTGGCTGAAGCAAGTGATCGATGAACTGTCGGACGAGGACGAGGACGACACGGCGAGCGCCAAGGGCGATCCTCCTAGCGGTCTGCTAACCAATCACAAACTAATACAGCCAACCCTTTTAAAATAACGCTGCATGTTTTGTCAAGCAATGGACAAGAGTCTGATCTCCCCAACATCGCGAGCAAGCCAAAGAGAAGCGCGCGCGCGAGAGAGAGGAGTCCAGGAGCGATTCGACACTTCAGACAATGGCCGCGATTCTCTCGCTCCATGAGTGCGAGTGCATAGGGCTGCAAAGCAGTTGAGGGTCGGATTTGTCGCCTGTTCCGGAACGGAAATGCTCCGGTTTGCTTCAAACCCTGATCCAGTGTCTATGAGTGTCCATGTTGTGTCCATGTTGCGTTAAACCCTTGCCTAAAGTCACTGGAATCTGATGAGAAGAGCACTTGTAAATACCCCGTGGATGATGTGTATTCATTGCTCTGAAAGTGAGGCACTAAAATGCATCGACGACACAAGTCGCTAATACCACACGCGGATGCACTTGTCAAAACTCGCTGAGTAGAGTCGAGCATCGTCTAGTGCAATGGCATACACGGCGCCGACGTGGCCCTCGAGCACTCGCTCAACCTCCCAAGTCGTAGTGTCCCACACGCGAATGAGAGCGTCGTCAAAGCCACCTAGCAGCTTATTGTCTGCCACTGCCAGCTCATTCACGCCCCCATTGTGCCCCTTAAGCACGCGCTCTAGAGTCCACGTATCCAAGTTCCAGACACGGATGTCGCTGCTCCCGGATACAAGCCTACCACAGCACACAGCCATTGTGCACACACCCCCCTGGTGTCCGGTGAGGATTTTAGAGCACGATAGCGTCACGCGGTCCCATACCCTGATCGTCCCGTCAAAGGACCCAGAAAAGATGAAATTGCCATGAGACTCAAGAGCGCAAACAGCCTTGTTGTGATCTGTCAGCGTGTGCAGCGCCTCAATCTTGCCCACCGTCCCCTGCTCACCCTGCCACGCCGCGTCCACCACGTCGGCAGACGGTGAACTCGATTGCCTCGCGGCACACGCGCCTTCTTGCAAGCCGTCATCCGCGAGGCGCCTCGAAGGACCTGCCTGTCCCTTCTCGCGATAGTACGCCGCCGTGAGCTGCGCGTGCAAATCGGCAGCGATGTGGGCTGTGCCGGCAGCAGCAGTGCCAGACGGTAAAAGGCCCAGGTCTGAGGTGCTGTTGCTGCAGAGCTCCATGTCCTTGAGCCCCCACACTTTGATCGACCCGTCGTCCGAGCCGGAGAGCATCTGTATGTATGTGCACGCACACACGCACTTACAGGCACGTACACCGACACAGGAACAGGAACAGACACAGACACAGACACAGACACAGACACAGACACAGACACAGACAAACACAAACACAGACATGCACACACCCAGTCGTCGAAAGCCTTGAGGACAAAGACGGACTTAGAATGACCTTCGAGCACGAATAAGCAAGCCCAGTTCTTCATGTCCCAAACACACACCGTCCGATCTACGCTGCCGGAAAACAACCTCTTCCGCGCCACCTGTGTGTGCGCGTGCGCGTATGTGTGCATGTGAAACACACACGGCGCTTTCGTGCTTCACCATACGTGAGAGAGAGGGAGAGAGAGAGAGAGAGAGAGAGAAAGGCGGAGAGAGCGCGCGCGCGCGCGGCCCAAGAGCGCAGCCGGCGCCATGGTGCCGAAGTAGTGGATATATTCTATAGAGAACATATTCTATAGAGAGAAAATTCTGCAGAGAACACATTCTGCACCTCAAGGGCACAGACGGCGCCTTGGTGTCGAACCAGCCGAGCCTCGCAGTGACAGGACTGGAAGAATCCTCAAAAGTTAGGGTGTAATAGGTCTCTTTTGACACTGTAATTGGTCTCTTTTGACACTGTACTAGGGTCCAAGCAGATGTATATAGAGGCGAGACCTACTATAGAGGCAAAAGAGACCTACTATAGGGGCAAAAGAGACCTACTATAGAGGCAAAAGAGACCTACTATAGAGGCAAAAGCGACCTACTATAGAGGCAAAAGAGACCTACTATAGAGGCAAAAGAGACCTACTATAGAGGCAAAAGAGACCTACTA
>Ga0315899_10005190_pt1 | contig 14064 bp, 10 predicted proteins | sample LakEriMetagenome_2_FD_203518 | JGI IMG/M metagenome (GOLD analysis project Ga0315899, IMG submission 203518) | Freshwater fungal communities from buoy surface, Lake Erie, Ohio, United States - Buoy 4 MA112 | ecosystem: Environmental > Aquatic > Freshwater > Lake | place: USA: Lake Erie, Ohio... | reverse complement strand
CGCGGCCGTCGCGATCTCCTCGGACCTGATCGGCCGACCCGTGTGGTGGGCGGACGAGCAGCGTTGGTCCACCCCGGTGCTGTACGCACTCGGTCTGCTGTTCCTCTTGCCGAGCGTTCTGCTGACCATGCTCTCGATGCTCCGAGGGCCATGGGTGCACTGGGGTGCCTGGTTCGTGAGCGTCGAACTGGCGGTGTTGGCCCTCGTCGACCGCGGGGATTCGCCGGGTTCGGCGGTGGTGTTGGTCGCTCTCGCGGTGGCCGCGCTCCTGGCCGGCTTCGGTGCGCTCAGTGCGCGCGTGAATCGCTGACGAGACCCGACACGGGACGGGTCAGTCGTTCAGTCGCGCGTGCAGTTCGTCGAGAACCGATCGCTGGGATCCGGCCTCGGGTCCGGCGCTCGGACGATGTCGTCGAACGTGGGCCACCGCATCATCGACGCCCATCCCCGACATCACGCACATCGCCGAGGCGAATGTGCCCGCGCGACCGATGCCCGCCGCGCAATGCACGATCAGCGACTCACCGGACCCGAGACGATCGTGCACCCCGACGAACAACGGCTCGATCGTGTCGAGCGGTGGCGCGGACAGATCGGGGATCGGGAACCACGTGGATCGACCCGACTCGCGAAGCCATCTCGCGTAATCCGGGTAACGATCCTGAAGTTCGTGATCCTGCACGAGACACACGACGTGAGTTGACCCTGTTCGACGGAGCGCCCCTTCAGGATCGGGGCCGATCAAGTGTTTTCCACACAACCACAGGCGACCAACGACTCCCGGAATCGGAACCTCGTGGATGCCTCCGTCCATGTTGAGCGATCCACCTCGCCGCTGATCCATCGTCGGAACACTAGGTTCGCACCACGAGTATTCGTGAGAGCGGTCGCGCACGACCGGTAACGTCAATCCCCATGTCCGCCAAGGTCCTCACCTCCCTGCCCACCGGCGAACGAGTCGGAATCGCCTTCTCCGGGGGTCTCGACACATCGGCCGCCGTCGCCTGGATGCGCGAGAAGGGCGCCATTCCCTACTGCTACACGGCCGACCTCGGTCAGCCGGACGAGCCCGATCTGGACGGAATTCCGGATCGCGCCAAGCAGTACGGCGCCGAAGTCGCCCGATTGGTGGACTGTCGCGCCGAATTGGTGCGCGAGGGTCTGATGGCCCTGCAGTGCGGTGCGTTCCACATCACGACGGCGGGCAAGACCTACTTCAACACCACCCCGCTCGGGCGCGCGGTCACGGGCACCTTGCTGGTGCGAGCGATGCAGGACGATGGCGTCGACATCTGGGGCGACGGCTCCACCTACAAGGGCAACGACATCGAGCGCTTCTACAGGTACGGACTCATGGTCAATCCACGTCTGCGCGTTTACAAGCCCTGGCTCGACGAGACCTTCGTCAGTGAACTCGGTGGGCGAACGGAGATGAGCGAGTTCCTGCAGCAACGCAAGTTGCCGTACCGAGCGAGCAAGGAAAAGGCTTACAGCACCGACGCCAACATCTGGGGCGCCACACACGAGGCCAAGTTGCTCGAGGAACTCTCGACGTCGATGGACATCGTGGAGCCGATCATGGGCGTCGCCCACTACCGCGAGGACGTCGCGATCGCGGCCGAGACCGTGTCCATCCGCTTCAACGAAGGATGGCCCGTCGCCATCAACGGACAGGAGTTCCCCGATCAGGTGGAGTTGGTCCATGAGGCGAACCGCATCGGCGGCCGCCATGGCCTGGGTATGAGTGACCAGATCGAGAACCGCATCATCGAGGCCAAGAGTCGCGGAATCTACGAGGCCCCGGGATTGTCGTTGCTGCACATCGCGTACGAACGACTGGTGTCGGCGATCCACAACGAGGACACGATCGAGAACTACCGCACCATGGGTCGCCGTCTGGGTCGCAAGCTGTACGAGGGCCGTTGGTTCGACCCACAGAGCCTGATGCTGCGCGAACCGATCATGCGCTGGGTCGGATCAGCCGTGACCGGCGAGGTGACGCTGCGACTGCGCCGCGGTGACGACTACACGATCCTGGACACCACGGGCCCGCACCTGACGTACGCGCCCGAGCGACTGAGCATGGAGCGGGTGGAGGATCAGGCGTTCGGACCGCTCGACCGGATCGGCCAGTTGACGATGCGGAACCTGGACATCGAGGACAGTCGGAGCAAGTTGGAGGTGTACCGGGCGGCGGGAACCCTGGGCGCGGGGACCACCGGCGACAACCTCAACCTCCTCGGCCCCTAAATACCTAAATGCGACAATTTGTCGCTTTGTGTACACGACTCATGTACACAAAGCGACAAATTGTCGCATTATGGACGCGAGGAGGAGGGCGCGGGTGGGCATTGTCGTCACGTCCACCCACTCGTGGTCCGCGTGCGCTCCACCCCCCACCGCCCCCAGTCCGTCCAGCGTCGGCACTCCCGCCGCCGCCGTGAAGTTCCCGTCCGACCCCCCACCGACCGCGACGCCGCGCAAGCCGTCGAGCCCGATCTCCGCGGCCGCTTCCAGCGCGACCGGAAACAACTTCTCCGACGCCGTTGTCGGCATCGGCGGTCGGTTGAACCCGCCCAGGATCTCGACGCGCGCCTCCGGGTGAACAACCGCCAATTCGGCCATCGCCCGGTCCACCCGCTCCCGCTCGTCGGCGTGTTCCACGCGCACGTCGACGTAGATGGTGGTCAACGCCGGGACCACGTTGTCGGCCGTACCCGCCGAGGCCACCGTCGGGGTCACGGTGGTACCGCGACCCGGGTCGCCAAACGTCGCGATTCGCAGAACCTGCGTTGCGGCCTCCACGAGAGAGTTCACGCCTTTCTCCGGCTCGAGTCCGGCATGCGACGCGCGGCCGTGAACCCGAACCTCGAACGTGCCGGTTCCCTTGCGGCCCGTCTTCAGCGCCCCACCGTCGGCACTCGGCTCGAGTACCAACACGGCACCGCAGTGCTTCGCTCGCTCGATGATCAGGTCGCGTGAGTGAACCGAGCCGACCTCTTCGTCCGACGTGATCAGGATCTCGACCACCGAGCGGTCGTCGAGCGAGGCCACCGCGTGCAACGCCTGCACGATGCCCGCCTTCATGTCGAACACTCCCGGTCCGGTCGCCCGTCCGTCGGCCACCGTGAACGGGCGAGCCGCCAGCGCACCCTTCGGGAACACCGTGTCGTGGTGTCCGACGATCAACACTTTCGCGTTCGGACCACCTTTCCAATGAACGTGTGGGCCCGCCGCGCTCTCGACGATCGACGGCGCGGATCCGAACAACCGCCGCATCATCGATGACAACGTCTCGGCGCTCGTTCGCAAGGCCTCGAGATCCCGCGACGGCGACTCGACCTCGACGAGGATCCGAAGGTCGTCGAGCATCGGCTCGATTGCCGGAGCGGTCAGGGCTGTTTGAGTCACGACCCCATTGTGCCTCACCGTCACCCTCTACAGTCGGACGAGTATCCGGGGAGGACACATGAAATCGACCACCAGCCGCTTCACCATCGCCATTGCCGTGGTCCTCATCGGGACCACCGCGTGCTCGGGTGGTGACGGCACGACGTCCACCGAACCGGCGGACACCTCCTCCCCCACCACCTCGGTCGCGCTCGCTCCCGTCGACTTCTCGGTGGCCCCTGGAACGCACCAGATCACCGTCACCGGCGCCGAGCCCGGCACGGAATTGGTGATCGAATCCTCCGATGGCGCCGTCGTCGTCGAGGGCACCGTCGACGAACTGGGTTCGTTCCTGCAGCGCGACGTCGAGCCCGGCGACTATCGCGTGGTGCTGGCCGATCGCTCGGCCGGCAGCGACCTCGTCACCGTGTACGACGCCAGCTACGTCCCCGACCAATCCCTGTACGACGACCAACAACTCGAGCCGGGATTCGGATACATCACCGTTCGCGACGGAACCACGCTGTCGGCCACGGTGTGGCTACCCGGCGAACCCGACGCGGGTCCGTACCCGACCGTCGTGGAGTATTCCGGGTACGCGCCCAGTAATCCCGGTGACACCACCTTCGCTCAACTCTTCAACACCCTCGGTTACGCCTATGTCGGCGTGAACATGCGCGGAACGGGTTGTTCGGGCGGCTCCTACCGGTTCTTCGAGGAGACCCAACTCCTCGACGGCTACGACGTCATCGAGGCCGTGGCCGCACAGTCGTGGGTGGCCAACAACAAGGTCGGCATGGTGGGGATCAGCTTCCCGGGCATCAGTCAGCTCTTCGTCGCCTCCACCCAGCCGCCGAGTTTGGCTGCGATCACGCCGTTGTCGGTCATCGACGACAGCTATCGCAGCACCTTGTACCCCGGCGGAATCCTGAACACCGGTTTCGCCGTGGAATGGACCAAGGCCCGCATGGACGAGGCCCGTCCGTTCGGACAGACGTGGGCCAAGGAGCGTTCCGACGAGGGCGACACGATCTGCGCCGAGAATCAGAACGTCCGCTTGCAGAATCCCGATCTCGTCGCCGAGATCGATGCGAATCCGTTCTACTCACCCGAGGTGGGTGACGGGATCAATCCGTCTCTTCTGGTCGACAAGATCAACGTTCCCGTCTTCCTGTCGGGTGCATGGCAGGACGAGCAGACCGGTGGCCGATTCCCGGCCTTCCTCGACAAGTTCGATGCCGCGCCCCACGTGTACGTCACATTGCTCAACGGCCTGCACACCGAGTCGCTCGGCACGGCCGTGTTCCCCCGCTACGCCGAGTTCCTCAGCCTCTACGTGGCCCGAGCCACCCCGGATCTGACTGCCGCCGGCGTCATCGCTCCGATTCTCTCGAGCAGCATCACCGGAGCGACGGTCGCCCTACCGCAACAGAACCGCTTCACCGGGATGAGTTACGAGGAGGCTCTCACCGCGTTCGAATCGGAGCCCAAGGTCCGTGTTCTGTTCGAGGAGGGAGCGGCCGAAGGTCAACCGGCGGGCTCGCCCCTGGCGCGTTGGCAGGCCGAGTTCAACGCGTGGCCGATCCCCGAGACCGAGTTGGTGCGCATGAACCTCGGCGCGAACGGAACGCTTTCCACGTCACCCGCGTCCGGAACCACCGCCTACACCGCCGACCCCGCGGCGACACCGAGAACGTTCTTCGAAGGCTCCGGTAGTTCGATCTGGCGGTCCGACGTCACGTGGAATTGGGTTCGTAACCCTGCCGGCACCGCGGCCGAGTTCACCAGCGAACCGCTCACGGAAGATCTCGTGATCGTCGGACCGGGTTCGGCCGATCTCTGGATTTCATCCGACGCCGAAGACACCGACATCGAGGTGACCATCTCGGAGATCCGTCCCGATGGCACCGAGACCTACGTGCAGAGCGGTTGGCTACGCGCCAGTCATCGAGCTCTCGACGAAGCGAGCTCGAGCGAGAACCGTCCGTCGCACACGCACCGCGAGGCCGATGCCTCTCCGCTCGTCCCCGGCGAGATCACCCAGGTGCGCGTGGAGATCTTCCCGGTCGCCCATCCGTTCCGCGCCGGATCACGCATTCGCGTGTCCATCGACGCCCCCGGAGGCAACCGAGGCGAGTGGGAATTCCGCACCATCAGCAACGGCGAGCAGGTGACGATCCACCACGATGCCGATCATCCGTCGTCCATCGTGTTCAGCACCATCAAGGGACTCGACGTTCCTCGTGGCGTCGCGCCGTGCGGGGCGTTGCGGGGTCAGCCCTGTCGGCCCCTCTGAACGGACCCACCACTTCGCACGACCGGATCAGTCGGCCAACACCTCGAGGGTCAAGATGAGATCACCGGTGTGGTGATCCTCCAACTCGAACACGCCCAGTTTGTCGGCCACGAACTCGAAGACGACTTCGTCCCCGGTCAACTCGATGTCGTAGCCGTGGAGATGGAATTCGCGTTCCTCTTCGCTCACGATGCGGATTCGAGTGGGTGAACCGACCACGGTCGATGCCTCCACTGGCGCGTCTGCTTCCACGTCGATCTCGATGTTGGTGGACAATGTGGGCGGCGTTCCGGTCTCGGGCTCGTCCTTGGATGCCGTGCTCGTGGGCGGCATGGTGTTCACCGGATCCGTGGGCGTGGCCGCCACCTGCTCCGTCGACGGCGGCAACGTCGGGGACTCCGACGAATCGGTCGACGAGCAACCCACGAGGGCAACCGATGCGAGAACGAACAATCCGAACGAACGCTTCATGCGGTCTATCTTGGCACAGCCTCGTTGCGGAGGGTCGCGACCTAACATGAAAACATGACCGATCGCGCCTCAGCCTCTCAGCACACGGTGGCCGCCAACAATCGTCTGTCCGATCGCCTTCCGTGGGCCGACGACTCCGATTTCGAGAGGGCGCGCAAGGGCTTGATCGCCCAGCACGACGGACCCATCCTGAACGAACGTCCCGGCGGACTGGTCGGTGTCAGTTGGGACACCGCAAACTTCGCGTTCATCCACGGCGACGCGCCCGCCAGCGTGAACCCGTCGTTGTGGCGACAGGCGAAGCTGAACGCCGAACACGGCCTGTACGAGGTTCGCGAAGGCGTCTATCAGGTTCGTGGCTACGACACCGCCGTCGTCAGTTTCATCGCAACCAACACGGGTTGGTTGGTCATCGACCCGCTCACCACCACCGAGACCGCTCGGGCCGCCAAGGCTCTCGTCGATACCCATCTCGGAGTACGCGACGTGATGGCCGTCGCCTACACCCATTCGCATATCGATCACTACGGGGGCATCCTCGGAATCGTCGACCAACGACGCATCGACGATGGTCAGTGCATCGTCATCGCGCCCGACGGGTTCCTGCACGCCGCGGTTTCCGAGAACGTCGTGGCGCAGGCCGCCATGGGTCGACGCGCCACCTGGCAGTACGGAATGACTTTGCCGTGGGACGAGCACGGGCATGTCGACCAAGGATTGTCCAAGGGCGTCCCCTTCGGCAGCTCCACCCTGATCGCCCCCACCCACGTGATCACCGCGAACTTCGAACGCATGGTCATCGACGGACTCGTCACCGAGTTCCAATTGGCTCCCGACACCGAGGCTCCGGCCGAGATGCACCTGTGGTTCCCCGAACTGCGTGCGCTCTGCATCGCCGAGAACTGCACGGCGACCATGCACAACGTGCTCACGTTGCGTGGAGCGTTGGTGCGCGATGCGCTCACCTGGACGCGTTCGCTCGACGACGCCCTCGTTCGCTACGGCGACGAGATGGAGGTTCTCTTCGCCTCGCACGGCTGGCCGTACTGGGGACGAACCGACGCCATGTCACATCTTCGCAACCACCGCGACCTGTATCGCTGGATCCACGACGAGGCGATGCGATTGGCCAACCTCGGCCACACCCCCGATGAGATCTCCGATCTCATCGATCTACCGCCCGGCCTGTGGGCCGACTGGACCTGCCATGGCTACTACGGCACCGTCAGCCACAACGTGCGCGCCGTGTATCAGCGCTACTTCGGCTTCTACGACGGTCACCCGTCGTCGCTGAACCCGCTCCCGCCCGTCGAGGCGGCGCGCCGTTACGTGCAGTTCATGGGTGGCATCGAGAACCTCGTCGCCAACGCGCGCACCGCCTACGACGAAGGCGACTACCGCTGGGTCGCCCAGGTGTTGCGTCACGCGGTGTTCGCCGAACCGCGTCACACCGCCGCCCGCGAGTTGCAGGCGGACGCCTTCACACAACTCGCCTACCAAGCCGAGTCCGGACCGTGGCGCGACATCTATCTCACCGGTGCGAAGGAGCTTCGCGAGGGCACTCCACCGATGGACTACCCGGTTCGTCCGAGCGCGGCTTCCATCGGAGGGATGACTCCGCTCCAGGTGTTCGATTACCTCGCGGTGCGGCTCGACGGGTCGGCGGCCGTGGCGTTCGGCAACCACCACCTGGTCTGGAGCCTCGAGGACACCGGCGACGTGATCGAGTTGGAGTTGTCGAACGGAACGCTCCATTCGCGCGAGCCCGGGGCACCTCGAAACACGAAAGTCTCGGCCACCGTCCGCTGCACCCGCGCGGATCTGAATCGACTCGTCGTGGCCGAGATCGCCTTCGCCGACTCGATCGCGAACGGAACGGTGAAGGTGGAAGGTTCGACGGATCTCGTGACGAATCTCTGGAACGCGCTCACGACGTTCAAAATGTTCTTCCCGATCATCGAACCCTGACGGTTCACCAGATCCCAGAATCTCAGGGGACGATCCAGCCGAGCAATGCGGCGAACGTGATCGCCCAAGCCGCTCCACCGCCGAGCCGCTTCCACCAGCCATACGGCCATGACCCGCCCTTCCGGGCGACCAAGTCGACGAGGCCGATGAAAATCCCCGGAATCAGAACGAGAACCGCCGTGGCACGAAAGTTCTCCGGATCCGCGATCTCGGCCACGACGTATCGGGCGAACCACACACCGAGGAACGTCATGATCGCCGCCCGCAGCAGTCCGCGCGGGAACCATTTGTGAACGCGGTCGAAGTTCGGGAACGAGCCGGACCAGATCTTCAACAAAGGAACCAGCGACATGAGGGCGATCACGACCCACGTCATCGTCCCGAATCCGAAGAAGGTTCCCGCGCCTAGCAGAAAGATCGCGCCCTTGGACCCCACGTTGACGAACGACATCCAACGCATCACCGGTTCACGGACCCGTGGCGCGGTTCTCGCCAATCGTGCAGGGAACCAGCGAACCGCCGCATCCTCGGCGAGCATACGAACGATCACGCTGGCGAGGATCAGATTTCGCAACGTCTCCGTGTCCGATGAACTCACGAGCCGCAACCCGCTCAATCCGTTCAGAGCCGAGTACAGCCCACTCATTCCGAACGCGACGAAGATCGGCATCATCAGATAGTCGGCGACTCTGTCGAACGCACCTTCGCGACCCTCGGCTCGTTTGCGTCGGATCGGACGTATCGAATTGGCGAGAAGGGCGGTCGACACGAATAGCACCAACAACCCGAGGAGGGTGCGGAACTCGAAGAAATCGGGAGGTCCACCCATCACGACGAAGGTCACCGCGAATCCGATAAAGGCCGCCAGACCGATGAGCGCATCCAGAACACTCAACACGACGATGCTCACGATGAATGCGAAGCCGGGTACCGCCAATCCACCGTCGACGTCGGTCGCCGAGACGACCCCGATCACCAGCCCGACCAAGACCAGCATGGGATCGAGACCGCCGAACATCGCTCGAAGCCAATGCCCGTCGTCCACGATGCGGGGCAACACCGCCGACCATCGTGAACAACGCGATGCGACGGCGTCCAGGATCGTGCGCCACCGTTCGTCCCCGAGAATCTTCCACACACGACTCGCGTCACCGAGAGCCACCGCGTCGAACCCTTCGAACGTCAGGGCCTTCGTCTCGACCCCGCCGATGTCACCCTTGGCCGACTCATCGCGGTTGGATTCGTCGAGGGACGGCTCATCCTCCTCTTTCCGAGAACCTCCGGTGACGGTCACCATCAATCCCAGTGCGACTCCGAGCGCGACGACTGTCCCCAAGTTGGCGTCCACGTCGTACAGGGGAACTCCCGCTTCGACCGCTCGACTCATCTCGGAGATCGAGGCCGGCGACCCGACCGAGCCGGAGGATCCGACGAAGGCCACGACTTCTCCGTTCGCACCCACTTCCACCGCGGCCGTGGCGAACAACTGCCGACCATCGGGTGAAGTTCCTCCGAGTATCAGTCGATGTAACCCCGGTTCGATCCCGTCGGGAAACTTCGTCACGAACGACACGTTGCCCGCTCCGTCCACCAAACGACGGTCCAATTCTCGCGGCTCGGATCGAATCTCGAGTACCGCTTCCGATCCCGGAGCGAGACCACTGACCGACGACGTCAGCCGAGAACCCGACACGGGTTCGCCAACGGTCATGTCCAGTTGCAATTGCAATCCGAACGTCGAGCCGAACACGTCGAGCACGTCGCGAGTCGCGTCAGACATCGGATCGATGTTCGCCTCGACGACCACCGGCGCCCCGGTCGAGGTCGTGTTCGAGATCGTGTCCGGTGGAGGGACCGCCTCACCCGAGGGCGAATCCGGAGCCGAGGTCGTGGTGGTGGTGGAGGACGTCGTGGTGGTACTGGTCGTCGCCGGCGCGATGGACGTGGTTCGGTTCGAACGAGGCGATGTCGTCGGGCTCACCACCAACGGAACCACGGTCGTTGTCGTCGTGGACGTTGTGGACGTCGTGGACGTCGTGGTCGTCGTGCCAAGCGTCGAGAGAACCACGATCACGGCTCCGTTGGCTCCTGATCCACCGTCGGCACGCAGTCCGGCGTTCGGCCCGGTTCCTTCGCACGGATTGCCGCCACCGCCACCCGATCCGCTGTTGGAGGAACCGTCGACCCCGGACACGGACCAGGCACCGCTCACGAATGACGCTCCGACACCACCACCTCCGAGTCCACCCGCCATTCCGTTCACCGTCGGACCATTGGCATCGACGACGCACACGCCCCCACCTCCACCGCCGGAGAATCTCGACACGACACCGCCGATCGACACCGACGGCCCATCGGCGCCGACCAATCCCGCCGTGCCCGGAGATGTGTTGCTCGGGTTGCGACCTCCGCGGCCTCCGACATTTCCGACACCGCCCGAACCACCGCCGCCGCCGGCGCCGCTGAAGTCACCACCACCGGTGCCAGCGCCTCCGAGGCCACCTTTGGCCCGAACGGCTTCGACGCCGGCAATCGACACGACGGAGTCGCCACCGGGCGACGGTGCTCGCACTCCGAAACTTCCCCCGATGCCCCCGGCGCCCACGAGCACTTCCAACGTCCCGGCGCCCCGAATGGCAACGTCAGAGGAGGTTCGCACCTCACCACCTCCGCCACCCGCACCACCCGCACCGCCTCCGCCACCACCGGCGATCACGATGACTTCACTGATCGTCGATCCCGTCGGCGCGATGAAGTCGCACGCCGTGGCCGAGGTGATGACCACGACATCGACGATCCCGTTGAACGGTGTCGACGGACAAGTTGGCGCCGCGTGCACCTCCGAACGGTGGAAACCCACGGCCAGCACGACGAACGCCAAGGCCGCGAACACCGCCACCCGGGGGTGGCGTCTCGCCAACACATGGGTGAACGCCGGCATGGGACAAACGGTAAATGATGGAAAAATTCTTCCCAAGCAACTCGTTGCTCTCACCTTTCGGCGACGTGGGGTTCGATCGTCGCACTATGGTGCGCCCGTGATCCGACGACGACTGACCGTGAGCGATTTGGTTCGCCTGAAAGGCCAACGCCAACTCACGATGTTGCGCATCTTCACCATCGAGGAAGCCGCCGCGGCCGAGGAAGCCGGTATCGACCTGGCCTCGGCCCCACCCGAACTCGTCTCCGATCCGCGCTATCGCGAGGTTGCTCCGTCACTGTTCACTCTCACGGGACGCTCACATCTCGAGGCCGGATCGGCCGACGATCATCTGCGGTGGGCCGGCGAGATGCTTCTGGCCGGAGCCGACTGCATCTACTGCTCGGGCAGCATGGACCGTGTCGAGCATCTGGCCAAGGAGTACATCCCGGTGGTCGGGCACGTGGGTTTGGTGCCGTCACGCGCCGGCTGGACCGGCGGATACAAAGCGGTGGGCAAGACCGCCGACGATGCGTTGCGGGTGTACCGCGAATGCATCGCTCTCGAGAACGCCGGTGCCATCGCGGCCGAGATCGAGGTGGTACCGCCCGAAGTCGCCACCGAGATCAGTCGGCGATTGAAGCGGCTGTCGTTGTGGTCGATGGGATCGGGCGCCGGATGTGACGCGCAGTATCTGTTCGCGATGGACATCCTGGGTGACCCGACCAACCAGCAGCTGTCGGGCATGTCCCACGTGCCGCGACACTCCAAGGTGTACCGCGACTTCGCCGCCGAACACGCGCGCCTGCAACGCGAACGCGTGGCCGCGTTCACCGAGTACCGCCTCGACGTGGAATCGGGATCCTTTCCCGCCGAGGAACACGTTGTACGCATGAGACCCGACGAATGGCAACGCTTCCGGGATTCGTTACCGGAGAGTTGAGCTCCGTCAGCGCGGCTTCGGTTCGGCCACGGCCACCACGAACAACGGGTGCACCAACCGTCGAGCGACGAGAAAGCGCTCCGCGGCGATCACCCAGCTAAGGCGACGGCGCACCCACGGCTTCGACTCGTCGATGTTCTGGCCGATCCCCTCGAACATCGGGTACGTGAGTGCCCCGTGCGCGTGTTGGGAGATGGCCGAGAACCGGTCGGTGAACGCTCGGTGCAACTGCAACGAATTGCACGCCTCCGACGGGTCGACGTTCGGGTCGGCGGCGTCCATGATCCAGCGCGGACCCTTGACCTTGTTCATGTGGGTGCGTCGTGTCCGTCGTGAGGGGAACAACGCGAGGAGCAACACCGTGGCCACCACGCGGTTCTTGCGCGGCACTCGCAGGTATTCCGGACCGATCCATTCGTAGATGTAGATCAGGCCGCCCGGCCTCAGCGATGTGCGGGCCTGTTCGAAGAAGTGGTCGATGCGCATCACATGATGGGCGCCATGACTGACGACCACCAGGTCGAAAGCCATTTCGGGCAACTCGAGAACATTGCAATCCACCTTGTGCGGATGCCACGTCACGCCGTCGGGCACGTACTTGTTCAGCGACTCCTGGCTGAGGTCGTACCCGTGCACCTCGGCGAACGACACCTGGGTCGGGTGCTCGAAGAACGGACGCTCGCTCTGCATGTCGCCGCACACCAGGGCCGCGCCGACCAAGCCGTCGGTTCGACCTCGTTCGCGCAACAACTGGGCCACCCAGAAGACCGGGTTCGGGTCCGGGCTGAATCGGCGCCAAATGTCCTCGCTCACAGCGTTCAGCCCGAGCCACGACACCGACCGGCCCGCGTCCACGTCGAAGTTGTCCCACATCCGCTCGGCCTTGGCGATGTCGTTCACGGGATCATTCTCCCACGACGATCGACCGCCAGCGTGGTGCCCGGGGTGGGGTTCGAACCCACACTCCCCAGAGGGGAAGGGGGGTTTAAGCCCCCCGCGTCTGCCAATTCCGCCACCCGGGCCCGGAGTCAGGCTACGACTCAGGCCACCTTGGTTCGGCCGGAATCGGAATCCTGAGCCACGAAGCCCAACGCCAGCCACATCTCGGCGCGCAAACGATCGGCCACCGGCGGCACCAGTTGATTGGCCACCACCATGCCTTCGATCATGTCGGCCACCACCGCCACCCACGGCCGGCCCTTCACCCGCACCGCCACCGTGGCTCCACCGTCCCAGCGTCGCAACGAGCGATCGACGCCCAAGATGCGCGGCGGACAACGAAAACCGGGCACCAGCAAGCCGCGCACGCGGGCCTCGTGGGCCAGGGTGCGCGCGGCGTGTGCGAAGTTGACGGTGTTCGATTCCATGGGAAGATCCACCTTGCCAACGGGGTGTGGCAGGGAACACCGAAACGCGCGTCTCCCCAGAACCGAGGGCCGAACCCCCTACAGTCGGCGACATGTCCGACGTCTACAACCCGGCCCAACAACGGGTCATCGACCTGCTGGGCCGCACCGACGAGCGACCCCTCATCCCCGAGGGTTTGGCCGACGAACTGCGCGCCGAGATCGAGGACGCACTGAAGCCGTTCCACCCCGTCCTCCCCGACGGCAAGTCCTACGAGACCCGCTTCACCCTCAGCAAGCGTGGCCTGAGCGACGTCCACTCCTGTGAGAAGTATTTCGTCGACGGCATCGGGCCATTCGAATGGTCGACGGCCAACGCCAAGGGCACCATCGTTCACAAAGCCGTCGAGGTGTCCATCAACCTGCGTCACCCGATGCCGCCCGCCGATCTGGTGGAGGAAGCGGTGTCGCGACTGGCCAACGACACGTCGAAGGGCATCAGCGACTTCCTCACCACCCTCGACGAATTCGGCCGCGCCGAACTCATCGGCATGTGCACCGCCACCTTTACGCGCTTCACCGAGAACTTCCCGCCCATCAAGCGCACCTGGATCCCGCAGGTCGAGAGCCCCATCGCGTTGTCTTTGGCGGGCGGGCGTGTGCGCATCAGCGGCAAACTCGACATCGCCTTGGGACGACCACCCGACAAGGTCATCCTCGACATCAAGAC
>Ga0315899_10005187_pt1 | contig 14066 bp, 9 predicted proteins | sample LakEriMetagenome_2_FD_203518 | JGI IMG/M metagenome (GOLD analysis project Ga0315899, IMG submission 203518) | Freshwater fungal communities from buoy surface, Lake Erie, Ohio, United States - Buoy 4 MA112 | ecosystem: Environmental > Aquatic > Freshwater > Lake | place: USA: Lake Erie, Ohio... | reverse complement strand
GATGCGCCAGTTGCCGGTCAGGTTCTTAGTTCCGTCATCCAGTCGCTTGAAATCAAGGGTAATGCCGTTAAAGGTACATTTCATCACATCGCCCTTGATGGTCATGGTCATGGCAAATGGCTTGCCCACGGTTTCCTTATGCTCGGAGTCAAACTCCGTAACACCTTGAATACCGGCGTTGTAAGAAGTGATACGGCCCCCATGTGTTCCATAGAACTTCTTGTTTTTCAGGTCGTAACGCGCGGATGCGAGGTAATCGTCCGCGATGATCATGGTAATCACCATATCATCCTTAATGGCCTGCCAGGCACCTTGGGCGGAGGTGGAAGGTGGAAGGTGGAAGGTGGAAGGCGTTGCTGCTAAGGCAGCCAGAACTATTGTTGTGAGGAGTAGCTGTCGCATATCCTAATTTAACCCAAAATCCTTAACTTGAAAAAAATGCGATTGCAATGATCAGACGACAATTCCTTAAAACGAGCGCCCTGGCAGTAGCAGGCACCCTCGCACTTCCGGACTTCCTGAAAGCCGGACCGAACTATCCCAAAAAATTGGTTGGTCTTCAGTTATACTCTATCAGAGAGGATATGACAAAAGACCCACTGGGAACCTTAAAGCAACTTTCGGGTATGGGTTACCGCTATGTTGAGCATGCCAACTACAATAATCGCAAGTTTTATGGCTATGGCGCCAAAGAATTTAAGAAGATCCTGGATGACCTGGGCATGAAAATGCCAAGTGGACATACCGTTTTCAATTCGCAGCATTGGGATGCAACGAAGAAAGATTTTACCGATGCATGGAAGTATACGATTGAAGATGCTGCCACCTGTGGCCAGCAGTTTGTGATTAGTCCATGGTTGGAAGAAGGCAAGCGTAAAGACGCAGACACACTGAAAGGTTTTATGGAAGTCTTCAATAAGAATGGAGAACTCTGCCAGAAGTCGGGCATGAAGTTCGGCTACCACAACCATGATTTCGAGTTCAGTCAAAAACTCGGTGATCGTACCGTTTATGATATTATGCTCGGAGAAACCGATCCTAAGCTGGTGATGCAGCAATTGGATATCGGCAACATGTACAATGGTGGTGCCAATGCCGTTGACATCGTAACCAAGTATCCCGGGAGGTTTGAATCATGGCATATCAAGGATGAGATTGCGTCAGCTGGAGGCACCGGTCACGAGAAATACGAGAGCACCATCCTGGGCAAAGGAATTGTTCCGGTGAAGGACGTTCTTGCCATTGCCGTTAAGGCTGGCGGTCCCAACCAGTTCATCATTGAACAGGAATCCTACCAGGGCAAAATGCCATTGGAATGTATGAAAGAGAACATCGCCATCATGAAAGGATGGGGATACAAAGCATAAAAAAAGGCGCTTCGGCGCCTTTTTTTATGCCAATTAGTTAATGAAAGAATTTGCAAATGTGGCAATTAATTTCTAATTTAAAAACATCATGCCTAACCATTATACACCATGAAAAAACTATTTAACCTTAAAAATGTCCTCGCAGCAATAGCCTTGTTGTTCGTAATTCTTTGGATGAATGAAAGAAGACAGGAAGAATCTGTTCCAACGGGAATTAAGATAATCTATTTTGCAAGTGGGATTTACATTCTGTGGTTTTTCTTCAAATCGTTTTTCACAACTAAAAACGTACATACAAAGGTTTAGTATACAAATTAATCCAGCTCATTATTCCTTCGAAACCCAATGCGTTTTCTTGGCGCGGGTTTAGCCTCCTTTGCAACCAACTCTTTAAGTACAGAAAAAATATTCAAAATATCCTGGGTATTGGTTTCTGTTTTCCGGTTATTAAGATTAACCTCTTTTCCCAACTGTACCAGTTTCATCAAGATGTCCTTATGCGTAAGCGCATACTCACGGAGTTTGGTAAAGACCCGAATGATGTTGATGTTTACCTGAATAGCAGTACTACTTCTCAGGACACTGGATAACATAGCCACTCCTTGCTCAGTAAATACCATTGGAATGTATCGCTTACCACCCCAACTTGAGGTGCCAATTTGGCACCTCAAGTTTGCAACCTCTTTTGAAGTAAGCGTAAACATAAAATCCTTTAGATGAACAGTTTTGTAGTATCGATTTTGATTGAAATTAGCTTTTACTTCATTTTTTTATTATCGACAAATAATAGTTGACCACAAACATTATTCGTGCCTCGGCATACTTTTACTCATGAATAAAGTTGCATTTTAGGGCATGAAATAATGTCCAATCTTTTACTTTAACAATGTTTCTTTCTGCGCAAGAAGGTCAAAATAATCAATTATTGATAGTTACACCAGGCATATGTAAATCAGACTCGGAAACAACATATAAAACTTCTTGCCTTTTACAATTTCCGGTTTCCCGATAAATCAAGGAATAACGATTTTCAACTTTCCAAAACCATTTCTTATTCGCATTTTGTTTCTCGATAGATGAAAACGAGTTGATTGAAGGTTCACCATAAAAATCTCGAAGGTTCTGAAATATTTCCATTGTATTTCGATTAGAAATAATAATTATACCTACAATTTTACCCAATTTATCAGTGGCAATAAAAAGTGAATCAATTGTTATCCCAAAATCAAAACAAACTTTGGTATTAACAAAATAATAATCGTAGTGATCGACAAACCATAAGTAATGATTTTCATCAGACTTAACTTTCACATACTCAATCAAATCAACGTTATTAAGGTTATCACCTAATGATAATGACGTAATACCATTAGGTTGAAACTCAACTACTTGCCCCATTAAATCAAAATTTAGTATTACGCATGTAATCAGCAAATGAAGTCGCATAAGCCTTTTACAAACAGTTTATACCAAAAATACCGCTATAAATAGCGTCAGTTACTGGCACAGGTGAATCATAAGTTCCAGGCTGTAAAGTAGCCTTTCCTCCGTTTGACTTCATGTATTCGTCAATTTTTTTACGATAGTATTCAGTTAGATGAGGGACATCAATTATCCCAGTAGAATGATAATATTGCATTACTTTCTGCTCCGCATACTCCACAGCTGCTGACGAGATACTTGAAGCCGTACTAGGGGAATAAAAATCACCATTGTCTCTTATTACAGGTAACCCAAAGTACATCGTGGGCAAAGCCAATAGCACGTATTCGCCAGTCTGAGTATTTACAACTTGCATCCGGATATTTCTAACTCCACACACTTGCCACCCACCTTTATTTGTAGACCCATCTACATCAATGAATTTTTGAAATCTGAAGCTCTTATAACATATATCAAAAACTAGATCAAAATTTTCATTGCCATAATTGTTACCGCCAATAGGATCAGGATTAACACACTCCATATTTTGTCCGTTCGGATCACTAAGTTGGCAGTCACCTCCACTACATGTTGTGCCAATATAATATTCTTCTTCATACTGTGTTCCATCTGGGAACGTGTATGTTGTCACCCAAAACCAATCTATACAACCAGTAGAGCTTGAGGCATCAAATCGTTCTGAAGAAAATCTTGCACCTTTCCGAGCGACAATACTTTTAATTCCGCCATCCTTCAGTCCAACATAAGTTGAAAAATGCCGCTTTGTCAATCCATATACTGCTAACTTAAACCCCTCATCAAGCCTTTTATTCTTAAAATACTGCTGCAAGTTTCTACGCTCGAATTCGAAACCTCCTTTGGTTACTCTTAGATATCCAATCGACTTATAAGTACCAGCTACTATTGCAAACGATAGGTATTCACTCAGTTTTTCGTCACTCCAATCAGTTCTAATAAGAATAATTTCACACTCGTTTTTCGAAGTTTGAACTTTAATCCCATTACTAAAATCCAAGGATTGCACCTTAGCTTTAGTCAATGATTTGACAGTATCAGATAACTGACCCTCTACAACCGCATACCATTTTTTAGTCTCGTTTTGAAAATAGTTAAAGCCAGACTCAGTCTTATCAAAGGCTTCTTTCTTGCAAGATGTAATGGTAAATGTGACTAATAAAAAACAAAGGATGCTTGCGCATATTCTCGCTGATGTTTTCATAAATTATAAAATTTTTACTATATTATGGTTTAAATCATCATTTTAAAAACATTTGTTAAAAATGAAACATATTCAGTTTTTCAAACATAAGAGTAAACTTAAACTTAAATAAAACTCAAATAATATTAGCATATTTGAATTTTCGCTTTTTTCTTAGTAATACAAGTTGGGTTAAACCTCGCTCCCTCACCCTACTCCCTAGTATTTAATCGTCCTCACCCCAAACACCCTACCCGCGGTCTTTCCATAGTTGGCAGCAATGCGCACCGTGACTACCTCTTTCTCCAAAGTCACGGCGCCTGGTATCTGGTAGGTATGATCATAAAACTTCCCCGTCTTGCCACCGGGCCATTCCACGGTTGCAATCTTTTTTCCATCTACCAGGATGTCGAACTTCCGGTCTTTGTCATCACCGATGTAGGTAAGCACGAGTGCATTATCCTGTCCCTTGTTCACGCGCATCTCAAACTCGAAATAATGATCCGCCCTCGCCTCTCTACCCTTCCTTCCCAACGCGTCATCTACATATGATCTTTCAGTAGCTTTCAGTTTATGGTCCCGCTCGGGTTGCATCTCGCCAATTCGCAGATAATCAATTGTCTTTTCTTCCAGTAACTGCTGCGCGCGCTTCTCGGCCTCATATTCTTTTTGCTTGGCCGTCCAATCTGCCTGACTGAAGAAATCCCAATACACTGAATAATATTCGTTGTACACTTTATAGAATGGCTTCAGCGTCACATCAAAAGGCTTCCCTACATCATAAGTTCTGAACACTGTGGGCATTGCCTTATCCTGACGTGCGATCGCCATGGGCTCCCGCTTGCTCGTCAACAAAACAGGCGTGCCAAACACGGGATCGGGAATCGTATCACCCAACACGCCGGCCAGCACCAATGGCCCGTATTTAAATGCAACTCTGTTTGGATTATCCGGCATGGCCTCGGTATACAACTCCATCGATGTAGTGATGACTATGCTGTCGCCTTTCTTAAATGCGCCATCGATTAAATAATACCCATCTGCTCCGGCATCAACCCGCAACCGCTGTCCATTCATCTCCACTTGTGGCCTTCCTTTTTGCCAGAATGGCTGCCGCACCTTAATCCCTGCCTTCACCACCTTTGCCTGTTCAAATCGCAACACCATGCGTTCACTTTCGGGAAACGCCGTGCTCATCGTCATCACCATTCCCTTCTCTTTCCAATTAACCGTTGATGGGATAAAAAGATTCACCCAAAGATTATTGTTATCGTAATTATATATCTGCTCCTGGTATTTACTATGGTTCTCAATGCCACTACCCACACAACAGGTAAATGTGTTGAATGAATCCGAGAACTGTTTACGTGTACCCATTCGCAAGGGAACGAAATAGCACATCATCCCCGTCTCCGGATGTTGTGACGCCAGGATATGATTATATAATGCGCGCTCATAGTAATCCATATACTGCGCACCTGGAGCCCATGCATTGAGATGACGAGTGAGCTTCAACATATTATATGTATTGCAGGTCTCACAAGTGTTATCACTCAACCGATCACTCAGTTTCCCTTCTTCCCCGCAATACTCGTAATTACTATTCCCACCAATCACATAACTATGCTTTCCCGTCATCACCTCCCAGAAAAACGAGGCGATCGTACTGTCTCTTTTGTTCCCGGTCAATTCATACTGCATGGCCGACCCTATCGCTTTCGGCACATTGGTATTGGAATGTTTTCCGGGCAGGGGATCGATACGCTGCGCCAGCAATTCCATCACGAAGTAATCATAGAATTTATAGGAGAGATCGAGATACTTCTTTTTACCCGTCAGTGCATAAATCTGCGCGAGCACATCGTTCATCCCTCCATATTCACATTTCAGCATTTTCTGCCGGCTTGAATCCGGCAACCCATTCACGATGTCATAGGTCCAGTCGGCCATGCCCTTCACCACCTGCAGCGCCTGCGGATTATTGGTGAACTGGTATACATCAACCAGTCCGGCCATCACCTTATGCACCGTATACCATGGACTCCAGCCGCCGTTGAGATCGAAACCGGATGATTTGATATCGCCCCGTTTCACTTTAGCGAAGATGGTGTCTTCACCGGGTATGGCGCCTATATAGCCTGTTTTGCGCGCTTTCTGACAACGCACGAGTTCACTAACGATATAGTCTAACCGCTTTTTAAGTTCCGCATTGCCCGTTGACACATACATCATCGATGCCGCAGAAAGATAATGGCCAAGGGTATGACCCGATAGTCCTTCTGATTCCCAGCCTTTGTATACCGAATCCTTCACGGGCAATTTTGCATACAGATGAAAACGATGCAACAACCGATCCGGCTTCAACATCAACAAGTAATTCAGGTCTTTCTGCCTGGCATTGTAAAAAGGAGAGGGTGCATTGAGGCTCACATCCTGAAGGAGAAACGACTTCACCACTGGTTGTTTCACGAGCGGCACCTTGTAGGAAACCACCTGGGCTTGCAAAGCCACAACACTAAAGATCAGCAGAATAGTGAGAAAGATCCTTTTCATATCCTCAAAATACAAATTGGAGGGGGAAACATCCAGCACCAGAACGTTTTTTCCGTAATTTCCACGGGATGAATGGATTCCAAAGGCTTAAGCGTGCGCTAGGTCCGGGCATCGTTACCGGCGCAAGTGATGACGATCCCTCCGGTATTGCAACTTATACACAGGCCGGCGCTATGTTTGGCTTGAGTTTCCTCTGGACGGCCATTGTGACCATGCCGATGATGATTGCCGTGCAGGAAATGTGCGCAAGGATTGGCATCGTGACCAGGCAAGGATTGACGGGACTGTTGAAAAAAGAATATCCGCGATGGGTGATGTGGGTCATGATCATCTTCAGCGCTCCGGCCATCATCCTGAATATCAGTGCAGATCTCGCGGGAATGGGTGCAGTATGTAATCTGTTGCTTCCCTCCATTCCTCCATCGGTTTTCTCCGTATTCTTTTCTATCCTTTTGCTGTTCTCACTGATCAAATTCAACTACAGAAGAATTGCAAATATTCTTCAATTTCTCTGCCTGGTGTTACTTTGTTATCTCATCGTTCCATTTCTATCTGACACCCCTTGGGCCACAGTACTGAAAAAAACAATCATTCCGGATTTCAGCTGGAACAAAGATTATATCGGGATACTCGTCGCCATTCTTGGTACAACGATATCGCCGTATCTATTTTTCTGGCAGACTTCTATGGAAGTGGAAGAAGTGGAATCGAAAAATGTTTTCGTGAATAAGAGCTTGATCAGTGATATGCGCACCGATGTTCGCGTTGGAATCGTATTCTCTAATGTCATCTGCTTCTTCATCATTCTCGTTGGTGGAACTGAACTGCATGCCAAAGGCATCACCGATGTGCAAACCGTTGATCAGGCCGCATTGGCATTGAAACCCATTGTAGGTAACGGTGCTTATTTGCTATTTGCTGTTGGCGTAATTGGTACAGGTCTTCTCGCTATTCCAGTGTTGGCGGGCTCACTATCATATATGTTCAGCGAAGCTTTTGGATGGAAGGAAGGACTGAACAAAACCTTCCACCAGGCGCCGGGATTCTACGTAGCCTTGATCATTTCTGTTGTGGTAGCACTGGGTATTAATCTGGCAGGAATCAATCCTGTTAAAGCGCTTATCTACACCGCGATGTTATACGGCGTTACCGCGCCCGTACTCATCGGGATCATCCTTCACATCTGTAACAACAAGCGGGTGATGGGTGAATATGCAAATAAGAGAATACACAATATCATCTGCATCATAACCTTGTTGGTGATGACCGCAGCGGGCGTTGCGCTATTGGCTACTAGCTATTAGCTATTTGCTATTAGCTAATATGAAAGTGTTGGTCATTTGCTCCAGAATCCCGAGTGTGACCGTTCCGCGCGACAAGATCATATCATGAAATGCGCGGAGATCAAATTTTGGGCCGAGGGCCGCTTCCGCTTTCTTCCGCAGCTCGCGGATTTTCAATTCCCCGATCTTGTAGGACACTGCTTGTCCGGGCCAGGCGATATAACGCACCACTTCGGTATTAACCTCATGCATAGACAGTGCCGTATGGTCAGCCAGATAGTCCACCGCCTGCTGCTGCGTCCACCCCTTGGCATGAATACCCACATCAATCACCAGTCTGCAAGCCCGCCACATTTCGTATGTCAATTTTCCGAAACGGCTGTAGGGATCTTTAAAAAAGCCCATCTCGGTTCCAAGGTATTCACAATACAATGCCCATCCTTCGCCGTAAGCACTCAAATAAAGATTCCTTCGAAACGCAGGTACATTCTCCACTTCCTGGTTTAATGCCATCTGTAAGTGATGACCAGGTACAGCCTCGTGAAGCGTCAGTGATTCCAACACATAAAGTGGCCTGCTCCGAAGATTGTAAGTGTTCACCCAATACTCCCCTGCCCTGCCACTTCCGATAGACGCAGGCGAATATCTTCCACCTGTATATCCCGGTGCAAGAAAAGCAGGTACAGGCTGCACACCATAAGGTTGCCTGGGCAACTTGCCGAAAAACTTCGGAAGCGTCCAATCGATTTTCTTGGCAATAAAAGATGCCTCTTTTAACAATGCCTCTGGCGTAGTCACGTAAAAACGATCATCATTTCTTAACTGCTGAATGAACTCCTTGAGACTACCCTTAAACCCTACTTCCTTCATCACTTCGGCCATCTCTCCCTCAATCCTTGCCACTTCCCGAAGTCCCGTTTGATACACTTCCTCGTAACTGATATTGGTGGTCGTGAAATAGTTGATCCGCTGCTGATAGTATCGTTGTCCATCTGGAAACGCAGTAGCACCAAGGGTTTTACGCGTATTGGTCACATACTCTTCTTCAAAGAATTTCCTGATCCGCACATATTGCGGCACCACAATCTCCTTCACTGCCTTCTTCCCTTTCTCCTGGTATTGTACCCAGTCTGCTTCACTGATGGCATTCGGCCGCGTAGTGAATGGCTTGTAGAACATGCTCTTCTCTACCGTGTCTACAATATGATTGTTGTAACTGCTCTTGAAACCTTCCACTACCACTGGTGGTTGCGAGATGCCCATGCTGATGCCTTTCCGGATCAGTGCAATATTCTCATCTACATAAAGCGGAAATGCATTTAATCGCTTCAAATAATTATCGGCATCCGCTTTACTACGGATGACCGTACTGGATTGACCCACGAAATCAATATGAAATCCATCGTCACTTAATATCGGATTGAGATAGGCCTTGAACTCGTATTCCGCCAGCTCATTGGCATTGGTGAATTTGAGTAACTCCAGCGTCACCTGGTCATTGCTATCCAGTGATGCTTTCTGTATTTTATTCAGCTCCTCATCGATCTTCTTCCGGAAATCATACCGCTGTTTATAGTCCTCCTCACGGTATCGTCCCAACGGGTAATTCGCATCGTACTGTTTTATATTAAAAGAATCGAGTCGATTCAGCACCACTTTAATGGCCGGACTCTTCACGCCATCCTGGGCAAGGCCTAAGAAAGGGGCAAGCATTAAAAGGAGTAACCATTTTCTCATCACACCAATATACGAAATGCGTATACATGAGTTGCCTCCCCTTTTTTATGGCCCGGAAAACAATAAAGCCCCTGGGGTCAGGGGCTTTACGATTGATCAGAGCAGTAGTTATTTGGTCCCAAAGATCTGAATATCGCCACTGGTTTCGCTGCTCACTACCAGTAGTGTTTTCTGTATGGGGCTTTTTGATGCCGGAATAACCAGGAGGCCTTCGGGTGCAGTACCGGTTTGAAGATACTGGAGGAATACAGGCGTCCCGCCGTTGGTCAGTTCATAGACAAATACTGAATTGCTGCGTTCCATACCCACGAAAAGCAGATAACGGGTTCCAACTTTTGCGGTTGCCACTGATTCAGGTTCCACACCTTTATCATCACTCCTTCCATCGGGATAAATGCCCAGGTCCCTTGCCTTGGTATCTAATTCATTCTTGCTGTCATACATCTGCTGGCCTGTCATACCATTCCAGATGCTAAAAGACCTGGCCCCAAGGGAATACAACTTTTTATACACATCACCCTCCTTACCTTGGGTAGTAGTGACATTCAGCCTGCCAAGGGTGGAATCTTCTTTCCAATAATTCTTGGTATTGGACCAAAATGCCGGAGCAGGAAAAGCGACGGGGTCAAGCGCAATCCCGGAGGCACCCACACGAAGCATCTCATTGAATCCGGTATATTCCCTTGCATCGCCTTCGTTTGCCGTGATAACCATAGGGCTGGTACCAAAGGGTACCAGGGCAATGCCATCAGGCTCATACATGCCCAGTACGTTGGGCCTTTCTTTGAATACGATCGCATTGGCAGGCCTGTCTGACAGGTCCATCGCATTCGCAGCTGTACTATAGTCCTTGAAACCAAGCGGGAGGATCTCCTCGATAGTGCGTGTCACCAGGTTGATCCTGGCAATAGCGTTGTTCTCTTGAAGGGAAACCCAAGCCATTTTGCTGTCGCTCGCCACGGTGATATACTCCGGTTCAATATCCTGAGCAAAGGATGCCCCTTTTCCAAATATCCGTAAACCTTTAAGCTTGAGGGACTCAGCAGACGAAGAAAATTTCTCAAAATTAAGCCTGGTTTCTTTATAGTCGGCAACGCTGATAATAGAAATCGAACCCACTGGATCTGTTGTGTATGCGTCGTTGGGCTCTCCTTCATTGGCTGTCAGGATATACTTTCCATCAGGAGTAAATGTTACCATATCTGGTAGGGAGCCAACGGGAATCTGCTTGACAACACTATAGTCGGAGGTCTTGAAAACAACCACCTTACCGTCGCTAACCTTATCGGTAGCTTCAATGGCTGCAGCCAGTAGACCATTATTGACGTCAATACTATTCACAAGGCCGCCGTAGGTGGCGATGGGGATGAATGCAATCTTTGCCGGCGCCGCAGGTTTACTCAAGTCAACCACTTCGATCCTGTTCACACCGGTAGCGAGGGTATTATTCACCACAAACAACCTTTTAGTTGTGGGGTCATACGTGCTGATCTCAGCGGCACCAGCAGGGGTCGCTGGGTCTGTGGCGATCAACAGGTTGGCGAGCGACTGAAACTCTACCGACTCGGGTATGATTACGCCGTCAGTTCCGGGATCAGCGTCATTTTTTTTACAGGAGATCAGAACCATCGTTGCAACGATGACCAGGAAAATGCGGTACATAATTTTTAAAATTTGCGCAATGGTAACCCTACACTATTAACGAATTGTTACCAAAGTCCGAAAAACAGGCTTAGGGAGCAATTTTACAACCACAGGTTTTAGCTTATTCAAATCAGGTACAGCAATGACAGCCGTCATACCCTCCCCTAGCCACCATTGCTACTTTGCACCATCATACTTAATCATTAGTCATGAACGCACATCATCCCCCAAAAGCCAATGGCAAGCCCGAGCACATGGAGATCATGGATGGCAACGAGGCAGCCGCCTATATCGCCTACAAAACCAATGAAGTCTGCGCCATCTACCCCATCACGCCCAGTTCCACGATGGGTGAATGGGCCGATGAATGGAGCGCCAAAGGCATGACCAATATATACGGCCAGGTTCCCCGCGTCATGGAAATGCAGAGTGAAGCAGGTGCCGCAGGAGCCATCCATGGTGCATTACAGGGCGGTGCATTGGCCACTACTTTTACCGCTTCACAGGGTCTACTCCTCATGATCCCAAATATGTTCAAAATAGCCGGTGAGCTCACCCCCACCGTTTTCCATATCGCCGCCAGAACCCTGGCCACGCACGCGCTCTCCATCTTCGGAGATCACTCCGATGTGATGGCAGCGCGCTCCACCGGCTTCTCCATGCTCTTCGGCAACACCCCGCAGGAAGTGATGGACATGGCCCTCATCGCACAGGCGTCTACCCTCAAGACAAGGGTGCCTTTTTTGAATGTGTTCGATGGGTTCCGCACTTCACACGAACTGAACGAAGTAGAAGTGATCCCAGACGAGATCATCAAAGCCATGATAGATGATGAAGCCATTAACGCGCATCGCGACAGGGCGCTGAACCCAGACAATCCCTTCATCCGCGGTACCGCACAGAATCCCGATGTTTATTTCCAGAACAGGGAAGCCGCCAATCTCTGGTACCAACGCGTACCCGAAGCCGTGCAAGAAATGATGGACAAATTTCATCAACTGACCGGCAGGAGATACAAGCTGTTTGAATACTATGGCGCTGCTGATGCAGAACGCGTGGTGATTCTCATGGGCTCCGGCGCAGGCACCGTAAAAGAAACCGTTGATCACCTCAACGCAAAAGGCGAAAAAACGGGTGTACTGATCATAAGACTGTTCCGCCCCTTCTCCATTCCTGATTTCATCCAAACCCTGCCCACATCGGTACAAAAAATCGCAGTACTGGACAGATGTAAGGAACCCAATGCAATGGCCGAACCACTGTACATGGATGTGGTCAATGCGCTCAATGAAGCACCAACACCACACGAAAACAAACTACGCCTGGTAGGTGGACGATATGGACTCTCTTCTAAAGAATTTACACCCGGTATGGTACTCTCCATATTTGAGGAACTGAAAAAAGAGATCCCTAAAAATCACTTCACTGTGGGTATCGATGATGATGTAACCCATATGAGTCTCGAGTACAATAAGCATTTCTCTCTTGAATCACAACACAAATTCAGGGGCCTGTTCTTTGGATTGGGTGCCGATGGAACCGTGAGTGCAAATAAAAATTCCATTAAGATCATCGGTGAAAAAACACCGTTCCATGTCCAGGGTTATTTTGTGTACGACTCTAAAAAATCAGGTTCGCTTACCGTTTCACATTTACGTTTTGGTGAGAAGTCCATCGAATCAACTTACCTGATCAACTCCGCAAACTTTGTAGCCTGTCATCATTTCAACTACCTAACCAAGTATGACATCCTCAAAGATGCAGAAGAAGGATCCGTGTTCCTGCTGAATGCACCATACGAAAAAGACGAGGTGTGGGGCAAACTTCCGCGGAAGATCCAGGAAGAGATCATCGCTAAAAAACTGAAATTCTATACCATCAATGCATATGCAGTAGCCAGGGAATCAGGCATGGGTAACCGAATCAACACCATCCTGCAAACCTGCTTTTTCGCCATCAGCAATATCCTTACACGTGATGAAGCCATCGCAAAGATCAAAGAAGCGATCTACGAATCTTACTGGAAAAAAGGCGAAGCGGTGGTGAATAAAAACTATGAAGCCGTAGACAATACCCTGGAACACCTGTACGAGATCGACTATTCGCAATATGCCCTCGGCAACAATGCTTTTGGGGAACACATCTCAGAAGATGCGCCGGACTTTGTTCAACAGGTTTTATCAAAAATTATTTCCGGCGAGGGCGATGAATTGCCCGTGTCAGCTTTCCCGGTAGATGGCACCTATCCTTCCGGAACCACCAAATGGGAGAAACGAAATATTGCCGAAACTGTACCTGTCTGGGATCCGGCACTTTGTACACAGTGCGGTAAATGTTTCCTGATCTGTCCGCACGCAGCCATCAGGCCAAAAGTGTACGACAAAGAGCTGCTCACCAACGCGCCATCCGATTGGAAGCATACGGACCCGATCGGTAAAGAGTGGGATAAAACCACAGAAGCCTATACGCTGCAGGTATCTACCGAAGATTGTACCGGTTGCACGCTGTGCGTAGAATATTGCCCGATCACCAGCAAAACAGAAGCTGGTCATAAGGCCATCAATATGACCGATAAATTACCGATCCAGGACAAGGAGATCGAAAACTGGAATTACTTCATCAACATACCTGAGGTAGACCGTACGCGGGTGAACAAGAACACGATCAAGGGATCGCAGTTCTTTCAACCGCTGTTTGAATTCAGTGGCGCCTGTGCTGGTTGTGGCGAAACACCATACCTGAAATTACTGACCCAACTTTTTGGTGAACGAATGATTGTTGCCAATGCTACAGGATGTTCATCCATCTTTGGCGGCAACCTGCCCACAACCCCTTGGAGCA
>Ga0315899_10005183_pt1 | contig 14077 bp, 8 predicted proteins | sample LakEriMetagenome_2_FD_203518 | JGI IMG/M metagenome (GOLD analysis project Ga0315899, IMG submission 203518) | Freshwater fungal communities from buoy surface, Lake Erie, Ohio, United States - Buoy 4 MA112 | ecosystem: Environmental > Aquatic > Freshwater > Lake | place: USA: Lake Erie, Ohio... | reverse complement strand
CTGCATGGCTTCAAGCAATGCCGATTGTGTTTTTGGAGGAGTACGGTTAATCTCGTCGGCAAGAATAATGTTCGAAAACAAAGGGCCCTTCACGAATTTAAATTGACGTGATTCATCCAGGATTTCTGAACCGATGATATCGCCCGGCATCAGGTCGGGAGTGAACTGAATTCGATTAAACGACAATCCCAAAGACCTTCCGATGGTACTTACCAGCAGTGTTTTCGCCAATCCCGGAACACCGACCAACAAGCAGTGACCATTACCAAAAATGGAAATCAGCACATCGCGAACGACTTCGTCCTGACCAACGATGGCCTTACGAATTTCACGCTGTAAATCGTTGTAACGTGTCTTGAGCGAATCAATCGCTTCGGCGTCTGAACTGAACTTAATATCTGACATAAGGTGCTGCTGTTAAAAAGGCGAAAAGCGAAAGTAAGTCGACAAGCGCTTTACGCCCATGGGGAGTTGTTAAGGTTTGTTTTCCGGCCAGGGGAACTGCATGGTGCATCCCGTGTACTCAGGGTCGGTCTTCACGTATGTTGTAGCGATCCGTTTACGAACCCATTTATCGGTTTCGGCTTGCTTGGCGCGCGCTTCGGCAACTTGCTTGAACACATCATAATCATCCTTCATGTTGGCTTCGTGAGCCGACAGGCGCTGGTCGAGTCGGTAGATGGCATAGGCTTGTTTGCTGTCGTCACCCGTTACCAAAATGGGATCGCTAATATCGCCGGGCACCATGCCCATCAGCACCAGATTCAACTCTGATGTGAGCGACCCAACGTCGTGACGCGTTCCGCCGGTGGAGGGATTGATAACTTTACCGCCTTGGTTTTTGGTGTTCTCATCCGTGCTGAATTTTACAGCAGCTTGAGGAAAGCTGAGCGAGTCCTTCAGCGCGGGTTCAATTTCCTCGAGTCGCTTGCGTGCGAAGTCAAGATCCTCCGCTTTGATTTTGGGCGACATGAGGATGTGGCATGACTCATAGAATTCACCGCGCTTCTCCACGACCTTGACGAAGTGATAGCCGTAATTAGAAGCAAAAACAGGTGAGTAGGAACCTTCAGGGGTATTGGCCACGGCAGCTTCATACTCCGGAACAAACGACCCTTTACGCTGGAGTGGATAGCAGCCCCCTTTATACTTCGAACCGGGGTCTTCGCTCCACTTAGCGGCTTCCAGTGTCATAGAGGATTTACCGTTGACCAGGTTGTAGCGAATGGAATCCAGAAAATGGATGATCCTGTTCACTTCACTATCGCGGACCTTGGGATCAATTTGAATCTTCGAGTATTCGAGTTGTTCACTGATCAACGGAATAGAATCTTTGGGAACGGTTTGATAATACCGCAGCACATCAGCCGGAGTAACCTTGACGTTTCGGGTAACGGTTTCCTGCATTTTCTGAACGAGAAGCTGATCCTTGATCAGGTCGAAATATTCCTCCTTCAATTGCGCCGATGACTTGCCGTAGTACTTCTCGAACTCTTCAACGCTTCCGAACATTTGCACGAAGTATTCGATGCGGCGCTCCACTTGCGATTGCACCTCACCGTCGCTGACTTCAATGCTGTCGAGTTTCGATTGATTCAACAGCAATTTTTGGTAGAGCAGATTTTCGTATACCTGGCAGCGCATAGCCGCGTCATCGGATCCCTTACCTTCAGTCATCTCCAGAATGGAGGATTCTAAATCACTCTGTAAAATGATTTCGTTGCCCACAACGCCGATGATACGGTCAACGACTTTTCCCGGTTGCGCCAGGGCGCTTAGGGTCATACACAAAAAAACAAATCCGATGAATGCTCTCATTTCTTCGTGTAATAAAGTTTTATTTCACCATCCTGCTGCGCTTTGGTGTACAAATCCTTGCGCATGGTATCCAGCAAAGCCAATTTCCGTTTGTTGATGATCATGCTTCGAATCTTATCACGCTCGAAGCTAATTGGAGATCTGCTTCCGGTAAGCTGATAATCGACAACTGAAATGAGGTAGAGATTGTTTTCCTTTTCAAATTCTACCATCTTCTTCTTCTTCAAAAACCCTTCGATATCATAAACCTCGAGGGGGGCTTGCTTGATAAACTCATCCCACTTCATCCAGTCCTCCTCATTGAAAAAATAACTGGCACCGATATCGACACACAGCTGTTCCCATTTCACCAGATCTTCCGGCTTGGTGGAATTGAAAAGCTTCTTGACTTGACTGATGTTTTTGCTATCGGCTGCCAACGCTGTGAATTTCACCTTCAGGATGTAATCCTTCAACTGAAAATTCTTTTCGTTTTCATTGTAGTAGACTTCAATTTCCTGATCCGTAACAATGGTGTCCAATTTTTGTCTTACCCATTCCTGTTCAAAGGCGTAAATCATGAGTGAACTACGGTAGTTCTCAATCATCTCTTCGAACGATTGCAACTCCTCAGGCAAACTTGATTCAGCCTTAGCAATTATCAACTGCTTCGTGACCCAATCCTGAATGTAATGGTCGGCCAATGCAGCGCTGTCCTCTGCGGAGGAGTTGTCCGGAATAACTTCGGTGAGTTCCTTCAGGGTAAGTTGTCTTCCGCCAATCTCAGCAATGAGTTCCGCACGGTCACTATTCCAATTGCAAGCGACAATGGCAACCGACAGCGCAATGCAAGACAGTATTCCTTTCAATCGCGACATCAATGGATGGTATACAGCACTTCTTTGTTGACCTGATACTTGTGCTCGGCGCGCATTTCGGTAATCCACTGCTGTTCGAGATACGTCTGATACTCCGAAGTAATCATACCGCGTGCTTCATCCAGTTTTTTAATGGTTGGAGGAATAATCTCCTTGAACTGCACGATTACGATTTGACCGTTATCAGCAATGTCCTCGCTGATACCAACCTTCCACGTTGTTTTATCCAAGAGCGCATTGTCTTCGCGTGCGAAAACACCTTCCTGCACTTGCAGATTCAGTTGAGACTCCTGGTTCAATTCGCCGGCGATGGTGGATTTATCCTTGCCTGCGTTGAGCATCTTGCGAGTCTTCTTGGCGATTTCCGGCGAAGAGCAAGTGTACATGATGACATTGGCGCGTTCCGGCCATTTGAAGTTTTCCTTGTTTGCTTCATAGTAAGCAGCAAGTCCTGCTGTGTCCTTTACAGCCTTTGACCAAACCATTTGATCGGTCATCTCGAACAGGAGAATTCCCTCGCGGTATTCCTTCATGAGCAGGCGGAAAGCCGTGTGCTTTTCTTCCAGGCGGGCGTCTTCAAGTTGCAGCAATTTGTCTTCACCGAGCTTAAGCGCAGAGGTCTTTACAAAATCTGCAGGCGACATGGTTGGCTTAGAGCGTCCCTTGGTGCGCATGTACTCATTGAAGTCATTCACGGTAATGGTCAATCCCGTCATGCTGATGAGTGGCTTTTCGAGCGACTTTTTATTGACGTAGAGTTTTCCTTCGAATGCATTGGAATCAGCCTTCTCAACGAGCTTGGCCAATTCGGCTTCATCGATGGTGTAGGCGTATTCCTTCTTCAGTTTTTCCACAAACGATTTGCGTGTTTGTTCAGCGCGGCTGTCCTTGGAGACTTTGTTTTTAAGCTCCTTCTCCATCGATTCGAACGATGGCAGTGGCTTGTAATCAAGGCGCTTGACGATATGCCATCCGAAGGATGTTTTGAACGGCTGCGATACATCACCGTTGTTCTTGAGAGAGTAGGCGGCATCTTCGAATTCAATAACCATTTTACCGGTACCGAACCAAGCGAGTTCACCGCCCTTTTTAGCTGAAGTTGGGTCATCGCTGAATTTGGAAGCCAGGTCTTCAAAGGTTGATTCGCCACTCAGACTCTTTTGGTAAATCTCATTGATCTTTGTTTGGGCATTGGCTTCGCCATCGGTTTCCGACTTTGGTTTCACGACGATGTGTGCGACGTGGATTTCACCGCGGGCCGAGCGCTTATCAACGACCTTGATCAAGTGATATCCGTAGCGGGTGCGCACCGGCATAGATACCTCACCCACCTTCGTGTCGTAAGCTGCCTTTTCAAAAGGATAAACCATTTGGAATGCGGTGAAATAACCGAGGTCACCACCATTGTCCTTTGCGCTGGGATCCTCACTGACGGCTTTCGCCAAGGAAGCAAAATCTTCTCCTTTCATCAAGCGCTCACGAATAGCCATTGTTTTGTTGTACGCCTTGAGCGTATCTGCGGGCGTCGCATTTGCATCGGCTTTGATGAGAATGTGCATAGCACGCACTTCCTGCGTCTGATTCTGATACGCCTCGCGCATCAAGTCGTTGAGCTTATCGGTATCGGTCAAATACGGGCGGGCCAGCTGATTGCGGTAACCGTCCAATTCGGTTTTAAACTTCTTCACGGTATCCAGACCTGCTTCGCGGGCTTCTTTCACTTTCAACTTGAAGTTGATGAAGAGCTCCATGTATTCGTCGAGTGATTGCTGCGAGATAGCAGAGTCACGGTTGTTTTTGCGGAAGATATTCTCGAACTCTTCGAGTGATGTGGGCTCGCCATCGACGGTGAGCACAGTTGCGTTTTTATCCTGTGCTAAAACAGGGCTGAATGCACAAGCTACAAGAAACGATAGAACAACAAGTGATTTTACTTTCATGACGTGGTCAAATTGAATAGGTAAGCTACAGCACTTCCGTGCGGGCGCAAATGTAAGGTTTTCAGCGCAAAAAAAGCACCTCGAACCGGTATAGCCGGAGCGTTAAAAATCGATAACCGCTTCGGGCTTACTTGATACTGTAATTGGGGGCCTCACGCGAGATAAAAACGTCGTGCGGATGGCTTTCCTTGACGCCGGCGCTGGTGATGCGGATAAACTTGGCTTTTTGCAGAGCTGTCAGGTCACCTGCGCCGCAGTAGCCCATTCCGGCGCGCAATCCGCCTACAATCTGATACATGATTTCCTGCACGGTGCCTTTATAAGGGACTCTACCGGAAATTCCTTCGGGCACCAGTTTTTTAATGTCGTCCTCAGCGTCCTGGAAATAGCGGTCCTTCGAACCTTGTTGCATGGCTTCAACCGAGCCCATTCCGCGGTATGACTTGAAACGGCGGCCTTCATAGATGATCGTATCGCCCGGACTTTCCTCTGTTCCGGCCAGCATGGAGCCCACCATGATGCTGGATGCACCTCCGGCAAGGGCCTTCACGATATCCCCTGTGAAACGGATACCGCCATCGGCGATAATCGGAACACTCGGGTCGCTGATACCATGCGCTACATCCATGACTGCAGTAAGCTGCGGCACACCTACACCGGCAATAACGCGGGTAGTGCAGATGGAACCGGGACCGATTCCGACTTTGATAGCGTCAGCACCGGCGGCAATGAGCGCCTCGGCTGCTGCAGCGGTTGCAATGTTACCAACCACCACATCCACCTTTTCGCCAAACTGTTGCTTCACGTTGCGCAGCATATCGATTACGCCTTTGGAATGACCGTGAGCTGTATCAATGATGATGGCATCTACGCCGGCCTTCACGAGTGCCTCAGCACGCTGAAGCGTATCGTGCGTAACACCCACCGCAGCTGCAACACGCAAGCGCCCGAGTTTGTCTTTGCAGGCGTTCGGGTATTTTTTCAACTTCAGAATATCCTTATAGGTAATCAGGCCGATCAGTTTTCCACCGGCATCCACTACGGGTAACTTCTCAATTTTACTTTGCTGAAGAATCGCCTCAGCGGCTTGAAGATCATTGGGTTTATCCGTTGTGATAAGTCCGTCTTTGGTCATAACCTGCGCTATAGGCTTGGCCATTTCCTTTTCGAAACGCAGGTCGCGGTTGGTAACGATTCCGATCAGTTTACCGTCGTCATTAACAACCGGTATTCCACCGATGCGATGTTCAGCCATAAGTTTCAGCGCATCACCAACCAGGGCTTTGTCGGATAGGGTAACAGGATCCTGAATCATGCCGCTTTCGGAGCGCTTCACTTTGCGCACCAGCGCTGCCTGCGCCTCGATGGTCATGTTTTTATGGATGACACCAATTCCGCCTTCACGTGCCATAGCAATCGCCATCTCCGATTCGGTCACGGTATCCATGGCAGCCGACACCACGGGGGTGTTGAGCACAATATTGCGTGAGAATTTCGAGCGAACCGAAACTTCGCGTGGAAGCACTTCGGAATAAGCTGGGATGAGGAGAACATCATCGTAGGTAAGACCTTCTCCTACGAATTTATCTTGCCAAGAAGCCATGAGCGCTGAATTTATCGGGTTAATAAATTCGCGCGAATGTAAGACAGAAAGTTGAGACTACTGAGGGCAGACCGTTAAGTAGAGCTGATTGAACAGCTGCAAATCGCTAACGCCAACTATGCTATCGTCGTCAAGATCGGATTCACACCCATTGCCCACGCATCCAAAGTCACTGATAAGAATAAGCAAATCAGCTACGGTTACAGCTCCATCACAATTAAGATCGCCCAAACAGCAGTTCACAGGAGATACGGTTACGACCACCTCAACGGTGCACTGTGCAGCATTGAGTGACGCATCACTAACGGTGTAGGTGACCGTTGTACTTCCGACGGGAAAGAAAGCGGCGACGGGAGAATTCGCATCGAAATCGTTATTGAATGTCAATGAAGAAGCGCAATTATCCGTGCCCACCGGAAGCGGGATTTCAAGGTCAGCACCGGTTTCACCAAACTCCGCCTCAAAGCTTATGGCCGGCGGACATTCGACCAGTGGTGCATCATCGTCAATCAGTGTCACGGTAAAAGCACATTGGTTGGCATTACCGGCAAAATCTGCGGCTACCACACTGATGAGGTGAATTCCGGGTTGAAGCGGCGTTTCGACGACAGGGGTTTGCGTTACCGATGGAAACGGGTCGAGATTATCTGCGGCTACGGTGAGACTTTCGAAATCACCCAGGAAATAGCAATACTCTTCTGTGTAAATCGTCGTATCTGATGGGCAAGTGATACTTGGCGCAACGGCATCAATTCCGAATTCTCCGTACACGATGACATTATCAACCGCAAAGCTGGGGTCAAGGGCTTCTCCATCATCATTGTTTTGCCAGCGGAAACCAATCTTGACAAAGTAATTGTTGTTGGCACTCTGCGGCAGATCAATGGTGTAAGCCGTCCACTCGCCTTGTCCACTGGGGCAAATAGGGGTCTTGGGTAAATCCACCAATTGCGACCACGCCGTACCGTCGTAGTACCAAAGTGTGGCGTTATCCAGCGCATTACCACCTTCGATGTAGTTGAAAGCAATGGAGACATCTGCGAAGGCCGAACAATCGATGAACGGGGATTCGGCGCGTATATCGGTGGAGCCACAGGGCAAAAAATCGCAGAAGCCGTCCAAACCTTCATAGTATGCAGCACCAAGGTCGCTACCCAACAGCGACTCAAAAGCGCCAACGTGAAGTGTGGGATTACTGCCGCAGCCACTGCCGCAATTGCCCGGGCTATTGCCATTTTCCGCTGCCGATACGAACCATCGATTTGCACCATCAGCGTTAAATCCTGTTTCAGTGACGGACCAATTTGCACCGATGGGTGACAGATAATCCGTCAATAACGTACCCGTGTTGCAACCGGCGCCAAAATACTCGGTGTACACTTGCTCTTGAGCGAAAGACGCCAATGGTAAAGCAATTAGGAGAAGGATAAGGTGACGCATGTTCAGGGATTTGGATGGTCCAATGTAACCCAAATCCAAAAACACACCGTGTAAAGTTCGACGAATGTTACAGGCCTATTCCCAAGGTGACCGTAAGGGTTCTTCCTGTACCCGGCAATAACCCAGGTCCGGGATACCCTCCTGAGCGACGCGTAGCATACTGCGTATTCAACACGTTGTTGACGGCGGCTTGCAAAAAAAGCTGTTTCGTAAACGCATACTTCACTGAGCAATCCCAAACGTTGTATGCGTTTAGTTTGCCGGACTGACCGTTTGCTGATGGTAATTCGGTATTCGCAGCGTCCGTAAATACGTCACCCACATAACTCCATTGCACATTGGCTGAAAGTGCCTTATGATTGTAGGACAGTCCGGTTCTCCACGTGTGCTCGGGAGCGTACTCGACGTGTTTATTTTCGATGGACTTTTCGGGATTGTTTGCGATATCAGGATTGTTCCAACGCGTGTACCGCGCATCCATCCAAGTACCTGAAACGAATACGCTTATCGAACCTATGCGAGGTTTTGCAACGATCATCTTGATGGGGTTCCATTCACAGAACACTTCAACGCCCTTGCTCACGCTGGTCCCAATATTTGTTTTGAAATTAACCCCATCCCGGATGACGGTTCCAACGCGGTTATCGTAGTTCAGGTAAAACAAACCCACATCGTAATTAAGCCAACTTTTATGCATCCCACGGAATCCGGCTTCAAGGTTGTAACCTGAGGCGTCTTGCAGATTAGGATCAACCACGTCGGTTGTAGCAGCGGGCGTTAGATCGCTGTATACAACAGGTCGATACGCCTGCGTGGCATTCGCATACAGATTCATGTTATCCCATGCATACTGCGCGCCCAATCCAGCCAAGAGGAAGGTGCGATTTCGGCGGATGGGTTCGAAATCGCCCGCCAACGGTGAGATGTATCCGCGACTGCTACTCATGAGACTTTCCAGGCGGATCCCGGGCGTGAGCGAGAAGCGATTTCCCACATGAATGATGTTCTCGATAAAGGCAGCCGAATTGACGTTGTCGTAAAACAGGTTCTTGCCAAAAGTCCCTTGCACCAATTCGTCATTATAGGAGGACGCAATGGAGCCTGCGCCGTCGGTTTGACGATGGGTGTGCGCATCCGAATAACGCACGCCTGCAGCCAGCTGATGTTCATTACCCAACAGGTAGTACTCCTGTAACCAGCGCAACTCGGCACCCCATGACTGATAGGCATCGACATCCAGCTTGCGCAAATTGTAGGTGCCCAATTGCGCATTGATTGTATCCGAAATATTAATCGCCTTCATGAATCCAACACTTGAGCGGTCGGCCAACACACCGAATACTTTCAGATCAAGCATGGCGTGCGGAGATGTGCGAAGCTTTGCATACACCGCTGCTACATTCCATGGAACACTCATCCAATTGCGCGAGCGCGAGCTGCTGCGCCAATCGAGTTCGTATTGTTGATCCGTTAACCCACCCGGTTGTTGACTCAAATATTCCGAGTGCGTGATATTCATTCCAATCAGGAGCTTCTCGCTTGCCTTGAATTCAACGCTTCCATAGAGTGAACGGCTGTCGAAAGCACTGTTTTGGCGCCAGCCATTTCCCTTTCGCTGCTGGGCAAAAGCATAGTAACTCCACTTCCCTTTTGCGCCGCCAATGGCGTTGTAGGAAGATATCAAACCATAACTACCGGCGGATTGACGGCCTTCATAGAAAAAGGGCTTTTCACCTCTGCCGGATTTGAGCACGTAGTTGACCATTCCTCCGAATTGCGGGCCGAATTGCAAGGAAGATGCACCACGAATAAACTCAATGCGTTCAACAGCTTCCATGGGAGGCGTGTAATAGGCCTCCGGGTAACCGAACACATCAGGCGTTATGTCGTAACCGTTTTGACGCGTGTTGAACTCCCACGACCGGTTAGGACTCAAGCCACGAGCAGCAATACCGATTTGTATGCCACTGCCATCGCTTTCCCAAATCATCAGGCCGGGCACGCGTGCGAAGATTTGACGCTGGTTGACTGAAGCCAGATCTGCATTGGACTTTGCTAACTCAATCACCTCGTTTTTCTTGCCGGCGATGAGCGTAAGGCCGTGGACATTGGGCAATCGATGAACAGGCAGCACAACGCGCTCCGTGATAATTTCCACACCATTCAACTGAATCTGCGGAATGGTGTCGGAACAGGCGTAATCATTGGAAGCATTGGATTCGGAAATCGATCCAAACAATGCAATGACCAACGCGCAGAGCCTCTTCATCATGACTGCAAATAGACATTGCAGTTCATCGTCTCACCATACCTTTTGAAAGGTATTCCAAGGGATGCTCGATGAATACCCCAAACAGGGTATAAACAAAAAGGACTGTCCTTCCGAAGAAAGACAGCCCTTTGGATGTTGTTATGCAAAGAATTACACCACTCCCTGGTCGAGCATGGCATCAGCCACTTTCACGAACCCGGCGATATTGGCGCCTTTCACATAATTGATATGATCGCCATCGGTACCGAACTTCACGCATGCTTCATGGATACTCTTCATGATGTTGTGCAAGCGCTGATCCACCTCTTCGCGTGTCCAAGACAGGCGCAAGGAGTTCTGCGACATTTCCAATCCTGATGTAGCCACACCGCCTGCGTTAGAGGCCTTTCCGGGAGCGAAGAGCACTTTACCGTGAAGGAATGCTTCCACAGCTTCCGGGGTAGATGGCATGTTAGCGCCTTCTGCAACGGCCATCACACCATTAGCGATGAGGGCCTTAGCATCGTCACCATGCAGTTCGTTTTGCGTAGCGCACGGCAATGCGATGTCGCATTTCACGCCCCAAGGGGTTTTGCCTGCAACGTACTCGCAACCGAATTTATCCGCGTATTCTTTGATACGGCCGCGCTTCACGTTCTTCAATTCCATGATAAACGCGAGCTTCTCCATTGTAATTCCGTCTTTATCGTAGACATAGCCATCGCTATCTGAAGCAGTCACCACCTTTGCACCGAGTTGCGTTGCTTTTTCAATAGCGTATTGCGCAACGTTACCCGAACCTGAAACGACAACTGTCTTGCCTTTAAAGTCTGTTCCTTTGGTGCCAAGCATCTCAGCAGCGAAGTAAACGCAGCCGTAGCCTGTTGCTTCCGGACGAATCAATGATCCACCCCAGTTGCGTCCCTTTCCGGTGAATACACCGGTAAACTCATTGCGAAGGCGCTTGTACTGTCCGAACATGAATCCGATTTCACGACCGCCCACACCGATATCACCGGCAGGAACGTCAGTATCTGCGCCAATGTGGCGAGAGAGTTCGTTCATGAAGCTTTGGCAGAAAGCCATTACCTCACGATCGCTTTTTCCTTTTGGATCGAAATCAGAACCGCCCTTTCCGCCGCCCATAGGAAGCGTTGTCAAGGAGTTCTTGAAAATCTGCTCGAAGCCCAAAAACTTGAGAACTGAAAGGTTAACGGTTGGGTGGAAACGCAAGCCGCCTTTGTAAGGACCGATGGCCGAGTTGAACTCCACGCGATAGCCGCGATTTACCTGAATTTCACCTTTGTCATCTACCCATGGAACGCGAAACATGATGGTACGCTCCGGCTCAGCGATACGCTGCAACACCTTCGCTGTTTTATACTTCGTGTGTTCTTCGATGTAAGGAATGACCGCTTCGGCCACCTCGTGCACCGCTTGCAAAAACTCAGGCTCATTAGGGTTTTTGCTTTTGATTTCAGCCATGAAGGCGTCAATCTGTGCTTGATACTTGTTTGCCATTATGCAATTGTGATTGTTATGTGTGTTGAAAAAATCGAGTCGAAATTAACATAGTTGTACCTTTGGAAAACAGTTAAAATCAAAAACGGTTGTCGCTTCATCGTAATTTATACGCCATGAGACTTTTTTCCCGCCCCACTCTAATAGGTTTGTTCGCTTTCAGCATTTGTGCTTTCAGTAGTTGTGTACAAGATGATGATCTGACCAACTACTCACCCACGCAAGCCTTGCCTGAAGAACCACTCGACAGCATTCCCAATAATGAAGAGGAGGAGCCTCAAGACACCCTGCCGGAGGTTATCGAAATGAGCTGGTTTGCCGAGCTGGAGGGATTTCCGGCGTTCTACGGCGACAGTACGACTTTTCAATACGCTTACGATTCACTCCTGGAAGTACACGAGTTTTCGTGTCAGGATTTGCTCGGTCGTCAGATGTTTATCTTGGTTGACGACCTTGCCCCCGGCTCCTATCAGATGAATTTTGACTCGAATATTATTCGCGTCCTATCGGATACAGTTGTTTATGACGGAGGATTCATGCCTTCGGGTTCCATCACCATTTTGGATACCACAGGTCACAGACTTACGGCAGGGTTCGACGCCTCGCTGATCAGCTTCAACACGGGAGCAACGCTGAACGTTGTCAACGGTCTCCTCGAAAATATTCCGTTCGAATAACCTTCCTTAGAATGTAAAATCAACACCGATCGTTGGCAGGAATGGCAATTGATCGATGCGCTCTCCCGTCACGCGGTCAATGTAGAACACGTTTGCACGGTTGTAGAGATTCGTCACACCTGCATTCAATTCCAACGTGCTGTTCTTGTTTAGCTTGATTGTACGCTTCAGGTTCACGTCCAAACGATGGTAATACGGCAGACGACCGCCATTGAGGTCAGCATACTGAACACTGAGGAACTGGCTGTTGTTGGAGAGGTAATCCAAGCTGATGCCTTGTGAAACACCTTGACCGCTGTAGAAGCCTTGGGTTTGCGTGAATGGCAATCCACTACCCAGGTTCCAGCGCGCTGAGAGTTCGAAGCACTTCTCTTTGCCGAAGAGATACGTACCAATCAAATTGAGATTGTGACGACGGTCGAATACCGGCGAGTAATAGCGGTATCCATCCCAACGTTGAACCTTGGCAATCGAATACACGAGGTTCACGTAATACGTTTTGTCTTCGTACTTCAATACGACATCCGTTCCGTAAGCCTTTCCGGTTTCGATAACATATTCGCGGGTCAATTCTTCAGGCTTATCGGTATTCTGACCTGAGCCATTTTCATAAATCTTATTGCGGTTTACGTTGGTCAATTGACGGAAGTCGCGGTAATAGCCCTCCACGTTGAGGTTCCAGCGATCGGTGATGTCGAATTCAAAACCGGCTACGTAGTGACGCGCTGTTTGAAGCACGTTGTCAATGCGGCGCTGTTCGAGATTTTCATCAGTGAATTCCGATTGCAGATCTTCCGGTCCGGCCAGGAATCCGTAAAACAAGTTGATGACATCACGGTCGCTGTTGGTCGCCATCAGGTTCTGTGTGTACTTACCCATTGCTCCCTTCAAGCGGAAACGTTCGGTTGCACGAAATTTCACACCGAGGCGTGGTTCCGGAGAAAACACGCTGAGTGTTCCGTAATACTGAAAGCGAATACTCGGTTCAACAACCCACTTTCCACGATTCATTTTGTAATCGAAGAAGGTGTTGAGCTCCGTCGTGTTTTGGGTCACCTGCACGATTTGAGTATTGTCGAGCAGTGCGAAGGTTTTGTAGTCGGTTGAAAATCCGACAACCTCAACACCATACTTCAGCACGTCGTTTTTGATACCGTATTTAAAATCAAGACCAAAATTGAAACTATTGATTTTGCTGTAGCGATCAGGGTTGTTGATTTCGCTCATGACGATTTCATACTGGCTGCGGGCGAAGTTTCCACTGATGAGCACGGAAGAACTTGCAGGTACAACGACAAAATTTCCGCCGCCGCCATTGTTTTTCCAATTCAACGAGGCTAGCTGCTTGTAGCTGCTTACGCCATCATTGAAGCTAAATCCGAAGGCGTTGAACTTAGAGCCATTGGAGCCGCTAAACGACATTTTACCATAGATGTCGGTGTAGTTGAACGGCAGACCATTTCCTTCATTGATGTAGGGATAGAGCAACTTCGAACTGCGATCGAGGTAAGAGTTCTTGGCAGAAAGAACGTACGAAATTCCGCTGCCGTTTTCTTTGAGCTTACGCAGGGGGCCTTCAATCTGCACTTTGGCTCCGAAGGGATTCAATCCGACGTGGCCATCGATTTCGCGCTTGTTACCATCGCGGGTGGTGATGTCCATTACCGATGAAATACGTCCGCCAAACTGCGCACTGAAACCGCCGGTATACACATCCGCATTGGCGATGATGTCGGTATCAAATACGGAAAACAGACCGATGGAGTGAAAGGCGTTGTATACAATCATACCATCGAGAAGAACCTTATTCTGAACAGGTGATCCTCCGCGCACATAAATCTGACCTCCTTGGTCACCCGTGCTGATAAATCCGGGAAGCGTAGTCAAGGCCTGTGCTAAGTCGGGTGCACCGCCAACGCTTGGAATACGCTTGATATCCTTGGAGCGCATCGATTCAACAGAGATGTTCA
>Ga0315899_10005182_pt1 | contig 14078 bp, 10 predicted proteins | sample LakEriMetagenome_2_FD_203518 | JGI IMG/M metagenome (GOLD analysis project Ga0315899, IMG submission 203518) | Freshwater fungal communities from buoy surface, Lake Erie, Ohio, United States - Buoy 4 MA112 | ecosystem: Environmental > Aquatic > Freshwater > Lake | place: USA: Lake Erie, Ohio... | reverse complement strand
GGCGAGTGCACTCCAACGGCAAGCGAGCGCGAACGACAAAGCAAAATTAGAAGAGTACTTGACCAGTATTCGCGAAGTGGAGAAACGAATCGATCGGCAGCGTGGCCCCGTCGCCAAGGCGGCGGATGCGGTAGAACAAAAAGGGAAATCCATTTTCGCGATGGAGCGTCCTGATAACGGACTTCCCGAAGATATTCGCGAACATATGCGATTGATGTGCGACATTATTGCATTGGCGTTTCAATCGAACAAAACCAGGGTTGCTTCGCTTCTTCTTTGTCGAGACATTTCTGGGTTGCTCTATCCATTTTTGCAAGTTCGAAAGCCACACCACTTGGCATCGCACGACGAATTGTCGGAGGAGTGGGAGCGTGTTACGACCTACTACTGTAGTCAACTCGCGTATTTGGGGAAGAAACTGGATTCGATGCCTGAAGGCGACGGGACGGTACTGGATCATTCGTGCTTGATGTTTGTCAACAACATGTTCTCGGGTAGCAAGCATGATTCCAGCAAGGTGCCGTTATTGACTTTGGGAGGCCTCGATGGGACGTTGAATACCGGAAGGGTCATGAATTTTGTCGATCGACCGGAGTCGGAAAAGAAGCTATGCAGTTTGTACTTGTCGTTGATGAATCGGATGGGGGTTGCTGCAACTCAGTTTGGTGATGCGACAGAGCCATTGGATAAGGTTTAATCCCGTCTAATCCAAGAGCATGGTTGGATCGAGCGCTCGTCAGCGAATCGTTATCTGATGGCTAGATAGTAAACTGAACGTTTGTGGCTGGGACTTTCCTCAGCCAATCTGGGTTGGCAATGGCAAGGTCAAGAAGTTCCGGCAGGAGGATCGGACGTTCCGATTCTGACAGACCCAAGCTCTTTGCGATCATTCCGATGATGGTTTCTGGTTTCCAGCCTAGCGCTCGTAGCGTGCTAATCCGAGTATCACCGTGTCTTTTTGCAAGGCGTTTTCCATCAGGCCCAACGACGAGCGGGATATGCAACCAACTCGGTGGCTTCCATTGAAAAGCGTTGTAGATCGCTATTTGTCGATACGTGCTGTAGATCAGATCATTCCCCCGAACGACATGATTGATTCCAGAATCATGATCATCGGCGACGACAGCGAGTTGATATGCGATGGGGCCATAATTGCGTGCAACGATGAAGTCTCCGAGCACCTGAGATGGTATGCAACTTTGAATGCCACAGAGCTCGTCTTCCCATGTCATGCTATCGCCTTTCGAAAATCGAAAGCGCCATGCATACCTTTGATCAAGGTTATCTAATTGCTTGGCATCCGCAACGCCGTTTCCTGCGCAAGTTCCAGGGTACACAGTGCCATCCAATTGAGACTCGTGCGGAGCGCTGGAGGCATTTTCGATATCCGTTCGAGAGCATGTGCAGGGGTAGACCATTTCTCGACTCTTTAGATCTTCGAGGAGTTCTTGATAGCGAGAAGTGCGTTGCGATTGCAAAGTAAATCGTTGCGAGTTTTCGCTCCAATCCCAATCCAAACCTAGCCATTCAAGATCCACGAGTATTTGTTCATCTGCTCCCGTTTTGGTGCGTGGCGTATCGAGATCTTCGATACGAAGGAGCAGTTTGCCCGAACGCGTCCGGGCGATGAGCCATGCGGTGATGTAGGTTCTGGCGTTTCCAAGATGTTGTGCGCCGGTCGGTGAAGGGGCCAACCTTCCAATGTAGGGGCTCACGCTCCTAGCCATCGAAACGATGCGGGGGTATTGCAGACATACGTTTTTTCAAGAGTCAACTCCGGCCATTGAGTTCGATACTTGTCGATGAGCCAATGTACTTGATCTTCGTCTTTTGTAATCAACGCGACCGTTGGGCCCCAACTGGTCTGAACAACACCGTGGATTCCGAGTGAATCACCGAACGCAACGAATTGCTCCATCTGAGGTGTGCGATACATGCCACCTTGGGCTTTGGAAAACACAGAGCCAGCGAGTCTGCCATATTCACCGATCGCGTGATCAAATGTTGCCCAGTCCGCGTGTTCAATAGAGGGGACGATCACATCCTCCACCAATTGGAGCATTCGAAGGCGATGCGAGTTTGGAGTTCTCGAGCATTCCTCGAACCACTTCTTCTCGAGAGGTCCATGTGTACCAACCGACGATGGATTGCGGAGGAGCAAAACTGGCCAGGATTCAGGAAAAGGGATCGTCTTAGTTCTACTGAGATCGTTAGCGGATTGTCCTAGATCGACCACGAAGCCACCACCCAAAAATCCAGCTAGTCCGATGTGGGAACGGAGGCCACGAAGGCTCCATGCAGCCAGCTCCGAAAGAGTTGGATACTCAATTGTTCGTATTGCACCGGAAGTATTGTCGTCTGCATTCTTGTTATCTCTGTTCGAACGTGAGACTTGCCAAAGTAGGAATGCGATCATCGAGGCAATTTGCGTTCCCGATCCTAAGCCTTGATGTGGAAGTGGGGCGCTCAGTTGAAACTTGGAGACGGGTAATGTGATGGACTGGTGTCGATCGAGCCAGTTTTTGCAAACGGTGAATATGCGGTCTTTCCAATGTGGATCGGATTCGATCTGCAGGTCGTCGATAGAGACATCCGAAACATAAGCGTCCAAAACGGCGATCGGAGCAGCCAGCATCAACCCGATCCCACCGAATAGATTGGGAGAATGATCGCAGATCTCAAGCAATCCGAAATGCAATCGACCGTGAGCCTCGATTCGGCAATGCTCTTTACCGACAAGACTCCGTTCACCGTTCATTGCTAAATAACTCCGACGACACGAGCAGGGACCTATTGAACTTCAACTTCAACTGCCGAGAGGACGAGATCATCTTCGGGACCACCGGTCCATGAGGGGAGTTCTACTTTTCCCGCGATCCAACCGGGATGGACAATCGTACCTTTGCTGCCGGTTCCGCCTAGGACTTTCCATCGAACCGGAGAAGGCTGACTTGGGATATCGATTCGTTCGCCTTCAGATTGTTCAACGATCGGACGAAGAGAAAAGAGCTTATCCATACACTTTTTCGAATCGCGAATGACGTCGCGAGCAGCAGCTCCAATCTGAGAGTCGGAATATTGGTCCAGAGGCTCGCTCATCAAATCCAGAAGTCGAGCTTCTCTCTGTAACGCACTGAGCAGTGTCAATGCTTCACTCCGAGTCGATTTCTGCGACGCTGCTTTGGTCGAAGGAGATTTCGGCGGAAAAGGGTCGGTGGACGCTTTTTCCGGTTTTGTCGGTAAAGCCGTAGGCACTGGAGCAATCAGGAACTTCTGAATCTCGGTCGCTTTTTGCTTGTCAGACAAAACGGTGAAAAAAGCTCTGAGGGCAAGAAACAGTCGCATAAAATGGTCGTCGTCAGTGTTGGAATGTTTAAGCTCTGGAGTATACCGCTTTTGAACCATTTGTTGGAGATGGCGCAGCATTGGGATTCAAGCTATACTATGGTTCGATTGAGTTTCACCTTTTAGCCTTTTGGATCACGGACGACTCGGATGAGGCAACCACAGAAAAGACCGTTGGGATCCGATCCCGTTCCGCAAGCATTGGATGCGCGAGCGAAACGCCCGATGGTTGTAGAAAGCGGGGCGGCACAAAAGAACGAGGGTTGGGATTCCAAAATTGTCGGTGCGACCGTAGCGACCAGGATCGAGCGTCAAAAACGGCTCGCGGAATTGCTCTATTCCTCGCCGCACGTTTGGGCGGAAAAGCATCAAAAACAGCGGATAATCGCAGATCGAGTGCTTTCGAGATCCAAGGCGATGAACAGCCGCAATTTTCAATCGGTGGCAAAACACGATTTAGAGCTGATGGCCTACCTCTATGATGAGCAATTTCTGGGCGGTCTCGCATTGCCTTTGGCGGAATCGTATGGATTGTCGTTCCGGTTGAGTTCGCGTATGACCCGAGCCGGGGGCAAGACGACCCGGACTGTTTATCCAGCCACTGCGGGGCGTCCGAGTCGCACGCATTATGAAATCGCACTTTCTACCTCGTTGCTTTTTCAGTCCTTTCGTGGAGCGGATGACAATATTCGGGTGTGCGGTTACGATTGCCGAGATCGATTGACCGCGATGCAGCGAATTGTTGAACATGAGCTGATCCACCTTTGCGAGATGTTGGTTTGGATCCAAAGCGATTGTGCTGCCGGAAGATTTCAGTCGATTGCACATGGCATGTTTGGTCACACGGAACATCGGCACGAATTAATCACCCAGCAGCAGAGAGCCGCAAAGGATTACAACATTCGAGCAGGGAATCGTGTCGCTTTTCGATTCGAAGGAAAAACCATCGTTGGCGTTGTAAACCGTATCACTCGACGAGCCACTATCCTGGTGGAAGACAGTCGCGGTGAACGGTTCAGCGACGGCAAACGCTACCTAAAATATTATGTCCCCATCCATCAATTACGACCGATAGCCTGACCATCGCATGAGACACCTTGCTGACGTAAAGAACAAGAAACACGCCGAGTCGTTCGTGGCTCACCTGTTGACCTTAGGAATATCAACACATGTTGAACACGAAGGTACCATCAAGCAGAGCAATGGAAGCAGGGGAGAGAGCGATGAGTGCTGGTCCCTTTGGGTTCGGGACGAAGATCGGTTACCGGAGGCAATCGCCGAATGGAATCGATTCCAGAGCGAACCAGACAATCCAAAGTACAGCCAAGCGATCCAAGGGGCGAGAGCGATCGTTCAGCAAAAACGAACGGAACAAAAATTGAGAGAGAAGAATATTCGAACGCTTCGGCCCACCGGGAACCCGATGATGGGCGGTCGGCTACCACCATTGACTTTGGCACTGGTAATCATTTGTGTGGTGCTCGGTTTAGTCACCGGTTTTTCGAATCCAGGGCAAGGCAATACGCTTGGGAGGATTGCCATGCAAGAACTGAAGTTTGTCGACACGAGTTTGTACAATGAGACAAAAGACCCAGCGGCCTCGTTGAAGAAATTCGAGTTGTGGCGCATCCTGACCCCAGCGTTCCTTCACGGCGACGCAATACACCTGTTGCTCAATATGTTTTCGTTGGCGTCGCTCGGACGGCTCACGGAAAAACTAGAAGGAGTCGGCAAGTATTCGATTCTATTGATCATCATGGCGTTGGGGTCCCATTTGCCACAAGGGCTGTTGCCACCGCAGTTTTTTGGGAACCCGAATTTCGTGGGTATCTCCGGGGTTGTCATGGGATTGTTTGGTTATTTGGCGGTGAAATCTCGACTTCGTCCTGATTGCGGGTTCTTTTTTCCACCCGATGCGTATGTCATGATCGGTATGCTGTTGGTACTCGGCTTTGCAATGCCTAATGGGCTTGGGATGGCCAATGTTGCTCACTTGGGTGGATTGGTAACGGGCGCTATTGTTGGGCTAGTTTGGAATCGTTGAAGTTCCTCTTGATAATGTTCTTTGATGGGAGTTTATCTTACTGTGTTTTCTGTTGTCTCCATGTGCTGTGTATTTTTGGCCACAGCGTTTCAAACCCAGTATTCCGCTGAATTGGTTTTCCCATTGGATGCCAATCACAATCATGCGCCAGGGATCGTCGAATTGCCAAACGGCGATTTATTGACCTCTTGGTATCGCGGATCAGGCGAACGCAAAGCCGATGATGTTGTGGTATTGGGAAGTCGCAAAAAGAAAGGGGAGTCGAAGTGGTCGGAGCCCTTTTTGATGGTCGACACTCCAGATTTCCCTGATTGCAATACTTGCATGATGATCGACTCTTCAAATCGGCTATGGCTATTCTGGCCGGTGATCATTGCAAACACTTGGGAGTCTTGCTTGACCAACGCTTTAGTTTCCGAGGACTACACATCGGACGGAGCACCGGTATGGAAACGAAGGGATGTTTTGTTTCTCAAACCGAAAGACTTTGGACCATCAGCTAAGATCAAACTTGAACAGTTTCTGGCAAAAGCAAACGTGCCACTTACAGACAAGCAAAAAGAAGTGGTCGCTCTATTGAAGTCGCGATTGGATGACAAACTTTATCAACGGCTCGGTTGGCAGCCGAGATGCAAACCGACCGTCTTGAAGAACGGACGCATTCTATTGCCACTCTATAGCGACACTTACTCGATCTCATTGATGGCATATAGCGATGACTCGGGAGTGACATGGAAAGCAAGCGAGCCTCTGATCGGGTTCGGGAACATTCAGCCTGCTGTTTTGGAGCGAGCGGATGGCAGTCTCATTGCTTACATGCGGGAGAATGGAATCACTGGAAAAATACAAGCTTGCGAGTCCCTCGATCGCGGGGAGACGTGGGGAGATGTCTATTCGATGTCGCTTCCGAATCCTGGTTCCGGTGTCGATGCTTTGCGACTTTCCAGTGGCAAATGGGCTTTGGTCTACAACGATACTGAAGAAGGACGATCGAGTTTGGTGGTATCGTTGTCGGACGATGAAGGAAAGAGCTGGAAATGGACTCGATCCCTTGAGAAGCAACCTGGCGGCTCGTTCCATTATCCTGCCATGACTCAAGGGAAAGACGGCAGGATTCATGTTGTCTACAGTTACTTTGTTCCCGAAGGAAAAAGCATGAAGCACTTTGAGTTTACTGAAGCATGGCTCTCAGGTGCTAACTAAGGCCGAGCCCTAGACGTCGAGGAGATGTTTTCTTATCCCTTTTGCATAGGCTTGGTTTCAAAACTGGTTTTCACTTAGGTTCTTCTCTCTCGGAGACGCTGCCATTTCGCGTCTCGCAGAGACGCGACTACGTGTTTAGAGAGAGCCTATCTAAGCTAGTTGCACTTTTCCTGTGCCATCTCCGAAGACAATACTCTCCATTCCGACATGCTCGAGCATTGTCGAAAAGAGGTTGTTCATCGGCTTGACGGGGGTTGAGAACAAAGCGATGCGCTGTTCGATCACTCGAATACTGGCGAAGTATTCTTCCACTTTGCGACGATTGTCGGAACCGCAACTTGGATGAATTGGATCACGATCACCTTGGGAGATCACGAAGCGAGGTTTCCCAGCAGGCCGACTCTTTTAAGATGTGTTTTATTGAAAACTTCCTAGGATTCTTGAATTGTACGGCATGGAATGGTCGGGGGCTGGTAGACATTTTGGGGGCCACCGTGGATAATGAGTGGCGATCTGGGCGATGCAGCCGATTGAAACTTCTGGAATTTATTGGAGACTACCATGTTGCGACCATGGTTATTGATGGCTTCTGTTGTATGTTGTTTCTTAGAATCCGGATGTGGGAAAAAAGAAACGCCGATTGCTGCCAATGCACCAGCACCCGCGACGGCACCAGGCTCATCAGGCGGTTCAAGCAGTGGTTCCATGGAATTCGATTCTGCGGGTGGCGATTCTTCGGGAGGGGCTGTCCCCCCGGGGGGCTCTTTATCCTCTGAAGAAGGTTCATCCGCCGGTGGTGGATACTCAGGCAGACCCGATATGGGGTACCCAGGCGGATCTAGTAATCCAGGCGGATCTGGTTATCCAGGCGGATCTGGTTATCCAGGCGGATCTGGTTATCCAGGCGGATCTGATGGCGCGGAGTACGGGGCGGGCGGGCAGCCTGGGTTCCCAGGATTCAATCCAGGAGGGCAGATGGGCGGGGGTAATTCAGGCCCACCGAGAAGAAATTTACCACCACCGAAACCAAAAAAACTTACGGCGAAAGAGCGAGCTACCATCGCGTTTGAAGCCGGAAATATGACGAGAGCCTATAGCCTTTATCATGCGTTTGCGATCAGCGGCGATGAGGCTCAAGCGAGCGAAATAGCTGACGAAATGCGTTGGGCTGCACGGCGCCCACAGATTGGATTGAAAGTTGCTGTCGGGCTGGCGATGAAGAATCCAGCAAATGTTCCGACTGGTTCTCTGAAACCCATTGGTACAGATCTGCAGAGCATTCTTGGTTCCCTCGCTGGCGGGGGAGGAGCTGGAGGTGCCCCCGGTGGTGAAGGTATGGGAATGCCTGGTGGTGGTCTCAATGGAATGCCTGGTGGTGAGCTCAATGGAATGGAACCTAATGCAGCCGGTTCGTTGAAGGGCGTTCGAGCAAAAGCACTTGCAGATGCAGCGGGACTTTTGGCTGAGAAAGTCGTTGATACCTTTCGCGATGAATTGTCAAGCGGAGCATACACCGTCGCTTTTAAGGAATACCCGATGTCTGGCAGACCAGGTGCGAGCTTTCTCAAAGGCTATGCACCGACGGGTACTCCCGGAATGGGCGATGGCATGGGATATCCTGGCGGCGGTGGCATGGGATACCCGGGCGGCGATGGGATGGGAAACTTCGGCAATGGTGGTGAAGGCGGAATGCGACCCTCAGGCATGAGTTTCTTCATGTCCCCGCAGCTTAGCGAAGCGGGAGTATCGGGTGGTGGGGAGACTATGCCTATGCCTGGAATGGGAGCGCCCTCGGCACCGGGCCCTGGATTTGCTGGACCCGGAAGAGGTACACCCGGTGCGATGCCAGGAATGGACCCATCGGGTTCATCTGGTTACCCCGGAGGAATTCCTGGGCAAGATCCATCGGGCGATGGGTATTCTGGTTTCCCAGGGCAAGGAGGGCAAGGGTTTGAAGGACAACAAGGTTTCGGCGGCATGCAAGGTCAAAATCAACTGCCTCCTCCTCCGAACATTAGCAAAGAGATTCGTCCACCAGAAGGCGTGACGCCCCTCGCTGCTTGTTTGCACTATATCGGTGCAGACGAACAGGGCAAATTGATCAAGAAAGCCTACGAAGAAGGCTATGACGCTTTGCTACTTTTTGAAGTAGAAATTGCTCAAAACCGACAAACGCGAGTGGTGAACAATTCCGCTCGCGTCAAGGCGATTATCCCTGCCGAAACGCAGAAAGAAGCCAAGATCATCTTTTCTTCGAGCGAGCTCGTCAATGTGACCGTTGCAAAAGCAAAAGCAAAGAATCAGAACGACGGAGTGGAAGATGCTGCCAACCGGGTTATCAAGAAATTAGTCGAAGCCATTGCGTTGAAAGACATCCCCGCCACTCTCACACCGGAAGCTGTTGTTTCGAATCGAATCCCCAAACTCCTGAAAGAGGAAGGGCTTAGCAAGCTTGAGCAATTGGGCGAGATCAACTTTTACTACTCGAGGGGTTTCATCGACGAGTCGCAGCGAGATGATTTTTTCAGTAAGATCGGTGGGAAGTTTGCCGGTCAATTGATGACTGGAAGCGATGAAGAAAAGGAAGCAGCGATCGACGAACTTTTAGGTGATTGAAAGTAGGCGAATCGGATGAAACGAACGACATGGATATCATTGTTGGCTTTGATGAGTTGCTGGAGTCTGTCGAGATCGGCTGCTCAACAGGCTGATGTTCTTGACACACGCGAGCGGTTAGATTTTTTTGAGTCTAAGGTTCGACCGCTTTTGCTCAAACAGTGCATGGATTGCCATTCCCACGAGTCCGAGTTGAACGGTGGCCTAAGTCTTGATTCACGTGCGGATTGGGAAACGGGGGGTGACTCGGGGCCTGCGATTGATTTGAATTCGTGGGACAAGAGTTTGTTGTGGAAAGCGGTCGAGTATCGCAATCCAAAGCTTCGTATGCCACCCGATGGAAAACTGAGTGAACGGGATTTGGATACTTTACGGCAGTGGTTAGAGAGTGGAGCTTTGGACCCACGCGAGCGAACCCAAGTTTCCACGAAGAAGCAAATTGGGTTGCCGGTATCGGAGGCAAAAAACCACTGGGCTTACCGTCCCGTGGATACTGCGTTGATACCACCAAATCAACATGCTGGTTCTTCGATTGATGCTTTTCTTCAGAAACAACGCCAGGATGCGGGGCTTTCCGACTTAGACATCGCCTCCCCGGATGTGCTTGCTCAAAGGCTCAGTGTTGATCTTCTGGGGACGCGATCGATTCCCGAGTCTGGTTTCGCGAAATTGGCATATGAAGATTCTGTCGATCAGATCTTGGCGTCGCCGCAATTCGGCGAGCATTTCGCGCGGCACTGGATGGACTTGGTGAGATTTGCGGAATCCATCACGCTTCGTGGTTTTGTAGTGCATGACGCATGGAGATATCGCCAATACTTGATCGACTCGTTCAATCAAGACAAACCCATCGATTTGTTCCTACAAGAGCAACTTGCAGGGGACTTGATGCAAAGTGACGATATCCGTATCCGACAAGACCAGTGGGCTGCAACGAGTATGCTGGCTCTTGGGGATACGAACCTAGAGGAACAGGATAAGAAACAATTAGAGATGGATTACATTGACGAGCAACTCGATGTGATCGGCAAGGCGATTTTCGGTCAAACGTTAGGTTGTGCCCGTTGTCATGATCACAAGTTCGACCCGATCCCTACGAAGGACTACTATGCCTTGGCAAGCATATTGAAGTCTTCGGTAGCGATCGAGCATAGCAATGTCTCGCAATGGGTTCGCATGCCATTACCTTTGCCGTCCGAGCAAGAGAGCGACTTTAACGAGGCCGAAAAAAACCTGAAGTCGATAAAAAAAGAATTGGATGCGTTGAAGAAGAGAGTTGGAAAGAATCCGGCCTCGGGCAAGATTGTTGCTGTATCTCAATTGCCAGGTATTGTGATAGATGACTCGAAAGCAGAGAAGCGAGGTAACTGGACAAACTCTTCATCGATAGCAGCCTATTTGGAAACAGGGTATCTCCATGATTCTCATGATTCGACGATGATCAAGAGTGTGGTTTTCGAACCGATGGCGATTCCACCCGGTCGGTATTTGATCCGTGTATCGTACGCGCCAGGAGAGAATCGAGCCACCAATACGAGAGTCAAGGTTTTCAGTGCGGACGGTGAGGATGTTGTTCAGATCAACCAGAGAGTGACCCCGAAGGATGGGTTATGGCATCCCATAGGAGAATATACATTCGAAACCGGTGGTCGTGCGGCGGTTGAAATCTCGACAGAAATGGCAAATGGGCATGTCATCGCCGATGGGGTTCAATTTTTGAGTGTTGCGGACCAAGCATCACCATTGGAATCGGTGGCGATTGCGGATCCAGAGCCCGAGGTAGAACTGAAGGATCGTATTGCTTCGATGGAAAAAAATCTAAAGGAATACGAGAAGGTTGCCGGTTCCCGTCCGATGGTCGTATCGCTTCGTGCGTCCAAGGAACCCGTCGACCTAAAGGTTCATGTTCGAGGGTCGGTGCATCAGTTGGGCGAACAATCCACGCGAGGCTTTTTGACCTGCCTCTCGTTCGATGAGGATATTCGCATTGAATCTAAGAGCGATGGACGGCTGGAGTTGGCGCGTTGGGCGACTTCGTCAAAGAATCCATTGACTGCGCGTGTTTATGTGAATCGTGTTTGGAAATGGTTGATGGGAACGGGTCTTGTTCGGACCGTTGATAACTTTGGAACGACCGGGGAACAACCAACCCATCCGGAGCTTTTGGATTGGTTGACGACACAGTTTATAGAGCATGGATGGTCCACGAAGTGGTTAGTTCGAGAGATTGTCACTTCGCGAGCTTACCAACTGGCATCCAAAACCACGGATGCGGATTATCAATTGGATCCGGAGAATCGGTACTATGGTCGTGCCAACGTGCGGCGGTTGTCGCCCGAAGCAATTCGAGACACTGTGCTTCGTTTGTCAGGTGAGCTCGATGGGAACATTCTTCGCGACAGTGTAGTTCCTGCCAGCATGAAGGAAGATTATCGTTTCCAGCACTCTGTGCGGTATCGCTCCGTGTATGGTCCGTGGTTTCGGAATTCGTTGCCGGAATTGTTTGTAGAGTTCGACGGAGCCAATCCGAGTTTTTCATCGGGGCAACGAAGCAGGAGCACGGTGTCAGGGCAGGCGTTGCTCATGCTCAATAGTCCGTGGATAAGCACACGTGCGACAAAGATTGCTAGTCGTTTTTTAGCAAGCACTAGCAATCAAGATGAAGACGCGAGAATCGAGGAGCTATTCGGTTGGATGCTAAGTCGGCGTCCTTCGAACGAGGAAATCGACTGGGCAAAGTCGATTCTGGTTGGTGGATCGTCGGAATCCTATGTGGGTTTGGTTCATCAGATCATGGGCAGTCTGGACTTTCGATTTGTCGAATAGGTCCGGGATTTGTCTTGAAGCCTGCTATAACTCTTACAATCGGAAGACTTTTCACGATTTCTCGGGTTGAGTCCTAGTCTGATCCGCTTCCAATGACTTAAATTACGGAAGCGTTGTAGGGCATGAACATTTTCGAACCGATTCCGAGGATGAGGGTATTTCCGATGATCAGGGTTTTAACGATTCTCTGGGCCATCACATGGATCACGTTTGGGGCCAATCGTGGGCTCGCCATTTGTCCGTTCTGTACGGCGGCGGGGCAAACTCTGCGGCAAGAAATGCAGTCAATGGATGTGGTCGGAATAGCGACATTGGTTTCCGACGGTCGAGATGACATAGATGGCGCTGCCAACTTCAAAATGGAGTCTCTTCTCAAGGGAGATTCTTTGGTCAAGGTCGGTCAGGTTTTTCAGGCCACTTATTTTGGTCCTGGCAAGTCAACGAAGCGATTCTTGATGCAAGGAGTGGACCCGCGAGATTTGGTTTGGTCATCGCCGGTTCCGCTGAGTGGTGAAGCTGAGCAATACATTGTCAAGTTGACGAAACTGCCGGAAGACCCGATTGAGCGATTGGACTTTTTCCAACAGTATTTTGAGCATCCCGATGCACTATTGTCTCGCGATTGCTATGACGAATTTGCACTTAGTCCTTATGACGAGATCGTGCGACTCAAGAGCAAAATGAAGCGAGAGAAACTTATTGCTTGGTGCAAGGATCCGAAAATGGCTCCCGATCGCAAGAGACTTTACTATACCATGCTCGGAGTCTGCGGTTTACCTGAAGACGTCCAGTGGATGGAAGGCATGATCAAAAGCACGAAAGCAGAGGACCGCGTCGGACTTGATTCTCTGATTGCAGCCTATCTGAATCTTCATGGAGATGCGGGTTTGCCTCTCATAGTGGAATCCATTTTGAAGAATAAAGATTCTCAGTATGTAGATATCTTCGCCGCTGTGATGGCGCTTCGATTCCACTCTACGGAGGGAGTTGTCCTCAAGAAAGAGGCAGTTGCAAAATCTATGTGCACGCTTTTGGATCGGCCAGATCTTGCGGATTTGATCATCCCAGACTTGGCGAGGATGGAAGAGTGGACACAGGTCGACAAACTCTTTGAATTGTTCCGCGATGCAAAGGACGAGTACGTTTGGATACGCATGCCGATCGTCAATTACATGCGAGCGTGTCCGCTACCTGAGGCAAAAGACAAGATTGCCGAAATGGAGAAGATCGATCCGGCAGCAGTCAAACGCTCGAAAACTTTTTTCCCTATCCCTGTACCCGCAGGTCCGAAGAAAGGCCCGACGAGCTGGAATAATCCACCTCTTCGTCAGGCCGGACTACTCGCTCAGTCCGATTCTGAGAAATCACAGTCCGCACTTTTGCTAAGCCGAATCGAAGCACGCCGCACAGTCCGGGTCGTTTCTTTGCCTGGGGTGGAAGCCCCCGAGCTTGCACTTTACCCTGCGATACCTAACCTATTGAACCATCAAGCATCGTTGGCCGTAGTCATGCTTGCGACATTGACCTTTGGATCGGTGCTGTGGTGCCTTGCCACTGCTGGACGTTGATTTCCTTGAATGTTCGAATCTGTCCTTATTCACCTGACACCCCACTTCGATAGATGCTACAGACTACGGAAAACGTTGATAGCGAGTACTCCTCCTCGTCGGATGATGCTGAGTTTACTTACAAGGCATTGAGCCGCGCCGCAATTCTTGCAACAACCTTCGCTGTCATGGGATTGATGGCGTGGGTATCGCCGCTACTGACTTTTCTACCCTTACTCGCCGTCATCTTTGCTTTTGCAGCATTTGGAAATTTGAAAAAGTACAGCGAAGAGCTCACGGGAAAACTCTGGGCTTGGATTGGACTTGTTTTGGGTGTTACGTTGTTGATCGCTGCTCCTGCGAAGCATTTGTATGTTTACTTTACTGAGGTTCCCGAGGGTTACGAGCGGGTTTCGTTTGGAGCTTTAAAGAGCCCAACGGGTGGTCAGGACATTCCAACGCAGGCTGCCTTTGAGATGAACGGCAAGAAAATCTTT
>Ga0315899_10005181_pt1 | contig 14079 bp, 8 predicted proteins | sample LakEriMetagenome_2_FD_203518 | JGI IMG/M metagenome (GOLD analysis project Ga0315899, IMG submission 203518) | Freshwater fungal communities from buoy surface, Lake Erie, Ohio, United States - Buoy 4 MA112 | ecosystem: Environmental > Aquatic > Freshwater > Lake | place: USA: Lake Erie, Ohio... | reverse complement strand
GCCGCAGGATGAAATTGCGTGTATGCTTTTCGATGAAGGGCTAGTGTTCATGCAGACGGATGGTCCGGATTTCGTCAATGATTACCAATGGAATGAGCGACCGAAATTCTCGTTGCGAAGAGCAGAACGAGGGTTTGATTTCTCCAAGTGGAGCAAGCCGGAGCATTTTTTCAGACAGCCCCTGAATGACATCGGTCCTGCTTCCTTTAGTGTTGAAGATTCCGTAATGTATTTCAGTTCATCAGAAAATTTCGGTGGCGCTCATGGAAATCACTTGAAAATCTATTGTTGTAAATGGAATGGAAAACGCTGGAGCTCGCCGCAATGGATGCAATGGGGCGCTGATGATGCCGACTATTGTCATCCACATTACATCGACGATCGTCGAATGCTTGTTTTCACAAGCAACCGCTATGGCGGTATGGGGGGAATGGATGTGTGGTATGTCCTCCAAACCGACGATGGCTGGAGTGAGCCGGTTAATCCGGGCTTGGGAGTAAACTCACCGCAAAATGAAATTTTTCCTACCTATCACGCTGGAAGTATTTACTATGCTTCGAATCGCGCCGACACCTGGGGGGGCTATGATATTCGAAGAACTTCCGGAGAGGATCAATGGAAAACGAGCATTGCAGAGGCTGCTCCTATGAACAGTGCCGGCGATGATGTATGCGTGCTTTTCCTGAGTGATGATAAGGCGATTTTGACATCGAATCGTGCAGGTGGAAAGGGTGGTGATGATTTATTTCTGCTGCAGCGTGAGCCAAAGCCAGAAGAACTTCATGATATGCAGGCGTTCGTGGAATGCGCAGGAATGCCCGGTGCAGGAGTGGAGGTGAGCATTGTAAACGAGGCCGGAGAGATTATTCAGACCGCGCCAACTGATTCACTGGGAAGAATAGATATTCGTGCATTGCGTCTGAACAGGCATTATCGCTTTCAATTGAACCAGGGTGATGGCGAAGACTATGCAGCTTGCCTGTTGGTGGTGACTGATCCGCTGGGGAATCGTCTGACCGAAGTGCGATTCAACATGAAGGGATTCGCCGAACTGGAACTTCTGCCATTCCGTTTTAGCGCATTGAACGAGCTTCGCATTCAAGATGAGAGTATCCTTACGCTGCAATTGGAAGGACAGCTTTTCCAAGATTCACCGGGTGATATCGGTCGCGGTGAGCCCATTACTATCCTAGACAGTAAAGGTGCGCCGGTGGCTATCGCCTACACCAACGACGTAGGGAAATTTCGCTTTACACGTCTCGATCCGCAATTGAGTTACGTCATGCGGCTTTCGGAGCAAACCGAGGCGAAGCAAGTGCTCATCACCGACAAAGGTGAACGAATCAGTCTGCCGGTGTTAAATGCGGAAATAAATTACCAACGGGTCACGGCTGAGGATGCCTTGGTGCTCGTCAATGAATACAATGATTCGATTACGGTTTCAACCAAGGATTTATTCGTGATTAATCGTATTTACTACGATTACAATAGCACGCGTATAACACCGGAATCACGCCGTCAGCTGGATCAGCTTGCTGTCATTTTGGAACGCAACGCAACCATAGGTCTTGATTTTAACGCGCACACGGATGCACGTGGAGATGCGGCCTATAATCTAAAATTGTCTCAGCAGCGGGCCGATGCCGCTCTCGGGTATCTTTCTTCGAAAGGTCTACCAAGCCAGCGATTTAACGCTCGGGGTTTTGGTGAGAGCCGATTGCTGAATGAGTGTTGTGACGGTGTGTCATGCTCGGAACCTGAGCATGCACTGAATCGCAGAACGGAAATTCGCTTGAGAACGCTCTCGGATACTGCGGTGCTACCGGAATGACGAGTTTGAGATGAGTCACGGCATGTTTTGACATAAGTCATCTTATGTATTCGGTATTTTAGCGCTCATTTGTAAGTGTTAACTCACCACCAAATCCCGAATGCATATGCGTCATGAAATTCCTGTTAAGAGCGATGTTCTTCCTATTCCTTCCAATGAGACTGAGCGATTGGAAGAGCTGGCCTCACTGAACCTAATCGAAAGTGATCCGGAGGAGCTCTATGATGATATCACACGGATTGCAGCATCATTGACGGGTAGTCCTAATGCATTCATAACCTTGATCGATCGGGATAAGGTTTGGTTTAAATCGCAGATTGGAGGAAACAATTCTCAAATAGCACGCTGTGATTCGTTTTGTCAGCACACGATAATGGGGTACGATTTGTACGAAGTGAAGGACACCCATAAGGATGAGTTGTTTGCAGATAACCCCATAGTTAAGGGAGAACCTCATTGGCGTTATTATGCGGGTGTACCCTTAACGATGCCCGGGAATCTCAATGTGGGAACCCTTTGCATTCTCGATGTCAAGCCGAATGCATTAACAGAGGTTCAGGCACAGACCTTAAAGTTACTGGCCAATACAGTGGTGCATTTGATGAAGCTGCGCAGGAGTTACACGGATCTGACAGCGACACAGCACATGCTGAAGGTCTTGCAGGAAATCAATGAAGACTTTATTAAAACGCCCGATAGTAAGGGGGATTTATTCAAGAAAATGCTCGATTATGTTTTAAAGATTACGGGCAGTGAATACGGTTTTATCGGTGAGGTTTTTCTGCAGGATGGAAAACAAATCCTGCGCACATATGCCATCACCGACATATCGTGGAATGAGGAGACTGCTGCGCTGTATCAAAAGCATGCGCAGCAAGGGATGCTCTTTACTAACCATGAAACGCTTTTTGGATATACCTTGAAGACCGGTGAAACGGTACTTTCCAATAACCCGGCGAGTGATCCCAGAAGTGGCGGAACTCCTAAGGGCCACCCGCCACTAAAGTCCTACATGGGACTTGCCATCAAGGATAACAAGGATAATCTTATCGGCATGATGGGCTTGGCTAATAAAAATGGCGGCTACACAGATGATGATATAGCTTATCTCCAACCATTTGTTACGACGTGTGGCACAATGATCATAGCTCTGAAGTCATTGCAGGAGCGTGCTCAAGTGGAAGTTGAAAATCGTGAGATTTATCAGAAGCTGTTAACGGCTCAATCCATTGCGAAATTGGGAAGTTGGGAATACGACATGCCGAAAAATGAGGTTGTTTGGTCGGATGAGTTGTATTCCATTTACGAACTACCCAAAGAAGGTAAAATCTTGAACTATCGCGCCTATCACGAGCGTCTCCACCCCGATGATGTTGAGCGCAATGATGCGATTGCGACCCAAGCTATTCGTAGTGGCGTTGAGTTTACGTTTGAGGAGCGACTCGTTTTTCCCGATGGAAGAAAAAAGATTGTTTTGGTGAATGGGTATCCTATTCAAAATGAGCAGGGCGAAGTAATCCGTATTCAGGGTACTACTCAGGATATAACTGCTCGAAAATGGCAGGAGGAAGAGGTTCAACGATTCTTTGATTTGGCGGTGGATTTATTCTGCATTGCTTCGAATAATGGTTATTTGCTTAGAACCAGTCGCTCATTTACGACCGCCTTAGGATACACGGAAAAGGAATTGCGGGAAAAACCATTTGTTGAACTGGTTCACTCGGATGATCGGGACAAAACACGCGATGAGTTTGATTTCATTCTGCGCGGTGGCACCTCCCGGAATTTTGAAAATCGATACTTGAGTAAGTCCGGAAGTTACGTAGTGCTCAATTGGACCGCCACTTTCGATGCTGAGTCACAATTGATTTATGCATCTGCTAAGGACGTAACGGAACGAAGGGCTTTGGAGCAGAATCTCATCGAGACACAAATCGAAGCCGAAAAGTCGCGAGCAAAGGATACGTTCCTGGCCAACATGAGTCACGAGATTCGAACACCGCTTAATGCGATTATCGGGTTCAATGATATTTTGAGCCAAACACAGTTGTCGGAGGAACAGCGAAGAAATGTTGATTTTATAGATAATGCGTCGAAAACGCTGAGTGTTCTGATTAATGACATACTTGATATTTCCAAGCTCGAAAGTGGTAAACTTGATTTGGAGCATGAGCCATTCGAAGTGGAAAAGGTGGTGCGTCAGGTTGTACATATGCACACCGCCAAAGCTAAGTCGAAGGGGATAAAGCTTATACTTAGTTATGATGCGGATATACCGAATGTCTTGATTGGTGATGAAACCCGACTGTCGCAAATCTTGATAAATCTGGTTTCGAATGCGATTAAATTCACAGAGAAGGGTAGCGTTGAGTTACGGGTAACCGATGCGAAACAATTGGAAGATTTGGTCAGTGTTCAGTTTGAGGTAAAGGATACCGGCATTGGAATTCGAAAGGATAAACTTGATTTGATTTTTGAACGGTTTACACAAGCCGAAAGCTATACAACACGTGTCTATGGCGGAACAGGATTGGGACTGAATATCGTGCAGTCGCTTGTTGATTTGCATCACGGTAAGTTGGACGTCAAGAGTGAGTGGGGAGTAGGTTCTGCATTCACCTTCACACTGGATTATCCAATTGCTACAGCAGAGGATTTGAAACAGTTGGAAGATGGCCAGCGCGTATTGGAAACCGCTCGTTTGGAAGGGATGAATATATTGCTGGTTGAAGATAACGAGCACAATCAGATTTTGGCGGAAACCTATTTGTCCAAGCATCATGCAACGGTTGACCTGGCTGCCAATGGAAACATTGCCCTGGAGATGTTGAAGTCTAAATCATATGATGCGATTTTGATGGATATTCAAATGCCCATCATGGATGGTCTAGCAACAACGGTGCTCTTACGGCAAGAAATGGGAATTACGACACCCGTTATTGCTTGCTCGGCTCACGCTATGGCCAGTGAACGGAAAAAGTGTAAGGATGCCGGCATGAACGACTACATTTCCAAGCCTTATACAGAGGAAATACTGGTGAATACGTTGGCGAAACACCTCAAGGCGGCTCAGCCTCGGGATTTTGAGGTGTCTGATGATTTCAAAACGGTCATTGGTGATTTGGAACGAAATATTTCGAAGACCTACGCCGACAAGATTGTCGGTATTTTCAAGCAGCGTTTACCGCATGAAATTCACTTGATTCGACAGGCAATTGATGAACGGGATATGAAGCTAATTGAAGAACGCGCCCATTATCAGGCCGGATCCATGTCAAGCTTACGCTTCACACAAGGTTATCAATTGTCTCATGCAGCGGAAATTGCGGCTCAGGATAAGCAAGTGGAGAAAGCGATACACGGAGCAGAGCGCTTGCTGGTGTATCTCAATAACCTGTTGCATTTTTTGAACACCGGACTGAATGAAAGCCAATCAGCCTAGGCGTAAAAGGGTTGGTATTTCAGTGTAAATTCGGCACTCAAATCACTCCGTATGCGTATTTTATCGTTCTCTTTCGTCGTGGCCTTAATCACGGTTGCGTTTGTTTCCTGCAAGAAAACTCCGGATTATGTGCCGGCGCCATTTGCCTGTCAGTGCGGCAACGTTACATGGCAGGGTGAAGATTATGAGTTGCTTGGAACGACGTATATCTTGACGGATTCAACCAACGCGAAGTCTCGCCGATACTACATCACAGCGGATGTGTCGTTGGAAGGTGAAATTGCTACCCATGGTCTTAGTGCATGGTTTGAGGTCGACGACATCGGTAATGGCGGAGAGTTTTCCATTGATGCACAAACCGGTATCAATCAGTTTCAAGCGTGGGTTGATGAATTGAATCCTAATGACCCAACCGATACGCTGCGTCAGTATGTGCCGGTGAATGCTGTACTTCAGGTGGGTGCAGCTCCCAGCGCCGGAGGAACCGAAACGGTCAGCTTTTTATTGACGTTGAATCAGCTTGAGGATGGTGAGCCCGTACCGGGTGATATCAATTGCTCGGGAACCTTCACCGTTACTGTCGCCCCGTAATCGAAACCAATTCAGTGGATTCCCGTATTAGTGCAACCATGATTTTGAACCGGATGAAGAAGTGGATAGTCATCCTGCTTTTGCCATTGTTGGCTATGCAGGATATTCCAACAGAACGCAGAGTGATGCGCAAGCACGATAATGGTAAAGAACATGTCGTACTCTATTTCGACAAGGAAACCGGTGATCTCCTCAAAGAAGAAGTGTTTTTTCCTTCAGGCAAGCTCCAATGGTCCGGCCGATACAAGCACAATGTCGAGAACGGAACCTGGATGTTTTATTACCCCAATGGCACACTCAAGACGCAAGAAACGTATGCCAACGGTAAGGAAAATGGGATTACCACCCAATATTCCGAATCTGGTAAGAAGGTGAAAGAGGAGCATTGGAAGCACGGCAAACTGGTGAAGGAAGTGAGCTTCTAATCAATTGAGCTGAACAACCTGATTGTCCAAAAAACCATACAACGTATCTTCTTTTGACGGCTTAACCGTGGAAGTTCCTGTGAACTCTCCAAATGCAGGCATGACGGCCCTCTGTGAGGTTTGCCAGAAGCATGGAATTCTCATGCTGAGTTTGGCCCTACCACTCAATCGAATGGCCGGGTGCAAGTGCCCACAAATATTGAACGTGTTTTGATCTGCAATTGAGCTCGGCTCGTGGGTGAAGAGAATATCCTGAACCTGCAGCGCTGCTTCAATGTGAAAGCCCCGATTTTCGTAGTGCTCAAGGTCCAGGAATTCGTGATTGCCCAGAACCAGTATGCACCGAACATCGGGAAAGCGTGCCAGGCAATCGGTTAAATCCTCCCATTCTCTGTTTTTCCCGCTGTGAAATAAATCGCCAAGGAAAATGAGCTTGGATGGTGTGTAATGTTCCAGCAATTCGACGAGATTCCAGAGATTGGCCGCATTGACCAGTTTCGGAACGGGTATTCCGGCATTTCGAAAATGACCGCCCTTGCCGATGTGCACGTCGGAGCAAATCAGGGTGTCTTCCGCCGGCCACCACAATGCTTTGAGCGGATGGAGCACCATGACGTGATCGCGAATTTGAATGTCTTTCCCTTTTTTCATGGTAGCATACCCGCTTGAATTCAGCAAATTAATCGGCTTTAGGCTAGAAAATGGAGGCGAATTCAAAAAAAAATTTGCCTATTCGTGACCTAGCTGTATATTTGCGCCCCGTTTGAAACAAATGGGAGCATAGCTCAGCTGGTTCAGAGCATCTGCCTTACAAGCAGAGGGTCACAGGTTCGAACCCTGTTGCTCCCACAAAAGGTCCTCGTAGAGGACCTTTTTTTATTTCCCAAAATCAGCGTACAACAAGTACTTCTTGCGCATAACTGCGTAGCTCTCTAATTCCTGTGCCCAGCTTTGGCGGATAGCTTCAGCGGACGCTCCCGCTTGCAGCATCTGCCTCACGCGATCGGTACCACAGAGTTTGTCAAAAAAATCAGGTGACTGGAAAAAGGGTTTTTCTCCGCTATACGCTTTGTGCAAATCAACCAACCAGTCTAGTCGCAAGGCACGCGCATTGGCCAGCTCTTCAACAGGTAATTGCGATAAGTCTATTCCGACACAGTCTTTTCCCTTGTGCGGAGGATCCATGGAAACGTGCGGAATATCGTTTGGGGTAAAATGATAGTCGCCAACCGTATTGCCGGGGAAGCCTATAACCTCAAAGGGAAGGGCGGTTCCTCGCCCCACACTAACAATGGTCCCCTCAAACCAACACAGCGAAGGGTAGAGGTAAATGGCACGCTCAGTCGCCAAATTCGGTGAAGGTCGGATGGGTAGCTGATATCGAATCGTGTGGTCGTAATGCTTGCATGGTATGATGCGGAGCAGGCGTTCTTTTCCAGCGAAGGCGTCTATCCAGTGTTCACCCACAATCATCTGTGCCAATTCACCGACAGTCAATCCATGCACCATAGGTATGGGATGCATGCCGACAAAGGATTTGAATTTTATATCAAGCACTGGACCATCGATGTAATGTCCGTTCGGATTGGGACGGTCGAGAATGACCATGTCGATGCCTTTCTCTGCTGCGGCTTCCATCACATAATGCATCGTTGAGATGTAAGTATAGAAGCGAGCCCCTACATCTTGAATGTCGAATAGGATGACATCGACATCATCGAGCATTTGTGGGCTTGGTTTTTTGTTTTTGCCATAGAGCGAGATGAGCGGAAGACCGGTTTTCACGTCTTTTCCATCGGCAATGTGCTCTCCGGCTCCTGCATCGCCGCGAAATCCATGCTCAGGAGCAAACACCTTCACCACGCTTATTCCGCTTCCAATCAGTGAGTCGACCAGGTGAGTTGTGCCGATAGTGGTTGTCTGATTCGCAACCACGGCCACGCGTCTTCCCTGGAGCAAAGGCAAGTAAGCGTCTGTTTGTTCAGCGCCGGTAATGGGAAGTATTAAAGCAGAATCATGCGCTGTATGCTGTTGCCCATGACAAGCAACAAGCAGGTACATGCATAGGAGAAGACAAAAGGATTTTATATTCATCATGTGCGAAATTCCCCAAAGACGGACCGCTTTCAAGACCCCGTAGCCATTATTTTTACCGCTTACCACGTGAATATCGTGTGAAATGAATATCGCCTCGTTCATAGCCAATCGCATTCTTCGTTCGGATGATAAAACGAGAATCTCGCGCCCGATAGTGCGTATTGCCACAATTGGAATTGCGGTGGGTATTTGCATGATGCTGCTGAGTATTGCCATTGTCAGCGGATTTCAGCAGGAGATTCGCAATAAAGTGATTGGTTTCGGCTCGCATTTTCAAGTCATCAGCAACGAACAGACGTATTCAAGAGATTCGCAGCGCTTGCGTTTCAATGAGGATTTGTATAAGCGGTTACAGGCCGTTAAGGGTGTTCGACAAGTTCAGGTTTATGCCACGAAACCCGGTATAATGGAATCGGAAGAATCCATCCAAGGCGTAATTGTCAAGGGAGTGGATCAGGATTATGACTGGACGTTTTTGAAAGGCGCGCTGGTGGATGGTGAATGCATCGCTAAGGGTGATTCTGTTCAGGGTATCGTTTTGTCGAAATACATCGCCTCGCGCATGAAACTGCGCGTTGGTGACAAGGCCAAGCTACTTTTTTTTGATCGCAATGACGATGTGCGTCAACGAAACTTCCTGGTGAAGGGCATTTATGATACAGGTCTGGAGGATTTCGATAAGCAGTTTGTTTTTGTTGATCTCGCCGCTGTACAACGTCTTTATGGCTGGGGGATGCGTGTGTCCGTCGCAGTCGACACAACGGCAGAGGCCAATGTGTTTAGTGTTTATGCGCTGGCATCCGGTGGAGAGGGCGAACATCGATTTGCCTGGAGCGACAGTACCTGGGAGGGCCCCGGTCCACATATCATTCGCTGTGCCGCGGATACAGTGATTCAGTTGCAGGTGACCGATGAAGCGGAAACGGAGCCTTGCGAGGCCAGGATTTTTTTGGAAAGCGCATTGTCTGATAGTTCCTCTGCTCTTTCCTTGGTTCCGCGCGTTGAGACCATCGCCAGCGATTCGGTATACATTGGTGGTTACGAAGTGCTCATTGATGATTTCGAACAACTTTGGGAAGCCCAGGACTTGATCCAGTCGGCGGTTACTGCGCAGTTTCTTCAAGTGCAAAAAATCACCGAACGGAATGCTGATATTTTCACGTGGCTTGAGATGCTGGACATCAACGTAATTGTGATTATCGCGCTCATGATTTTTGTATCGGTGGTGAACATGACTTCGGCATTGCTCATCATTATCCTGGAGCGCCAACAGATGATAGGTACACTCAAGTCGATGGGGATACCCGATGGCGCTGTCATGCGCATATTCATTCGCAATGCAGCGTGGATTATTGGCAAAGGCATGTTGTGGGGAAATATCACGGGCATTGGCATGGCGTATATTCAGCATCGCTGGTCGATTGTGAAGCTCGATCCGGAAAACTATTACCTGGATCGGGTGCCCATCAAATTCGATTTGGCACTGATGCTGGCGATGGATGCAGGTACACTGTTGATTTGCATATTGGCCATGATTGTACCCGCCATGTACGTGCTACGTATTTCACCCATCAAAGCCATCCGATTCAGTTAGAAAACACGGTCAATTACATTTGCAAAAAGTTAGACATGAATTATCACGAAAATATACTGGGCACCATTGGTGATACCCCGCTGGTCAAGATTAACCGTATTACGGATGAAATTCCGGCACTGGTGCTGGCGAAAATCGAATCGGTAAATCCGGGTAACAGCATCAAGGACCGCATGGCCCTGAAGATGATTGAAGACGCTGAGCGCAGCGGTGCACTGAAACCGGGTAGCACCATCATTGAAGGAACCAGCGGTAATACCGGGATGGGTCTTGCCATTGCATCGGTGATCAAAGGATACAAGTGCATATTCACCTCAACGGATAAACAGTCTAAGGAGAAGTTTGACGCGCTACGCGCATTCGGTGCAGAGGTGATTGTTTGCCCAACCAATGTTGATCCGGAAGATCCACGTTCTTATTACAGCGTGTCGAGTCGATTGGTCAATGAAGTGCCTAATTCATGGAAGGCTAATCAGTACGATAATCCGAGCAACGCTCAGGCGCATTATGAAACCACAGGCCCCGAAATCTGGAGACAGACAGAAGGTAAAATCACGCATCTGGTTGTGGGTGTTGGCACGGGTGGCACCATCTGCGGTGTTGGTCGTTACCTCAAGGAAAAAAATCCGGACATCCAGATTCTGGGAATCGATACTTATGGTTCGGTATTCAAGAAGTTGAAGGAAACGGGTATTTTCGATAAGAATGAAATCTATCCCTACATCACCGAAGGTATCGGTGAAGATTTTGTGCCTGAAAATGTGAACCTTGATCTCATCGATTATTTTGAAAAGGTAACGGATAAAGACGCTGCTGTTATGACACGTCGCATCGCCCGTGAAGAAGGTATTTTCGCAGGCAATAGTGCCGGAAGTGCGATGGCCGGTCTAATGCAAATGAAAGATCGCTTCAAGAAAGGAGATGTGGTCGTTGTTATTTTCCATGACCACGGAACACGCTACCTCGGTAAGATGTACAACGATGAATGGATGCGCGACCGTGGTTTCTTGCAAGACGAAAAGAAAACAGCACGCGATCTGGTGGCAGGTCATCTTGATAAGCCGCTGGTGATGATTGGCAGTGGAGAACTGGTAAGTCACGCCGCTGAGAAAATGAAGAAATTCGGTATCTCTCAGATTCCGGTTGTGAAGGATGATGCCATTGTCGGTTTTGTCGACGAAACACGCTTGTATCAATCCATGGTCGAAGATCCGAACAACATCACCAGTAAAATCGAAACGGTAATGGGCCCTGCTTTGCCGATTGTACAAGAAACCGAATCCATTGCTACGCTATCCAAGTTGATTAGTCGCGATGTGCCTGCGGTGCTGGTAAAATTGAGCACCGGCAAGTATCATATCATTACAAAGCACGACATCATTCAGAGCTTGTCTTAGAAGCTCAAGCTAGAGGTGATTTTGAAGGCCCAATTTTCTTTGGACAGCGGCATCGCATAGTGACCATAGCGGTAGTAAACTCCAACGCCGAATCCCGATAATCCGGAGCTGAGGAGGTTGTCGATTTGGATGCCGCTTTCCATGTAACCCTTTTGCGCTGTTTGAATGCTAAAGGTGTGACTTTCCGGATTGCGGAAATCTCCCCAAAGCATGCTGTGTGCGAGAACCAGATGAGGTTTGAAGTTTCCGCGCTGATAGAGTAAGTCGAGAAACGAATGCCTGATGTGTACCAAAGCGTATTGTGAATGCATGAATTCGTTGGTGCGCATGGTTTGAAAGGTATTCGGAATGCCCAGCGTCAAACGGTCGTAGGTGCCTTGCGCATTGTACAATAGCGACATTGGTATGTCATCCCCACAATAACCTCCCTGCGCAATTACGCTGAGTTTACCAATGTTCTGGATGGAAAAGGTTTTATCGATACGGGCATCGATACGGGTGTAGTTGAAGTCGCCCCGCGCAGGTTCTTTCCAGCCGCGGGTGACGGAAACGTGAAAAACGGGGAATCGGCCACCCAGTCGCATTTCTTTGGTTGCCGTCCGCACGAGTTTTTCGCCCGGAGCGAAGCGCAGTTTCAAGCCTGTTTCCGCGACCTGAAAGGACGACTGATAAAGCGTTACTTCGTCTAGTGGTGTGGTGATGAAACGGTAGTCACCAAAGGTGCTCACCCATTGACGGTTGGCGAACAAGGTGGTGGTTAAATTGCCAATGGCTCTGGCGTTGAGACTGACCTCCTGCTTTTCGCGACGATCCATGCGCGAAACAAAGAGCGGATAGAGATGCGGTGTGAGAAACCCCGTTGCATCGGGAAGCAAATGATTGCCTCCAAGTTCTTGCACATCATTTCGGTACTCATACTTCAACCAGATGTTGCGCAGGCTATAGAGATGCACCAGTGCGTCGGCCCCGTATTTCCAGGCTTTGTCCCTAAAGCCGTATGCACCATATCCACCGATGGAAAAGTGTTCGGATACACGATGACTTGTGCGCAAGCCGCCGCCAAGCCGAAACCCTTCATAATCATTAAAGGCCATCAACTGTCTTAAGTCGAAATTGACGTAGCCCAGATTCAATTGACCCGTGGTAAGGGCTTCAAATGCGCGCACGCGTCGATCGAGGTGAAAGGCTTCGCCCAGGCTATCAATGACGTGGTAGGTGCGCAATTCTTTCGCGTCGGGCTGGCGCTCGCGGTAGCGATTCCAAAGCGTGTCGGATTGCTCTGCCGCTTGTGGTGAAATTTGAAGTGTCACGGGCGTGAATTCGGATGACTTCAAGGGTGCGCCCAGTGTTATGTTTTTGATGTACGAACGCCCTGAGCCGATAAGGGGAAGTCCCGGTCCGGCCGACACCGTTGAGTCAAACAAAATCTTCGAATTCAGTTGTAGGGGAAACCACTTGCGGTTTTCCAAATAGGCATATTGCTGTTGGATTTTGAAGGAGACTTGTCCTTCGACGGAAGGTTCAGCGACTACTTGTTGAATGGCATACGCATTACTGTTGATGTAGAGCGTTCCCCGCATGGCAGGAAAGTTCTTTTTTGATTTGGGTTGAAACGTTATGGTGAAAATGGTGTCGGTTCCACTGCGCGTTGTGTCTACCCATTCAAATCGATACTTGTTGATGGCATTGTCTGCCAACGGACTCATGTACTTAACGCCCATTAGTTCGACGGACTCACCATAGAAGGAGAACGATTGCAGTTGCGTACCCAAGAGGAAGAGGTCTGTTGTTTTGAGGCCTGAAACACGATTGGCTATAATCGTTTCTTCACTATGGTTGGGCGGCAGAAATTTGCGTTGGGTGATACTTTCCATCAAAAACAAATACTGTTGGTTGAGGAAGGTTTGGGCTTCTTTTTCGTCTTTGCTGAGTCGATTGAATCGCGCAGTATCTTGAAATAACGTGGAGTCTATTTCAGCTCCAAAAGCTAGAATGTTGTAGCTGTCGTAGGTAAAGGCCAGGTCGCTTTCGGGGTTGTTTTTACGCTTGTTGTCGATGGCTTTGCGAATGATGCGTTCAGCTGGATTCACGCCGGGAAGAATGGTAATCTCGGTCAGCAGGTTTTCGTTTAGCTTCAGTTTGACGGGGCCTTCGTTGAGCTGATCGGCAGCAACTGTGCGCGCTTCATAGCCAATCAGATTGAAATGTAAAGCGTGCTGTGAGTCGAGGAGCGTAATCTCGAAAATGCCGTCGATATCGCTGTAGGTAGCATTCAATGTACCTGCCTCAGACACCGAGACAAACACCAATGGTTCACCTGAGCCTTTGTCGACAACTTTGCCCCTGATGGTTTGCGCCATACATGCTGTTTCCAACACCAAGAGGAGCAGCAGGGAGATAATCTTTCGCATGATGTTTCAAATATAGGAGGACGTGGTGTCTAATTTTGCCCTATGCCTGCATTCCGATTTGATGTAATCCCTTACGCGAAGTGTTTAACGCTTCATCGCATTTGGAATGCCTTGCTGGTGTGGATGTCGTTTTACACTTCGCGCATCTTTGGCCACACTGTTCATTGGGGCTTGCCCATAAGCCTTAGCATTGAGCCAACAACGGCATGTAATCTGGGTTGTCCGGAATGCCCCAGCGGATTGAAGATGTTTTCAAGACCAACGGGGAATATTGACTCCGGTGATTTTCGA
>Ga0315899_10005178_pt1 | contig 14080 bp, 11 predicted proteins | sample LakEriMetagenome_2_FD_203518 | JGI IMG/M metagenome (GOLD analysis project Ga0315899, IMG submission 203518) | Freshwater fungal communities from buoy surface, Lake Erie, Ohio, United States - Buoy 4 MA112 | ecosystem: Environmental > Aquatic > Freshwater > Lake | place: USA: Lake Erie, Ohio... | reverse complement strand
GGACAGGCATCAATTTCGGGCTGGCGGCCTACTACCGACTCATGGGGGAGACCCCCACCGCTCTGGCCATCTGTAGTGCCGTGGTGGCTCAGGTCTACGGGGGCGGGCTCCAGTTTCGAACCCCAGAAGCCATCACCGCCGTTCACACTTACAGGGCCTGTCATTACCTGAGGGCCATGGCGATCTGGGCCCTTTGGGCCACCCATACCCAGTGGCAGCCCATACCTGGCGCCGAGCGCAGACCCTGATGATCTTGCTTGCCCGTCTGCCCGGTTGGCTGCTGCAGCCCTTGGCTTTGGCCCTGGCGCTGGTTGTGTTGCTGTTTGGCCCCGATCCTGGCAGCGCCCAGATCCAGGCCCACGGCGATCTTGGCCCCGGGGTGGCCGTGGTGCGCAGCCTTGAGAGCTTGCGGGATCTGGACCACCAGAGCTGGCAGGTGGTGGCCTACCGGCAGGGAGATGCCGCCGCCAAGGCTGCCTTGCGGCTGCGGCTTGTGGGATATCCCGGCAAAGTCCGTCTCCAACATCCCACCAGCCTCCAAGTGCGCAGTGGTCGCCGCCAGTGGTTGTTGGCCGATGTCACCCTCAGCCAGCCCGAGTTGGTAGCGGACGGCAGGGCGGCGGCGGCAGAGTTTGACCTGTCACCGTTGATGGTCGATCTGGATCAGCCCCGCCCCCTGCGCCTGACCTTGCCAGGAGTGTTTCTGGAGTTGCCGGTGCCTCCTTATGTGGTGGCCGAATGGCTCCGCTTGCCGAATTGGGGGCCAGCGGACCTGCCATGAACTGGCGCCCCCAGATGGATCGGGCGCTCGCCCTGGCCGCCCTCGGGGCCGGAACGACCAGCCCCAATCCGATGGTGGGGGCCCTGGTGCTGGACCGGGACGGCCAATTGGTGGGGGAGGGCTATCACTGCCGCGCTGGCGAACCCCATGCTGAGGTGATGGCCCTGGCCCAGGCCTCCGGGCGGGCGCGGGGGGGCACCCTGGTGGTGACCCTGGAGCCTTGCTGTCATCAGGGTCGCACGCCCCCCTGTTGCGATGCGGTACTGGCGGCGGGAGTGGCACGGGTGGTGGTGGCCATGGCGGATCCGGATCCCCGGGTGGCTGGCGGGGGCGTCGCCCGTCTGAGGGCCGCCGGTCTGGAGGTGGTGGAGGGGGTGGCGGAGCCGGAGGCTGCCCGTCTCAACCAGGCTTTTGTGCACCGGGTCCGCAGTGGTCGTCCCTGGGGCCTGCTCAAGTGGGCCATGAGCCTCGACGGCCGAACGGCCCTGCCAAATGGCGAAAGTCAGTGGATCAGCGGTCCCTTGGCCCGCCAGTGGGTGCATCGGCTCAGGGGTCGCTGCGATGCGGTGATCGTCGGCGGCGGCACCCTGCGTGCGGATGATCCGTTGCTGACCAGCCGGGGCGCCCGCACTCCCGAACCCCTGCGGGTGGTGCTCAGCCGCAGCTTGGATCTGCCGCTGGCCGCGCAGCTCTTTCAGAATGACAACACCGCCACCTCTCTGGTGGCCCATGGTCCGCAGGCCTCCCTGGCGGCTCGGGAGCGGCTGGATCGCCTCGGCATCGAACGACTGGAACTGCCGCAATGCACCCCTATCCGGCTGCTTGAGAGTCTCGCTGTCCGGGGTTGCAACCAGGTGCTCTGGGAGTGCGGTCCCACCCTGGCCGCGGCCGCCGTCCGTGAGGGTTGTGTGCAGCAGCTGGCGGCCGTCATTGCACCCACCTTGTTGGGTGGTGAGCCGGCTCGCACCCCCCTGGGCTGCCTCGATCTGGCGCGGCTCGCCCAGGCTCCCCGGCTCACCTCCCAGGGCTGGCATCAACTTGGCCCTGATCTGCTTTGGCTGCATGGGCTTGAGCTTGGCTCGGCGATCGGGCCATAAAAAAGCAGACCTTTGCAGGTCTGCCGTTGTTGGTTTTGGTGGTTCAGACCACTGCCTGAGCAGATTTCAGTCCCGCCGACCACCACCACCGCCCTGAAGGGCCACGATCAAACGCAGCAGGAAAACAAACAGATTGATGTAGGTGAGATACATGCCTAGGGCACCAGAGAGATACTGGTCATCCCGGTAGGTGCGGGGCATGGTGTAGAAGTCCAAGAAAGCGGCACCAACAAATAAAATCGTGCCAAAGCCGGCAATCAATAGTTCAAAGCCACCGGTGCTAAAAATTTGCGGAGCAAAGAAACTGCCCACAAACTGCACCAGCATGGCCACGATCAGGCCAAGCAGGCCCAGGCCCACCACGCCGCTCAACGCTTGACCGACGTTGTCGCTCATGCGGCGGCCCATGGTGGAGGCCGCAACAAAAGTGATCCCCGTGGCCAGGGCGGCGGTGCCGACGGCGCCGACTCCGGCGGCGGCAACGGCATAGCTGACTACGCCGCTGAGGGTAAAACCGGTGATCAGGCTATAGGCCGATAGCAGGGGCAAGGCGGTGGCATTGTCACCCTTGGCCGCCACATTCTGGGCGACAAAGAAAAGAATCAGATTGCCAATGAGGGCCAAGAAGAACAGCGGCATGAACAGGGCCGAGTTCGCTGCCATCAGGGAAAGTCCTCCCAAGACGCCAACGGCGGTTAGCACCATGCCACCACCCACGTAGGGCAGGGCCTTGTTGACCACATTGGGCCCAACGAGGGCGCTGGACTGGGCCTCACGAATGGCTTGTTGGAAATTGCTGCTGGCGGGCATTTGCCGCACTTTCTCGAAGTCTTTCCATCCTGGCAGCCGTGATCGAACAACTGCCGTGGGGGCTGTGCGGATCTCCCTATTCTTTTGCGTCTATCGGAGCGCCTATCGGCCCTGCCGGCCCCGGTCATCCTTGCGGGCGTAGGCCTGAACTAGGCGCTGCACCAAGGGGTGGCGGACCACGTCGGCATCACTGAAGCGACAGAGGGCCACCCCCTCTACCCCACCCAGCACCTCGGCGGCTTCGATCAGGCCACTGGGCTGACCAGGGGGCAGATCGATCTGGGTGATGTCTCCGGTCACCACCATGCGCGAGTTTTCGCCAAGCCGGGTGAGGGTCATGCGCATCTGGGCGGGAGTGGTGTTCTGGGCCTCGTCCAGGATCACGAAGGAGTCGGCCAGGGTGCGGCCACGCATGTAGGCGAGGGGGGCAACTTCAATTACTCCCTTTTCCTGGAGCGCGGCGGTCCGTTCGGGCCCCAGCAGGTTGTGAAGGGCGTCGTAAAGCGGTCTCAGGTAGGGATCCACCTTTTGCTGCAGATCGCCGGGCAGAAAGCCAAGCCTTTCGCCCGCTTCTACGGCAGGTCGGGTAAGCACGATTCGCTCCACCCGCTGTTCCTGCAGAAAGCGGACGGCTTGAATCGTGGCCAAGAAGGTTTTGCCGGTGCCCGCCGGACCGATCGCCAAGGTGAGGTCATGGCGTTCAATGGCATCGATGAAGGCCCGCTGACGGGGGGTCCTGGCCCTGAGCGGCCTGCCTTGGCGGGTGGTGGTGAGCACTTGGCGAGCTAGCTCCCCATGCTCATCTTGTTTGCCGGTATCAAGGGCCGTTAGAGCGGTCTGAAGATCTACCGCCGCAATCGGTTCGCCGGATTCCCAGAGCGGCTTGAGGCTTGAGAGCACCGCATGGGCCCTGGTCACTTGAGACTCCCGGCCTTGGATCCGTAGATCAAGGCCATAAAGAACCAGGGTGGTGCCGGTAAGGGCTTCTAGCCGTCGCAAATTGGCCTCTGATGGGCCGGCAAGAGCTACAGCCGCCTCAGGGGAGGGCAGGCCCAAGGTGGTGAGGCCGTTCAGGCTTCGACAGCCTCTTCGGCTTCAACGGTGTCAGCTGCGGAGGCAGCTTCGAGGGCAGCTGCAGCTGCTGCTTCAGCATCCTCGGCTGCCTTCGCTGCGGCTGCGGCCTTGGCATCGGCTTCAGCCTTGACCGCGGCGGCGGCTTCCGCAGCCCGGGCTGCTGCTTGCTTGAGTTTGCCAGCCACTTCGGCGGGACGGATGCGCTTCTCGACGAGTCCACCTTTTTCAAGCAGGGCTCTTACGGAATCTGTCGGTTGGGCGCCCTGGCTCAGACGCAGACGGATTGATTCGGTGTCAAGCCGGGTTTCTTTGGTGCGGGGGTTATAGAAGCCCAGCTCCTCTAGGGGCCTGCCGTCACGCCGGGAGGTGCTGTTAGTTGCCACCAGACGGAAGCTCGCTTCCCGCTTTTTCCCGAATCGCTTCAGCCGGAGCTTGATCATTGGGCTTACCGAGGTTACGCAAACGAAGATCCTAACCTGCAGCCTGCGGCTGCATGGGGTACTGCCTCCCCTAAAGCTCGCCGAATCCCTTGCGCTTCTTGGCCGGTCGATTGGCTCGGGTTCCCGGAGCCCCAGGACTGCGGCCAGCGGCCCCGGGGGCTCCGGGTCGTCCCATGCCTGGCATGCCGCCCATACCTGGCATGCCAGGCATGCCGCCGCCCATGCCAGGGAAGCCCCCCATACCTGGCATGCCAGGCATGCCGCCGCCCCGGGTCATTTGCTGCATGAAGCCCCGCATCTTTTGGAAGTCGGCTAGCACCTTGTCGACATCCGCCGCTTGATGGCCGCTCCCGGCGGCGATGCGCCGGCGGCGGGACGGCTGGGAGGCGAGCAGTTCGGGTTGCTGCCGCTCGGCCTCGGTCATCGAACCAATCATCGCTTCAATTTTCTTGAGCTGTTGCTCACCCTGTTTGAGCATGCCGTCGTCAATCTTGTTCATACCGGGGATCAGCTTCATCAGACCACCCAGGGAACCCATGCGTTTGATCAAGCGCATTTGCTGCAGGAAGTCGGAAAAATCAAAGGAAGCCTCCTGCAGTTTCTGCTGCATGCGGGCCACATCGGCCAGCTCCACCTCTTTCTGGGCTTTTTCGACCAGGGTCAGCACATCACCCATGCCCAGGATGCGGCTCGCCATCCGTTCCGGGTGGAAGGGCTGCAGGGCTTCGACCTTTTCACCGGTACCAATGAATTTGATTGGGGCCCCGCTCACCTTGCGGATCGAGAGAGCGGCCCCGCCCCGGGAGTCGCCATCGAGTTTGGTCAGGACAGCTCCTGTGATGCCCACCTGCTCGTGGAAAGCCCTGGTCAGCTCGGCGGCCTCCTGGCCGATCATCGAATCCACAACCAGCAGGACTTCATCAGGCTGCACCGCTTCGCGGATACGAACCATCTCTTCCATCATCGATTGATCGATCTGGAGGCGTCCGGCCGTGTCCACCAGCACCGTGTCGAAGCCCCCATCCCGCCCCTTCTGGACCCCAGCGGCAGCGATCTGCTCCGGGCTGGCACCGTCGCCCAAACTGAAGACCTCGACGCCGATTTGGCGACCCAGGGTCTGCAGTTGGTCGATGGCCGCTGGCCGATAGACATCGGCCGCCACCATCAGGGGACGACGACCTTTTTCCTTGAGATGGAGACCCAGTTTGGCGGTAGCGGTGGTTTTACCGGCCCCCTGCAGTCCCGCCATCAGCACAACGGTCGGCTGGCCCGGCTTCCCGGCCGCGGCGAGGGGAGCATTTTCGCCGCCCATGGTCTCCACCAGTTGCTCATGCACCACCTGGATGAACTTCTGGTCGGGGCTGATGCCCCGCACAACTTCGGCGCCGATGGCCTTGCGGCGCACGTCGTCGACAAAATCCTTGACCACCGTCAGGCTGACATCCGCCTCCAACAGGGCTCTGCGCACCTCCTTCAGGGCGCCGTCCACATTGGATTCGGAGATGCTGGCCTGGCCCTTGAGGTTCCTGACCGCGGCTTCGAAACGCTGGGAAAGTTCGTCGAACATCGGGAATTGGGATCAGGGGGCCGGTTGGGTGGCGACGAGCCGCCATGTCTGGCCATCGCGGCCAAACACATAGATGTTGCGCAGGGTGGTGGGCGGGGTGCTTTTTAACACCTTGTCGTCAGCGCTGAGGCGACGATCGCTGTAGTTCATCTCCGCCAGCAGGGCGATGCGGCTTGGAGACTGATTCTGGATTCTTACGCTTTTTACTTCGACATCAATCTGTTGGCTCTCGCCCCGTGCGGCATCGCTTTTTTGCTCGGCGGCTAAGCGAGCGATTGCGTCAGGCCGGGCCAGGCGTTCTAGGTCTGCTGGCATGGATTCGCCGCCCAGAACCGAGCGTTTCGTGGCCAACCATTGCTCTAGCAGGGTGCGCAGCTCCGTTTCACTGGGTTTGTCACTGTTGAGGGGCGCTCGTAGGGGGACCGTGGGAGTGGCAGTGGGTTTGGGAGTGGCAGTGGGGGATGGGGCCGTGGGTGTGCCGGTCGCCACCGGTTGGACGGCAGCGGGGGCTGGTTGAACAGGCCTCCGTTGCACCAAGGGGGTGGGCAAGGCTGGTGCCAACGCTTTTGGGGCCTTGGCCCGTTGGCCCAGCCAGCTGGTCGCCAGCAGCAGTCCGCCCAGGCCCGCCACAGCCGGCAGCACCCAGGGCAGCAGCCGGTTCCAGCTGCCTTGCCCCCGGTTGCGCCAGCGGTCCCTCAGTTGGTCGCGCCAGCGGGCCATCGGCCATTCCAGGGCTACTTCGTCAAGATCTTGATCCTCTTCGTCGTTCTCTACTTCCTGATCAAGGGGCACCTGCCCGCCCCAGCTGAATCGGGATCGCCAGGAATGGTCAGAGACTGCGGCGGGATCAGCTTCTGAAGGGGAGTCGCCCGGGTCATCGCTGCGGCGAGGAATGACGGCTGGGGTCCCAGGGGTTCCCAACGGAGTGTTCAGGGTCGCCTGGGCCCAGGCCGCGAACCCGGAGAAATCAGCCTTTGTCGGAGATAACAGCCATTCTGGTGGCGAGGTTTGGGGCGGGCTTGGCGCGGCGGCGGCCATGAAGGATCGACCCTGGCGACGATCCTCGCGCTCCACCCAGGTGCGCACATCGCGATCGTTGAAGTAGGCCTCCAGATCGGGTTCGGCCTCAAGGTCCCGGTAGCCTGGCAGCACATCCCGAGCCAGCCACTCCCGGCACCAGGCACAGAGTTGGCCCAGGGGGTCCTCGACGCTCTGGCGTTCCGCCCAGGCTTTCAACTCCGGCGAGGCTCCCGCCTCGAAGCAGGTGCGGGCTGCCGCCACATCTCCCAAGAGGAGGTGCAGATTGGCCAGCATCGTCTGGTGTTGGGCCGGATCGGCCGCCAACAAGCGTTGCCGGGCTTCAGCGATGCGATCCGGCTTGCGCTGGGCGAAACCAGAGGCCGTCAGGGCGGTGGTGGCAAGCAGTTCAGCGGCGGCAGAATCTTGTCTTGACCAGCGGTTGAAGAGGTCCAGTTGTTCCTGCAACGTCAGGAAACAGCGGATCTGGCGGAAAAAGGCCTCAAATTGCGTCAGGCTGAAGTTCGGGTCAGCTTCGCCCTCTAGCCCGCCGCGGCGCTGGACTATCTCCTCAAGGAGCGCCAGACCCTCCTGCCTTTCCTTGATGGCGCTGGCGTCGCGGCTGAGCAGGTCAAGAACGCGGTAAGGGGCCATTTGTTCAAGGGCCTGGCGCATGCTCTCCCTCAGTTCCGGCCTTTGCCCCATGCGTTGCAGCAGGACCAAACCGTCTTCCAGGGTCTGGGCGGCACTTTGGTAATGGCGTCGATCCTCAAGATCCCTAGCCGCTGCTAAGCAAGCCTGGCCTGCGAGTTGGGTCAGGTCGGCCTCGCGACCGCTGCCCAGGGCAGGGGCTTGGGGGGGTTGGAGATTGCGGCGGGCAAGGTTGAAGCATTCCAGGGGTTGACCGGCCTCCAGCAACAGCAGCAGGCCGGCCACCTCCTTGGAGGAGGGCAGTTCAAGGGCGGCGATCAGGGGTTCACCACCCGTTCCCAGAGCCGTGAGGGCTGCTTCGTAGGCGGGGCGACGGTTGCCGTCGCTGAGCATTTCGGCACTGGAACGCAGCAGGTCCGCTCGGGCCTGAAGCGTTTCCTCTGTGTAGGCCTGGGCAGGAGGGCGATCGAGCCGAAGCTGAAGGGTGCGTAGCACCGTCTGGGCATCGGCCGCCGGGCTGACACCGAGCAGACGGAAATGGTCAATGGGCAGATCCAACCCAAAGGGGTGCCGGAGCCGTGACTGTAGTCAGTGGCAGCGGTTTTGACCGTCGATGCATGACGGACCCCGTACAGTCGCCCGCAGCGATGCCTAGTGCGACTGTCATGAGCCAGGAACTCACTGCTTCCCTGCCTGCCGAGCCCAAGATGGCGCTCCAAGTGGTTCCCCCCCCGGCGCCGCTCCACGAGGCTGGGTTCCATGCCGAAAGGGTCGAACGCTTGGTGTCGCTCGAACCGGCCAGCGTCAGCCGCGATGAGGGCCTGATGCTTTATCGCGACATGACCCTGGGCCGGCGCTTTGAAGATAAATGTGCTGAAATGTATTACCGCGGCAAAATGTTTGGCTTCGTCCATCTTTATAACGGTCAAGAAGCCGTTTCCACTGGTGTAATACGTGCCATGCGCTTGCAGCATGACTGGTTTTGCAGTACCTATCGCGACCATGTTCATGCCCTTAGTTGTGGTGTGCCGGCCCGAGAGGTGATGAGTGAATTGTTTGGTAAGGCCACTGGCTGCAGCAAGGGTCGTGGCGGCTCAATGCACCTTTTTTCCCGCGAACATCATTTGTTAGGCGGTTACGCCTTTATTGGTGAGGGCATACCCGTGGCGATGGGGGCAGCTTTTGCCAGTCGCTACCGCCGTGACGCCTTGGGCCAGGCAGATAGTGATTCGGTGACGGCGGCATTCTTCGGCGATGGCACTTGCAACGTTGGTCAGTTCTATGAGTGCCTGAATATGGCGGCTCTATGGAAATTACCGATCCTTTTCGTGGTTGAGAATAATAGTTGGGGTATTGGTATGGACCATAATCGTGCCACCAGTGATACGGAAATTTGGCGTAAGGCCGAAGCTTTCGGCATGGTCGGGGAAGAGGTGAACGGTATGGATGTGCTTGCTGTTCGCGGTGCTGCCCAGCGGGCCATCGCCAGGGCGCGTGCTGGTGAGGGTCCCACTTTGCTTGAATGCCTTACCTACCGTTTCCGTGGTCATTCCCTGGCTGATCCCGATGAACTGCGTTCCCAAACCGAGAAGGAATTCTGGACGAAGCGTGATCCAATCAAAGCTTTCGCAGGCCATCTTCTGGCTGAGGGCAAAGCCTCGGAAGCGGAACTAAAGCAAATTGAGCTTGAGGTAGATGCTGAAATTGATGATTGCGTCACTTTTGCTTTGGGCGCGCCAGAGCCTGATCCCAGCGAACTAACGCGATATATCTGGGCCGAAGATTGAGATAATTTCCAAGGTAAAATTTTTGGGTTTTTCCATACTCCTAATAACGTAAATTAGTGCTTGCGAGTTAAATTGTTGCAGATACTTTGCGGATTATCTGTCTGAGTTTGCGGAGAGCTTTTAATTCTACTTGGCGTATGCGCTCCCGTGACACATCCAGGTTTCGGCCGATTTCAGCAAGGGTGTGACGATTATGACCATCTAGTCCGAAGCGCAGGGAGAGCACTTCCCGTTCCTGTTGATTGAGATGGCTGAGCCAGAGTGCAAGTTGTTCTTGGTCAATGCTCCGTTGCACCAGTTCTAGCGGAGTTTCCGTATAGGAATCGGCAATGAGATCGACCAAGCAACTGTTGCCTTCGTCGGCCTTAATCGGGGCATCCAGGCTTGATGTGGTCAAGGACTGTCGCAGCACAGAATCAAGCTCCTCAATGGGCATCTCGATCGCAGCGGCGATTTCTTGGCGACTGGGCATGGCGCCGAGTTTGTGGGCAAGATCCAGGCTGACCTTGCGGATCGTGGTCAATCGTTCACTCAGGTGAACAGGCAAGCGAATGGTGCGTGATTGACAGGCAATCGCCCTGGTCATGCTCTGGCGGATCCACCAGAAGGCATAGGTGGAAAACTTATATCCGCGGCTTGGATCAAATTTTTCTACCGCACGCTCAAGCCCGAGGGAACCTTCTTGAATTAGATCTAGGAGTTCAAGGCCTTTGCCTTGATATTTTTTGGCGATACTAACGACAAGCCGTAGATTGGCCTTGATCATGCGATCTTTAGCGCGGCGGCCAACGCGAATAATCTTTAATTCTTGGGGCGAAAATTCATTGACTTTTGTTTCTGTCAGTCCCATCATCTTCTGAACCTGGTTACCCAGTTCAATCTCCTCGCTAGGGGTGAGCAGGGGCTCTCTACCGATGGTGGCCAGGTACCAAGTCATCGAATCACTGCTTCTCAGGCCTGATGCTGCGCGTCTTTTGGAGGGGGGGGCGGATGGCGAGACAGTCATGGCGAAAGCTGATTGGGTAGCAACTATCGGCGTCAAGTCAGCAAGCGAACCCCTTTATCAGGAATTTTTTTAGGTTTCATCAAGAAAGAATGCCGATTTCCGCACCTTTCGGTTTCAGTTAATTCTCCTAAAGAAATTATGTAGGACTTTCTTGTGGTTTGCTTCGCTTTATTTCGATCGCTGGGACCGGTTCGTTGGCGATGGCGTGGCTGGCCAGCGGGCCAAATTCTGGGCCACGGCCAGGGGCTCAGTGCCTGCAGGCCCAGGCAGATGGCCCACCCGGCAGCCAGCCAGGGCGTGAAATAGGGCCGCAGCCGCCAGCAGCTGGGCGTCCAGGCCGCCATGGGACAGGGCCCGGGCCCCCACCCCTGCGGCATAGCCGGCAAGCACATCCCCCAATCCAGCCCGGGCCACGGCAGGGCTGGCCTCCAGGAGTTGCCAGCGCCTCCCGTCAGCGGCGGCGATGACGCTGCGGGCCCCTTTCAATAGAACGGTGGCCCCGCAGGTCTGGGCGGCGGCGAGGCTGGCTTCCAGGGCCGGAAGCTCGGCCAGATCGGGAAACAACCGGGCAAATTCGCCCCGATGGGGGGTCAGCCAGGTGGGGCCGCCCCTGCGGCGCAGCCACCCAAGGGCGCCGTCGGGTTGTTGGTTGTCTTGGCCGGCCAAGCGATTGAGGCCATCGGCATCGAGAACCAGCAGCCCCGCAAAGGCGCCCAGCTGGTCCCAGGCGCTGGTGTCGCTGGCGGGGCTTAAAACGCAGTCGGGATTCGGGCAGCCAATCCCTGGACCCAGAAGGATGGCATCCAGGCGCTCCACCCCATCAAGTTCCAGCGTCGCCAAGTCCAGGCACTGCACCCCCGTGGACCCCAGGCCTTGGCGTATCACCACATGGGGCAGAACGGCCCAGAGGTCACCAGCCAGTTCTTCCGGGATCGACGCCAGCAGGCTGCCGCAACCGGAGGCGGAGGCCCCGGCGAGGGCAAGGTGGGCCGCACCCCGATAGCGATCGCTGCCGGCCACCACCAGCAATCGTCCCCGTTCGTATTTGGAGACGGCCGGATCGGGTGGCCCCTGCCAGTCCCAGCCCGAGATTCCTCCCGAAGTTGCCAAGGATTGGCCATCTCGGTCCCCCAGGCCGAGGGCGCAATCCGCCAGGCCGGTGAGCCGCTGGGTGGGCAGGCCCAGATCGATCCTTTCCAGGCGACCGACATGGGCTAGGGCCAGATCCTGGATCAGTCCCTGTTTGAGCAAGCCAACGCAGAAGGTGATGGCGGCCGTGGCGGCCCCTTTGCCGAGACGCCTGCCCGTGTCCGCGCACAGGCCGGTTGGGCAGTCGATGGCGACCAGGGCCCCGGGGCGCAGTCGCTGCCGTTCGATCAGCAGTTGCTCGACCTGCTCCCCTGGGGGGCGGCGCTGGCCGATGCCGAAGATGGCATCCACCCAGAGCTGGGGTTGACGGGGATCGGGAGGTTCCGGCAGTTCCTGCAGACCCAGCCAGAGCGCATGGCGCCAGTGGGCTTCAGTTAAAGGCCGCTGGGTCTGGTACGGCCGCCAGAGCTGCACCGCTAGCCCCGCCAGGTGCAGCTCGCGGGCCACCACCAGACCATCGCCGCCGTTGTGGCCCGGGCCGACCAAGACCACTAGCCCAGCAGTTGTCAGCCGCTGCCAGGTCGGTTGTTTCAATACTTTCAATAGACGCCTGCTGATGGCAAGCCCGGCTTTTTCCATCAGGGCTTCGACGGGGAGCCCACTGGCGAAGAGCGTCTTTTCCAGGTCCTCCAGCTGGGCGCCAGTCACCAGCAAGTGGTTGGCGTCCCGTTCAGGCCATGGGGCAGAGACCATCCCTACAACAACCAGGGGGCTTGCACCCATGATGGACCTCTAACTTTTGTTTGTCTTCGTGTCGCCCCTTGCTCTTACCCCCGTCACTGAGGCGGGAGGGACCGTGCTGAGCCTGCTGCGTACCTGGCCGGGCGACCATCAAGTGGCCGTTGGCCTTTCTGGCGGGGTGGATAGCTCCTTGGCGGCGGCCCTGCTGGTGGCGGCCGGTTGGCAGGTCGAGGGGCTCACCTTGTGGTTGATGAGTGGCAAGGGAGCCTGCTGCGCCGAGGGTCTGGTAGATGCAACGGGCATCTGTGACCAATTAGGCATCGTCCATCATGTGGTGGATGCCCGCGACACCTTCAGAACTGAGATTGTCGAATTCTTGGTGGAGGGCTATCAGGCTGGTGTGACGCCCCTGCCCTGTTCGCGCTGCAATCGGCAGGTGAAGTTTGGCCCGATGCTGGAATGGGCTCAGCGTGAACGGGGCCTGCCACGATTGGCCACGGGCCATTACGCCCGCCTGCGCCATGCCCAGCAGAGTGGCGAACGTCATCAGCTTTGGCGGGGTTTGGACCGTCACAAGGATCAGAGTTATTTCCTTTACGACTTGCCCCAAGAGGTTCTGGCTCGCTTGGTTTTTCCCCTAGGGGAGCTGGGCAAACCCGAAACCCGCGCCGAAGCGGCAGCCCTTGGTTTGCGTACTGCCCATAAACCTGAAAGCATGGACCTCTGTCTGGCCGACCACCATGGTTCGATGCGGGCTTTTTTGGATGCCTACTTGCCGCCCCGGCAAGGTCAGATCGTCCTGGCCGACGGCAGGGTGATCGGCGAGCACGATGGCATTGAGCACTTCACCATGGGGCAGCGTCGTGGTCTGGGGATCGCCTGGAGTGAACCCCTGCATGTCATTGGCCTGGAGCCCTCCACCAATCGGGTGGTGGTGGCTCCCCGGGCCCAGGCTTCGCGTCAGGATTGTGGGGTCGGGGCCGTGAACTGGGTGTCCATCGACCCCCCGCAAGCGCCCTTGGCCGTGCAGGTTCAGTTGCGGTACCGCAGTGAGCCCGTGGCTGCCCTGCTGACGCCGGTGGCCTGCCAAGAGTCCGATCGCCAGGCGGGACGTCCCTACCGTTGCCGACTTGATTTCGATGCGGATCAGTTTTCGATTACTCCGGGTCAGGCGGCTGTTTTTTACGAGCAGGACAAACTGCTGGGTGGTGGTTTGATTCATCTTTAGGCTCCCTCTCTACACCCTCTTCGATGTTTAAACGCAATGATGCTTAATCGGCGATGAAGAATCGATCCTGTGCCGTTATCTCGACAGATTATCTTGATAAAGATGTCTATCTGAATATTGAGCTTTTCTATACTCTCGTTGGTTATCGAGTTTTTGTCTGGACCCCAGCTTCGCCTCCCGCCTCTCGCTCTCCCGATTTAATTGTGATGTTGAGGGGCGATCCAGGCACGGCCTGGGTCGACTACAGCGGTACGGTGCATGTATATGATTATGTCAAGGAGCTGGATATCGACTGGAATGATCGCTTTCCCAATGCCAGTCGCCTGAAGCTCATCAGCCTGTCAGGGGGAGATGTAACCGGTTACCTGCCGGTGTTCCCTGAGGTCTGGCGGCGGAGATTCTCCCGCAAGAATTCCCGGCCGGTCCATCTTTCCAATTACAAACCGATGCCGGCCGATGTCTTTCAAAATGACCTGGTCTCCCTGATTCAACAGGGGCGGGTGCAGGTATTCGGTGGCCGGTGGCAGCGGATAGGTGTTGTCAGTCGCTCTTTGAGTTATTGGCAGGCCAATCGGCTGATTGCCGCTTCGAGTAGTTGCTTTGGTCTGATGTATCCCTATCAGCGGGGTCGCTCCCTCTCCGGCAGAATGTGGCAGGCCCCCATCAATGGCTGCTTTGTGATCAGCGAGGCCGGGACCAATCCCCATGCTCTGCCGGGTCTGATTGAGGCCGAGAGTTTTGGTCCCCAGGAGGCCAATCGACACTTCTCGCTGGAAGAATGCCGTCGCCTTT
>Ga0315899_10005177_pt1 | contig 14082 bp, 11 predicted proteins | sample LakEriMetagenome_2_FD_203518 | JGI IMG/M metagenome (GOLD analysis project Ga0315899, IMG submission 203518) | Freshwater fungal communities from buoy surface, Lake Erie, Ohio, United States - Buoy 4 MA112 | ecosystem: Environmental > Aquatic > Freshwater > Lake | place: USA: Lake Erie, Ohio... | reverse complement strand
TCCGGAACAAGAAGCACCACCTCGCCAACCGCCACTGGGGCAACGTGGCGCTCAACGTCTTCACGATCTTTGCCGCGCTCGTCTGCGCCTACCGGGGCTGGCTCATCGATGAGGGGTTGATGATGGCTTTCTCGATCGTTGGCGTGGCGTCTGGCCTCACCAACCTCTGGTTCATCTACACCGACGAGCCCCGTCGCATTGCCTATCAGCTCGAGCACGTCAAGGCGATCGTGGGAAGCGGTATTTCGGTCTACACCGCCTTCATGGCCTTCGGCTTCGTGCGGCTCAGCCCGGGGCAGGCCCTCAACCCGCGCATGTGGGCCATCCCGCTCGTGGTGGGACTGGTCATCATCATCTACCATCAGGCCCGCATCCGCATCGCCTTCATGCGCCACCGTCAGGTGTCCGCCAGTGCGAAGGCCTGAGACGTGATCCCTCCCACCCCCGGCTCCTCGTTCTGGCGCCCGCCGGCGCCCACGCCGCGGCCGCCGGTCCCCTCGCTGCTGCGCCTCATGTGGCGCCGCGAAAAGGACCTGCTGAGCCTCCTCCCCGACCTCGCCTACCGGGAGATGGTCACGCCGCTCGGCTACACGCGCCGCGGCATCCTGCTGGTCAACGACCCCGTGTGGGTCAGTCGCATCCTCACCGACCACGACACCTTCCCGAAGAACGACCTGTTCGTGGAAGCGCTCGAGGACCTGGTGGGGAACTCCATGTTTGTCACCAGCGGTGACACCTGGAGGCGGCAGCGCAAGATGGTGGATCCGGCCTTCTCGCATATGCGCATCAATCGCGCATTCGACTTTATGGCGGCGGCGGTGGATGACTACGAGCAGCGTCTCGCCGAGCAGGCCGCCGCGGCGGAGACGTTCTCGCTCGATGCCGCCATGAGTCACCTCACGGCCGACGTCATCACACGCACGATTTTTTCGGTGCCGCTCGCCGGGCAGACGTCGCACGATGTGTTCGAGGACTTCATGCGCTTCGAGCGGCAGGTGGGGAGTATCGACCTCAAGCGGCTTCTGTGGGACAAGCCGTGGTCGCCGCATCAGCAGCCCGAGCCGGTGCGTCAGGCCTGCGCGCGCATACGGCTGCATCTGGGCACCATGCTCGATGCGCGGTTGCAGCACCCCGAGTACGACGATATCGCCGGCGCCATTCTCGAGGCGCGCGATGCGGACACCGGCAAGCCGTTCGATCGCGAGGGCTTGATCGATCAGCTGGGGGTGTTCTTCCTGGCGGGGCACGAGACCACGGCGAGCTCGCTCACGTGGGCGTTCTTCATCCTGTCGCAGCGACCCGAGGTGGTAACGCGCATTCGCGAGGAAGTCGAGGCGGTCGTCGGTAACGGCCCGGTGCTGCTGGAGCACACGAAGCGGCTCCCGTACGTCCGCAATTTTTTCCGTGAGGTGTTGCGCCTCTATCCGCCGATCACGTTCCTGCCACGCGTGGCCGGCAGAGACACCGAGATCGCCGGCCGGCGGGTGAAGCGGGGCACGATGTTGATGATCGCGCCGTGGAGCATGCATCGTCACGAGAAGCTGTGGGATCAGCCGGACCGGTTCGACCCCGATCGATTCCTCCCCGAGCGTGAATCAAGGCAGGTGCCCGGGAGCTATCTCCCGTTCGGATCGGGACCGCGCATCTGCGTGGGCGCGGCATTCGCCACCATCGAGACGGCGCTGATCATAGCCCGCCTCGCCCGGCGCTTCGACTTCGACGCGCTCGAGCCGGCGACCGTGCGGCCCTATGCGCGCCTTACCACGCGCCCGGCGGTCGAGATCATGATGAAGGTGCGCCGCCGCTGACGCGCGCCGCGCACGGCATGGCGGTGGGGAGGTCCGGAGTCACAACAAAGGGGGCGCCCTGTGCATGGCGCCCCCTTCGGGGAATCAAGAGAAGGCACGCACCCCGCGCCTCCCCCGCTCCGTGCCTCGCGCCCGTTTACTTGGCCGCGACGAGCTCCGCCTGGTGCTGGATCACGTTGTCCACCAGACCGTACACCTTGGCATCTTCCGCGCTCATGAAACGATCGCGGTCGGTGTCACGCTCGATCTGCTCGATCGGGCGACCGGTATGCTTCGACATGAGCTCGTTCATCTTGCTGCGGAGATAGAGGATCTCCTTGGCCTGAATCTCGATGTCGGACGCCGACCCACCACCGCCGTTCTGCGATGGCTGATGGATCATGATGCGGCTGTGCGGCAGCGCGCTGCGATGGCCGGCAGCACCGGCGCAGAGCAGGAAGGCCCCCATCGAGGCGGCCATGCCCATGCACGTGGTATGCACCGGCGCCTTGATGAACTGCATGGTGTCATACATTGCGAGACCGGCCGACACCGAGCCACCCGGCGAATTGATGTACAGGTGGATCGGCTTCTCGGGGTTGTCCGCTTCGAGAAAGAGCATCTGCGCGATGATGATGTTCGCGACGTCGTCGGTAACCGGCGACCCCAGGAACACGATGCGGTCCATCAACAAGCGCGAGAAAATGTCATACGTGCGCTCGCCGCGGCTCGAGCGCTCGATGATGTACGGCATGTAAATCGATGCCATTGGGTCTGCTCCGGTACGGGTGACTTCGCTGGCGGCGGCTTACGCCGCCGCCACGGGGTTCTTCTCGAGCAGCCAGAGGAACACGCGCTCCTCAGTGATCTCGCGCTCGATCTCGGTGAGACGCCCCTGCTTCTGGAGCTGCGCGTACACCTGGCCGGGGTCGGCGTTCCGGGCTTTCGCCAGCTCTTCCACGCGCGCGTCCACTTCGGCCGCGCTGGCGGTGAGCGACTCACGCTCGGCGATCGTGTCGATGATCAGATCGCGACGGACCTGATTCTCGGCCATCGGCATGAATTCCTTGGCGAACGTCTGCTTCTGCGCGTCGGGGACCCCGTACATCTGCATGTACCCGTCCACGAGCTGCATCACCCACGCCTTGGGCACGTCGAACGGATTGGCTTCGACGATTTGCTGCACGAGCTGCCCGCGCACATCGGTATCAGCTTCCCGCTTGGCGTGCTCGCCCATGTCCTTGCGGACGGCGTCCCGAAGCGCATCGATCGTGTCGAAATCACCGATCTCGCGCGCGAAGGCGTCGTCGAGGGCAGGGAGCGACTTGCGCTTGACGTCCTTCACCGTCACGCGCACGAGCTTCGTCACGCCGCGCTGCGACTCGTCGGGGAAGTCTTCCGGCCAGCGCACGCTCTCCTCTGACGTAGCGCCCGGCGCAGTCTTCATCACCAGCTCTTCGATGCCGGCGATAGCCTGACCACCGCCGAGTACGATGCGGTATTCCTTGCCCTCAGGGAGGGTGCCGTCGGCGTCGGCCGTGGACAGCAGCGCGGTGACCATGTCACCCTCGGCCGCCTTCCCGTCCACCGGTGCCCATTCCGCCTTCTGTTCGCGGATGCGCTCGATCTGTTCGTCGACGAGTTCGTCGGTGACCGGCGTTTCCTTCCGCGTGAGCGAGTAGCCGTCGAGCTTCTCGAGCGCGAGTTCGGGGCGTACTTCGCAGTGGAGTTCGAACTCCAGCGGCTGGCCCGGCGCCGCCTTGACGTCGTGCACGTGCGGCTGCGCGGCAAGCTTGAGTCCCTCGCGTTCGATCGCCTCGCGGAAGGCCTCGTTGATCACGAGTTCGATCGCTTCCTGACGGACGGCCTCGGGGAACTTCTTGCGCACCATGGACGGCGGGGCCTTGCCCGGACGGAAGCCGGGGAGGCGGACCTGCGTCGCGTACTTGCGCGCCGCCTGGTCTTCGTAGGACGCCACAGTGTCGGCCGGCACCGTGATCTGCAGGCGCCGGGAGACGCCTGCGGTCTCGGTCGGTGTGATGGTGATGTTCATTCGGCAAAATCTAGCGAGGAAGGGGGGCGCGGGACCACTACCGACGGGAAAGGGGGACGGCGTTGGCCGTCCCCCTTTCCCGTCGGCACACGCATCGTCCGGTCAGACCGGCGCCAGCGTTGGCTCCGGTCTGGGGGCGCCCTTTCTGGCTGGGGCCCCGCCGATCAGCTCCGCCACGATCTTGCCCGAGGCAATCACGCCCGGCAGCCCAGCGCCGGGGTGCGTGCCCGCGCCGCAGAAGTAGAGGTTCGGAATGTCCTTGCTCTGGTTGTGCGGACGCATGTACGCCGACTGGGTGAGCACCGGCTGCGGGCCAAAGGCGCTGCCCATGTAGCTGTTGAGCGTGTTCTCGAAATAGCGCGGATCGATGCGACGCTCGGTGACGATGTGCTTCTGCAGGTCGGGGAGGTACCGGTCCTCGAGATACTGCATGATCTTGTCCCGGTACCGCTGGCTCACCGCTTCCCAGTCGGTGCCGCTACCCAGGTGTGGTACCGGCGATAGCACGTACCAGCAATCGTGGCCCGGCGGGGCCAGCGAGGGGTCGGTGGCCGTGGGGCGGTGCAGGTAGAGTGAGAAATCGTCCGACAGGATTTTCCGCTCGAAAATGTCCTCGAGGAGTTCCTTGTAGCGCGGACCCATGATGATCTCATGGTGGGCCGTGCCGGGATACTGTTTGTCGGTGCCGAAGTAGATCACGAACAGCGACATCGAGTGCTGCAGGTTCTCGACCTTGCGGTTCGGCACGCTGGGGCGCTTTTCCGGCGCGATGAGCGTGCGATACGCCTGCACGAGGTCCCCGTTGCACACGACGGCATCGGCACGCAGCTGCTGGCCGTTCTTGAGTCGGACGCCGTTCGTGCGGCGATTGTCGCCCACCAGGATCTCGTCCACTTCGCTGTTGAGGCGCAGCTCACCGCCCAGATCCTCGAAGGCTTGAATCAGCGCGCGCACGAGGGCACCGGTGCCGCCCATCGCGAAAAGCACTCCCCACTGCTGCTCGAGCTTGTGGATGAGGGCGTAGACGCTCGATGAGCGGTAGGGATTGCCTCCCACCAGCAGCGGATGGAAGGAGAACACCTGCTTGAGGCGCTCGTCCCGGATGTACTTCTCGGCGAAGCCCGCCACCGACCGGTCGGCGCGCGTGCGCACGAGGTCGGGAATGGCCTTGATCATCGAGCCCAGAGTCAGGAAGGGCTTGTCGATGAGCGGCATGCCGACGTTGAAGATCTCCCACGACTTCTTGCGGAACCGGGCGTAACCGTCGACGTCACGCGGTGAGAACGCCTCCACCTGACGGAAGATCTCGTCCTTGTCTCCGTTGTAATGAAAGACGGTGCCGTCCTCGAACCGGATGTTGTAGAACGGATCCAGCAGGACGAGCTTGATGTAGTCTTCGGTCTTCTTGCCCGTGAGCGCGAACAGCTCGTCGAGTACCCACGGGGCGGTGATGATCGTCGGCCCGCCGTCGAACGCGAAGCCGTCTTGTTCGAAGACGTAGGCACGGCCACCCGGCTTGTCGAGCTTCTCGACAATGGTGACCTGGTGTCCCTGAGCCTGCAGGCGAATGGCGGCAGCGAGCCCGCCGAATCCACTGCCGATGACGACAATACGCATGAACCGAAGTGCTTGAGGATCGGGGCGCCTGTCCGCCGCGTTAGCGGCGAAGCAGGACGGCAATGTGCCAGAGATGGATCACCATCGCACTCAGCATCGCGATCGCGAACCCTTCTGGTGACGGTTCGGGACGGCGATGAAAGATCATCGCTGCCACGAGTGAACCACCGGCCCCGAGGAACGACAGGATGCGGGCGGTGTTGGGCTTCCCCAACGCCGAATCGGGGTTGCGCCGCTGCCAGAGCACCAGCACCAGCGCCTCCACGATGATGAGGCCGAGGATGCCGATGGGGAGTGCATCGGAGTTGAAAATCGGAATGAGGCGATCCATACCGCAGGCGAGTAGGCTAACGCACACGTGGGTTGCACGGTGCCCAGAGGCCCCCGGGCGAAGCGACCAGGGGAGGGGAGAACGGCGAACGGCCGGGCATCAGGGCCCGGCCGCGTCCTGCCTGAGGGCGCCGGCGGGTCAGCGCGTACCCAGCGCGCCGTCGGCCACCCGCTTGAGCGGCGAAGTGCCCAAGCTGGTGAGCGGCGCCGGATCGTTTCGAAGGGCGGCCCAAAGCGGTACCGCCATGGCAATGGTGCCGAGCACGCCGGCCGGCACCATGTCCCAGCGGAAGCAGATCGCCAGCGGCAGCAGGCCGTTGATGGCGTAGAGCGCGATGGGCAGGCGGTGCGGGGCCACCTTGGCCACCCACTCACTGGGGGCGACAAAGGCGAGCATGACACGGGCGACAATGATGCCCGTCAGCAGCCAGCCGAGCCAATTGGTGATCGGCATGCCGAAGAAAATGGGTTTGCCGATGAGTTGCTCGAACGCGCTTCGGTTGGACAGATCGCCGATTTCCCAGATCCAGTGCGTGGTCTTCACCATCGCGGGGTCCATGCTCACATCCCACAGGGTGAGCACAACACCGCCGACGAAGGCCCACCACCACTTGGACAGATTGTCGTCCTTCCCCTTCAGGAAGCGCCCGCAAATGGCGAGCGACGCGACCAGCATGTAGAACCACGACGTCGGAATATTGAACGGGACCTTCCCGCCGATCTTGTAGCCCAGCTGGCTCGTGTACTCGTAGGCACCGAAGGGATAATCCCAGCGCGTGCCCACGTATTCCGACGTCAGCGCGAGCAGGAACGACACCGCGAAGGTGATGAACGCCTTGCGGGTACCGACCGCCCACGCGAGGAAGGCGAGGCCGGAGATGGCGCCGAGGGTCACGGTGGTGGCGCCACCGTAGGTGTAGCCCAACGCCATGACCTTCTGGTTCTGCGGCGTCTGCAGCCAGTCCGGGTAGGGCGGCAGCAGGAACGTCGCGAACGCGAAGGCGGAGAACGCGCTGAAGAACAAATGCCCCAGCAGCGTGATCGACGCGACTTTGAGCAGCGTGGATGAGGAACGGTCCTGAAGGTCCGTGTAAGGAGTCATGCGCACCACACCTCAGGCGAGTCGGACGAGGGCGTCGGCGTTGGACGACGCGCTGTTGGGTTCCCACACGATGCGCGGGCCGTGGCCCAGCGCGGACAAATCGGGCGTGGGCGCACGGTAGCGCCACGCGTTCCAGAGGATCCCCACGCGGGCGAGGCGACCGATGCGCGCCCGCGAGGAGATCGTGTCGTATCCCTGTGCTTCGATGGCGGAGAGGATCCCGGCATAGCCGTTCGCGCACGCGGCGGCGCAGCGCTGGGCATCGGCTTCGAGCAGCGCGATGCCGGGCATGGCGGCCGCATACAACGCGCGGGCGCGGCTCACCTCGAAGGCCATGAGGCGCGCCCACGCGGCGGTGCGGGCCAGAGCCGGATCGCGCGACAGAATGTCGTCGGCGGTGAGGCCGAAGCGGGCCATGTCTTCAGCGGGCAGGTAGCAGCGGCCACGACCGGCGTCTTCTCCCACATCGCGGAGAATGTTGGTGAGCTGCATCGCGGTGCCCAGCGTGCGCGCGTACTGAATGGCCTGCAGGCGCATGGCCGGACCGGCCGGCACGCCGAATACGTAGGTGCACATCTCGCCGACGGAACTGGCCACGCCCTCGCAGTACTCCTCAAGCTCCGGCCAGGTGCCATACGTGTGCGCCTCGAGGTCGCGTCCCACGCCATCGAGCAGCTCAAACAGCGGGGCCGGGGACACCTCGTACGCCCGCGTGACCCACGCCATCTCGCGGAAGATCGGCCCGGCCGGTCGCCCGTCGAGCGCCGACTGCAACTGGTCGCGGTAGGCGTCGAGCTGCACACGGAGCGCGCTCAGGTTGCCATGGTCGGCCTGGTCAACGAGATCGTCGGCGACGCGACAGAACGCGTAGAGGGCATAGGCGGCGCGGCGCTTCTCCGCCGGCAGCAGCTTGCTCGCCAAAGAAAACGTGCGCGCGTGCACCATGGTGATGCGCGCGCACTCGGCCGCATCATTGAGTGAAGCGGGCGCGATCATGCCACCAGACTCGGGAGACGCCGAGGTTTCATCGAAGCGGTGTCAGGCAGGGATGACAGGGATGGCACAACAGAGATCGAAGCGAGCGGCACCTGCGGGCACCACCAGTCAACGCGGGCGATGGCAACAGGTTCCAACTCCTCGGGTGGCTCCGGGTCGGCGGACGCCGACTGATATTAATGAACTTGCGACCAGCCGGTCCAACTGTCAACATCTCATGACAAGTCGGCTGTCAGGGATACGTGACACCCCGGGCGGAAATGACAAGCGGGGGTGGTCCATTGGACCACCCCCGCTCTCGCCGGGTTCCTGGTCGTTTACTTCGCCGACCCGTTGGCGCCCGTCATGTTGGGGTTGTTGTCACGTTCCGCACGCGGGATAGGATAGCAGGTGTTGGTACCCGTGTTTCCGTAGCCCGGCTTGAAATACGGCGCGCCGGCCGCCGTGACCGTACCCGTGACCGAGGCCGGCGAGCGGCGCATGTCGGCCACGCGCTTGCCTTCGAGATAGAACTCGAGGGCACGCTGGTTGAACAACTCGCGCTTCACGCTGACCGCGTCCATCGCCCCATCGTACGCCGGACGGTTATTGGCCGCGCGCCGTGCGTTGATGAGTGCCACCTGTGCGTCCACGCTGTTCCCTGCTTCGGCGACGATGTAATCCGCCTCCAGCTTCGAGGCCAGACGAATCGACGCGTTGTACGCAAAGAACTTGGTCTGCTGATGAAAGCCGCCGGGAACGGCGTCCTGCGGGTTGGCCGTGGGGGCGGGGTTACCACCCTGCACCCGGTAGGTCACACGCGGATCGGCCTGACGGAACCACGGGGCAACGCTGATCGAGCCGCGATCAAAGCTGAAGAAGTAGAGATCGTTGCTGAGGCGTCCGCGGTTCGCGAGATCGTCCGTGTAGCGGAGGAGGTACTCGAACCCGGCAGGCACGGCGGCGGCATCGGCCGCCGCCCCGGTGTTGTCGCCCTTCTGCAGCTTCACGCGGGCACGACCCACGAGGGCGGCGTTGGCGAGTGCGATGCCTTCGGCACTGGCGTTGGCGCGCCCCACTTCGATGCCCTTGCTCAGCCACACGCTGGCCGAGTCGAGCATCTGAGCCGTCGTGAGCTCGGGACCGCTCGAGAAGGTGCCCGTGCAGAAGTCCGACGCCATCTGCAGCATGGCGAAGCCGCGGAACGTGGCGGCGCGCGCGATGCTGATGTTGGTGGTCGGGGTGGGGAGCGTCAGCTCCAGCACCTGCTTGGCTGAGGCAATCGTACGCGAGAGCGGCTGCCACACATCACTGTTCAGCGAGCCATTCAGGTCGGTGATGCTGCGGATGCCGAACTCGTTGCGGGTGGGGAACGTGTCGGACACGTTCGTCTCGCCGCTGAACCAGCCGCCATACATGGCAAGCAGGCCGAACATGTCGACGAAGTTCTGCTGCGCTGAGAGGGCGAGCGTCACGCCACTGGCCGTCGGGTCGACGGTGGCGGCGTCGATCACGTTGGGATTGGTGACAGTCAGGAAGTCGTCACCACAACCGGCCGCGCCGAGTGCCAGCACTGCGCCGGCAGCGGTGCGCGAGACCGTACGAGCGATCTTTTTCATGGAGACGGTCGCTGTTAGAAGTTGACGTTGAAACGGAGGACCGTGCGCTTGGGGTTCGGCACGGTGAGGAAATCTTCGCGACCGAACGAGTTCGTCTGCGCATTCATTTCCGGATCGGGGCCGGAGTAGTCTGACCAGAGCTTCACGTTCTGCAGCGCCAGCGTGACCGAGGCCCCCTGGACGCGCTTGCCCAGATGGCTCAGCAGCGCCTGCGGGACGTCGTAGGTGGCCGAGAGCTCGCGGAGGCGGACGAAGTCGCCCCGCTCGATGAACGCCTCGCGGGCGTCGTTGATGGTGACGGCCGCATTGTTCACTTCCGAAACGAACGGACCAAAGCGGCGGATGCGGGCCTCGCGCGAGAGCACCATCGTATCGAGGCGCACGTTCGAGCGCACCAACTGCGTCTCGCGGAAGAAGCGGGTGTTGTTGAACACCACGAAGTCCCGCTTGGCATCGAGCAGTGCCGTCACGCGCAGGTTGCGCATGATGGTGAACGTGTTGGTGACGTTCCACTCCAGCGTCGGGAACAGGTTGCCCACCGGCGCGAGGGTATCCGTTACCACGGCCCGGCCGTTCGCGAGATCGACGGACTTCACGCGCTTCGCCGTCATGACGGCAACCTGCTGGCCCACGAGCGTGCGCCCGGCGTTGCCGAGGTTGAACGGCAGCACGCCGCCCAGGCTCGTGAGTTCGTTGTGCAGCGTATTGGCCGCGCCGCGGACCTCCCAGCGGAGGTTGCGGGTGTTGATCGGGGTGGCCGTGACGGCCAGTTCGATGCCCTCATTGAGCACCGAGCCGATGTTCGCGAGCGGATTCGAGCTGAAACCGAGCGACGGCGGAATCGGGCGCGCGATGATCAGGTCGTTGGTCGTCTTGCGGAAGTAGGTCAGTTCCGCGGAGACCTTGCCATCGAGGAAGCCGGCATCGAGGCCCGCTTCGAACTCCGTGCCGCGCTCGGGCTTGAGGTCGAAGTTGCCGGGGTTGCCGAGGACGGCACCAGCACCGGTGCTGCCCGAGATGTTGAAGGCCGCCGCCGACAGCGTCTGCAGGGCGTCGCCCGGGTTTGGCGAGCGGCCGGTGGTGCCCCACGCGGTGCGGAGGCGCAGGTCGCTGAAGATCCCCGAGAGGGGCGCGAAGAAGTCTTCCTCACTGATCGCCCACGAGCCACCGATCTTGGGCAGGACGAAGCTGGGTGCCTGGGAGCCGAACGACGAGTTGCGGTCCACGCGTACGCCCACCTGCAGGAAGCGCTTGTTCTGGTTGCCGACCTGGAGCTGGGTCAGATAGCCATACTGGCGCTGCTCACTGAATCCACCCCCGGCCGAGTTCGTCGCGGCCGAGCTGATGGAGTTGTTGCCGTTGGTGACGAATCCGATGCCCGTGGCGTTGAGCGACGTGAATCGCGACGAGATCACCTGCAGGCCGAACGAGAGATTGGTTTCCCAATCGCTCCCCCACTGGCGCTTCATGTTGCCGAGGTAGTCGAACGTGTACCGCTCGGTGCCGCGGCTGGTGAACTGGCGCTCACCGCCGTCACGGAGCCCGCCGTACCACGTGCTGTCGTTCTTGGGATAAAAGAGATTCTGATCGTCGCTGGCGAAGTCGACCCCGCCCGTGAAGCGGTTGGTGAACCACGACGTGGGGGAGTAGTTCGCCGTGATGTTCGACGTCACGCGCTTGGTCAGCAGACGGCGCTTGATCGAGTTGATCGCGTTGAACTGGCGCGCCGGCGCATACCAGCCGTCCTGCGTGAGTGGCGCATTGGCGGCGTCGGTGCGCGTTAGTGGGCTGCCGAGCATGCCACCACCGAGCCAGCCGAAGATGTTGTTGTCGTTGTCGGGCAGGTCGGTCGCCGTCTGCACCAGGCCGAGGCCGGCGTCGATGCTCAACTTCGAGTTGGCGATGTAGTTCACGTTCGACCGCACGTTGTAGCGGTTGAACGCGTTGTTGGGGAGCACGCCAGTCGAGTTGTCCGAGCCGTAGTTCAGGCCGAACCCGTAATTCTGGCCGCCGCCGCGAATCCCGTAGTTGAACAGGTTTTCCTTCCCGTCCTGGAAGGCGCCCGAACGCTCGAGCGGATTGTCACTGACCAGCGTGTTCACGGCCTGCCCGCGGCAGAGCGGATTCGTGCTCGTCGAGGCAACCAGCGCCGCGGAGCAGAGACCGTAGTTGTCGGGGATGTCCCAGTAACCCACCGACGCGGTGCCCTGCTCGAGGCGCAAGGTCTGCTGGAAGCTGTTGGCGCCGGCGCGGCCCTTCTTGGTGATGATCTGGATCACGCCCGCCGATGCATCGGCGCCGTAGAGCGTGGCTGCCGCCGGCCCCTTCACGACCTCGATGCTTTCAATTTCTTCCGGATTGATGTCGTTCAGGCGATCGAACTGCTGCCCCGACTGTCCGGAGGCGATGAGCCCTTCGTTCACGCGGACGCCGTCGATGAAGAGCAGCGGCTGGTTCGACAGGTTGATGGAGGAGGCGCCGCGGATGCGAATCTGCGTGGCCGTACCCTTGGTGCCGGACTGCGCGCTGAGTGCCACACCGGGGACGCGCGACTGCAGCAGGTTTGCCACGTTCGTGACCGGCGCGTCCTTGATGATGTCCCCGGCGGACACGGAGGCCACGAGTGCCGATTGCGCCTTGCGCTCCTGGTTGCCGGCGGTGCCGGTAACGACGACCTCGGACAGGTTGATCGCCGATGCCGCCAGTTCGAAGTTGGCCGTCACCGTCTGGTTGGCCACGACGGTCACCGTCTGCTGGGACGACTTGTAACCGATGCGCAGGACGCCCACGGTCGTCGCGCCGGCCCGGACGTTGACGAGCCGGAACTCGCCGTCTTTGTTCGTCGGGGCGGCGTACTGCGTGCCGACGACGACGACGCGCACCTCGGAAATCGGCAGCTTGGTGGCGGCGTCGACGACCTTGCCGCTGATCGTTCCCGTGGGCGCTTGCGCCCCCAGCGAACCGGCCAGAGCAATCGAGACGACCGCTGCTGCCCAACGGGTGATGCTCAACCGATGGGACATCAACTTCTCCTGAACGTTGTACGTGTACCCCCCGGCATTGGAGGGCGTTGGCGGGGCGATCTGTCCCACACGATGGCTGGTACAAAGCGCGCTGACGCGGGACAGGAAGGAAGGTAATCGCAGAATCCGCCACGGGCGGTAGTTCTTGATGTATTCCAGAAAAAGGAATATCTTCGCCGGGTCACGCCGAGCCGATGCTCGCGGGTGCCGCGGGCTATTGTTCGCGATGGGGCTGTCGGGTGAGCGATCCGTGGCACGCCCGCCTTGACGTTGCCTGTACCGGTGCCCACGTTGGCAATTCTGCGTGGTTTAGCCCGCCGACTCGACCTCGTACGGGGAAGAGGCGCGGCCGACCTCTCCCCCGCCAAGTCAGGCCCGACTCCCCAGTGCCTGTTCGATGACGCCGTATATCACGTTCTTGCTGTATCTGACCGCCATCGTCGGCTTTGTCGGCCTGGCGCTGTCGTTGAACGCGCTGCTGGGGCCCAAGCCCGCCGCCACCTCGACCAAACTCGAGCCCTTCGAGTGCGGCGCGACGGTCGTGGAAGTCGTCAACGTAAAGGCCGTCCCCATCAAGTTTTACGCGGTTGCGATCGCGTTTCTCTTGTTCGACCTCGAAACCATGTTCCTGTTCATCTGGACGCTGGGCGCGCGACCGCTCTCGGGGTTCATGGTGTTCACGTTCTTTTTCTTCACGGCGTTGCTGGTGCTCTGCCTGCTCTATGTGTACAAGGCACGCATCCTCGAAGCCGTGACGGAGTAGCTGATGTACGGCAAGCGACTTCCCATCGTCGACACGGGGGCAGTGGTGGGGGCGGGGCAGCCCGGCCAACGGGAAAAGCCCGCCACCTTCGAGTACCTCACCACCCGTAAGGACGAGCTGGTGGGTTGGGCGCGGAAGTTCTCGCTCTTCCCCTATCCCTTCGTCACGGCCTGTTGCGCCATGGAGTTCATGGCCGTCAGCGCGTCGCAATACGACACCGATCGCTTTGGCGCGGCCTTGCCGCGGTTCTCGCCGCGTCAGGCCGATCTGCTCATGGTCGTCGGGACGGTCACGCAAAAGCAGGCGCCGATTCTGCTCAAGGTCTACGAGCAGATGTGTGAGCCCAAGTGGGTGATGGCGTTCGGGGTCTGTGCCAGCACCGGCGGCTTCTATCAGAACTATGCCTCGCTCCCGGGCATCGATCGCATCATCCCGGTCGACATCTACGTGCCGGGCTGCCCGCCGCGCCCCGAAATGGTGATTGACGGGATCACGCGCCTGCAGGAGAAGATCGCCAACGGGCGACACCCCATCATTAACGAGCGATTCTGACGTGACCGCCCCACTCTTCGACCGGCTGCGTGAGCAGCTTTCCCCCGGCGAAGCGGGGCAGGAAGGCCAGCCCGATGCCGCAACGCCGGTGGTCTGCCGCGGCGTGCAGCATGGCGTGCTGGTGTTCGCGCTCGCGCCCGACCGCCTCCTGCCCGTGGCCCGTCGCCTGCGCGACGAGTTTGGCTTCGATCTCTTCCTCGATGTGACCGCCGTGGACTGGCCCGGCCAGGCGCTGCGCTTTGAAGTGGTCCATCACTTCTA
>Ga0315899_10005176_pt1 | contig 14083 bp, 12 predicted proteins | sample LakEriMetagenome_2_FD_203518 | JGI IMG/M metagenome (GOLD analysis project Ga0315899, IMG submission 203518) | Freshwater fungal communities from buoy surface, Lake Erie, Ohio, United States - Buoy 4 MA112 | ecosystem: Environmental > Aquatic > Freshwater > Lake | place: USA: Lake Erie, Ohio... | reverse complement strand
TTGCCAGCGAAAAGCTTTGATGCTGTGATAGTTCTGTTGGCATATCTGCAGCAGGCGACAAGTGACCACGGTCATATCCTGAATGTGCGTAATCCGACAGTTCAGCGCGTTGATCTGTGGGCAGATTTTCATCAGCATGGAAAGCATCTTTGCGTTTGACCTCTCGCGCCTGAACCAGACTGTTACGTGTCAAATATTCTGCCGACCACAAGGGCGTACGCGACACGCCGGAGTGCATGACAGCAAAGGCTTCATAGCAAATAGCGACGCTGCGGTTCTGCAAGCTTGCCCGAGTAAAGACGGGAGCTTTGCCATCGACGAAATGTTTGAGACAGGTTTGATTTTGCGCAGTAGCCGTCTGCGGGCTGAGTCCCGTCAAACAACACGTAAGCAAGAGCAGTACTAGGGTAATTTTTCGCATCTAAGAGCCGTTTGGCCACGCTGTCTCCGTCAAATTGACCGCTGAAGGGAATTTCAGTTCGGTTTTCGAACGTAATTCACGAATTTTACTCTCAAGAAAGATTGAGCTTTTGATGGACGAACAAGTCAAACGAGGTATGGCCTGACGGTTACTAGCGATGTACAAGCAAACTCAACGAGGAGAACAAAGTGGACTATCGGACTCGACGCGAAGAATTTTCCTGGCTGTTCTTGGTGGGAGGGCTGGCACTCGGTGCATTGGCCATGTTTGTGTCGGATCCCTCAGAGGGACGCAGGCGGCGAGCCCTGTTGCAGGACAAGGTCAATAGCGCCACCCATAAAACATCCAAGCTAATGGATAGGTTCATCAGGGATGCTCATAACCGGCTGTTAGGGCTACAAGCGCAGGCGCGACGCATTATAGGTACTCAGTCGGTAAAACCTATCGACGACCATGTACTAGAAGCGCGGGTTCGTTCGCGGTTGGGGCGCGAAATTCCACAGTTTGAAAAAGTGCAGATCAGCGCTTCTCAGGGGACTATTAGCCTCGCGGGTAACATCACCGCGGAAGAAGAGTCACGTCTTTTGGGGATAGTGGAATCTATACCGGGTGTAGAAGCGGTGCAGCACAATCTGGCGATAGGTCCGGTAATAAATCCTGTGCGCCATACGCACTGGTCGGTGGCCGATACAGTATCCGTGGTGTGCGCGGTGAGCGCAGGTTTGTGGGTCTGGTACAGATTAACGCGCGACCCATCGGAGAAAACTACTAGAGAGTCATCTGCTCATAAACCATTTTCAGGCGAGCAGCGCGAGCTGGGCGAATCATCGACGCGCGAACAAGCATCTAAGCACGTTAGCGATGATTTGTTAAAAGATCAGGGAGACGTACTGCATTAATTTTTTGCTTGGGCTTAGTTAGTTGCTGGTTGGTGTGGATAGTCGCGTTTGCGCTTTGCATTATCATAGTCTGTAAATTTATAAGAATAGACGGAAATAAGCATGGCAGATCAGCACCCATTGTTGTGGACGCCAAGTCCCGAGCGTATAGCACGCAGCCGCTTGCATAACTATCAGCAGTGGCTGGCAGAACGAGGTAAGCACTTTGCTGATTACAACGCTCTTTGGCAATGGTCGGTTGAAAATATCGAAGAGTTCTGGGCGTCGGTGTGGGATTATTTTGAGATTACTTGTTCAGTACCCTACAAGCGAGTCTTAGTTGAGCGCACCATGCCAGGCGCAATCTGGTTTGAAGATAGTCGACTGAACTTCGCAGAACAACTCTTTCGCTTCAATACCGCTGCTGGCTCGGGTGATAAACCTGCAGTGATTGCTGAGTCCGAAATACGCGCCAGAACCAGCTTGTCATGGCAGCAGCTCAGAGATCAAGTCACAGCAGTGTCCAACACGCTGCGTGCCATGGGTGTGCAACCAGGCGATCGCATTGCCGCCTACCTTCCAAATACGCCTGAGGCAGTCGTCGCGTTTTTTGCGTGCGCAAGCGTAGGAGCTATTTGGTCATCCTGCTCGCCGGATATGGGTGCCTCAAGTGTTTTAGATCGTTTCCAACAAATCGAACCCAAAGTACTCATCGCAGTAGATGGCTACCGCTATGGTGGTAAAGATTTTGACAGAATGAACGTCGTTAGCACGTTAAGGGATGAGCTCAAAACACTGCAACACACGGTGTTATTTCCTTATCTGGATGCAGCCGCTCAACTAGATGGCGCCATGCTGTGGGATGAGTTATTTTCGCACCCTGCCGCGCAGGCTACTCCTATGATATTCGATCAGGTAGCGGCTGATCATCCTCTGTGGATTTTATATTCATCAGGAACGACTGGTATGCCTAAGCCCATAGTGCATGGGCATGCAGGCAGTCTACTCGAGGCTGTCAAGGGCAACGCACTCTCTTTAGATTTAGGTGAAGACGATCGGTTTTTATGGTTCACCACAACCGGATGGGTGATGTGGAATGCGCAAATCACGGCACTCTTGGTTGGATCGACGATTTGTATTTATGACGGCAATCCAGGTTATCCAGATATGAGTCGTCTATGGCGTTTTGCAGAAGACACGCAGCTGACATTTATGGGAGTAGGTGCGGCGTTTTATACCAACTGCATGAAAGCAGGCATTGAGCCATCTAAGATTGCTGATTTAAGTCGGTTGCGTGGCTTGGGCTCGACCGGCTCACCACTGGCCGATGAAGCGTTTCATTGGATATATGAGAACGTGCATCCAGACATCATGCTCGCTTCCATTAGTGGTGGCACCGATGTCGTAGCCACCTTTGTGGGTGCGTGCCCTGTATTGCCTATTTATGCAGGTGAAATGCAATGCCGATCGTTAGGTATTGCAGTGCATGCATTTAATGATCACGGCGAGTCTGTTATTGATGATGTAGGTGAGTTAGTTGTTACTCAACCCATGCCGACCATGCCGCTTTTTTTCTGGAATGATCCGGGTAATAAACGGTACCTTGATAGCTACTTTGATCATTATCCTGGCGTGTGGCGACATGGTGATTGGATACGCATTACGCCGCGGGGTGGCGCCATCATCTATGGTCGTTCTGATGCCACCATTAATCGCTATGGCATACGCATGGGTACCGCAGAAATATATCGCGTAGTTGATGAATTACCTGAAGTCGTCGATAGCATGGTGGTTGATTTAGAATATCTTGGGCGCGAATCCTACATGCCTTTGTTTGTAGTTCTGCGCGAGGGATTAGTGCTCGATGATGCCATCACACACAAACTACGCGAGAACATACGCACCCAATTATCAGCTCGTTATCTGCCGAATGATATTTTTCTTGTTCCGGAAATTCCTCGTACATTAACCGGAAAGAAAATGGAGCTGCCCATCAAAAAATTATTACTGGGTACACCGATCGAGAAGATAGCTAATCCAGATGCCATGAGTAATCCTCAATCACTACAGTGGTATGCAGCATTTGCAGAAAACCGGTTAAAAGCTTTAGTCAGCTAAACCAGCTTAGCTATTTATTGCGCACCGACTATCCAACCTTCTAAACCATCATGCGGTGGTAATCCGTAGTTGAAATCGCGGCGCTGCCAACCCCAGGCAGCGAGTATTGCGCACAGCACAGCGTCGAGTAAATCACCACTGCCGTCATCGACTAATCGCTGAAGAAACTTACCGGCATTCAGAGCGATGCGGTAAGGATGCTCAGCTTTTTCTAAGCCGCTAAGAATTTCCAGCCGCGCGCTGCGACGTTCGGGCGTTTGCATTGCAGGTGTATCGCTCTTGTATGAGTTACGAGTAATAGATCGCGCGATCATGCCTGGATACGCCTCAAGTGCGACTCGCATAGGATCGCCATCATGCATGCATGGTATGGACACGCCTGAATTCAACAGCAAGGGTGCGCCGGCATGCAGCATATAGGCCACTGGTGGATTCACCCATTTCATCGAAGACGATGAGCCCGCAGCACTATCACCTTTGCGATGTATGAATTTGTTACCCGCAGGCCGGCTATCGCAGACGGCTTTGAAGGTGTCGCGTATTTCTGCGCGCGATAGCGAGGCGTAATGTTGTATCAGCGCTGGCCATTCGGTAGGCCAGTTCAGTAATTGAACCAGCTCGCGCGAGAGTGAAAATGGAAAATCAAAACCTGCAACCCAAGGTCCCGGCTGTACTAGCCAGGCTTGGAATTGAGTAAAGTCATACAGAACGTGGAGCTGCTCCAGTTCAAAGACATCTTGAACCAGGCGTCCAGTTGCTACCGTGATGCCTTTGGCTTTGCGCGGTGCGGAGGTGAAATCCACACCATGCAACAATGGTGAAGAACTAACCTCAATTGGACGCCGTGGCATCCGGCAGCACAACGTTGACGTCTAACACTTCCAGATTGCCCTGGCGATCCAGAGAAATTTTTATGTCTTCTGGATTTACTTGCACATATTTGGAAATGACAGCAATCAGCTCTTGATGTAATGCGGGCATAAAATCGGGGCCATTGTGTATGGTGCGTTCACGGGCAATGATGATTTGTAAACGCTCTTTGGCAGTGCTGGCAGATTTGTTTTCTTTATTAAAGAGAAAGGATAAAAGTGACATATTACTTGCCTCCAAAAATGCGCGACAAGATGCCAGGCTTTTCATAATCAGTAAAACGTAATGGTTTATCCTCGCCAAGGAAACGAGCAACCACGTCTTTGTACGCTTCTGATACATCACTGCCGGCGACATGAATTGCAGGATTTCCCTGATTGGAAGCGTGCAGAACAGATTCAGATTCAGGAATAATGCCGATCAAAGGTATACGCAGGATTTCCTGCACATCTACATGCGACAGCATCTCACCCGCGTCAACGCGTTTGGGCACATAGCGAGTAATGAGTAAATGTTCTTTTACAGGTGTATCGCCAGTTTGCGCACGGCGCGACTTGGCTTGGATGATACCGAGTATGCGATCAGAGTCTCGCACTGACGAGACTTCCGGATTGGTGACGATGATGGCTTCGTCTGCGAAAGTCAGTGCCATGACAGCGCCACGTTCGATACCGGCAGGGGAATCGCACACTATGTAGTCGAATCCCATTTCTTTGCATTCGTTCAAAATACGCTCTACACCTTCTTCACTCAGTGCGTCTTTATCGCGTGTCTGAGATGCGGGAAGTACGTAAAGATTATCGCAGTGCTTATCTTTGATGAGTGCCTGGGTAAGGCTGGCTTCACGATTGATCACATTGATCATGTCGTACACCACGCGGCGCTCGCAACCCATGATCAGGTCCAGATTACGAAGCCCGACGTCAAAATCGATGACAGCTGTCTTGTGACCCAACAATGCGAGGCCAGATGCAAAACTGGCACTGGAGGTCGTTTTACCTACCCCACCTTTGCCTGAAGTTACAACGATAATTTTTGCCACGAAAAACTCCTTGTCTGCGTAAGCACGGATTACATAAATGGAGAAATTTTTACTCAGACCTTCGTTTCGAAGGTATTCATTTGCTAAATTCGACTAGCCACAGCAGACATGTCGGGCAAAAAAATTTGTAATAAATAAAATCTTTGTGTGTCCATTAAGAGAAAAAATTATTTGAGTGATATGGGTGTAATGTCCAGACGATCACTGTTAAGCCTTATCTGCGCTGGCTTGCCAGCCACTGTTGCCGACAATTCTTCATCAAAGGTGCGATAGACACCTGCAATGGAGACAAGCTCAGCTTCCATCGATAATGAAAAAATCCTGGCCTGTGTGTTACCTGAGGCGCCCGCCAGAGCACGGCCACGCAGAGGGGCATACACATGAATACTGCCGTCAGCGATAACTTCACCTCCGGGATTGACCACCGCCATCAGTATCAGATCGGAATCACGCGCATAAACACGCTGACCGGCACGCACCGGCGTATCCACCACCATCGCATTGGTCATGCTCATGGTGGTTTCAACCACAGCTGGCTCGGCAACTGGCACATCGGGGATTTCAGGCGAGGGTGGAGGTGTTAGTTCAAATTGCTTGGATTGGTCGACCGTATCGATACTTAAGCCATGACTGCGGATTTCTTCTTCAAGTGATGCAGGTGCATTTCGCACGGCGACAGGGTGCAGTCGATGTTTTTTGAATAGAGATATGAGTGCTGGCCAATCGATAGTTCCGGGTGCAGGCTTGACACTTAGACCGCTCAGATCAAGCAGCGTGAAATCATCTTCGAAATAGTCGGGAGTTCCGCCGGTGATTTGTGAAAGTGCTGAAGACAATTTATCTGTGTCGGTGTCGGCCAGCATGGCAGCAACAGCGACTACTGTAGAAATTTTTATTTCCAGGGGCTTCCTGGCTTGGTTCTTTGACATACAGTCCCGGTGTTTTAACTACCTTCAGCACCTAGGGTGGCGCGTTCGGGGCAATGCATAGCCTTGCCGGGCATTATTATACCCTCGGCTCATGCTTTGATCGTACGCAAAATGGTTGAATCTGGCTGCCGCAGCATCAGAGATCGCCTGCCAGTGAATTTAGGTGCTGGCCGGCGCTCACTTCTTATTGAATTCAAGGAGCATTACGATGCCGAGCACTAAGCAGCACAATTCATTGGTTGATCTGGCAAAGCACCAACTCGATGTATCAGCCAACCTGGCAAATGCAATTTTTTCCGGAGTCGATAAAATCGATCATGCCATCTTAGACGTGGCTCACCAGATGTTGGACGCCCAGCTAAAACTGGCGCGAGTAGCAGCCGATCTGCGTGACCAATCACGCATACAGGAGTTGCAAAATTCTGCTGTTTGTCGACCTGACAAAACTATGCAATCTAACCAGCAAATAATGAGCGCAATTATTGAAATCCAATCAGAGTTCAGTAAAACAGTCAGGCAGTATTTGGACAGGATAGCTCAGTTATCTCGAGGCCAGTTACAGCAATTTTCTCATCAGGCCGAAGTTCAGATTCACGAATCGCACTCGGATCAGCTAGTACCAGTTAATCCATTCGTGGGTATGTTAACGGTATGGCGAGATGCGTTTGAAGAAGCTGGCGAAGCCACCAGTCAGCATTTAGCACTAGAGAGTAGTAGCGGTGAGGGCGTGAGTGAAGTTGGTCATGAGATAACAACGCACCCATTAGAGGTAACTCAGGGCGTTCGCCCAACATCAAGCAGCTCTCGTAAACGGCAGGCGATGGGGCAACGCAAGGCCTGATAGTGTGGATGGGTGTAGTTGGTAAGGTCGATAAGAGCTAAAAAATAGATAGTCTGGGTAGTCAGTGCAAGTGAGCTAACTTCCCAGACTATCCTCGAAATACAAATTGTCTACAACGACGCTACGTGTAAATCACTTGTGCCGGAATTGGAATTACCACTGCGCATCAGTGCAGCCTCGCGTGCTTTTTTGCTGGCTTGTTTTGAGCGCGCACTCGAAGGCGGCAGACGGCGCAGGGTGCGTAGTGAATCGACATCCTTAATTCCTATGGAGCGTTGGTCAACAGTGATTAAACCAAACTCATTGAACGCCGATAGCGTACGACTCACTGTTTCCAATGTCAGGCCCAGGTAGCTTCCGATTTCGTGTCGCGTCATGCGGAGATTAAATAGCTTGCTGGAGTAGCCCATATCGGCAAAGCGCTCAGACAACGATACCAAAAAGCGTGCCACGCGCGCTTCTGCTGACAATGCGCCTAACATGCTGACCATGCCTTGCTCACGAACCAATTCACGGCTCATGACGCTATACATAGCGTATTCCAGTTCGGCGTGAGTGCGCCCCAGAGCGATAAATTTTTTGAAAGGCAGAAGTATCAAGTCACAATTCGATAAGGCAACAGCCTCCGAGGCATATCGTTTTGTATGTATGCCATCGACGCCGAACAAATCACCTTTCATAGGAAAGCTAAGTACTTGCTCATTACCGAACTCATCAATCAGCACGGTTTTGAGAAAACCTGAATGAACAATGAACAATGTATCGAAGGGTTGGCCGATAGTGTGCACGCGTTGGCCAGTTTTAAATTGGACATGTTGAAATAAAAATTCTTCATCATTAACAGAGGATGTTGCTGGTATACGTAAAAGCTCGCATAACTCTTTCAGGTTAGACCAGAGCTTACCCTGCCGTTGCCAGCTGACATCGCCAGTCGTGGTGTGAATATTGGAGTTGCTGCCCGGTTCTGGTCGGGTCTCGGAAATATTAGATGATGTCATTGTTACCTCCAGGTGTTTAGGGCTGATACAAATAAAGTGAATTCAATTAACAGCTAAAAAATTGCGTCTTATTTTGTTGTGGATGAATGAATAAAAATAATAAAAAAATTCTGTGTATTTCTATGATCAACATCATGAATCCTGGTTGACGGTTTGAGGATGCAGAATTAATCGCATATCGAATTGCCTGCAGTTTTGCGTCATAGGTGAAAGAAGTGGTAAGTATCAACATTGAACTTCTCACTGGCTATCGGATATCTCTGAATGCATATGTGAGTGCTACTGATTGAAAGTGGGTTAAATCTGATCCTTTAATTACCTGATTGATGATGCGCATAAGAGTGGCTTGCATTGATCAAAATTCAATTATTTTCGTAAGGGTAGAAGCAGCTCATGTGCTACTGCATAGCGCACAAGATCAGCAAGTGAGGAGCTATTCATTTTCTGTAAAATTCGGCTCTTATGACTGCTGACGGTTTTTGCTGATAAGTGAAGTAGCGTAGCGATTTCAGTGACTGATTTTCCATTCACTAATAAATTAAATACTTCAATTTCTCGATCAGAAAGTGATGTGTGCGGAAGTTTTTCATTAGCTGGCATGGAATCAATAGCTAGCTGCTCGGCGACTTCCATGCTGATGTAGGGACGGCCGCTTGCTACGCGCCGTATCGCATGTACAAGTTGAGTACCTGCACCTTCTTTTGTCATGTATCCCATGGCTCCGGCTCGTATGGCTCTGGCGGCGTATTCTTGTTCCTCGTGCATGGTGAGTACCAAAATGCGTAATTGAGGAACTTCTTCCCTGATCTGACGTATTAATTCCATGCCGCCCCGACCTGGCATGGAAAGATCCATGACCAGCACATCACACGAATTGGTACGAATTACCTGCAGCGTTTCAAAGCCATCGGTTGCTTCGGCAGCTATTTCTATGTCGGTGGCCGACTGCAAAATATGTTTTAGTCCTTCACGCATCAAGGCGTGGTCATCAGCAATAACTACTCTGATCATGATTCTGTCCAGCCAGGGTGAGAGGGTGTTTTGATTGTGTTGCTGAGCTTCATGCGTTTAATCCGCAACGTCAGTGTTGGTTAAGGAAGACCAGGTGTTCATCATGCTTGCTCCTTAGTAACAAAATGGCAACATTAAAGTTAAATGTAACAGTTTTTCGCAAAGCGACCTAGATGATTTGCATCAAAAATTTTCTCTGGATCGAATATTTGTGCTTGGTTACTAAATTTGATTGCTCTGCGGAATTGTTCGGTGGAATGTGAAAAAAACAGATTAGCTACACCTAGCGCACGCAAAATAAATTCAATGCCCTTTACTTCAAATAGAGCAATTAATTAATGGTGTTTTATGTTTCAGGGTGGGCTTGTGAGGCAAATCTGTTTGGTCGGTGGCGCAGCGACTGTGTGACGGACTTGGGTTTTCGTTGCTGTAACGGCGCACTGGTAGACTGTCGACTCTTCTATGCGTTCTACGAAAAATAATTATGAGTATCCAACCTGGTGAGATAGGTCACATTATTCAATTAGCGATTGCTCCGGTCTTTTTGCTGACCGGTGTGGGTACGAACATGCTGGTACTCACGAATCGATTGGCGCGAATCATTGACCGAACCAGAGAGCTGGATGAACGATTGCAAGATGCATTGCCCTCAGTGTCCGCCAAAGCCAGGCTAGCAGCCTTTGATGAGCTAGATATCTTGTTTCGGCGTGCCAGCAAGATCAATCGCGCAATATTCCTCTCAACGCTATGCGCTTTGCTGATCTGTCTGGTGGTGGCAGTTTTGTTTGTTGCCGATGCCCTGGATTTGCGTTTGGTGACGCCCATTGCGGGGTTATTTGTTCTGGCTATGATGTCGCTTACGGCCAGTTTTATTTATTTGTTGAGAGAAGTCTTGCTAGCCACTGAGTTTCAGGAGACTTTGCGACAAAAAATGATACGCGATTACCCCCCTGACCCGCTGTAAATTCTTGCGGGCAGGGTAGTTGTTCTACTGCGATGCAGAAACCTGCTACAGCGTGTGTATCAAATCGCATGTAGATTCAAACAAGGGATGACCCGGCGTGCCAAAGGCATCACAAATAGTCAAATGGTTATAGCCATCCAGCAGAACGTCGTGCCTGTGGCTTTCAAACCAGCTTTCTGAAATCAGTTGGTTTTGGCGTTTAAATTCTTCGGACTCAAGATCGCCCACCGAGGTAATAAACGGAGCAGGGTGTGATTGTGGCATCCAAGCGGGTGAGAGACGGCTGACACATTCTTCACTTAGCTGCAAATCATTTGCCACAAAATCGACGTGCTGAATAGCTTCCAGATCAAACAAGCCAGACAGCAGCACGCCAGCCTTCACTAAATCGACGGGCAGTTCATCTGACCATACAGGCCACATGGCAGCCATCATCATTGCAGCTAAGTGTCCACCTGCAGAGTGGCCGGCAACCACTATTCTTTGCGGGTCATAGTCATAATGCTCCGCTTGACGATAAAGCCATGCCAAGGCGCGGCACTGCTGTTGAGTTATTTCTTCTAGGGTCGCATGGGGCGCTAGCGTGTAATTTGTCAGCGCAACATTAAAACCCTCTTGCAGATAGCCAGGTACCAGAAAACTAAAGTCAGATTTATCGAGCGAGCGCCACCAACCACCGTGAATAAATACCAGCAAGGGTGCAGAGCTTTTGTGTGCAGGGAAAAAATCTAACCGCTCGCCAGCGGCGGGGCCATAAGAAACGTCCAGTAAACCGGCATTGGTTCTGCGAGCTAGGGCCGAGTCGCGCTGCCAGCGGGTAAAGATATCGGGATGATCTGGTATAGACGCACGAGCGTTGTATTGCTGGCTGTAGTAACTAGTCAGTGATTGACTGGTATTGGATGGCGTGTGCATTTGTATCTTCCTCTTTTTTATTTTTTAGAAGTTTAATGGGTTTAGAGAGATACTAATTCAGTTAGTCCCTCCTCGAGTTAGCATTTACTTGGGATGTCAATCATTGACGTTGACGACCACGGCTATCGTCGCCTAAACTCGACTTGTTTTGGTGCTCGCTCGTCGGTTCCGACGGGCAGTTAAACGGGAAACACGAAGATTCAGCTAGTTAGCTGATTCCAACGTGTGCTGCCCCCGCAACGGTAAGCAAGCGCATGGATCGCCATGCAATCTGTTTCGAAAGCCACTGTGTCTAATGCATGGGAAGGCGAAACAGATGCTTGTTAGCCCGGATACCGGCCATGACAGGTGGGAGTGACGACACGGGGTGATGTTCGTCGGACCGCAAATGTGTTGAGCTTGGCTCGGCATATTTTCGCCCGATAGTCTCGTGACGTCTTCCTGGTAGGTCTACTTGCGGGGAGGCAGGTGGACGACACTATCCTGAAAAATAATGAATACCAAAACTAAACATGCTTTATACGGCACGCGTTTGTCGCTGCTCGTCTCATCACTCTCCATTGCGTTTTCCCAGTCTGCGTTTTCCTACGAAGATAAACCTTCATTGCCACCCGTGGTTGTAACCGCTACACGAACTCCACAATTGCAAAGTGAAGCATTACTCCATACAACCGTTATCACATCGCAGCAGATACGCGATAGTCAGGCAATTGATTTACCTGCGTTGTTGGCCAGAGAAGCTGGCTTACAAATCACGCAAAGCGGTGGCGTAGGTTCTGCGACTGGTATGTTCTTGCGTGGTACAGATACACGGCAGACGTTGGTTGTGATTGATGGTGTGCCCATGACCAAGCAGGATGCAACTGGTACGGTCAGCATCGAACACATGATGCTAGATCAGATCGATAGAATTGAAGTCGTGCGAGGTAATGTGTCGAGTATTTACGGCTCAGGTGCCGTGGGTGGAGTTATACAAATTTTTACCAAGGCGGCATCGGGAGCTCCGGGTATCTCTGGCTCAGTCGAGGTGGGTTCAAGGAATACACAAAGGATATCGGCTTCTGCTCGCGGTAGCGCAGACGGGCTTACTTATGGTTTAACAGTATCGGATTATGTTACCAAGGGAATTACTGCTGTAAATACACGTCAGTATTTATCTGCCAACCCTGATCGTGATGGTTATCGTAATCAAAGTGTAAGTGGTTCGTTGGCAAAATCCTGGTCTGAGGGTCATGAGATTGGTCTGCGTTTCACCAATGCCGTTGGTAAATCCGACTTCGATAGTGGGTATGGTTTAGCCACCGATCGCCACCTTAGTCGCACCGAGATTAGCTCCTACACCATCTTTAGCAATAATCGTATCAGTGATACGTGGACCTCGCGTTTATCCATGGCAGATCTGGCTGATGACAACACCAATCGTGAATACTCAACCACCTCAAGCCGCAGCCGGTATCAATCTAGAACGCAAATTGCTGAATGGAGTAATGAGATTGTATTGTCACCGAACTGGCGAGCGACGGCCGGTACCAATCATCAGTGGCAACGTTTCTCGAGCAACGCATATGGATCAGCAGAGGCGTACCAGCGTAATGCGTACAGTGTATTCGGAGGTCTGGAAGGGTTGATAGATCGTCACCAATGGCAATTGAACGCCCGTCAGGATGAGACAGGAAATCTGTCTGCAACAACAGGGTATGTGGGTTATGGTTTTCAGATCGATCAAGATTTTAAGTTGATAGCTAATTTGTCGAACGCCTTTAGCGCACCGCCATTGGGATATCTATACGGAGCCTATGGAAATTCTGCATTAAAGCCAGAATATGCACGATCAGCTGAAGCCGGTATTCAATACAGCAGTGGCCCATCGGTGGTGCGTGCTACTGTGTTTGAGACAAGGACTTCCGATCAATTTCTGTGGGTAACAACCAACTCTGCGACTGGAGATGGACAGCTCAGAAACGTTAAAAATACGCGTAATCAAGGGTTTGAATTAAGTGCAATGCAGTATTACTCCAGATGGGAATTACGTGCTGGTTTGACTCTGCAAGATCCTATAGATTTAAGTACAGATGAACGTTTGACGCGGCGTCCTGCTGTTTTGGGTTCGCTCGGTGCTGCGACAAAAATTAATCAATGGCGCATAGGTGGTGATGTGTCGTATACGGGTCCACGGTCGGATGTCTCCACATCGCTCCAAGCCTATTGGCTGGCGAATTTAACAGCGCGCTATCAGGTTGATAAAAAACTTACTGTTTATGGTCGAATAGAAAATTTGTTTGATGCAAATTATCAGACTGCCTGGGGTTTTAACCAAGTACCGCGTGGTGTATTCGTTGGTCTTAACTGGCAGCCATAATCGGTTAATGTCATGAATGTCATGTCACAAAATAGCAAGACAGTATTATTTCTGTTGGCATGTATAGCCATAGCAGCGATGATAATTGCTGGATTGTGCGGTGCAAGCGGTTGCGCGATACCCGCATCAACGACAGACATGATGTGGCTAGTACGAATGCCGCGTGCATTATCTGCATTTGCGGTTGGGGCTTCACTGGCGTTATCCGGTGCGCTTATGCAGCTTGTATTGCGTAACCCACTGGCCGATCCCTATGTGTTGGGTATATCGGGTGGAGCTGCCGCCGGCGCATTAGGCTTAACGTGGCTATTACCAGCGACATTGATGACCTATGGTTTGCATGTGGGCGCATTCGCGGGGGCGTTGCTTGCGACGGCATTGTTGTTCGGTCTGGCTTATCCGTCACTGATCAGTAGTCGTCAGCGGATCAATGACACCCAGGCCGGCTTACGCTTGATACTGACAGGCGTAATGATTGCTGCAGCTTCAGGTGCATTAATCACATTGCTACTGTCGCTGTCCGATGACACTAGCTTGCGGGGCGCCTTGTTTTGGCTCATGGGAGATCTTGAAGCTAGTGAATTAATCTGGCCAGTCTGGTTAATGTTAGCGCTTGCCATGGTGTGGTCGATACACAATGCCGTTGGACTAAATGTGCTCTCGCATGGCGAGCTAACAGCATTTTTGCTAGGCGTGCCCACCCATCAATTACGAAACGCGACCTTATTGGTTGCTGC
>Ga0315899_10005175_pt1 | contig 14083 bp, 9 predicted proteins | sample LakEriMetagenome_2_FD_203518 | JGI IMG/M metagenome (GOLD analysis project Ga0315899, IMG submission 203518) | Freshwater fungal communities from buoy surface, Lake Erie, Ohio, United States - Buoy 4 MA112 | ecosystem: Environmental > Aquatic > Freshwater > Lake | place: USA: Lake Erie, Ohio... | reverse complement strand
GCTCGTCGTCTATCATAGCACATGTCGTCCACTCTCCTCCTCCCCCCCCCGCGAACAGCTTTGTAATAGGTCCTGCAGTAATAAACACACACACCGCTAGGTGAGTGCCCTCAAGGGTTGCTACCATGCATCTCCTAATTAGCTTATCTTGCTGAGATCTTGTCATGCCAAAGGCCTCTAAAGACTGCCTCCATCTGGACTCCTCGATACTGCCTAAGAATCCGATGACCAAGGTGATTTGTTCAACTTTGCAAGGAGTGAATGCCTTTCTGAGTCCTTCGACTATTGACGCGTACTTCAAAGTTTTCGTGAGGTAGCGATTTCTAAGGGATCCCGGAGAGTCCCCAGTTCTAGCAACTTCTATCACATAAATAGTACGATGGTGAAAGTCAAAAATCGTTCCGTCTGGTCGCTTGGTGCGATCCTCCCTGTCAAAATATGTTTTGATATCATCCAGTGTGCGTTTCCGACCGGCCTGCTGTTGTGGGGTGCGTGTCTGTCCAATCGCAAGTTTCCAGGTTCCCAGCTCTTCGATAGTCAGTGCATTCAGAAGGAGCGCCTGCGGTCGTGACATCTCTAACGAGTGAGGAAAGTGCTCACTTGTTTATCCCATACCGAGATCCGATGATGTCCATGAACCTTATCCATGTATTTCTCCACTATTTTTGCTACACGATTGTGGGCTTCTTGTCTAGCGTTGCGCTGAACAAGAATACAGTAATAGTGGCTTCAATAAAACAACAAAACAAAAAATCGGGACTCCGGCGGATACTGTCTTTGTGACTTCACGCAGAATCACGGCTCGGGAGCCGCAGCAGAACCCAGTGCTTGTCTTTTCCATAGCCCTCACGCAAAAGAGAGTGCGTCCACCAGTTTGGATCATCCTTGTACTTGCAGCCGGCGCTGCGCTCCGGCCGGCGGGGGCGCCGGAGCCCCCGCGAGGGGGCGGGGGCAACCGAGGGGGTGGGAAACATAAGTGGTGGGGCATTTTGAAGACTCGGGCAAGGATTCTCTCTGTGGGTGAATCCAGACGAAATCTTTCTTCCCTGTGACCATGATTTTTGATCGTATCTGCCTTTTCTTCCACAGCGAGGAGGATTGACACCGTCGCCCATGCCTATCGCAACGCGGCACTGAGATCTTCTAGCTAATTCGACCAACCGCTATCCATGTCATGAGAGTAGGTGAGGGACCTTTGGATCGGAATCTCAATTCTTAAAAGAGTAGATGAGGGACCTTTGGATCAGAATCTCAATTCTTAAAAGAGTAGATGTGGGACCTTTGGATTGAAATCTCAATTCTATCCGCTGCTTTGACCGATAGCCAACTTCTTTACGGTTCAGAGGGCACTTCCAGGTTTTGTGATGGAGGCTTTGATTCCGTGCTGCAGAAAGAGTGGCAAGCATGCGCAAAGATGTTAGATGTCATTGGATGCATCAATTATGTCGAAACGAGTGTACGGAGCAGCAACATGTATATAAAGTGCAACAGGCATTTTTGCGCTGCTTTGCAGCAGCATCGGGGTTTGACGCTTCTTCCAGTTTCGCACTCACACTTTGCTCAGCTGTCGCACTAGATACTTCCTGGCGACGCCCTGGCCCCTCCATTCTTGATTACCGTTCCTAATAAGCTCACTTTCTCTCTCTCTCTCTCTCTCTGTTGGATATGAAGCCGCACCCGATAGCATCATCTCTTGCTCACGCCCCCCGGTTTGGTAATGGTAGCTTTCACGCCATGCTATTGAGTACAAAACCGTGCGAGACGCGGACAACCGAGTCAACACAAGGGCGGACGCAAGAAAGAATGGCGGACGCACAAAAAACAACCAACGGGCACGAAAGTGTCTTCAGAGATAGAACGCGACCGAGCGCACGCCAACCACGCGGACGCACAATGCTCGCCAGCCACGCGCACGCACACGCACGTGTGCACCCTTCTGCTTGCCACAACGGTTGCAGAGCGCGCAAATGCATCGGCCGAGATGCCCAGCGTTGCCAGCCCCCAGGAGGTGGCAGCAGGCGGTGAGTGTGACACTCACGCAGCCGGCGCGAGGGGTCCAACCCGGTCAGCTGCGGGCGACGCGCAGCTCCACGGGCGCGCCGCTCGGCACATCACCTGGGCGACGCCGAAGAGCTCCAGGGATCCGCGCGAACCGTACTCATTGCTTGACGTTGAAAACATAGACTTGGCAACCGCTCTCGCCTGCACCTCTGGGTCCACCCTCACTTTGTCCTCGTCTGGCGTGGGTGGCGTGTCGCCGCGCGCCTCGCCCTCGAGCGCGAGACGCTTCTCGCGCACGCTGGCCACGCCGTTGCTGAAATACTTTACGAGGCGTGTCTCGAACGCGCGGGGCTTGCAATCCTCCGGCCGCGCTCGCAGGAAGCCCCAGTTTTCATCAAAGTTCTTGGACATCCCAATCTCCTTGATGCAAGCCGCCTGTGCGCCATCGGGCGCGTCCGCGGTCGCCTCAGCGGGCGCGTCCAGGCCCCGGTGCAAAAAATTACGCGAGCACACAAAGAACGCGGCATCGCGCGCGCGCGCGTACGCCGCACGCGCACGCACTGTGGCTGCACCTTCCAGTTCTCCATCTCCGAGACAGGGTTGACCTCGCGCTTCTTCTTCTCCGTCGCCATGGGCACTCTCCGGACAGACTCCGTGAACCGTCCGTTGCGTTCGTTATGTAGCTATAATAAAAATAAATTGTCATAATAAAAAAAAAAAAATTGTGTGTGCACTCGAAGTGCACACACATACGATGCCGCCCACGTGGGTGCCTGCCGCGGACAGCTTGTCGCCGCGGCCGGGCCAGATCGGCATGAGGATGCTGACGTGCTCGCCGTGCCCGGTGCGGTATGGGCCCCAGCGCCCCCCGCTCCTTACGTGCAGCGACCACACTTGCAAGGTGAGGCTCCCCACCAGATGGCCGATCCGAGGAGGGAGCTTGTGCGGGCTCCGCGGCGTGGACAACGCCCTACACGACGCGCGTGAGAGGCGGATTGTGCCTGCAACGTCGCGCTGCGCCGTGCCTCCTCAAGAGACTGCCATGGGCAGGTGACAATTGAACAAGACGAGGATGGTGACAAAAACTACTGCTACATCGGGGCAACGCGGTCATGGAGCGGATATGGGGAGTGGTTGTGTTGTAATCACGCGATGATAGCAGGATGGCCCGAGTACGACCGGGAGGCCTGTAACCACTGCCGCTACAGGCGAGCGCAGGTCGCGAGTCATATTCAGAATTCTGTATCTGAAGCTGCATGCCCGTGTCTGCCTGTGATTTTCGGTGTCCGTATCTACAGATTCTAGTTCTTGATCTTCACGCACTCGTTCACTCATTCATTGACTCCCTCAACCACATGCAGCGCGCAATTTTCACCGTAGACCCACCCACTTATGAGCAAGTGCAGGTAAACCCTCACACCGGGCTTCCAAAGATCGTAAAGGGCGTGCCCGAGCGCGTGACGCGGCCCACCGGAGGCTGGACTCACGGCAAAGGCAAGGCAAAGAAGAGGCTGATCCTGCACAGCAAGCGCCTCCAAACGCAGACACTGGTGAGTGTGGCTGCAGAGCCTGCTCATTGCGCCGTCCTTGCCCTCGATGCCTGACAGATTCCTGCTTGCCACTGCGACGCTGCAGACGAACCCCGCACTCGGCAACAGGAGCCCCACTGCAAGGAGTCCCAACCGCAGCGCTATGGACGATGATCATGCTGATCTCCCGTAGCGCGTGCATTTTGCCGCTCGTGCGTGGGGATGGCTTTTGTCATCAAATCCGCCACTACATCAAAAGTGGCCGGGGTTAGAAGGTGTCGTGAGTTTTGAGACTCGGTTTATTTAAATTATCTTACATAATTTCATGTTGTCGCCCAGCTTAGCTCCGGCCGCCCCCTCGAATCGCGTGATTAGGGGATGTTTCAGTTGTTTCTTCATCTGGATCTTCCATGGCTTCCATTTCATACGCTGTGCGACCCTTCTTGTTGCGGATATTAGTCTTCGCGCCTTTCTCAGCCAAGTAGTCCGCGACCTGACGGAGCAGGCACATAAAAGCGGTGGGTCAACACAACATCGTTAATGCGCACAAAGCAGAACAAGTGACAAAACGCAAGTTGCGTTGGAGCAGAACAGAAGCTAGTCGCTCACCTTCTTGTAATTGAATTCCATAGCCAGATGCAGTGGCGTGTTTCCTGTCAAGATCATTGGAGCAGAGCCGAAATTGGAGTAGCAGGAGATTAGAAGGCTTCAGACCTTCGACGTCTGGCTAAGATACGACATTTAGAATGACACATGGCATACAGCAAAGCATTGATGAATACCCTGATCATTTTCCGCATTTATGTCGGCCCTATTTCGCAGCAAGAGCTTGATGATTCTCTGCCAGCAACAGCAATCGAAGATTAGCACCACCCACATGATGGATGATATGCTGATTACAGTCTCTACGAGGCAAAACGAATGATAACACGCATGTTTCTACACGACCATAACACGGATGTTTCCACATGGCCATAGCCAGGATTCGTCAACGGTTCGGGCCTTGCAGAAAGACTCACATGATGGCCATGGCAAGCAGCCTCACAGAGGAGGGTGTTATTTTTCAAGCCGCCCCTGGAGTCTGCTGAAATACCCTCTTCAAGTTTTTGCTCCACATCCCTGCAAAGGCTGCTTTCAGTTTTGAATACGTGTTTCCACGGCAGAGCTATCGCAGGGTTTGCAATCCACATGCACGAATGGGCACAGACATTGCGTTCGGGTTTCAGCCCATGACTCTGTCAGACACACACAAGCAACGATGAGGCAGAGGAAGACCTGTAGTTGCCATAACGCACGTGTCTGAAGGTGACTGCGAGGGGAGTCATATCCTGCGTATTGTACGTGCGACCGGGTCAGCATGCGTGAATGCGTACGTGCCAGCTTGTCCACGTACATAGTAAAATGCACGTTTGCAAAGGTCTTCACAACAAATAAGAAACCAAGTGAACATACACACTCTGCGCGGCAGACAAGAACAGAAGGCACACTTAAACAGACCATCTGAAATTGACAGTGCATGTGGCATGCGAAAGCGCAAGAGAGAAAGAGAGGAAAGGGCGAAGGGACTCTGGAAGAAAAGGGAGACAGGAAAAACGGGCGCACCCTTTCCCAGTCGACACCCTTTTTCTTCTTGCCCTTTTCACGTTCACGGTTCCGTTTGTGCTCCTGTTGCCGCTCCTGTGGAATCTCTTCAACATCGTCCTCATCTGCCTCTTCTGATCTGTTTTCCCCATCCCCATTTTTGTCGTCGTTACCCCCATTGTCTTGCGCCTCCTGCTTTGCCTTCGCTTTTCTCTTCTCTTCTTTGCGTTTGCGTTTTTCTTCTTTTTCAGCCTTGGTAGCTTCTTCTTCACGCAATTTGCGCTCCTCTTCCTCCTGCTCCTGCCGAGCACGCTCAGCTTCCTCCTCCAACGCCTTCTCTTGCTCCTCGGCCTCTTTACGCGCTGCCTCGGCTTCTCGCTCCGCTCGATCTGCCTCTTCGTGTAACGTCCTTTCAGCCGCTGCTGCTTCCTCCATTGCCCGCTCCTCTTCCTCTCTGAGCATCCGCTCTTCTTCTTGTTGTTGCGCAAGCTCTTCTGCTTGCCGCCTCACCTTTTCTTCCTGCCGTTGCTTTTCATCCTCTTGTTCCTGTCGCTGACGCTCCTTGCATTGAGCCTCTTCCTTGGCCTTTTGTTCCTCTTCGGCTCTCTTCTTTTCCTCCATCTCCTTCTCGAACTTCTGCAGCTTCTCCTGCAGCTCCTCCTCAAGTCGCCTGTCCGCCTCCACTTTGGCACGCCTCTCTTCCTCAGCGCGTTGCCGCTCCTCTTCCTCTTTAGCACGCCTCTCTTCCTCAGCGCGTTGCCGCTCCTCTGCCTCCTGCGCCCTTCGCTCCTCCGCAGCCTTTGCGTGCAGGGCACGTCTTGCTGCTGCCTGCAAAGTACTTGCCATCAAACCCTTAATGTGCTTTTCGCGGGCAAGCGCTCGCCTGCAAACAGCCTGCAGCGATGCCGTTGCAAATGCTTCCATCTGCTCTTGACCTTCATGCCGCCCGGAGTGTGCACGGATGACAGCTTGCAGCTTTGTTGCAGCTGCGCGCTGCAGAATTGTGAACAGTTAGTGCCCTGATATGTTTACTTCCAAGGTCACTATGAATGGGACTTTTCAGAATTCTGCCTGTTCCTGATATTTATTTGCAGAATTTTGAAAAGTTAGTGCCCTGGTATGTTTACTATATGAGGTCACTATGAATGGGACTTTTCGGAATGCTGCCTGCTCCTGATATTCAATTCGGGCCACCGCTGACCTGGCCATTCGAGACAGAGTCTCATATGCGCGGTGAACCGCATCTCGATACTGTTTAGCCTGCAAGCGACGGCATTGTGCCTGCAGAGCTTGCGCTGCTCTTTCTCGCCTGCTTGCATTCATGTGCGATTGACCTTCAATCTGACCATTGTTCCCCCGTAGAACTGCCTGCAACGTGACTGCAGCACAGCGCTCCACAGAATATTTCTGACGTGCCAATGCTGCCCTGAAGATGTGCTCTAGGGTTGCATGTGCTTCGCGTTCCTCTTGCCCACTAAGGCGATCTTGCCGCCGGCGTACGGCCGCCTGCAAAGTTTGGGCTGCAAGCAACCTTCGATGTGACTCGCGCGCCAATGTTCGCCGACAAGCAGCTTCCAGCGATTGTGCGCTCGACCCTTGGCGGATTTTTTCCATCTGAGACAAACCGTCCGCTTGCCCCTTATGTCTGCGAACAGCAGCTTGCAAGAATCTGGAGGCAGATCGCTGATCTTCATACTGCTTTCGAATCAGCATGGCCTTGATGTACTGTTGCAGCGAGGCGCATGCGAATGTATTCTCTGTCCGGCCATGTCGAGCATGTCGACGTCGAATTGCGGCCTGAATTTTGCGAGCAGCTACATCTTTGCAATACGCAACTCTCGCCAGCATCCTCCGGCAAAAAGAATCGAGATGCTCAGAAGCAGATTCTCTCTTGCTATCCTCCATCACCGATTGGCCATACAGCTGGCCCAACCTGCGACGCAGAGCAGCTTGTAATTTCATGGCCGACCCTCGCTGTTCAGCATGCCGAATGAGAGCAAGAGCAGCTTTGCAAAGACGTTCAATGCAAGATGCAGAGTACTCTTGTTGCTTCCTGGCTTGGCAGGCCCGCCGCCTGCGTGAAGCTGCCTGTAAGGTGCGGACCCCCAGGTCCTTTCGGTGTGCCTGCCGTGCTAGTGATCTCCGGCAGACGGCCTGCAGAAAATGCATTGTTAAGTTCTTTCTGCTTTCTTCCATCTGGCCTTTGCCCTGGACTTGTCCTGCGCTTCTCCTCAGCACAGCTTGCAATATTCGCACCGCAATCTGCTTCTCAACGTACTTGCGACAGAACGTCGCTGCCTTGAAGAAACGTTCCAAAGTTGCACGTGCCTCCTTGCCTCGCCTACTTTCTTGATCAACAGTGCGACGGAGCATAGCAGCGTGAATGGTTCGAGCTGCCAGACTCTTTCTGTGTGCTTCCCGGGAAACCGAGCGCCGACAGGTAGCCTGAAGGCACTGGCAAGAAAATTGCTCGCGACTCTCCTGCATGTGAGAGGTGCCGGAGCTCTGCCCCAAGCTTCTGCGTAGCGACGCCTGCAGTTGCACAGACGCTCCACGCTGGCGCGCATGCCTGCGCCGAGCAACTGATGCCTTGGCAAAGTGCGACAGCCTCTTGCTGGCAGTCTCCTTCATTTCCCTCTTACATGCCAGCAGGCGTGCATATTCACGTCGAGCACATTGCCTGCGACGTGCAGCCTGCAGAAGACAACACGAATCCGTCTCTCTTGCGTTTTGCATCTGTTCATCACCAATTTTACGTTGCATCAACCTGCGGATACTGGCCTGAATGCTCTCGACTGCCAACCTCTGGGATTCTTTTCGCTCCTTGTCCAGCACGTCCATTTCTGTAGGTGTCTTCCGGAGCGCAGCCCCGTCGACCGTCTGCCATTTTTTGCGCACTACGCGGGCACGCAAGTAAGCCGCCATGAGGAGACCAGCCACCGTTTGAGCGTATTTGCGCCGACACACAGCCGCCCGCGCATGGCTGCTTGCTCCCAGTACTGCCTTCCGTGCACAAAATGTCTCGATCGATCGCCGTCTCCGCGTTGCAGCCTGAAGCAATACGGAAGCGATCGTGTTCCTGTGGATTTTTCGTGGCCCGTACCGGCGGCAGCAGGCTTGTAGTACGCAGGAAAGCTTATCCCTTGTACCTTGCTCAATCACTTTGGCACCCTGACTTGCTTGTAGTCTGGCCCGGACACAAGCTTGCAGACCAATTGTCGCATTTCTTTTTGATGCATGCCGACATTCTTGATTAGCCCGTATTCGCGCACAAATATGACCAACCCCTCGCAGAACTCTCCCCCACCGGTGATTTGCAAGCGCCCGCCGAAATTTGGACTGGATTAGGATGGTGTTTTCGATCTTTAGGGCGGCCCTCTTGCGTTTGAGCTGTATCGCATACCTTGCCCGCGCAAGACGCTGTCGGACTGCCGCTTGCACGGGCACAATATTCTTACTGAATTCACGCTTCATCGCTGCCAGCATGGCCAGTCTAGCCAGATGCATCCGGAAATTACACTGGATTGTCAAGGACGCAGTCTTGGACTTCACCCACTCGTTTACATGCGCAGGATTCAGTCCGAATCCACGATTCTGCGCAATCGCATTGGCTTGGTCCAGCATGCACAGAGCCTCCGCGTAGCGTCCCAGTGATTTATATGCATTCGCTAGTCCCATGTAAGCCGCAGCCTGAGCCCCCGCATCCCCACACTGCTCTCCCAGCTTCAGACATTTCGAGTGCATAGCTACGGCCTCGTCGAATTTCCCTAGCCCCCTGTAGGCGTTGCCAAGAGCACTGCGCGCCGTCGCCTGTCCCAAATCGTCGCCAAGTTGCTCAGCGATCTTCAAAGCCTCTGCTGACATTTCAGCTGCCTCCTTGTGTCGCCCCAGCGCATCGTACGCCACAGAAAGCGCGTTGCAAGACGAACACTTTAATGCGGTGTCTGATGTCTGCTCTGCCATTTCCAAGACCTTTGAGTATAATTCGACAGCTTGGTCGTAATGATGCAAGGTAGCTCTTGTTTTCTCCCCGTCTTTTTGCTCTTCGCTTCGTCCCAAAGCCGTCAAAGCGCAGCCTAGCGCATTCATGGCAGTACCCTGAAGCTTGGAATCCCCGGAATGCTCGGCAATCTCGAGGGCTTTTCTAAGGACATTGGCGGCCTCGTCATGCTTACCAAGCGCTGTGTGCACGTTTGCAAGACCCTGCATCGCAGCTCCTATCCCAGAGACATCTCCGGTGCGTTGAGCCACTTCCTGTGCTTTTGCGTACATATCTGCGGCTTCAGCATGGCGACCGAGTGCAGCCAATGAATCGCCGAGACCACGGTGGGCTCGACCCTGTCCGGAAACGTTCCAACTTTGTTGTGCTATCTGAAGCGACCTGGTGAACATTTGGACAGCGTCTTCAGTGCGCCCAAGAGCCTTGTAAGCATGGCCCAGCACTTCGTATGCCGCAATCTGACCTGATTCATCTCCAATATTCTCTGCGATATCCAGCCCCCTTTTGATGGCGTCGATTGCTTCTTGATTACGGCCAACCAGCCTATAGGCGCTGCCTAGCTTGGCGTATGCTGCAGCTTGGGCTTCCAGGTCGCCAGACTCCTTTGCAACCGCCAGCGCGCGAGCATAGATGTCAGCAGCCTCCTCGAATCGCCCTGTCTTGATAGCTTCTTCTCCAATCTGTGCTTCCACAGCAGCGATATCGTCTGCTCTGTTGTGCCCAGCCTTCTTCCACTCCGACGCCGCAGTCTCTAGTGCATCTCGCGCACCTAAAAAGTCCCCTGAGCTGATTTTTTCTCGCGCGAGACCCAGTGCCAGTCGTCCTGCTAGAATAGCTAGGTCACTCGTCTTATCTACTCCCGCTGCCAGCCATTCCCGTCCTGCCTCCACCATGGCCTTTCTAGCTGCCTCCAAGTCTCCGGCGTCGAGCTCCTTCTGCGCTCGCGATGCTGCAGAATCTCCCGCTGCAACATGCCGATTCTTCTCTACCTCCTTGTCGTGTTTAGCAAGAGTCACAAACTTTGGTGCGTCGTCATCGTCCGAGTCCCCAGCCACCTGCTGTGCTTTAGGAGATGCCTGCTTCGGCGAAACCGAATCTTTGCCGAGGCTAAGCTCCCCTATCATATCGTCGATGGATGATTGTTTCGCCTCAGCCGTCGAGAACGGTTCTTCCTGCTCGTCACGAGACACGTTGCCAGGCCCCACATGTTCATCCTCCGAGTCCACTTGCGGCACCACGGGTGAGCGCACCCTTGGCGCTCTGCTAGCATCCGTGCTTGCAGAGCTTGCTGCACTGCCAGTCTTCGACCTGTCGCTGGCCTCCCGTTCCGCTGTAGACGAAGCGGACGGCGCTTTTGAACTGCCAACTTTTGCTACGGGTACTTGTACACTGATTTCTTTAAGCCCGCCACTACCCACCTGTGCTGGTGTTGCCTGGTGCTCCGAGCGAACATGGGTGCTGCCAGCACCACGTGGCTTTGTGATTTCATCTTCTGCGGCAAAGTTAGGCTGCAGCACTGGGCTCACGGGGCGTCGCGATGGATTACGGTCCTTGTTCACCCTGTCGCGCTTGCTCGTACCGGTCCAAGATGACGGCGGCATCTTTTGCTGCGAGCCAGGTTTCTGGCCGATGGACGGCATTTTGGAGCCCGCAGGCTCGCCTGCTGAGGCATCGCCCAGCAGGTTGGCAAGAAAGCTGCTCTTTTTGCCCGCACTGGGTGCAAAAAGGTCGGGAGACGGCTCCCGCTTGTCGCCTCGGGATTCTCCCCTGCTCTGTAGATTGCGGTCGGCTAGCGATGCCTTCGCAGCCGTGCCCGTGGTGACGCGCGACCCTTTTGCTTTTGCCTTGCCAGCATCCTTCAGCGCTGACCAAACGTCGGTGCTCAGGCCCTTTTCAAACAACCCCAGCCCATCGTCACCCCCACCCAGGAAATCGTTGTCGTTGCCCGCGCCCCCTTTTCCACTCACCCCGTTTTTGCTTCCCTTCTTCTGTTCGGCCTGCACCTTTTTCGACTGGAACGTGGTCGCGCCGGCGGCATACGCCTTTTTGGCACGATCGAAGGCTCCACTTATGGCCTTGTGCATGGGGTGGCTAACACCCATGCACGTGCGGCTGAGATCATGCGCCACCCGCAGGTGCTCCAGACATTCGAAGCCCTGCCGCTGGCGCTCGAGCTGAGCCCCGGTCGTGTACTGGAACAGGCACTCGAGACGAATGTCGCCTGTGTCGCTCTGAATGGCAGACGCCAGCAAAGAGTGCATGCTCTGCAGGGATCGCTCCAGGTCGGCCGATTGCACCTCGGGCGGAACCCTTGAGATGCGCACCACAGCGTCTGCGAGCACGTCCACGGCCTTGTCGGTGTTCTTGCTCGTGGCCAGGAGCATCGCTCCATAGTTGCCGTACGTGCTCACAGTCAGGCCGACATCGGCAACGCCCCCCTTCTTCAAGGCCGCCAGCGCGTCCTCCAGCATCTGCCGCGCCCGCGCGGTGTCGCCCCTTGCCATCGCGTCGAGCCCTGCGGCGTTGAGCTCGCGCACCTTGTCCTCGTGCACCGAATCTGCTGCGCGCGACCCCGCACCTGCGCGGCCGCTCGGCATCTCGTCCTCGTCGTCCGAGTCCCCGACCGTGATCTCCTGCTCGCGCCGCAGCCTGAGCCTCGGGCCTCCGTCCTCTCGGACCCAGCCGCCGGCGCCAGGGCCCCGCTCTGGCGTGGCATACGTCGGGAAGGAGCCGCTAGAGCGGATGCGCTCGAGCGCCTTCTCCGAGGACCGGATCGCGTTCATGCCTGACCTGGGCTCACACTTGCCAATCCGGGTCACCCGGGTGCGTGCCAAGCGTGCCAAGAGGGCCCGCGACTACCGCCGCCTCGCGCAGCGCCCGGAGAATCTTGAGAAACTAGCATGCCCGCGATTGCTTTTGCGGGGGTTAGTTAGAAAGGCCTCGACGCCCCTGGCTGCTGAAACTGGCACATCACTGTCCGTCCAACCGTTCTTCACCCAACTTGTCCAAAACCTGAAGTTTGATCCACGAACTCATAAAAAAAAATACAAGAACGCCACAACCACGTCAAACCTTGCTGACGGATTGCTCTCTCGGGCCGGGACACGGGAGTGGAGTCTTGCTGCTGTTTTTATCAGCAGCGAATTCTAGCATATATATACACCACGGGCGTGTTCTGTCCCACGTGGGCCTGTGAAGCATTCATTTTTCAGAAAAGACCCGCTGGTCACCAGGATTCCGAGTTCAAATTGAGACCTTTCAGTACAATATGATTCTGTGGTAAATTACATGTGAAGGTCTTTACCAGCCGGAAGCTAAGCGAGGTGCTGTTTACCACAGACCTTTTCTTTGAACATTAATTACCAGTGGAAAATTGTTCCCGACACGTGCTTCATTTTACCACCGAGTTCCCGCGACGTACCCCCTTCATGCATTCCGTGATTTTTACTTCGGGGTCATCTAGGGACCACAGACAAGGTCGGACGCCCAATGCCCGTCGGAGCCAAATGCGCCCTGGAGGTCGCCCGTTCAAAGGCAGCGGGCTCAGAAGGGTCAGACGGAGTGTTGGCCCGCTCGGTGTTTGAAGAGTTTTTCGGTTTGCAGCCTGCACTGTTACACGCCCGGGAGAGCACGGAGCCTCTTCATGCGTGCGGGTATGGGCCAGCGATCCTTGAGGCCAACTGTCCGCCTGCCACGGGCCACGATGCAGCCTTGCAAGATGTTCTCGACATCCTCTCTTCTTCACTGTCTGACACGGTGGCCGCATCATCGCGCCCCCAAGGATTGTCGGCCAGCGAGCTTACAAGGTCAAGGTCGAACGATTGTCGGCCAGCGAGCTTACAAAGTCAAGTTCGAACGATGGCGCCTCTGCCCAGACACCATGTCGCTGCATGCCAGACAAATCAAAGGCAAACGAACCATGCCCCCATCAGCGGGATGCTCACACAGACACAGACGCAGACACGGGCAACCCGCAAAGCGCTTGCGCAAAATTACTGGGGAGAGAGGAGTTCATTAGCTTTTTTTTAGAAAGCCACAGTGTCCTGGGGTTGGATGCGCATGCGCAGTGGACGACGATGAGGCAAGGGAGATGAGAAGGGTCTTCCAACGTCATGACCTGAATCTTTATTACGTCGCGCGGTCGCACAGCGATGAGCAGTGAGCATCCACCTGACCTCTTTCATTGGGTTGTGGTTCGTTTGGAATAAACCCCTCTTCCTGTGCGTGTGATACTCTCGCTATGACGGTAAACCACGCTTGCCACTCGATTAATTCTCTTGTTCCGTCGGTGACGCGTGTACGTACACAGACGTGACGTGAGCGAGTGAGGGCCCTGATGGGCGGGTTCGCCCCTTCCCGGCTAAGAGGGATGGGGAGCGGCAAGTTGCGCAAGCATTCTGGAATCGGGATCAGTTTGTTTTCGGACAAACAACCATCACCTTTCTCGAGCGGGTCGGTGATTGGGCCGGACCGGAGAGTTGCAGCAGCTGCCGCACCAGCCTTCCGCTTGGCATCCGCCGTGGGCAGCTTCTTAGGCATGCTCTGCACTTGACTTTCCCCCCCCTAACCGATATATCGGGGATAACCGATATATTGCCTGGGTTTTCACCATATTCGTTATCCCCGATAACCAGCTTTCACCATATCGGGGTTAACCGGTCTGGGCCCTCTTGTGTGTTGCCGAAAGGCGTGCCACAAGGCCAAACGGAGAGTGGGGGTATAGTAATCGCTGACATATGCTGGGCCATCCGCAAGAGGCGTTGTACTTACCGACCTTCATTCATCTGTTGATTGCCAACAAACATCTCTCTCTCTCTCTCTCTCTCTCTCTCCTCTCTCTCTCTTTCTGTCTAGTTGGTGAGCGTGGATGTTATTGATTGGACATGTAATTTTAGTATTTCGCTATGTGCGCTGGCTCTAATCCTCGCGGTCGCAGGTCATTCTCACTCACAGTGATTGTGCGGGACCTTTT
>Ga0315899_10005174_pt1 | contig 14083 bp, 21 predicted proteins | sample LakEriMetagenome_2_FD_203518 | JGI IMG/M metagenome (GOLD analysis project Ga0315899, IMG submission 203518) | Freshwater fungal communities from buoy surface, Lake Erie, Ohio, United States - Buoy 4 MA112 | ecosystem: Environmental > Aquatic > Freshwater > Lake | place: USA: Lake Erie, Ohio... | reverse complement strand
CGCTTGTGTGAGCTCAGTCATGCCCTTGTTAAAACCACATATATATATATATATATATATATATATATATATATATATAAATATATATATATAGGTGGCACAAGGGCATGCCTGAGTTAGTTGAAAATTGGGTTAAAATTGGGAAAATGATTAAGTTATATATATATATATATATATACACATATGGGTTAACCCAATTTTCAACTAACTCAGGCATGCCCTTGTGACAACCACCTATGTGTGTGTGTGTGTGTGTGTGTGTGTGTGTGAATGTATACATATACATACATACATACATACATACATATATATATAACTTAAATATTTTCCCAATTTAAACGATACCTTAACACGTTTTGAAGAGATTTGACTCATTTTGTATATATTATAACTATTTTTGAGAGAGAGTAGGGGGGTATCCCCCCTACGTAATACAGCGATTATACTGTATCGTTCATCGAGAGGCAATGGGGCAATTTCAGGTCTAAAAACGGTATCCTCTATATCGTCCGTTGCTGGCTACTTTTTCTACTTTGTAAGAATTTACTCACGTACTCACGAACTCAGGCTACTCACAAACTCAACCTACAACTACTACTCCTGCTACACACACACGCACCAGCTAAGTCCATATGAAAATGCGTTTCAAGTGACTCGATGATACGGCGAGTCACAACCTCGGGCGTATGATCAGGAGGTACGAACGGTGGAAACCCTCGACCACCGTTGTAGTCCACGGCAAGTCTAACCGCGTTCAAAGCACCTGCGTGGACCAAGCAAGTGTCAAAAGAGACTTACTATAGGGGCAAAAGAGACCTACTATATGCGGACTTTTGAGATGAAAGCACTCTCAGCATCTCCTTCTGTATAGTTGTACACGTACGGCGCCCCAAGCTCCTGCGCAAAAGTGTGCTGCGACAGACATTCATACACGCTGTTCTCGTGTAGGTACTTCCTGGTCTGGAACACCGGGTTGATATAAGCGGTACCAGCAGCGATAGCTTCTAGCGGTGTCGCTCCTGGGAAAAAAAAATATATATAATAATATTATTTTTTTTCAGGAGCAATAGCTTCTTAGCGGTGTAGCTCCTGGAAACAAAAATATATTATAATTTTTTTTTTCCAGCAGCAATAGCTTCTAGCGGTGTAGCTCCTGGGTAGAAATTTGAAAAGTCAGTATACAGTGACTTTACGCACACATTTACCAGGACGTTGACGTTTCAGAATGTTTGCCAAGCACAATGTATCCTCAACCGATGAAGAGAGGTGCTTTTTTCCCTCACCCGATAAAAAGAGGTACTTTTTTTGCTTTTTTTTAAAAAACTACGCCGTCCCTTTCTGTACCAACCTTCCGAGGAAAATTTTTTAGTGAGACTTTTGAGAGACTTTTGAGAACGCTTGCCGAGCACAGGGTCTCCTAATCCAATGATGAAGAGGGATTCCGCGAGCAATTGAGAGCGCACTTGGGACGTGACAATTCCCATATTTGTGACATTTTTGGGAATCACCTCTGGAGGTAATTTCTTTGAGGTCAAAATCAGAGGAATGAATGCTGCGACCCGTTGGATTAAATCCCACTTGAAATCGAAATACCTGGGCTCTTTACCCCAAATGAGACCTTGCCATTTCTTTCGCACGCCTGGCTCACTCCTGTGAATCATATAGCCGAGTTGATGGTTGGGGGATCCCTGGAAATGGAAAGGTGTCCAGTATTGAAGAAGGTCAAACTTTGGGCCATTTTGATGTGGAGGAGTACCCCAGTAATCAACAATTCTGAATTTGCATTTTTCTTTTCTGACGTAAGATTCAACGGCGGGTATTCCATACGTGTCGGTGATAAAGGCGTCATATGTACGATTGCTATGACTCGTGCCCAGGTACAAGGTTTCGAACTCGACGCCTGTGCTAGCAAAGTCGTATGCAACGCCAAGTGTCCGCAGTCCTGGCACAAACTCTGAAAAAGTCAGTGCCCAATATTCATTATATTACGTCACTATTATATGTACTATATAAAGTCGCATGGAATACTTTGGAGAGTTTTTGCCTCGGAGGACGGTGTTGAAGTACACAAGCTCTCCCATCGAATTTCCTGCTCCTGCCTTCTTGATGTCAACATGAAAGTCATTTTTCAAGACCAGCAGTCTGAGCTTCCGTATTTGATCTGGTGCTGGTATCTTGGGATCATTGTCATGTGGAACCCCGTGTCCTATAGTCCAAACCCCATTTTCATGCCGCGACTCAACTTCTACGGGCTTCTCATCAACGTGAGAATCATCTCGAAGCCCTACTGAATCAGGAGCAACTACAGATGATGTGACAAGTTGGACGTCTGTCGCATCGCCTCCGGCACCTCTGGCCGGGGAAGAGGGCCGCGCCGGGATCCATTCAGCGGGCCAGGGGCCCCAGATGTGGGCCTTTAGCTCGACGCCCTTGTAGGAAAGCCGATGCGCAAAATCAGGGTTGATGGTGGTGTAAAAGGCATCCGCAGCCTCTCTCACACTAAATTGCCGATCGTGCAGTTTGCCGTCATGCCAAAGCACCTCGTAGTCGCCGACTCCCTGCGCGCGCAGAGTCGTGCGGTTTTGCGGCTTCGAGACAGACGTCGAAAGATTATGAGGCAGTCTCTGAGGCATGGGCGTGCTTGTAGAGAACTCCTGCCCTGTCGTGATAGTTCGTTGCCCCTCTTGTGCTTTATAACTTTCTGTATCGCGTCTGCCATGGATAGACCTTATCTTCTGCCTCGGAAGGTTGGCACAGAAAGGGACGGCGTAGTACAGTCCAGCCAGCAAGCAAATATTGAGCGCCATGCTGGCCCTGAGAAGCCATCGTTTTGGCAAAAGCATGGCGCTGGGCGTCCTGGTTCACACAGGCCTACCCGCTGCAAGCACTCGGATCCGACTTCGTCTGCCACAGAACCCTCCTCCCCCCCCTGTAGATGGGTTGGTCCCGTAGCGAGCTCACGCCTCGCTACGAGTGGTTGGTCCCAAAGAGGATGTGTTCGTTTGCCGAAGTCGTCTTTGTGCCCAGCTGCTTACCCTAATGTCGCGAAGTGGGGGTCTCATGCATCGTGCCTGAAAGATAATTGCCTTCGTCGGCGCATCTTTTGAAGCTGAAGCTCTTCCCTCGGTTCCCAAGAGAAGGGGTCAGAGAAGGAAAGGAAGTTTAAGGAACGATTGTCAAGAAAAGGGTTAATATAAAAACAGACCAAAAAAGGGAGACCCCCGGGGCTGGGCGTTTCCTGCTTACCGCGCTTCCGCCCGTGACATGTCGCAGGGCGAGCGCCCGGCGCTGCAGGGCGTCTACAAGGTGTGGGAAAGACTGTCGACGCCGTGTGATTCGAGCAGTCCGCCTGCTACTTGGTCGGGCGCGACGAGCTTCGAACTGGTCCAGCTGGTTCAAAAGGTGAGGGACAAGTCATGGTTTATTATAAAACGTTTATGACGGCGCCTCTCGCTGTCTGCCATGTGTCTGCCGTGCTTTCTGGCACCGGCGGTGCTGATGGGCGCCCCCACCCAGGAGCTCGCACTGTCTGCCCCACTACTTTCTAAGTTCGCGGGCTGTGTGGACGAGCATGAGATCGACGGCGAGGTACGAGTGCTCGCACACATTTTTGCGCATGCAAAGGCTTGCCCCCATGTGCTTGGCACACACGCGCCCCACGCGCGCGAAATACCAGGCGCGCGTGCGCGTGGCGCGTGTACGCTTGTAGACATGCAGCAGGGCGTACACGATCTGGCGCTGGCGACCTTTTGAGAGGACTCGCTCACGCGCGCGCGGGACAGGTGCTAGGGACGTTTGCGTTTGAAGAGCTCTGCGCCACGACGGGTCTGCCTTCCTTGCGCGACCTGGCCAGCCATGCCGCCGACACCCTGCCAGCCGCCGGGAGGAGCTTTGCAGACCAATGTCTGATGTGGGGGCAGAGCTTGGCGGATGCGATGGCCGCGCGACGGCTCTTTGCGAGGGTGAAAGCTCAGAGCGTCGCGCGCTCTTGCGCCGATGTGCAGCAGCGTCTTCACAACATCATCATGGGGCGTCTGGAGCGATGCTCCCGTGACACCCTGACTGGCGAGCAGGCAGCACAGATCGAGGCCTTGGTCGCTGCTCGACTGGTGGCAGACGCCGCGCGTCTCGACAGCGCTGACTTTGCCCTGTTGGCGCCTTCTGAGGCCGTGTGCCTCCTGCCACCGTGGATGCGTGGGCGCCAAGGCACGACGATGCACCTGGTGTCGCTTCTTCTCAACGTTCAGCAAATGGGCACGTCGCCTGGCATCGCGCCGGACTTGCCGCTCGCCCTCGACAAGAGTTCGATTGTGGTCCTGGGAAACACTGGTGCCGGCAAGTCGACGCTGCTCAACGCATTCTTGGATGAAGTGGAGCTCTTGCCGACGAATGCCATGCGCGCGTGCACCGCCTCCATTATCGAGATGGAGTACAACGCGGACCAGGTGTATATAATAGGTAGCTGACGGAAATCCCCCCTCTTCTTACCATTTTCGAAAGACGAAATAAAAATAAAGAAAAATCTGACAGCTGTGGGCACGACACCACCAGGTTAAAGGAATGGAGTACATCGCAGACGTCGACTTTAAAAGCAAGGAGGAGTGGGCGCAGGAGGTGCAGGAAGCATTTGCGCTGGTCCAGGCCGCCAACGCAAACAGGCTGGGCCCGGGGGGAACCGTGCAGGCACCCGAGGAGAACACGCCCGCACACGAGGCATGGTGCAAGCTGCGAGCGGCGTATGGCACTGCTATCAACTGGACATGTGCTCAGACTTTGCTTGGTGCTCCCCCTGAGGGCGGGGACAGCTCGGGGGCATGGTATCGCATTCAGGCCTCTCTCAGCACCACCTACACGGTGACGGCGAGCAACGGCAGCAGTCTGTGCTCACTGTACAGCAAGTGCGTCGATTCGGTCAACGATGCAAGTCTGGGATCCTTATGGCCTATCGTCAAGCGCGTGCTCCTGCGCGGCCCGTGGCCTGTGCTGTCGAGTGGTGTGTGTGTGTGTGTGTGTGGGGGTGTGTGGGTGTGTGTGTGTGTGTGTGTGGGTGTGCATGTATATATAGTTTTGTATATATATACATATATACACACACACGTTTTATATATATATAGGGGTTCGTTTGATCGATGCGCCTGGGCTCGCAGACGATAATTCAGCTCGCGATGCAGTGGTAAAGAAGGTCTTGCAGGAGGCGAATGCAGTGTGGTTGGTCTCCAACATCCGCAGGGCCGTCAATGACAAGACGGTCAGCCTAAACCCTAAACCCTCAACCCTAAACCCTAAACCCTAAACCTGACACCCTAAACCCTAAACCCTAAACCCTACACCCTAAACCCTAAACCTGACACCCTAAACCCTAAACCCTAAACCCTAAACCCTAAACCCTAAACCCTAAACCTCACACCCTAAACCTCACACCCTCTGCCACTCCCTTGTCCGCCAAGATTGCACTCAGCATAGTGCTAGCAAGTGCGTGCTTGGCCCGGTCGCTAATCTGCCTGATGTCTCGTGTGTATGTGTGTGTATGTGTGTGTGTGCGACTGTGACTGCGACTGCGTGTGTGTGTTGCGTATGAAAAGGTCAAGGATATGATGCCTCCAAACTTGAAGCAGACGCTGGTGTCCAAGGGGTTGTTGGGCTCTCTCGTCTTCATTGCCACCCACACGGATGTCTTGATGAGGAGTGAGGTAGCAGAAAACTTGAATTTGAGGCCAGATGCCAGCGCCCTCGAGTGCGCCCTTGCGCGCAGCGACTACTTCAGGAACAAGGTGTGTGCGCGCGTGCGCCAAGGCATACCCCCGCCGTGTGCATCCATGCTCAAGCACAGCCGCAAGCGCGATCACAAACTTTTCCCCCTCAGACTCACTCTCTTTCATGCACCAGTTGCGATCGGACTTTTACAGGGGGCTCGCCCAGCGGGATGACGACGAGGAGCCAGCTCATCCTACACGAAGCAAAACTGTGCTCTCGCCGCAGCGGCTGCACCAACTACAAGAGCACCAGCGGCAGCACTGCGCTAAGTTGTGGTTGCAGCTGTCGCTGCAGGCGTCGTCCTCAGTGACGCAGGCACAGCGCCAAGTGATGATCCAGCAGCTCCAAGCCCAAGAGAGCTGTGCCTACCTGCAGCAGCTCGCCACGCAGACCATGACAGGCTCCGACTTCGAGCTCGTGACCTTTGCGGTGTCGGCGGTGGGCTACCAGAAGCTCGTGGGCCTGCGGCGAGGTGACGGGTCCTCGCTCTTCGACTGCGTCGAGCACACGCAATTGCCAGACCTGCGGGCATTCGTGAGCGCGACTGCCAACCTGCATCGCCTGAATCCTTTCAAGGCCGGCGCCGAGTTGGTGCGCTGTCTGGAGGAGGCCAAAAAGGCTGCAGAGGAGGAGGAGGAGGAGGTGACGCGCGAAGAGGTGTCCAGTGTAATGGTTAGCGCGGTGCCTCACGGCTACAAATTCTTGGAGGGCCTCTACAGGCCAACGGGTATGCTGTGTCTAGTCTGTCTCTGCGCGCACGCCGCTGTTGTACGTACGTGTGAGTGTGTGTTTGCACAGTGTGGGAGTGTGATTGCTCGTCGTTCGTGAGAGACCCATTGGATGTGTCTCAGGTGACACTTGCGGGGGAAAGCCTGTGTACCAAAAAGAAACCTCGGACATGAAGGACAAAGTTGAGGGCGACATCATCATTGAGTACTATCAAGAGAAGAATGTGTGGATGGTCAAGAAGAGTTCGAGCACAGGGCAAAACCGATGTACGTGCACTGTTATGTGCTTTGCAAAATGTGTCTATGATTATGCTTTGTACTAGGCAACTGTGGCACAGGCATGCAGGGATGAAAGCATGCGTGCGCGCGCACACACACACACATCTGCATATAATTTGACATCACATTCTTCGTACGTTTTGGATGTATGTATATCCATGTGTATGCACGAGTTGATAATGTACAAATCTACATGCATGCACTTATGCGTGTCTGAGGTCAACACAAACGCCTTACCGACATGTGTGTGGAACAAGGTTTCATGCGCACTTCGTTCAAGTTCGCGCACCAGAACCAGAGTTCAAGGTCCGTGGAGGAGGCGCAGGGAGGCTGGAATCTGTCCCCTTCCCGCTTTGTTTGTGAAAGTCCCGGGTCGGCGGGCTTCACAGCCTTCCCGTCGATCTCAGTGAAGAAAGCGGAGCAAAAGAGACTTACAACGATGTTCACAATGTCAAAAGAGAACACAGTCTTCCCGTCGAGCAGCAGCGCACCATCGGGCTCATCTCAAACGGCTCGATCGGTCTCGTCGAGACAGGTGCCGGTTGGAATGTCAGAGCAGCAGATGCTGCAGACCGCCATCGAGGCGTCAATGGGAGGGAAGGCAGCGGCGACAGCAGCTGCTGCTGCTCAAGCCAAAGGAGGAGGAGAAGTCATCGTCATCGATGACTCTGAGGACGAGGCCTCTTCAAAAGACGCAGCCAGCAAGGCGCAAACTTCGGCACCTGGAGCCACCGTGCATAATGCACACCTTGCTCTTGAAGCGTCGGGGCGGTTGGTAAGCGCAAAACGGTTGGTAGAAGCAAACAACGTCGGGGGAGCCTCGCGAGAAGCAGAAGGGCCAAGTAGCGTCTTGTCAGGCGAAGGAAACGCCGGGAAAGGAAAGCTGAGCACCGGTGAGGCCCAGAGAGACCCTGCTCAAGAACAGGAGGCGGTGTCAAGGAGACAGGAGGAGAAGGCAGCGGCGGCAGCGGCCAATGAGGAGGAGGCCAAAATAAAGGAGGAAGAAGCGCGCCAGCTGGCTAATGCGCCCAGACAGGCGGGAGCGCCTTGGTGTGCGAAAGCACTCCTGCGCTTCGAGCAGGGGGAACAAGGGCCCGTGCCCGACATGCCGAACACATTTGAACTTGATTCCAGTCAAAAGTACGTGATAGGTCGGCAGGCAAGTCGCAGATTCTCAAAAGAACTCTGTATATTGACTTTTACTTAGTAAATATACGAGGGCACTGACTTTGAGCATTTGTGTAGGCTAAAGACGGCGACACATCAACGTTTCTTTCCCTCTACTCTGCGAGACAAGCTCTTATGATCTCGCGACAACATGCACTCCTTTCGTTTGATTCGCAAATGGATGGGTGGTGTGTGTCGGACAACTGCAGCACCAATGGGTTGCTGCTCAACGGGCGCAGAGTACTGCGGGCCAAGCTCAAAGAAGGTGTTTTTCCCCCCTCATAATTTTCATCTTTATCATCTTTTGGATACCCCAGCCTTGCTTTGCAGAATTTTCTGTCTGTGCTTTATGTATTAATGCTGTGTGTGTGTGCGTGTGTGCGCGCGCGCGTATATACGAGACAGAGGCTAAGTAGTCCATCTCCTCCCTCTCCCTCTCTCTCGACCCTTCTCTTGCTCTCAGGTGACAGGGTGACCTTTGGGGGTGCGCGCACAGCAGCGCTCAACGGCGCGCCTGTGAGCACCGCCACAAAGTCTATCTATACCTTCATCTTTCAGTCTCGGCCTGGCATGGCAGCAGCGGTGAGCGACATATGTAGGAGGCGTTGGGCTTATGTGTGTGTGTGTGTGCGCGCGCGCGCGCGCGCGCGACATGGGGGGTTTTAGGTGTTCTGTAAGTAATACCAACAAGGCCAAGGTGAGAGATTCAAATCCATGCCACGTCTCTTGACATTGTGAATGTCCTCGTCATGATGTGGTAGGGCCTCAAAGAGGAGCATAAGGAAAAATTCGAGCGCAAGGCTATCAAGGAAAAAGAGCTCAGGAGAGCGCAACTCAAGGAGAAGTCTGGGGGGGTGCGGGCTTCGGAACCTGCACCTGTCTTAGGCGCTCCGGCCTGTCAAGGGGGCGGTGGACCGGGACAAGAACACGAACTGCTCAAGTTACCCAAGGATGCTGCCAATGGTGGTGATGGAGGAAGAGCAAGCGGAAATGCGTCGACAGCGGCAGCAGGCGATGTGGCCAAATTGCACATGTCGACAGCGACGCTGGCCTATGATGGCCATATCGCAGGTGCCGATGGTGCAGGGGAGGCGCAGGAACCCAAACAGCTGTCGTTGCCGTGCGTTTCAACACCCCTGACGGCAGTGTTGCTGCGGTCTCGCAGTCTCAATGCCAGCAGCCACGCAGACACTGCGAGACCGCAGAAAGAAGAGTGTACTCGCACGACACCAGTCGCTGGGGGCAGATTGGTACCGTTTTTAAATGACTTGGGTACTTACATAAGTTCATTCTTTCCGGCAAAGGGTCGCTCCAGCGGAAGCGGTGAAGGGGAGAGTGGACAGGAGCGGGAGAAAGCGGAAAAGGCAGCAAAACGGCTTTCGAGGGATCAGATGGATTCTGCAGAGCGACGAGCAAGCTCACGCACACACAAGGTGGTGAAAAGGTTCGTGGAAGAGGAGGAGGTACAGGGGAACGCACGCAAGAAGGCGAAGCAGGGAGCGCACGAGCCTTGCGGAGCAGGGCAGGGCGCGAAAGGCGAGGTGGTAGACGTGGGTCGACTCAGTCTTGAGCAAGCTGCCGCCAAGCTGGTCGGCATCGTGACGATCCGCAAGTTCTTCCCAAGGTACGGATTCTTCAACGGCCTCATCACTGGCTTTGACGCGACAACAAAGAAATTCCAGGTAAAGGCCTTTGGTGTTGACTTTCCCACTGTTAAAGGCCTGTTGTTTGCCGTACATCTTTTCCACTGTTTTGCAAACGCCGAAATCGATCTAAATCGAGCGGTGTGGTGTGGTGTGCTCTGTTTGAAGTGATCAAAATGCACTTGCTGGGGAGGGGGGGTAGTACGTGTGTGTGCCAATGCTGCGAAAGTGCCTCTCAACGGTCGGTCAACGGTTGGTCAACATGGGCAGGTGCGCTACGATGACGGCGATGAGGAGGCGATGTTGCTCGAAAAGCTGGGCCCTTTACTCCCCAAAGATTACTCGTACACAAGTCAAGCCTGCTGCTATGCTCCTGGTGCTAATGGCGCGTGACGTAGAAGAGGCAGGGGAGCGGATTACGCACGTGCCAGGGCGAGAGTCACGGTAAAGGGCCTCCCGTTTCAGGGCTGCGGCTCCGAGTTGCCTTCACGCTCAAAAGGTTAATGTGCACCAGCTGCTGTAGCTTCCTTCCCGCGAGCCGCGAGGCGCCGCCTGCGCCGTCTCTTTAGATGTGCGCTAGCTCCGCACGCCGGGAGATATACGTGTAGCACCTTACACCACCGTAGAACTCGTTGTACTTCGTCACCCTTTGTGGCTGGGACTTCTCCACAGCCGCGGGTACCCGTGCGCTCGTCGGTGATGGGCTTCCAGCCCGGCCTCCCTCCGTGGTGCTTAGGCCATGTCTGTCACAAGAATACTTTACTGAATGAAGAACAAATTCTCCTAAGGAACAAATTCTCCAATTTACTACCAATACGTGACATATCCTCAATTCTCACGAGCTAACTGTTCTGTGACCAACAGCATATTCTAACACTCCCCCCTCGTGTGAATTGAGACTCACTCCTATTCTGCTTCTCTCACCACATGTCAGTCACCATCCAGGTCTTTGCATGTGACATGTACTGTACTTGCTCATCTGCAAGTTTGACGTAGTACTCCCCTCTCTTGCTGGCTAGACACTTCTTTTTAAGCCTTTCAAACGTAACTGCAGTTAACGCTTTTGTCAGCCCGTCCGCCAAATTCATGTCAGTAGGAGTATATCTCACCCAAACCGATCCCTCCGTAACAGCCTGCGCCACGAACTTGTATCGCACATCAATGTGCTTACTTCGACCCGCCGAGCTGCACTCGTTTCAGCGATGAGAATAGCCGCTTTGTTGTCTTCTCAGGGTTGACTCAACTTGCAGGTGACCAAGCTCTCTCATGAGCGAACGCAAGTATTTCACTTCCGAACACAAAGCCACATATTCAGCTTCGCAACTGCTGAGCGCGACGATGCTTTGCAGCCCGCTTTTCCAGCTGAACGCTCCGTTGTTGACAAATTTGATAAATCCTCCCTGGGACTTCCGCGTCATAGCATCCATAGCAAATCAAGCATCAACTGCACCGATAATCACATTATCACATCCCTGCTCCTCTTCCAAGGCAGACGACATCCACGTGATAGCAAAATCCCGCGTTCCCGCCAGATACTTGATAATACGTTTGGCTGCTTCAATGACCTTGGTACACGGTCGTGCCAAATGCCGACTAAGCACACTGACCGCGTGACTGATATCGAACCTCACGGCAGTGGCACAATACCCAATACTTCCTATCAAGCTTCTCATTTCCGAGATCATGGATTCACTAGGCTCTTCCTTGAAGTCTTCTTCCGTGAGAACAAAACCCGGCTCCATCGGCGTCGCGAACTTACGACTATCCTCCAAACCGAATCTTTTCACGATCTTATAGACGTAAGTCATCATAGTCGCCGACCAAGACCACCTATCCTAGCTTCTTTCAAAATGGATTCCCAAGAATCTATCGAGAGTTCCCTCATGTGTTATCCCCCACGCTTCCCGCAAATGATTGAAGAAACGCTCCCGCAGTTCCAAATCCGTAGTGCAGCATATGATGTCATCCACGTAGCTCGCAAAGATCATGCATGTCCGCCGTCCCCGGTCGAAAGCAGGACTCGACCGATCTGTGCTGGACACGGGGCCCCGGCTGGCGGATACACGGAGTTGTAGAGGATACTAAATTCAGTACCAATGAACAACACTCTCTCTCGCTCGCTCACGGCGCCAGGCATTGGTTCCTGGCACTCAGGACCTCGTTTCGACTCCCGCCGCCCGCGCACGCAGCATGAGCACCCTGCATGCAGGCACGCCCCGGGCATACACGCTCCTGCATGTATGCAAGGCAGACCCCGAAAACAGGGTTTTCTGCACACGGCAGTCGAGCGCCCGCGACCCCGGCAATAAGGCCGCGGCCAGTGCATATGGCATGGGATCGGGAGGCTTAGCAGTTAACCCGTGGCGATAGGATGTCTGGGCGTGGAGCGCCGTGGTGAGCGATTTTTTTCGCACTTGGACATTTTTCGCAGTCCTCTCGCCCGGCCCGGGGCCAATCCCTGCTAGATAGAGAGGCTTACATCATGATTTTCCAGGCATGGTTCGTGTCGGCAAACAGATACAATTACCGAGGAGCCCGTGTGAAATGCGGGAGAGTCTGAGGCAGGTAGAGAGGGCGCAAGGCGAAGTGAGAAAGCCAAAGTGCCAGAGGAAGGAGGGTTAATTAACCAGGCGCTCATAGGCTAAAAAAATCTGTGAACGCCTGTGTGCATACTTACACGAAACCACAAACATCAAGCACGTGGAGTCGCGGCCTAGGCTGGCGAATACATGGAACTGTAGAGGATACTAAATTGAGTACCAATAAACAACACTCTCTCAAAGTGAAGCCCAGACTATCCTGGAGATGTTCTCTGGGGGGCTGTTTTTTTTGTGTATTAAGCTGTCGTTAATCAAATTGTTATTGTAGTTGTACATAGTGGAGGTCTAGGTGAGGAGGCAGGGTGGAGGAAGAGGACCCATGGAACGGAGGGGGGGCTAAGCGTGGAGCGGCGGAGAATCCCGCGCGAGTCGCGGGGGCGTCTGCGGCAGGAAGGACACAAAGCGAAGTGAGAAAGCCAAAGTGTCAGAGGACACATTATTAACCAAGGAGTTCAAAGGCTCCGAGGACGCTCCAGCTGCTGCTCCGAGCGACGGCGGCAAAAATTGCCGTCGGTTTGCGCGTAGAGAGAGAAGGTTTCGTTAGAGAGAAGGTGTCGTTTATTCGTAATCAAAACACGCCAAGGGCACATAACAATCCAAAACTCTCGGAAGCCGACTAGGCTCTCTATACTAGTAATACTAAGTACTAGTACGTACGTCGCCGAGTCGTCGTCGTTGGTGGTCCCACTGGGAGGCGGGAGGTCGACGGCGCTGCTCGCGTCGCTGGGAGCATCCTCGACGGCACCGACACCGCCGCCGTAGTCGGGGCACGCACGGAAGGTCTCGCAGGCAGAGAGACCAGCAGGAGGAGCTTCTTCGCGGTGACGCAGGGACCTCCAAAAATCCAGCCCCGGGTCCCAGCCGCGGTGGTTGGACCATCATGACTTGAACGCGCACCGGCATCCAAAGCCTCCGTTCGGGGGACCAGCGGTAGATGGCGAAGGCATCGACCATCACAAGGGCACCGCCCAAGACAAGGTCGTCTTCGAGTCCGTCCAAAAAGAGGTCGGGGGCAGACTCGCGCCGCTGCTTATCCGCCTGCTTCATTGCCTGTCTCATCACGCGCTTCCGCGCGTTCTTGCTCTTGCTCTTGTGGTGCAACGGGCCAGTAAGATCGCTGCAAACACCGTCCACATCCTGCTGAGAATCGCACAAAGCGATAGGGTTAAGCGGATGAAGGGTCGGGGTCAGCGTCCTCATCGAGTCATCGTTCCGTCGAGGTTTGAGAAGCGTGGGGTGCAGGTGGAGGTCGGGCGAAAAGCCGGGTTCCCCTTCGAAAGCGTCGCTCCGCGGCTTATCCGCCTGCTTTGTTGCCTGGCTCATCTGGCGCTGCCACGCTCTCTTGCTCTGGTGGTGCAACGGGCGAGTAGGATCGCTACAAACACCGTCCACATCCTCCCGAGAGTCGCGCAAAGCGATAGGGTTAAGCGGAGGAAGGGTCAGGGTCGGCGTCCTCATCAAATCATTGTGCCATCGAGGTTTGAGAAGCGTGGGGTGCAGATGCAATAGGCGGAGGTCGGGCGAAAGTCCGGGCTCCCCTTCGAAGGCGTCGATCGACGGGCGAACAAACACTGTGACGTTTGCCTCATCCTGCCGAGGAACACGCAGTTGCGCAGGATTTGGACTTTGGACTTTGGAGTGTTTATTTCGCAGTAACGTGATCATCCGCAGGGCCCATAAAGCGATTCAAGGGGATGATTGCCGCCTAAGTGGAGGAAGGGCAATAAACAGCGATGTCAGAGAGAAGGTTTCGTGAGAGAAGGTTTCGTTTATTCATAATGCAACTAGAGAGAAGGTTTCGTTTATTAATGAGAACACGCCACGGGCACCTACAGGAACAAAAAACACTCGGAAGCCGGCTAGGCTCGCTATACTAAGATAGTAGCGCTACTCTAAGGACTCTAGCTAAAAT
>Ga0315899_10005173_pt1 | contig 14084 bp, 14 predicted proteins | sample LakEriMetagenome_2_FD_203518 | JGI IMG/M metagenome (GOLD analysis project Ga0315899, IMG submission 203518) | Freshwater fungal communities from buoy surface, Lake Erie, Ohio, United States - Buoy 4 MA112 | ecosystem: Environmental > Aquatic > Freshwater > Lake | place: USA: Lake Erie, Ohio... | reverse complement strand
GGCACGAAATCGTCCACAACAAATATGTGGTGGACAGCCTGAAGGCCAAGGGCGCGATTTTCGTGGAGGAACTGGACCAGGTGCCAGACGGCGTGCCGGTCGTCTTTTCCGCCCATGGCGTGCCCAAGGCGGTGCCGGCCAAGGCCGAGGAACGCGGCCTCGACTATCTGGACGCGACATGCCCGCTCGTCAGCAAGGTCCATCGCCAGGCCGAACGGCAGGTGGAGGCCGGCCGCCACATCCTGTTCGTCGGGCACAAGGGGCATCCGGAGGTGATCGGGACGTTCGGCCAGGTGCCGGCCGGCACCATGACGCTGATCGAGACGGTCGAGGATGCCGAAGCTTTCCATGCGGCCGATCCGGACAATCTCGCCTTCCTGACGCAGACCACATTGTCCGTCGATGACACGGCGGCGATCGTCGCGACGCTGGAGCGGCGTTTCCCGACCATCGCCGCGCCCAAGGGCGAGGACATCTGCTACGCCACGTCAAACCGCCAGACGGCGGTGAAGGCGATAGCGCCGCGCTGCGACGCGCTCTATGTGATCGGCGCGCCGAACAGTTCCAATTCGCTGCGCCTGGTGGAAGTGGCGGAGCGGGAAGGCACGCCCGCGCGCCTCATCCAGCGGGCGGACGAGATCGATTTTGCCTGGCTGGCGGATGTCCGCACGCTGGGCCTGACCGCCGGGGCGTCAGCGCCCGAAATATTGGTGCGCGAGGTGGTCGACCGGATCGCCAGCCGGTTCGCCGTGACCGAGGAACAGGTGGAAACCGCGCGCGAGAGCATCGCCTTCAAGCTGCCACGCGGGCTGGAGGCAGCCTGATCCATGGCGGTCTATACCCATGTGCCCGCCGAAGAGATCGACGCTTTCCTGACCCGCTACGACGCCGGCCGGCTGGTGTCGGCCAAGGGCATCGCCGAAGGGGTCGAGAACAGCAACTACCTGCTGGAAACGACCGGCGCGGATGGAAAGGGCCATCGCTTTATCCTGACCCTCTATGAAAAGCGGGTGGATGAGGCCGACCTGCCCTTTTTCATGGATCTGCTGGACCATCTGGGCGCGCGCGGATGCCTTGTCCCACGCTTCATCGCTGACAAAAGCGGACAGCGACTGCAACAGCTTGGCGGCCGTCCGGCCTGCCTGATCGAGTTTCTGACCGGGATCAGCGTGACCGAACCGACCCCGGCACAGGCGCGCGCGGCGGGCGTTGCTCTGGGCGAGTTGCACAGGGCGGCGCAGGGTTTTGCCGGCGAGCGGCGCAACGCGCTCGACATTGCGGGATGGCACGATCTCGCCACGAAATGCGGCGACGACTTCGACAGCGTCGCCCCCGGCCTTGGCGCGCGGGTAGCGCGGGAACTGGCCTTTCTCGACGCCCATTGGCCATCGGACCTTGCCCGGTCGGTGATCCATGCGGACCTGTTTCCCGACAATGTGCTGATGCTCGGCGACCGGGTAACCGGCCTTATCGACTTTTATTTCAGCTGCACGGACCTTCGCGCCTACGACCTCGCCGTGACGCACAGCGCCTGGTGCTTCAGCAATGACGGAGCGACCTGGTTCGCGGAGCGGGCAGCGGCGCTGGGGTCGGGCTATACGGCATCGCATGGGCTGACGGAGCAGGAACGGGCCGCCTTCCCGGTCCTCTGTCGGGGGGCGGCGCTTCGCTTCCTGCTGACGCGCGCCTATGATTGGATCAACACGCCGGCCGATGCGCTGGTGACGCGCAAGGATCCCCTCGCTTATTTGCGCCGTCTGGATTTCTACGCCAGCGCCGATCCGGCGGTCCTGCTCGGCGCATGAGCGAGCTTCCCCAGGTCGACATCTTCACCGACGGCGCGTGCAAGGGCAATCCCGGCCCCGGCGGCTGGGGCGCGGTGCTGCGCTTTGGCACCGTCGAAAAGGAGATTTCCGGCGGCGAAGCGCAGACGACCAATAACCGCATGGAAATGATGGCAGCCATCGAAGCCCTTACCACGCTCAAGAAACCATGCCGTGTAACCCTCTACACTGACAGCAAATATGTGATGGACGGCATCACAAAATGGGTGTTCGGCTGGCAGAAGCGCGGCTGGAAGACGGCCGACAACAAGCCGGTGAAGAATGTCGAGCTGTGGCAGGCTCTGCTGGCCGCCGCAGGACGGCATAAGGTGACGTGGCAGTGGGTGAAGGGCCATGCCGGCCACCCGGAAAATGAACGGGCCGACCAGCTCGCCTGCGCGGCGGCGGAGAGCTTCCGGCGCTAGGCCGCGCGCTCGCCGCGCAGGATCGTCTCGATCAAGGTCACATCCTCCGGCTTGTCGGCGTCGATACAGGCTTCGGCCTTGTCCATCGCCACCAGCCGCGCCGCAAGGCCGAACTTGCGACCGACGCGGGCGATCCCGCCACGCAGCGTGAGGAGGCGCAGCAGCGCCCCGAGCAGGGCGACCGGACCGAAAGCGGCGAGGATCTTCCAGCCTTTCTTCCGATCCTGCTCCACCTCCTGCCACAGCGCGATGACGCGCTTTGCCCTGTCGCTCCCGAACCAGAAGAGGTTCGCGCCCGACCACCAGCCGTCGCGGAACTTGAGCCAGGTGCGGCGCGATTGCGGATAGCGGGCCAGCAAGGTGCGGCGCTCCACCAGCGCGACGGCGACGTCCGCGCCCGCGGCCTGCGCCACAAACTGGTCGAGCATTGCCAGGTCCAGCAGGACATGATCGGCCGTCGTCAGCAGGAGCGGATAGGACAGCCCCCCTCCATCCATCAGCGACAGCAGCGAGGCGGCAATCCCCTGCCCGCCCGTTTCGAACCGGACGCGCGGATGGCTCGCGAGCCAGGCGGTGGCCGGGTCGGCGGCGTAGAGGTCCGGGCGCTGGGTCAGGATGACGAGCTGCCCGACCGCCGGATGATCCAGCAGCGCACGGGCGGGATAGTCGATCATCGGCCGGCCGGCGACCGGCGCGAGCGGCTTGACCGGCACGCCAGCCGCGAGCGCCAGCGGATCGGGAACCGGGCGCGCGCCCGCAAGCAGGATGGCGGTGACTGGAGCGGTCATGCGCCGCCGTTAGCGGAACCGGCGACAGGCGGAAAGCAGCTTATTTGCTCCGAACGGCAGGGCCCGCGCCGGCAGCCTGCGCGAAACTGTCATGCAGGCCGACGCGCAGCTGGCGATAGTGGGCGAGCTTCGCGCGGAAGGCCGCCAGTTCCGCGCCGGCCAACTGCGCCGTGGTCGTGAAGCGCACCGACAATGGGTTGACCGTCACGCCGTTGCGATACAGCTCATAATGGAGGTGGGGTCCGGTGGACAGGCCCGTGGAGCCGACATAGCCGATCACCTGCCCGCGCCGCACCCGCTGGCCGGGTATCGCGGCGATGCGGCTCATATGGGCATAGCCGGTGGCAAGACCGCCGCCATGTTCGATGCGGACATAATTGCCATGCCCGCCGTGCCGCCCCGCATAGGCGACCACGCCGTCGGTGACCGCATAGATGGGCGATCCATAGCGCGCGGCGAAATCGATGCCGGCGTGCATCCGGGTATAGCCCAGAATCGGATGACGGCGCATGCCGAAACCCGACGACATGCGGCCTGCCACGGGCGAGGACAGGACGCCGCGCCGTTCGCCGACGCCCGATGCCTCGAACCATTCGGTCCGGCCGTCCTTGGTCCATTTGAGCATGTCGATCGACTTGCCGCGCCCACGCCGGAGCCCGGCATAGAGAAGGTCGCCCACCTCCACATCGCCGGTTTCGGCGCGGCGATATTCGGTGACGATGTCGTAGCGGTCGCCGGCCGCGATGCCGCCAAGATCGACCTGCTGCGCGATGACGCGCAGGAAAGCCTGCACCGCGCGGGGCGGCGCGCCGGCCGCGCGGGCGGAACGGTAGATGCTGTCGCCCACCACGCCCTGGATGCGGAGCGGCGTATCGTCCACCCGGATGGGAATGCGCCTGGCGGACAGCAGCCCTCCGTTGCGCGTCAGTTCGACGCTGAGGTCGAGCCGCGCGCGGAACGCCAGCCGGTCCAACGGCCGCGGCCGGTCTCGCGCGGCGCGGCGGCCAAGGACGATGTCGAGCCGGGTGCCCGGCTTCACGCCCCCGTCGATATCGCCACCGACAAGGCTCATGACCGTCGACACGTCGTCGCCGCTCACGCCGGCGCGCGACAGGGCGCGGGCAAGCGTGTCGCTGCTCCCGACCTGGGCGCTCAATTCGATCTGCGGCCGCTCGGGTGTTTCGCGCAGCGGCTGCACGGTGTCGGTCGATCCCATATGTCGTCCGCTGTCCGCGCCGAGCGCCAGCGGCGTGATCATCTGGCTGCGCACTTCATCATAATGCGCATCCGAAAGGACCGGGCCGGGAGCGCCTGGAACAGGCTCGAAAGCCGGCGACAGATAGAGCGCCATGGCGCAGAGGCCCAAGCAAGTGAACAGCCCCCGGAACCAGGTGCGGCTGCCGATCCGCTGGCCAAGATCGGGGACCAGCTCGACCTCATCGGCCCATTCCCGCAGGCGCACGCGCCAGTCCTGCGGTGCCGGAGAGCGGCTCAGCGATTCGGTTGCCCACAGCGATGCCGTTGCGCCGCCCTGCTGCAATCCGAGTCGGTGATCCTGAAACAAACCCGCATCCCCATGGGCTTCGCCGCCCCGCACAGCCCCCGCGCCGTGCGTGAGCGCGACCTTTGTGAACGCACAGGGTTAAAGTCAAATAAAGAGCGCGGCCGGGCGCACGGCGCGACGATGAAACGTGCGAACCGTCCGACAGGCGTCGCAATCGGGCATGGGGCGGCGAAATCCCTTGCCGATCCGGGCGGCCTGCCCGACATAGGAGGCACCATGGCCCAGTTCGCCCGCTCTCCCGTCACCGCGGTCCTGGGACCGACCAACACCGGCAAGACCCACCTCGCAGTCGAGCGCATGTGCGGCCATTCAAGCGGCATGATGGGCTTTCCCCTGCGCCTCCTGGCGCGAGAGGTCTATGATCGGGTCGTCGCGATCAAGGGACCGCAGTCAGTCGCGCTCATCACCGGCGAAGAGAAGATCGTGCCGCCGGGCGCGCGCTATTTCCTTTGCACAGCGGAATCGATGAGCCTTGACCGCGACTTGGCGTTCGTCGCGCTGGACGAGGCGCAGCTCGGCGCGGACCCGGAGCGCGGCCATATCTTCACCGACCGCATCCTGCGGGCGCGGGGCCGGGAGGAGACGATGATCCTTGGGTCCGCCAGCATAAGCCGGGTGGTGAAGGCGCTGGTCCCCGACGTGGAGATCATCAGCCGCCCGCGTTTCTCCACCCTGTCCTACGCGGGCGCCAAGAAATTGTCCCGCCTGCCCAAGCGGTCCGCCATCGTCGCCTTTTCGGCAGAGGAAGTCTATGCCGTGGCGGAGATGCTGCGGCGGTTTCGCGGTGGCGCGGCGGTGGTGATGGGCGCGCTGTCCCCGCGCACCCGGAACGCGCAGGTGCAGATGTTCCTGAATGGCGAGGTCGACTATCTGGTCGCGACCGACGCCATCGGCATGGGCCTCAACCTTGACGTCGCGCATGTCGCCTTCGCTTCGCTGCGGAAATTCGACGGCCGGCGCGCCCGCCGCCTGACCGTCAGCGAAATGGCGCAGATCGCCGGCCGCGCGGGGCGGCACCATCGCGACGGGACGTTCGGCAGCCTGGGCCATGAGGATGGCGACGCCGCCTTCACGCCCGAGGAAATAGAGGCGATCGAATCGCATCATTTCCCGCCGATCGACCAGCTTTTCTGGCGTGACGGTACGCCACGCACCGACCGGCTGGACCATCTGGTGGCCGATCTGGAGGCAAAACCCGACCGCCCCGAACTGCGCGCCGCGCCCGAGGCGGTGGACCTGGCCGTGCTTAAGCGCCTTGCGGCCGACCCGCTCGTCATCGAACGGACGAAGGGCAAGCGGCAGGTGGAACGGCTCTGGGCCGCGTGCGGCCTGCCCGACTTCCAGAAGCTGGGAGCGGACCACCATGCCCGCATGGTGAGCCGGATATGGCGTTTCCTGTCCGAAGGGTCGGGCCATATTCCCCGCGACTGGTTCGCGCAGCAGATCGCGCGACTCGATTCGGTGCAGGGCGACATCGACACGATTTCCGGCCGCATCGCGGCCACGCGGACATGGGCCTATATCGCGCATCGGGCCGATTGGCTGGAGCATCCGGCCGAGATGGCAGAGCGCACGCGCATGCTGGAGGAGAAGCTCTCGGACGCACTGCATGCCGCTTTGACCCAACGTTTCGTGGACCGGCGCACGTCCGTCCTGTTGCGCGACATCGGCCAGAATGCCAGCAACCTGCCGGTGACGGTGGAGCAGGACGGGACAGTCTGCGTCGATGGCGAGACGATTGGGCGACTTGACGGCTTCCGATTCTCGGTCGATCCCGCTACGCGGCTTGCCGATCGGAAGATGTTGCTGGCGGCGGCCGATCGCCGGCTTGGAAAGGTGTTGCGGGTGAAGGCTGAAGAACTGGTGGCGGCGACGGACGCGGATTTCGTGCTGCTGGACGAGGCGGGACAGGCGCCAGGCATCGCCTGGGGCGGGACGACGGTGGCGGCCCTGCTGGCCGGGCCGAGCCTGCTGTCGCCGGACATCCGGCTGGACCGCGCGCTGCTGGCGTTGGGACAGGATGTGCAGAAGCAGGTCGTCGCCCGGCTTTCGACCTGGTTCGAGGCGCAGAAGCAGAAGCATTTGCTGCCGCTTGTGAAGATGGCGGAAAGCGCCGCGGATCCGGCGGTGCCGCCTGTCGTGCGCGCCGTCTTCGCCCAGCTGGCCGATGCAGGCGGCGTCATGGCACGGACCGATCTGGACGATGCGCTCGGACATCTGGACAAGGAACAGCGGCATCTGCTGCGCAAGGCCGGCATCGATATCGGCGTGCTCGACATCTATCACCCCGGCTTGCTGAAGCCCGGCGCGGCGCGCTGGCGATCGGCGTTGCTGTCGGCGCGCATCGCCAAGCCCTGCCTGCCCCTGCCCGGCCCCGGCCTGACGCTGATCCCGGCGGGCGAGAAGCCGGCGCAGATGGGCGCGCGGATCGCGGGCTTCCGCGGTTTCGGCGACCAGATGCTGCGCATCGACATGGCCGAGCGCATGGCCCGCGCCGCGCATGAGGCGATTGCGAAGGATGAGCCCTTCACCGCGACCAGCCCGCAGATCGTGTCCCTGGGTCTTAGCGAACCATCCTTCCTGACGCTGATGCGTCTGGCTGGATTCCGGCCCGTTGCCCCCCGCGCGCCTGCCGCGGATGTTCCCTGCGTCGAGGATGTCGAAGGCTTAGCGCCTGCCGAAACGGCGGAAGGCACTGAAACGACCGAGGTTGCGACGCCTGTTCCTGCCGGCGCGAACTGGGCTTTCCGCGGGCGTCAGAAGCCGCGCCCGGACCGCCAGCAGCAGGGCAGCAAGCCCCGCGCCGGCAAGCCCGGCGGCAAGCCGGAGGGCGATCGCCGCCTGTCACGCGAACGCGCCCCGCGCCCCGCTTCGGCCGGCAGCACGCCAGCGCCTGCCAACAACGCCTTTGCCGGGCTCGCCGAGCTTCTGGGCCGCAATGGCTGACGCGGCGACGGTGGGGCATGGGCCCAGCCTTCGCATCGACAAATTCCTGTGGTTCGCGCGGCTGTCCAAAAGCCGCTCGAACGCGCAGGCGCTGGCGGAGGACGGCCATATCCGCCTCAACGGCCGACGCATCGACCGCGCCCATGCGCCGGTCCGTATGGGCGATCTCATCACCTTTCCCCATTTCGATAAGGTGCGCGTGGTCCGGGTGATGACACTGCCGGCCAGGCGCGGTCCCGCCCCGGAAGCGCAGGCCTGTTATGAGGAACTGACGGTGGGGAGCTGACCCCGCCGCCGGGCTTCTTCCTGCCACTCCTGCCTTCCCTGATGGCTCGTCCCGACGGGCCTGCGACGGTGTGAACTTCCGCGCCGTCCCGCCAAACCGGCCCTACGTCCATGGCAACAATATCCTCATTGACCTTGCGCGCATGCGGGCATAGCAGGGCCGCGTTTTTCAACACCAAGAGTGCCAGCCAATGACCTATGTCGTGACCGACAACTGCATCCGCTGCAAATATATGGATTGCGTGGAGGTCTGCCCCGTCGATTGCTTCTACGAGGGCGAGAATATGCTGGTCATCAACCCCAATGAATGCATCGACTGCGGCGTGTGCGAACCCGAATGCCCCGCCGAGGCGATTCTGCCCGATACAGAGAACGGCCTGGAGCAGTGGCTGGAGCTGAACGCGAAATATTCGGCGGAATGGCCCAACATCACGGTCAAGGGCGACGCGCCCGGCGATGCCGACGCCATGAGCGGCATCGAGAACAAGCTGGAAAAATTCTTTTCGCCGGAGCCCGGATCGGGCAGCTGACGCCATCGCCGTTTCAAGCAGTTTCAACGCCATCCCCAGACATTGTGTCCGGGGGTGGTAATTTTGTTACGAATCTGCTAAATAGGCGATCGATGGCCGGATGTCCCCCTGTCCGGCCCTGGAGAATGATCTTCATGTCATGACGGTGGCGCCGTGGACTTCCCGGCATTTGTCTCTCTGGCACATCTGCCCCCGCGTTCGTCCCGTTCCCCGGTTGAATTGGAAAGGTATCAAATGGCTGCCAAGGCGCTGTCCTTTGACGTTGGTGATTATGTCGTTTACCCCAAGCATGGCGTTGGCCGTGTGATCGAACTGCAAAAGGAGCAGATCGCGGGCATGGAGCTGGAGCTATATGTGCTCCGCTTCGAAAAGGAGCGTATGACGCTGCGTGTGCCGACCAACAAGGCCGAAGGTGTGGGCATGCGCAAGCTGTCCTCCAACAAGACGCTGGAGGAGGCGATGGAAACGCTGAAGGGCAAGCCCAAGGTCAAGCGCACCATGTGGTCGCGCCGCGCGCAGGAATATGAGGCCAAGATCAATTCGGGTGACCTGGTGTCGATCGCCGAAGTGACTCGCGACCTGTTCCGCGCCGACGACCAGCCCGAGCAGAGCTATTCCGAACGGCAGATTTTCGAGGCTGCTTCCAGCCGCCTTGCGCGCGAACTGGCCGCCATGGAAGAAACGGACGAGCCGAGCGCGCTCAAGAAGATCCTGCGCATCCTGAACGAAGCTGCGCCCAAGCATGTGAAGGTCGAAGCCTAAGTCAGGCCTTCATCAGGGGCAATGAAAAAGGGCGCTCCGGCTTGGTTCGGGGCGCCCTTTTTCGTTGCATTCGGTCGCCGCGATCAGTCGCCCTTGGCTGCGCCCGCGGCATCCTTGGCCGCGTCGCCGACGTCGCTGGCCGCCTGGCCTACCTGCGTCGCCGCACTGCTTACGGCATTGTCCTTGTTCGTCTGGCTGGAGACCAGGAAGAAGGCGGCGACCGCCACCACGACAACCAGCAGCAGAACCGCGAGCGTCGTGCCGCCGCCACGCTTTTCGATGACAGTCGTCGTGGTTGTCGGCCGGTCCTGATAATCACCGCGATAATCGGTCATGTCGCTCTCCTCCTCATACGCCACCCGCAGCAACAATGCCGCAACGAGGAAGGAGGTTCCCGCAGGGGCGAGACGTGGAACCGTCTGCGCTGGACTTCAATCCATGCTGTCGGGAACGGGCACGAACGCCCCCTTGGCACGATCCTTCACCACCCTGTCCGCGCGGAACACCGATCCGCTCATGGTAATATAGACGCCGGGTTCGGCAACCTGCGCCGTCGCGAAGGCCATGCCCAGGTTGAAACTGGCGTCGCTTTCGCCGAAGCGCGCGGGCGCAAGCGCGCCGACCAACACGATCGTCTTGCCCGGGATGTCACGCAGCAGCTTGGCCGTGTCCGTCATCGTGTCCGTGCCGTGGGTGATGACGACATGATTTTCCGGCGCCGCCGAAACCCGCGCATAAATTAGGGCGCGGTCACGATCGTCCAGTTCCAGGCTGTCCTTGCGGGTCACTTCCTCGACGCGGAAGGGCCGCTTCACCCGGGCGATCTCCAGCAGCTTCGCCATCACCGTCTCGCCCACCTGATAGTCGGACAGCGCGTCGAAATAGATTTTGTCGATCGTTCCGCCGGTGGTCAGCAGCAAAATGGGCGTTTCGGAAGACAGCATGGAATATCCTTGTCGAATGCTATGCGCCGCGCGCCATCGCTTCGCCCCGGTCGCGGGCCGCAGCCAGCGTGTCGGCAAGCAGCGTCAGCAGCCTCTGGTCCGCATCCAGCACGTTCAGCCCCTCGCGCGTCATGCCGCCCGGAGAAGCAACCTGGTCGGCAAGCGCCGCCGGGCTGACAGCCGCGCGAGCCGCCATGTTGGCGGAGCCCTGAACCGTCGCGAGAGCCATGCGCGCGGCTTGATCCGCCGGGATGCCTATGGCCTCCCCCGCCCGTGCCAGCGCGTCTATGAAGCGGAAGAGGAAGGCAGGGCCGCAGCCGGACAGTGCGGTGATCCGGTTGAACAGCGCTTCGTCATCAATCCATTCGGCAAGGCCGAGCGGCTGGATCAATGCGCTGATCGACCCTTTGGCCGCCGCGTCAGTATCATCATCGGTGAACAAGGCAGTCACGCCTTCCCCCAGCCCCACGGGAAGATTGGGCATTGCGCGGACGATGGCGCGGACATTGGGAAACCCGGCGCGCAATTTGGCAAGCGTCGTTCCAGCCAGGATCGACACCAGCCGTAGATCCGGAGCACATCGGGGCGCAAGGGCGGCAGCCACATCGTCGATCTGGTAAGGCTTCATGCCCAGCAGAACCGTGGTTCCCGCCGGCAGCGCATCGGGATAGTGCCTGACGACCGCAACACCATCAGCCACCGGACGTCCGCTGGGACGCATCACGGTGACGCGCGCGGGATCCAGTCCGCACGTCAGCCAGCGCGACAGCATCTGGCCCGCCATGTTTCCGCAACCGACCATGAACAGGCGGTCGGGGAACGTCCCTGCATCGTCAGGCGCGCGCATGGCCGTCAAGCCTCGCCGCGGGTTTCGATCAGGCTGGCGGAGATGGCTTCGGACGGCGACTTGCCGCCCCAAAGGACGAACTGGAACACGGGATAGAAGCGCTCGCATTCGTCGATCGCGGTTTCGACAAGCAATTGCGCCTGATCCAGCGTCAGCGTGCCGCCTGCGCCCAGCAGCGCGCCATGGCGGAAAAGGATGATGCCGCTGGACGACCAAAGCTCGAAATGGCCGATCCAAAGCTGTTCGTTGATCAGGCCCAGCGTCTCGTAGATCGAGCCGCGCTTTTCGTCCGTGACGCGGATGTCCGGCATGGCGAGCAGCTGGAGCACCTGATCTTCGTCGCGCCAGATGCCGCGCAGCTCATATTGCGCCCAGCTTCCCTGCGTGTTGGCGACGATCTCGTCGTCGCCCACCTGATCGAAGCTCCAGCCATGCGCCTCGAAATAGGCCGCCAGCATGTCGATCGGGGCCGCTTCCTGACCGCCATGTTCGAATTCGTCACTGTCCATCATCGGCGGGCCATATCACCGCATGCGGCGAAAGGACAGGCGGTTCAGTTCGCGCTTTCCGGCTTGGAGCCACCGCTCTTGCCTTCGAGGGCATCGAGCCGCGCCTTCAGCAGTTCGACCTCTTCACGCGCCGCCGCAGCCATGGCCTTAACGGCGTCAAACTCCTCACGCGACACGAATTCCATGCCGCCGATCCACTCCTTGGCCCGTTCCCGCGCGTTGGATTCGAACTCGCGGGTCATGCCCGCGAAAGTGCCGGCCGCGCCGTTCACCAGCTTGGCCAGATCATCGAAAAAGCGGTTCTCGCTCTGCATCTCTCTTGTCCTTCCTGCAGCGCGACCCGCGCGCCCTGTCGTCTATATCTGGGTCTTGAGCGCCGGAGCGACAAGGGTTTCGGCGCCGGGGTTGAGCTGGCCGATCTCATAGTTGAGGAAGGAGGCAAAGGCCAGCCATGCAAGATAGGGAAGCAGCAGCACGCCTGCGAGGCGACGAATGCGCCAGAAAAGCACCGTCACAACCGCGACGACGACGAAAAGCGCAACAAGCAGGAACAGCGCCTCCCCGATCTGATGCGCACGGAAGAAAAGCGGGGACCAGGCCAGATTCATGATCAGCTGGACGAGGAAAAGCATGATCGCCGCGCCCCGGCCGCGCGCACCGCGCGCGTGAAGGACCATGGCGAAGGCAAGCGCCATCAGAACATAGAGGATGGTCCAGACCACGCCGAACGCCCAGCCGGGCGGCATGACAGCGGGTTTGACCAAGGCATCGAACCAGCGGTTACCATAGCCGCTGTTGGACAGCTTTCCCGACAGGAAACCCAGAAACACGATGGCCGGAACCGTAACCAGCGCCCATCGCAGATAGGCAAGGCGCAACTGGCCCGGAGACGCGATTTCATTCATCGGCAGCAACACTCCCCACCCATGTCACTCCGCCGGATCGGGCGAATCCCTAAGCGCCGAATCCAGCTTGCGACCAACGGTTTGCGGAGAAACCGTGCGCTTGGCAACGCGCGAGTAGAAGATCGGTATCAGGAAGAGCGTGATCAGCGTGGCGAGGCTGACGCCGGATACCACCACGACGCCGATCGAGTGGCGCGCCGCAGCCCCTGCCCCGCCCCGGATGACGAGCGGCACCGCGCCGATGACGGTGGCGATCGACGTCATCAGGATCGGGCGGAGGCGGCGTCTGGCGGCTTCACGGATCGCCTCGGCGATCTCCAGCCCTTCGTCGCGCAGCTGGTTGGCGAATTCGACGATCAGGATGCCGTTTTTGGCCGCAAGGCCGACCAGCATGACGATGCCGATCTGGCTGTATAGGTTGACCGATCCGCCGGTCAGCGCCAACCCGAGTGCCCCGCCCGCGACCGCCAGCGGCACGGTCGCGATGATGACCGCAGGGTGGATGAAGCTCTCGAACTGGGCGGCGAGCAGCAAAAAGACGATCAGGATCGTGAGGCCGAACACCAGCCAGATCGACCCGCCGGTTTCCCGCAGCGACTGGCTTTCGCCCCGATAGCCGATGGCGAGCACTTCGGGAGACTGGCGCGCCTGATACTCCAGGAAGGTCAACGCCTCGCCAAGCGATGTGCCCGGCGCAAGGGCCGCGGTCAGGGTGATCGCGCGCAGCTTGTTGTACCGATTGAGCTGGCGCGGGCCGGCGACTTCGCGCACCGTCACCAGCGCGGACAGCGGCACCAGTGCGCCGGACCGGCTGCGCACGTTGATCCGTTCCAGGTCGGCAAGCGTTTGCCGCCCTTGCTGTTCCGCCTGCACGATGACGCGATATTCCTCGCCCCGATCGACATAGGTCGTCACGCGGCGCGACCCCAGCAGGCTTTGCAGCGCCTGGCTGATGTCGTTGGCCGACACGCCAAGATCGCCCGCGCGCGGCAGGTTCATCTCAATCCGCATCTGCGGCTTGGATTCCTTATAGTCGCTGTCGAGATTGATGAGGCCGGGATAGTTGGCGGCGGCGGCCATGATCCGGTCACGCGCGGCGACCAGTCCTTCATAGGTCGAACCGGCAAGCACGACGTTGACCGGCAGTCCGCGTCCGCGCCCGAGGCCGGACCGGGGCGCGGCATTGCCACGAACGCCGGGCTGATCCGCGATCACCCGGTTTATGACGGTCGCCACTTCGGCCGTGGTGATGACGCGATCCTCCCAGGGCCGCAGAAAGGCGATGATGTTTCCGCCGTTGAAATCGTCGGTGGTACCGAAGCCCGAGGGCGTACGGACGACCAGATTCTGAAGCGTGCCATCCTTGCGCAGGAAGGCAAGATCGTCCTCTATCTTCTTCATATAGGCCATCATCCGGTCGAAGCCGGTGCCTTCGGGTGCGCTGATCTGCGCTTCCACGACGCCGGTGTCCTCCGCTGGCGCCAACTCCGTCGGCAGGCGGGTGAACAGGAATCCGGCGGCGCCCAGGAACAGCAGCACGCCCAGCAATGGCAGCAGCGGTTTTTTCAGCGCGCGGTCCAGCCAGCGGGCATAGCCAGCCTCCAGCCGCTGGAACCTTTCGTCCACCCAGCGCGCCAGACGGCCGCGCTCGGCCGTCTTGAGCAGCTTTGAGCAGAGCATCGGCGCAAGGCTGAGCGAGATGAAACCGGAAAAGGCGATGGCGGCGATCATCGCGATGGCGAGTTCGCGGAACAGC
>Ga0315899_10005172_pt1 | contig 14084 bp, 7 predicted proteins | sample LakEriMetagenome_2_FD_203518 | JGI IMG/M metagenome (GOLD analysis project Ga0315899, IMG submission 203518) | Freshwater fungal communities from buoy surface, Lake Erie, Ohio, United States - Buoy 4 MA112 | ecosystem: Environmental > Aquatic > Freshwater > Lake | place: USA: Lake Erie, Ohio... | reverse complement strand
TATGATCGAAACGGCGGGTGTCATCCAGAAGAAATACCTCAACGCCAGTACCGGAAAAAGCGAAGTCATGAACGTCATGGCGGTCATGGGCTCCATGGGAGTCAGCATGGCCCGCGTCAGCAATTCCGGATCGTCCCACCTCTGCGAGGTCGTCCTCGAACTCCCCCCGCCGGAAGAACGCACCATCGACACCGAAGCCCTCAAGGCAGAATGGCGCAAACTCATAGGCGAAATCCCCGGAGCCCGCGAACTCCGCTTCCAGGATTCATGGGGCAGCGGCCGCGCTCCCCTCGATATCCAGATCAGTGGACAGGACCTCGCCGAAATGCTCGCAGTCTCGGAAAAACTCCAGGACCACGTCAAGACCTACGAAGGCATCAATGACGTCTACGACGACTACGCCACCGGAAAGGAGGAAATCCAGATCGTCAACATCAAGCCGGAAGCGGAAGCCCGCGGCGTCACCCGCGAAATGGTCGCCCGCCAGCTCCGCCAGGCGTTCTTCGGCGACGAAGCCCAGCGCATCCAGCGCGGACGCGACGACGTCCGCGTCATGGTCCGCTACCCCAAAGCGGAACGCACGAGCCTCGACAACCTCGAGAAAATGATGATCCGTGCCCCGGATGGCTCGGAAATCCCGTTCTCCTCGGCCGCGGAATACCGCTTCGGCCGCAGCCCCACGAGCATCCGCCGCTTCAACCGCGCGCGGGTCATCCACGTCCTCGCCGACATCGATCAGAAGGCCGCCGACATCCTCGCGGTCCGCGCAGCCCTCGAAACGCACATCACCGAACTCGGCCGCGAACATCCCTCGCTGGCCATCTCCATCGAAGGCGAAGCCCGCGAGGAACGCGAATCCTTCGAAACTCTCCTCTGGGGCCTCGTCTTCGTGCTCTTCTCGCTCTACGCCCTCATGGCAATCCCGTTCGGCAGCTACTGGCTCCCGCTCATCATCCTTCTCGTCATCCCATTCGGCTGGATCGGCGCAGCCCTCGGCCACCTCCTCAAGGGAATCTCCATCTCGTTCTTCAGCGTCCTCGGCATGCTCACCCTCAGCGGCGTGGTCGTAAACGACAGCCTCGTGCTCGTCGACTACGTCAACAAATGCCGCGACGAAGGCATGTCCGTCGGCGATGCCGCCCGTGCCGCCGGAGCCGCCCGCTTCCGCGCCATCTTCCTCACGAATCTCACCACCTTCGCTGGCCTCATGCCAGTCATCTTCCAGGGCACCCTCAGCGAGAACTTCCTCAACCAGATGTCGATCAGCATCGCCTTCGGTGTCATGTTCTCGTTCACGGTCACTCTCTTCCTCGTCCCCATCAATTACCTCGTGCTGGATGATGTCAGTCGTCTGCTCGGGAAACTCCGCGGACGCCGCCCGGAACCCGTCTCGCCGGCCCCGGGAGACGCCGCGGGCGCAAATCCATAGCACTCCCGGGCGCATTTTGTATGAAGGGACACCTTGCCGGAAACCGTCTCCTCCGGTACCCCATCAATCATTATGCAGAAACTTCTGATACTCTCCGCAGGGCTGCTCGCCGCCGCCCCGGTTTCGGCACAGCGCCTCGAAGTGCTCTTCCTCGGTGACAATGGGCACCACGAGCCAGCCGAGCGCTTCCCCCAGCTCCTCAAGGGCCTCGGCCCTCTCGGCATCAATCTCACCTACACGGCCAATGCCGATGACCTGAACCCGCAGACCCTCGCGCACTACGACGCGCTCATGGTCTATGCGAACATCGATACGATCTCGCCGGATCAGGAAAAAGCCCTCCTCGACTACGTGCGCGGCGGCAACGGTTTCGTTCCCCTCCACTGCGCCAGCTACTGCTTCCGCAATTCCATGCAGGTGGTCTCCATGATCGGAGCCCAGTTCAAAAGCCACGGCACCGGCACCTTCAATACCTCGGTCACCGACCTCGACCACCCCATCATGAAGGGCTTCCAACCCTTCGAAACATGGGACGAAACCTACGTCCACCACCTCGGCAACCCGGACCGCATCGTCCTCCAGAAACGCGAGGAGGAACCATACACATGGGTCCGCACCGAAGGCAAAGGCCGCGTCTTCTACACGGCCTACGGCCACGACGGACGAACCTTCGGCAATCCCGGCTTCCACGACCTCGTCCACCGCGGCACAGTCTGGGCCGTCGGCGACGAACGCGCCGCGAAATTCCGCGCATGGCAGCCGAAACCGTTCGTCTACACAGACGCCCTCGTTCCCAATTACGAACGCCGCAATCCAGCCCCGAAACTCCAGGAAGGCCTCAGCGTGGAGGAAAGCCGCAAGCATATCCAGGTCCCCGCAGGCTACACCCTCACCACCATCGCCACCGAACCTCTCATCTTCAATGTCATCGACATGAAATGGGACGAACTCGGCCGTCTCTGGGTCGTCGAAACGAAGGATTACCCCAATGTCATCAAGACCCAGGAGGAAGGCAGCGACCGCATCTCCATCCTCGAAGACACCAATGGCGATGGCCAGATGGATAAAAGCACGGTCTTCGCCGACAAGATCAATATCCCCACCAGCATGACCTTCGCCGGCGGCGGCGTCGTCGTGGTGGCCGCCCCGGACACATTCTTCCTGCGCGACACCGACGGCGACGGCAAAGCGGACGAACGCAAGGTCCTCTTCTCGGGCTGGGGCAAGGGCGATACCCACGCGGGCCCCAGCAATATCCACTACGGATTCGATGGCTGGGTCTGGGGATGCGTCGGCTACTCGGGTTTCGGCGGCGTCGTCGGCGGCGAAGAACACCGCTTCGGTCAGGGCGTCTTCCGCTTCAAACCGGATGGCTCGAAACTCGAATTCCTCGGCCCCACCTCGAATAATACATGGGGCTTCGCCTTCAACGAAAACGGCGATGTCTTCGGATCGACCGCCAACAACCAGTCGAGCTTCTACATGCCCATCCCGCTCACCGCAGCGAAGGGCGTCGAAGGCTTCGAAATCTATGACCGCCTCCCGGGCATCGATGCCAACAAGCGCATGTGGACCATCATGGACAAACTGCGCCAGGTCGATGTCTTCGGTGGCTACACCGCCGCCGCCGGACACGAAATCTACACGGCCCGCCGCTTCCCGCAGGACGACTGGAACCGCATGGCCCTCGTCACGGAACCCACGGGCCACGTGGTCTACCGCGCCCTCCTCAAGCAGGAAGGCACCCACTTCACTGCCGAAAACGGCTGGAACCTCATGGCCGGCGCCGACGAATGGGTCGCCCCCGTGCACGCTTCCACCGGACCCGATGGCGCGGTCTGGGTCTCGGACTGGTACTCGTTCCTCGTCCAGCACAATCCGACGCCGTCCGAGAACAATGGCGGCTTCCGTGCGGAAAACGGCCGCGGCAATGCCTCGTCTCGGACCTCCGCGACACGGAACGCTGCCGCATCTACAGCATCGCTCCCAAGGACAGCAAGCCGTCGCAGTCGTTCCGCCTCACAAGGGATAATCCGGCCGACCTCCTCAAGGCGCTCCGCTCGGACAACCTGCTCTGGCGCCTGCACGCCCAGCGCCTGCTCATCGAACGCGCCCAGCCGGATGTCGTCCCGGCCCTCCTTGAAATCCTCGCGGAGCAGTCAACCGACGCCATCGGCATCAATGGGGGTGCCCTCCACGCCCTCTGGACCCTGCATGGCCTCGGCTCGGTCACTCCCGCCAATCCCGATGTCCACCGCGCGGTCCTCGCTGCGCTGAAGCATCCTGCCCAGGGCGTCCGCCGCGCTGCCCTCAAGGTCCTCCCGCGCGACGCCTCGACGGTGGCTGCCGTCCTCGCCAATGGCTCGCTCGCCGACAAGGAACCTCTCGTCCGCCTCACCGCCCTCATCGAACTCTGCTCGCTCCCAGCCAGCGTGCCTGCCGGCGAAGCCATCTACGCCATGAAGTCGGACAAGGCGAACACGGAGGACCGCTGGATCCCCTACGGCCGCGCCCTCGCCGCCACCCGCCACGCGGAAGGCTACCTCGCCGCCGCCCTCAAGGACGAACCCGCCGCAGACGCACCCAAGGAAGAAGCCAAGCCGGTCGAAGCCCCCAAAAACATCATCAATAACGGAAACTTCGAGTCCGTGGACGGTGCCCTCCCCGTCGGCTGGCAAGTCCGTACCTACTCGGGCCGCGCTTCCCACCAAGTCGTCGACGGCGGCCGCAACGGCGGCAAATGCATCCTCATCGAATCGGAAGCAGGCTCGGACACCAGTGTCCACTTCGACCTCGATATCGATCAGAACTGCGATTACCTGCTCACCGGCTGGATCAGGACGGAGGACTTCAAACTCAAGGGCGGTCAGGGTGCCATGCTCGAACTCCACCAGCTCAATGGTAAACAACCCATGTCCCGCAAACTCCGCGGCACCAATGACTGGACCCAGGTCGAAGTGAAATTCTCCTCGGGCCGTCAGCGCGAACTCTCCATCAACTGCCTCTACGGCGGCTGGGGACACGCCACCGGCAAGGCATGGTGGGACGACATCAGCCTCGTCAAACTCGGCCCCTCCAAAGGCGGTGCCGTCATGGCGGGCCTCGAAGATGTCAATTCCCTCGTCGCCATGAACCTCGCCGCGTTCACCCCGGGCGACGCCCAGAAACGGGTCGCCGCCCTCGCAGACGCCAAACCCTCGAACCTCTCCCGCGCCATCAAGGCCGCCCTCAGCGGTGCCAAGGCCGCCGGATCCACCGAGGAATCCGAAGAGGAACTGGCCAAAACCCACCAGATCCTCAAGGTCAAGTCGACCATCGGCACCCTCCAGTACGACATCAAGGAATTCAGCGTCAAAGCAGGTCAGCCTGTCGCCATCATCTACGAAAACCCGGATCAGCTCCAGCATAACCTCATCGTCACCACGCCGGGATCGTACGACCGCATCGGCGCGGAAGCTGACAAGATGATGGCTGCCCCGGACGGTCTCGCCCGCAGCTACATCCCGGATGTCCCGGATGTCCTCGCGAAAAGCAAGCTGCTCGACCCGGCCCAGAAGGCGATCATCAAGTTCACTCCGGAGAAACCGGGCGACTACCCGTACCTCTGCACGTTCCCAGGCCACTGGCGCCTCATGCACGGCGTCATCAAGGCCCGCTGAACCAGTTCCCCCGCACAGATTCCGGCCGGGACCCGAACCGGTCGGTCAGCATGGCCCCGCGGCTTCCCCTCACCGGGATTCCGCGGGGTTCGTGTTTCCACCGGCGGGCGATTTGCAGGAATGCGTTGACACGAGGGCGCGTCCCATGGCGTTCTCCGGGGATGCGATTGCTCCCTTTCCTGTTCTTCGTGGCCTCCATGGCTGCGGTGCCGGCGGCCCCGCCGGATCAATGGCTGCCGGCCCCGCAGCCATGGGACCGCAGCCTCGGCTCGCACCGCGTGGTCGTCCAGACGGGCAAGTTTCCAGCCGGTACCCGCGCGGTCTCGGCCCTCATCGAATGGCGCCGCCCGGATCCTTCCCCGGAAAAAAAGGCGGTCATCGTCCACGACCTCGCCACAGGCAAACCAATCCCGAATGTCCACATCGATTCACTCTCGGCGGAATCCGCACAGCTGACCTTCGAACCAGTCAGCGGGGCAGGGGAATACGCGGTCTATTTCCTCCCGGTGCAGCTGGAAGGTGGAGCCTTCCCGGTCGGCAAGTACCTCCCTCCGGCCAACACGGCGGACGCCACATGGCTCCGCGACCACGCCAAGGTCCCCACCGCCACGGCAGCTCCGGTCCGCTGGGAAGCAGTCGCCGCCCACGACGCATGGACATCCGCGGAAGTCATCGCTTCCACCGCGGAAGCCGCAGCCCTCGCGGCAAAGTTTCCAGCCGGCGTCGCCGTAGCCATCCCGTCGGACCCACGCGCAGTCCGCATGCAGCACGCCCTCCCGCGCTCGCTCGCCACGGAGGGCCTCACCCCGGGACCACGCCAGTTCCGCGCCCGGCCAGGCGAATACTTCGTCTTCCCCGTGGTCGTCTGGTGCCCGCAGCGCGACCTCGCGGGCGTCCAGTCAGTGGTCCGGCCCACCACCGCATGGGCTGATAAGGTCGATGCCCTCACGACGGACCGCACGGACTGGAATGGCAAATCCTCACAGGCAGGCATCAGCATCCCGCGCGGAACGGTCCAGGCTTTCTGGCACGGTGTCCAGTTGCCCGCCGCGGGCTCGGGATCGTTCTCAGCCACCATCACAGACGCCTCCGGCCAGCCCCTCGCGGACCCGCTGACCATCACGATCGAAACCGCGGGCGACCCCGCCGCCGACCACGGCGATGGCAATCCGCAGAGTCTATCCCGGCTCCGCTGGCTCAATTCCTCCACGGCTGTCGATGACGAACCAGTCAAGGGCTACACGGCCCTCTCGGTCACTGGCCAGACCATCCGCTGCCTCGGCCGCGAACTGGAACTCGGCAGCGATGGCCTCCCCGTCCAGATCCGCAGCTTCTTCAACCGCGCCATCACCCGGATCCTCGACAAACCCACGCTCTCCCTCCTCGCCTCACCCGTCCAGCTGACGGTCGCCAAGGACGGTTCGACCCATCCCCTCACGGGCAAGGGCCTCCAGTTCACCAGCCAGACCCCATGGTCGGTGGAATGGACAGCGTCCCTCCACGGCCACGGCCTCCACGCCACCCTGACCGGACGCATGGAAGGCGATGGCTCGGTCAATTACCGCATCGCCTGCCGCCCGGACAGCGATCAGCCGGTCTCCCTCGACGGACTCGCGCTCGGGATCCCCCGGACCGCGGCGTCCACGGAGTTCGTGCTCGGCCTCCAGGAGGAAACCGGAATCTTCCCCCCGGACAAGGAAATCTCATGGCACTGGGACACCCCCAACCGCCACCAGGACAGCCTCTGGCTCGGCTCGGTCCACGGCGGCCTCCGCGTCCAGCTCAAGGCGGAAAACTACGTCCGCCCCAGCGTCAATATCCATTACAAACGCCGCCCGCTCAATGAGCCGCCCTCATGGAACGCCACAGGCAAGGGCGGTCTCCGCGTCTCCCCGGAAAACAAATCAGACGCCGGCCCCACCCGCACCCTCACGGCCTTCAGCGGCCCGGTCACCTTCTCCCCTCAGCAACCACTGCACTTCAACTTCGACCTCCTCATCACTCCGTTCCACACGCTCCACACCGCAGAACAATGGTCGGAACGCTACTACCACACCAATCAGGTCCCCAAGGACACGGACCGCTACCTCGACAGCGCCAAGGCCGCGTCGGCCAATGTCGTCAATATCCACCAGGGGAACTGGCTCAATCCCTACATCAATTACCCGTTCCTCACCGCCGACCGCCTCGCTGCCTTCGCCGCCAAAGCCCACGACCGCGGCATGCGCTCCAAATACTACTACACTGTACGCGAACTCTCGAACTGGTGCCCCGAACTCTTCGCCTTCCGCAGCATGGGCGACGAACTCCTCATGTCCGGCAAGGGCGGCGGCCACCCATGGGGCGAGGAACACCTCCACGGCAATTACTGGCAGGCATGGTTCGAACCAGGCACCCAGGACGTCAGCTTCCTCACCCAGCCCATGAGCCGCTTCCACAATTACTACATCGAAGGCCTCCGCTGGCTCTGCGAAAATGCCGGATGCGACGGCATCTACCTCGATGATATCGCCTACGACCGCAGCATCATGCTCCGCGCCCGCAAGGTGCTCGACCGCTTCTGCCCGCGCGGCGGCCGCATCGACCTCCATTCATGGAACGAATTCCACGATGGCGGCGCATGGGCCCACTGCCCGAATATCTTCATGGATTCCATGCCGTTCGTCGACCGCCTCTGGTTCGGCGAAGGCCACCACTACAGCGGCCCATCCCCGGAACACTTCCTCGTCGAAATCAGCGGCATCCCCTTCGGACTCATGGGCGAAATGCTCGAAGGCGGCGGCAATCCATGGCTCGGCCTCGTCTTCGGCTGCACCGGCCGACTCGGCTGGGGCGGCAACCCCACCGACGTCTGGAAACTCTGGGACGACTTCGGCACCGCCAACGCGGAATTCACCGGCTGGTGGGCCGGACCGGATTGCCCCGTGCAGTCGGTCGACCCCGCCATCAAGGCCACCACATGGCGCCGCACGGACGCCACCATGGTCGCAGTCGCCAATTTCTCGGGCGAACCGAAGGACGCTTCCCTCGCCATCAACTGGACAGCTCTCGGCCGCGACCCGGCGAAGGCAAAACTGTTCTTCCCAGCCATGAACCAGATGCGTCAGAAGGCTGCCCTCCGCAGCACAGCCACAGACGGCTCGGCCCGCCTCATGCTCCGCCCGCACAGCGGAGCCGTCTTCATCATCGATGAAAAGGAACACGATGTCGCCGCCCCACCCGCCGCCACCGCCCTCGGCCAGACCACGCTCGAAGACACGTTCGCCAAGGGACTCGACCCCGCATGGAAACCAATCATCTCGCCACAGGCCCCCGCAGACAGCGGCCGCGTCGATGCTGGCTACGTCTTCCTCATGCCCGCCCACCGCCACGCCTTCCTCGAACGCCCGATCTCCCCGGACACCGGCGCGGTCTCGGCCCGCATCTGGCAGGACGGCAAGGACGAAGCCCAGCAATGGGGCCCCGGCCTCGCCGTCCTCTGGCCCAATGGCCAATCGCTCCGCACCAACATCCGCAAGGACGGACAACTCACCGTCTCAGCCAACGGCAGCGAATCCCTCGACGCTTCCATCACCAGCCGCGCCCCCGTCGAATTCTCCATCCGCTGGGACACGGACGCCATCCGCATCATCGCTGCCGGCCCAGCCATGGGCGACCTCGCAGAGGAAATCGCCCGCTTCCCCCGCTCGGCTTTCCCCGGCCAGCCCAGCATCGTCCGCGTCGGCAAAATGCCCCACAGCGCCGGACCATCGGACCACAGTGAACCCGGCCCCGCCGGATTCTCCCGCATCGAATGGTTCCGCACCCACGCCCCCGCCGGAAAATGAACCGGAACGCTCAGCGCTGATCGTTCCCGGCCACCTTCAGCGGAATCGCATACAGCGACGTCCGCGCGGTCACAAACAGGGTCCGGTAATTACTCCCGCCAAACGTGCAGTTCGCAGGCTGCTCGGGCAGCGTGATCCGCGCCAGTTGCTTGCCCTCGGGATTGTAAATGCGCACCCCGTCGGACGCGGTCGTGTACACGTTCCCACGCACGTCGGTCCGCAGCCCGTCACTGCCCCCGCTCATCCAGAACTTCGGCTCGCCAAGGCTCCCGTCGTCCTTCACCGGAAAGGCCCCCACCCGCTGCGGCTTCCCACTGTCGGCAATGTACAGGGTCTTCTCATCAGGCGAAAACGCGAGCCCGTTCGGCATGTCGAAAAGTTCGCTCACCGACGTCACTTTGCCCGCCACCGGATCCAATCGGTACACCCGGTTCACTTCCTGTTCCTTCTTCTCCCCCGCCGGAACCCCGTAGTGCGGATCCGTAAACCAGACGCTCCCGTCCTTCCGCACCACCACATCATTCGGCGAACTCAGCTTCCTGCCCCCGAATTCCCCAGCCAGCACGGTCTTCTTCCCGTCAGCCTCCACCCGGATGACCCGCCGCCCGGAATGCTCGCACGTCACCAGCCTTCCCTCCCGGTCCAGCGTGTTCCCATTCGGATTGAGCGCAGCCTCATGCTCGCTCACTCCCTTGCCCTCTTCCCACTTCATCAGCCGGGCCGACGGAATGTCGGAAAAAATCAACGCCTTCCGCGCCGGCACCCACACGGGCCCTTCCGTGAACTTCATGCCGCCGCCCAGCTTCTCAATCTTCACATCGGCCGCCACCAGTTCCGCAGCAGCAGGATCAAGATGCTCCACCTGAGCAGCAGCGGACAGCACCGTGGCAATCAAAACAGCAAGGACGGGTTTCATCATGCCACCCACCATGCGCAGCGTCGCGCCAACGCAATCGCCCGCCCCATCCCTGTCCGCGGAACCCACACCGTTTTCCATTGATGCCGCCACCGTCGGACCGCATGAATCCACCCCATGGGCAAGAAGTTCTACATCACGACCGCGATCGATTACACCAATGGCGCCCCCCACATCGGCCACGCCTACGAAAAAATCCTCGCCGATTCCATGGCCCGCTACATGCGCCTCGCCGGACACGATGTCTACTTCCTCTGCGGCCTCGACCAGCACGGCCAGAAAGTCCAGCTCAGCGCGGAAAAGGCAGGCGTTTCCCCGGAATCCTTCGTGCGCGCCATCTCGGACCAGTTCATCGCCCTCTGGAAACGCCTCGACGTGCAGCCGGATGGCTGGGTCGAAACCACGGACCCACGCCACAAACAGGTCGTCCAGGACATGCTCCAGCAGCTCTTCGATGATGGCCAGATCTACCGCCGCTCCATGCGCGGATGGTACTCGGTCCGCCAGGAACAGTTCCTCAGCGAAAAGGACCGCGAACCCGATGGCTCATGGGGATCGCAATGGGGCCTCGTCGAGGAACGCGAGGAGGAAAATTACTACTTCCGCCTCAGCGACCACACCGCTTGGCTCCGCAATCACCTCGAGTCCCACCCGGACATGGTGTTCCCTCCCAACCGCCAAACCCAGCTGCTTAACGCCCTCCGTGATGGCGATGGCGTCGACCTCTGCATCTCCCGCCCGAAATCCCGCCTCACATGGGGCATTCCTCTCCCGTTCGATGACGACTACGTGACGTTCGTCTGGTTCGATGCCCTCACGAACTACGCCAGCTTCGCAGGCTTCCGCGACCGCGCCCCGGAATCCTCGGGCCTCCCGAAATGGGAAGACCTCTGGCCCTGCGATGCCCACATCATCGGCAAGGATATCCTCATCCCGGCCCACGGCATCTACTGGCCCATCATGCTCCACGCCTGCGGCCTCCCCGATAGCCAGATCCCGAAAATCCTCGTCCACGGATGGTGGAACATGAAGGGCCGCAAGGTCAGCAAGAGCGAGAAAATCGAAGACGACGCCGGACCAAAACTCATCCCGGACCTCGTCGACCCCCACGCCATCGCCGATGTCGTCGGCACCGACGGCCTCCGCTACTTCCTCCTCAGCGACATCGCCACCGGCGGCGACAGCGACATCAGCGAGGAACGCATCCTCGTCCGCTACAATAAGGACCTCGCCGATATCCTCGGCAACCTCCTCAACCGCTCGCTCAACATGGCCCGCAAATACCTCGGCAGCACTCTCATCGCGGCCAGCCACGACTCGGACCTCCACCACGCCCTCCGCTCCACAGTAACCCATCTCCCTCAGGCCGCCCGCGAGCACATGAAAACATGGCAGATCCACCTCGTGCTCGCCGCCATCATCGACGCCGCCCGCCAGGCAAACGAATTCATCGACAAAACCGCCCCCTTCAAACTCGCCAGGGACCCCGCCAATGCCGACGCGGTCGCTTCCATCATGCGCCACGTCGCGGAAGCACTCGCCCACTTCTCGGTCCTCCTCAGCCCGGTCATGCCCACGACGGCCCGCCGCATGCAATCCCAGCTCGGCTGGAATCCCCCAGATGGCCTCACTCTCGACCAACTCCACTGGGGCCTCCTCCCGGACGGTCACCAACTCGGGGATCCCGAACCGCTCTTCCCCAAAGTGCTCCCCCCACCACCCGCCAGCTGATCACCCGCTTCCATGAGAATCATCCCATGGGAGGAAGCCCGCACCGCCCGCTACACCGCGGTCATCGACGTGCGCTCACCCTCGGAATTCGCCGAGGACCACCTCCCGGATGCCATCAGCCTCCCGGTCCTCAACGACGCCGAACGCGCGGAAATCGGCACCATCTACTGCCAGCAGTGCCGCTTCGAAGCCCGCCGCCGCGGCGCCATCCTCGTAACCCGCAATATCGCCAGCCACCTCGGCTCGTTCTTCGCAGACCGACCCGAAAGCGACCGCTTTCTCGTCTACTGCTGGCGCGGCGGCCAGCGCTCCCGCAGCATGGCCACCATCCTCGACGCAGTCGGCTGGCGCGCCGATGTCCTCCGCGGTGGCTACAAGAACTGGCGCGCATGGATCCGTGACCACCTCGCCTCCCACACGCCTCAGTTCCACTTCCATATCCTCACTGGCCTCACCGGATCCGGAAAATCCCGCGTTCTCCGACTCCTCGCCGCCTCCGGTTCCCAGGTGCTCGACCTCGAAGCCCTCGGCCGCCACCGCGGCAGCCTCCTCGGTGACGAACCCGGCCTCGCCCAGCCTTCCCAGAAACACTTCGAAAGCCTCCTCGCCACCACCCTCGGCCAGTTCGACCCACGCCGCCCAGTCTGGGTCGAATCGGAAAGCAAACGGCTGGGCCGACTCTGGATCCCGGAACCCCTCTGGCTCGCCATGCAGCAGGGATCCGTCACGGAAATCTCCGCCCCCCTCACCGCCCGCGCTGCCTTCCTCGCCACGGAATACCACCACTTCCAGAATCAACCGGACGACCTCGCCGCGAAACTCGAAACCCTCCGCGAACCCTGCGGCAGCCAGACCATCACCACATGGCGCAGCCTCATCAGCTCAGGCGCATGGACCGACCTCTGCGCCGGTCTCCTCGAACGCCACTACGACCCAGTCTACCGCCGCTGCCACAACTACGCTGCCCCTCAGCAGACCATCGCCCTCGACAATCTCTCCCCGGCTCAACTGTCCCGCGCCGCCGCCACCCTCAAGGCATCGGAGCCCTCCATCGTAAACCTCACGCAATCAGTTCCTTCACCACTTTTCCATGCACATCCGTAAGCCGGAAATCCCGCCCGGCATAACGGAAGGTGAAGGTCTCATGGTTGAATCCCAGCAGCGACATCAGAGTCGCATGCAGATCATGCACATGCACCGGCTTGTCCACCGCCCGGAACCCAAAGTCGTCGGTCGCCCCATGCACCGTCCCGGCCTTCACCCCGCCCCCCGCCAGCCACATCGTGAACCCCCAGTGGTTGTGATCCCTCCCATTCACCTTGCCTGCATTCGCCCCGGCCTGCGGTAGCTCCACCACCGGAGTCCGCCCGAATTCCCCTCCCCAGATCACAAGGGTCTCATCCAGCATCCCACGCTGCTTCAGATCCTTCAGCAGCGCCCCAATCGCACGGTCGGATTGCTCCGCCAGCCTCCGGTGATTCACCTCGAGATCATCATGGTTGTCCCAGGGCTGACCCTCCCCATGCCACAACTGGATGAACCGTACACCCCGCTCCACCAGCCGCCGCGCAATCAGGGTCTGCCTCCCATGCACCGTGTCCCCATACATCTCCCTGATGTACGCCGGTTCCCGGTTCAGATCGAACGCGTCCGTCGCATCCATCTGCATCCGGTACGCCAACTCAAAAGACTGAATGCGCGCCTCCAGCCGCGCATCCCCAGCCCGCCGTTCCTCATGCTCCCGGTTCATCCGCTCCAGCAGATCCAATTGCATCCGCTGCTCCCGCATCGGCAACCCACGGTTCCGGATGTTCTCAATCAGCTTCTCCAATTCCCGATGCTGCGTGTCAATGTACGTCCCCTGAAACACCCCAGGCAAAAACCCCGCCTGCCAGTTCTGACTCTCCTGAATCGGATACCCTCCAGGACACATCACCACAAAACCCGGCAGATTCTGATTCAATGTCCCCAACCCATACGTCACCCACGACCCGAAACTCGGACGGATCAGCCGAGCCTCCCCGCAATTCATCAGCAGCAGCGATGGTTCGTGATTCGGCACATCCGCATGCATCGAACGGATCACACACAGATCGTCCGCACACGCCGCCACATGCGGAAAAATCTCGCTCACTTCCAACCCACTCGCCCCATGCCGCGCAAACTTATACGGCGATCGCATCAGCGTCCCCGTCTTCCTCTCCGTCCGCAGATTCTCCCCAGGCATCGCCTGACCATGCAACCGATCCAACTCCGGCTTCGGATCAAACGTGTCCACCTGCGAAGGCCCCCCATTCGCAAAAATGTGAATCACATGCTTCACCCGACTCCCGAACTGCCCCGGCCGCGCCGTCAGCGGATTCTCCGCCCCCTCCACCTCCCCAAGCAACGCCTGCGCCGCCACCGATCCCAATCCCATCCCGCACCTCCGCAGAAAATCTCGACGGGTCGCAAATAAATGTCGGAAATCCGGGGCGTGGTGACTCATGACTGCTTCCCCCCATCCTACGCCCCCACCCGCC
>Ga0315899_10005168_pt1 | contig 14090 bp, 12 predicted proteins | sample LakEriMetagenome_2_FD_203518 | JGI IMG/M metagenome (GOLD analysis project Ga0315899, IMG submission 203518) | Freshwater fungal communities from buoy surface, Lake Erie, Ohio, United States - Buoy 4 MA112 | ecosystem: Environmental > Aquatic > Freshwater > Lake | place: USA: Lake Erie, Ohio... | reverse complement strand
GTATCGTTTGGAATATTTTTTAGAAAATAAATTATGTTCTTTAAAGATGGTACATTATAATATTTAAACCAAGTTAAATTATTAGAATGATAATCTTTCATGCTACCAAATTGTGTTATAGTTAAATGATACATTTTTTTTAAATAATCATAAATATGGTCATTATTAAAATTATCTATAACTTTTAATAAATCTAAGTGTTGATAAATATTTAAATGATCGTAATAATGGTTATATTTTTTACTTAAATTACTATTTGCTTTCTCTGAAATATAATTATATAAATCCTGATATACATCATTGGTAATATTTTGAGGTTTACTGTATAATACCAATCCATTGAATTCACTTTCATACCAATTTATGTTTTCTTTAATCAAATCTACTGAATCTAATAATAATTTTTGTTTATCTTTTTTTAAATTAAATATTGATAAATTTAAATAAGATTCGTGTAAATCTGTACTTATATCTTTTAAATAAATATTTCGCAAATCATTTTCTTCTAAATCCTCAGATTTTTGTAAACCACAATATATAATAAACTTTTTCATAAAATCTAAAATTTGTTCAAAATTTAAAGATAGTTTATCAACTAACAATGTTAATAATTGAGTATTTATTTTAAAAAATCTTTGTAATATTATTTTTGTTATGTTTAATTCATTATTCTCATATATTTTTTCAAAAAAACTTTGTAATTTTTTTATATCAATAGTTATAAATGAATTTTTTAAAGTTACAATATTATTTTTATCCAATGATTGATAATGTGATTTAATATAGTATTCTAAACCTAGTTCGGGACCTATTTCTACAGATGATGGTATATGATCATTTCCAAATAGATAAAAAATAAAACATAAATCCCAAATGATTTTATAATTATTTGTTTTAATATTATTTAAACTATTATATAAATCTAATAAATTTTTGATTATTAAATTAGCGTCCAATACTTGAACATAACCAATTAAATTAATATTTTTTAAATATTTCACAACAGTAAAATTTATGTCTTTACCAATAATTTTAAAATATGATTGTTGAATTAATATTTGATGTATGAAATCTGAATCTGTTGTATGAATACAATAGTCTCCATTTAAATCTTCTTGTGATATATATTTAAATATTTTTAAATCTGATTCGCCATTTTCTTTAGCACTATTTATATAAATATTCATTTTTTGATAATTTTTTTTTATTTTTATATTCATATACAATTCTAAATTTTTAATAAAATTAGATGAAGGTCCAATTGATTTATCAATAGTAAATCTAATTTTAATCCATTTAAAATAATCAAATAATATTATACAATTTGATTCAATATCATTATATTTATTTGATAAGCAATCAAATAAATTTTTATTATTTGGTAACAAATTATCAAAATATTTTTTAAATAATAATTTCTTTTCTGTTGATTCTAAATAATTTTTGATTCTTCGTCTTCTTTGTTCAATAACTTTAGACATTGATGGTATACCGTCATAAAATATAGATAATGATTGAATAAAATTTACACTATGAATTTTATCAATGTAATTAATTATAGTATTAACAATTTTTTCATATATAACTAATTCTAAAATTGAAAGACCTTCATTTTTTTCATCTGATAAATTAATATTGGATGTAATTTTACTACTAATATATGTAATGAATTTTTTTATTATTTCATCTTCATTATAACCATCAAATATATTTTCTAAATCAGATCCAATATAATATAATTTCCAATGAGGTTGCATAAAGATACTTTTAAGAATAATCTCCAATTTATCACCTTTATCTGGAGAGAAAGGTAGACATAATATAACTTTTATAATATCATTAATTTCATTTTCTACTTCAACAATTTCTTGATAAATTAAAAAATTTAAATCAAATATGATATGGTTTGAAACAATTTTTCTTAAATTATTATCAATATTTATTTCTTCAATTCCATCATTATTGATAGATTTTGATATAAAATTTGCAAATCTATCTAATCCCATTTATTAATTATTAATAAAGATTAATAATTTTGTTTTAAATCAAAATATTAAAATTTATTTCTTAGTAAATTATGGATTTCCCACATTACTTTACAATCAATTTCATTATATTTTATAATCTCTTTCATAACTGGATCATGTGTTATATTATTTATTGTCTTTTTACAAACTTTTTCATAGATTTCATTAGCTAAAATCATTGCAGTTAATCCATTAGAACATGGACTAGAACTGTCCCATGAAGATTCTATTAAATCATTTTTATAAAGAGCTTTGGCAATACTTTTTAGTGAAAAGTTTAATGCACCCTTAACTACTACTGGTTCATCATAAAATAGTTTGTACAAATCATAAAATACAAAATTTTTATCAGAAAAGTTATTTTCAAAATGACGTTTCTTAAAATTTGTATAAGCTGATATTTCTGCATGAGACCAATGATAAAAAATAGCTTTATCTTTTTTGAATTCTTTTAATACATTACTTATATAATTAATAAATTCTGTTACCATACTTAATTCACTCATTTCTTGTTTTTCGTTCATAACAAATGTTTCATATATCCATTTACCATTATTCTCATATCCTACTCCTATCATAAATATAAATTGATTGTTATCATATGAAATAATTCCCTCTTTAATAATAGAACCAAAATTTGAGTTTAATGTTTCAAAATCCAAATAAAATTCTATACAATTTTGATCTTTTGTTTTCCAATTAGGTCGATCATATTTAATTAAAGTAGGTCTAATAATATCTTTTGTTTGTCTATTAATATCTAAAATATTATCAACTATATTTGATATTTTCCCTTTTTCATTAAATCCCAAAACTTTTGAATTACATCTTGGATCTGTCCATTTAAATACCTGTTGTAAATGTGCTTTTTCACGATTTTTAATACCGCAATAAAAAATACTTGTTATTTCCTTTATTTCATCGTTTAACATGTTTTTAATTTTTCTATATTCACCATCTTTTTCATTTTTCATGTTTGGAAATAATTCTTTTCTACATGGTAAAGGTAATAAAGTCCAACTTGAACCTTCATTTTTCATTGTTTTTATCCATTCAATTGCATTTTTTGTTTGAGTTACATATTCTGAATCAACTGAATCATAATCAATTACTCCTAATCTTTTAAGAAAATCTTCAAATATAATTTTTTTTGATGCCCAATTGTATTTTTTTCCCCAAATAAATGCCTTGTTAATTTTAATTCCTTGAACTTTATTTAAATCTTTGGTATAAATATATAATTGTCCTTTATATGCAGGGACACTTTCGGAATTTAAAATATGAATCCCATCTGCTTTTAAAGGTATAGTAGAATGTTTGATATCAATAACCTTATAATGCCATGGTACATTTAATGTTGGTGATCTAATTTTTGCTTCTGCATCAGTTATAACTTGATAACCTAATAACTTATTAATATAATCAGATCTTACTAATAAATCTGGCATACCAAATGTTTTATCTTCATAATTATGTAAGACTGCTTGATAGATTATATTTTCACCTTTCTTCATTAAATCTATTGTCTCTTGAAATTTTTCAGTTGATCGGCTTAAAATATAATCACCTACTTTAACTATCTTATGATCTTTAGATAGTATTTTAATTAACTCTTCTTCAAACTCATTACCTGCATCCATGATACATTTAGTAAATGGATCCTGATTTGATTTAATTATAGCTCTTGAATTTGGTGTATTTGAAGGAATATCATTTAAATCATGAATTTTATATTCTTTTAACCAATCAATTAAAGGATCATTTAACATATAGTTTCTTACTAAAGTTGCTCTAATCATTTCATTCCAAATATCATCCTGATTCTTTTTAATTTTTTTTAATTGAATTATTTCATATTCATCATCACCATGAGATCTTTTTTTATTTTCTACTAAAATTTGTCTCCGTAAATATCTCATTGATCTAGATGGTTTATTAATATTTAATACCGATTTTTCCTCAATGGATAAATTTACTAAATAATAAGTCAAACTTTCTTTTAATTTTTTAATTTCAGATGGAGTTATTTCAAAACTATTAATTGTTGGATATAAATTATTTAAATTAGTTTGTAATTCAAAATTAATTTGATAAAAAATATATCTATTAACTTCTGATAAAGCTGGAATAATTTCTTTGGTCAATTGAAATTCTCTACTATCAATTATCAAATTAATATAATATAATACTCCTGATTTTTTACAAATATACCAATAATACTGATTATATGTTTCATCTAGTAAATTTAAATTCACCAAATCTAAGTTATTTAATTTAGAATAATAATCACATAATTTCTTTGATAATATATCGTGTATTTTTAAAGAATCAATTGGTTTTTGATATGCCCAATGATTAATTAAAGTTTGTTTGTCCATTAAATACTTAAACTTTATTATAATACTTGTTTAAATCAATTTTTTATAAAACTGAAAAAGAAAAGTGTTAATTATTCTTACTACTCTGACAAGTGAGTTTAAAAATTATTATAAAAATCTTTATTTTAGTATATGAACCCAGAAATTAAAGAAGTTGTTGTTGAACAACCAATTGATACTAATGTTCAAACACCTGGACAATCAAAAGGACTAATTAATAATTTATTAAAAAAATTTACTGAAAATAAAATGTATATGTATATTGCAATTGGAATAATAGTATTAGCTGTTGTTGCATTTTATTATTTTAAGAAATGTAAAAAAGATGTTAAAAATAAAAATCAATTACCATTACCTAAACAAAGTAATGCACCATCAACAGGTCTAAATAATGATGATCATTTTATTTTGGATACTAATGGTAATCCTGTAAAAGTTACAGGATCATTTTCAAATCAACTTTTACCATTACCAATCCCAAAACAACAACCTAGTCAAAAAGATGTTCAAATGTTACAAAAACAAATGTATGAAAAACAAATGATGCAACAACAAAATGTAGCTAGTCAAAAACCAAAATTACAACATCCTGAATCAGAAATGTCAGATGAAATAGAAATTGATTTAGATGATATTGAAGATAATGAAGATGAAAATGTAGCGCAACATAATTTAACCAATTCAGAATTAGCTGAAATTAATAAAAAAATCGAAATGATGAATCCACAAAAGTAAATATTTAAAGATATAATATTATATTATTTTAATGTCCAACTCTCAAGAATTTTTAATTGCAGCTGAAACTGTAAAAAAATTATCAGAAAAACCAAATAATGATGAGCTAAAAGTATTATATGGTTTTTATAAACAAGCTGTTGTTGGTGATTGTAACACTGATAAACCTGGTATGTTTGATTTTAAAGAGAAAGCCAAATGGGATTCTTGGAATTCTAATAAAGGAATGAATAAATATGATGCCGAAGTTCAATACATTACATATGTCAATCAATTAATTCAAAAATATGGCTTAGCTGAATAAATATATAATAGTCTGTAAATTTGATTATATTTTTTATAAAAAAATTGTCTAATTATTTTATAATTAACTTAAAATTTATTATCATAATATTTATATAGACGACCATCTTCTTTATAAAATTTATAAGATTTTGACACATCTTCTTTTATTTTATCAGTTTTTGACTCAAGCTGACTTATTTTTTGGTTACAACGTAATAATTCAGCTCTTAAATCGTCCAATTCTTTTTGTCTATAGTCATCAAATGTATTATCTCTCAATGGTTGATGAGGATATGGTGGGACATTGTATACTTTATCTAAATTAGGCATATAACGTCTAGGAGGTTCAAAATTTAATAATTGAATTGCTTCTTCTCGTTCTCGAGGTGTATAACTATTAGGGTTGCCTTCAGTAAAAGTACCTTTGCGCTCTTTAAACATATTATCAATTTCTTCACTTAGCTTTGGAACATATTTAGTACCCATTAAATCAGCACCTTGAGGTGGGGGATGATTAGGGACGCTTTTAGCTTTTTTTGGTTCAAAACTTGATAATGGAATTATCACTTCTCGAGGTGTATAACTATTAGGGTTGCCTTCAGTAAAAGTACCTTTGCGCTCTTTAAACATATTATCAATTTCTTCACTTAGCTTTGGAACATACCATGATTTATTTTCTTCTGATGGCGAAAGATTATATATAATTCCATTTGAGTTTTCATATTGATATGAATTATTAGTAAAACTTGTGATTTTTCCTAAATATTTTCTAGTATTTGATTCATACACATGATCATTTATTTTAGCACCTCCTTGTTGTTGAATATTATATTTTAATTCTAAATATTTATTTTTATATTTTAAATATTTTTCATGAGACATATATTATATTGTAGAAATAATTGATATCTACAAAGAATATATAGATTTATATTGAGGATGTATTTCAACAAAATTATTCAGCTCATTAAAGTGATAAAGATACAAAATCTTTTATATCTTTAATGTTAGTAAAATCATGATTAAATCTATCTAAATCAAAAGTATAGGTTGTTTCTAATATTTTTTTCACATCATCATTTAATTCTAATAATTTAAAATCAAAATCTATATCTTCAGTCCAAGGAAGTACTGAAGCATTTATTATTCTTATTGGATACTGTCCATTAACACTATAATATCGCATACCACTATTTATATCTTGAATCAAATTATCTTGATTAAAATTTAAATCATGAGAGTCTTCTATTTTTAATAAACCACTATCTGGATCTAATAAATATACATATAAATATTGATTAAAAATTTTAGGAGCATGGAAATTTCTATAATCATCCATTTTTGGTGTAACTGATAATATGTAACCATAATTATCTAATTTATTATCAATATACCTATATCCTCTTTCTTGTAATATTAACTTAATTTTAATTATTTCTTTGGTAATTATTTCATAATAATTATTCCACATCTCCGTTAATTCTTTCATAAAATTATCATATAATTTATAAGTTATATTTTGCATTATTTTTTGAATTTTTTTTAATAATTGCTTTTGATCTTCATATCTTTTAATTGTTCGTTGAATATCAAAATTATATTTTTCATACGTTTTTCCTTTAATAGTTATTATAGTTGTTTTATTAATACTTTCTGGATTAGCTCTTAAATATTCAATATAAATAAAAAATACATCAAAATCATGCAAATAATCAAATGTTAGTTCATTATCATACAAACCATTAAATGATTTTGAATTGTTCATTGTATTTGAAATTTTACCTTCAAATATAATTAATATGTTTTCTTTTTGTTCTTCAGTTATTATTTTTTTATTTAACATTTTAGCAAGAATTATTTTTGGGAATAAATTAAAAAATATACTTGTAATATCTCCATCTAGTTTTTGCATTGTAGTATAGTTGTGTTCACCTATTTTTGTATTATCAATTATTTTAGGAAATAATTGTACACTAGCATTTATTTCATTAACCCAAGATATTAATTCACTATTTGTTCCACATTTTAATAGATATTTAGGATAAACACTACTTAAAAATATACCACAATTTTTTTGTCCACTGTTTTCAATTTGTGCCCATTCTCTTAAGCGTAAAGTATAATTACCACCAGTTTGATTTTTTAATTCCAAATATTTATTTTTATATTTTAAATATTTTTTATAATATGACATATGTCATATTATAGAAATTATTTTGAAATTTTGATTAAATTAATAAATAAATGATATTTCTACAAAAATATAAATTTATATTCAGGATATTTTCCTACAAATCGTTGTAAACGTGGTGTTAACCAACGACCACCCAAGTATCTACTTTGTAATACACGTCTAATATCCATAACACTAGCTGCACCAGTTTCTAATGCTTGTAATAAGTCTCTTTCCCATTCAGGATCTGTATCAGTTCCTGAATGAACTGGCACATGAAGTAAAGCAGCTATTTGATCATCATTAAGTTTCGGAGCTGTTGGTTTAAGTTGTACACGACGTTTTCTGGTTCCATCAAAACTTACTTGATAAATAATACCATCCATATTAATAAGTTGATACCATGTAGAATTAGAAGGTACATAGTAACATTGTGTAGCGCTTCCATCACTACTTCTAAGCATAAATAGATTAGTTTCATGAAATGTTTTTGATGTTCGATCAGTATTAAATATTAAAATAGTTTCTCCTTGAATTTCTATAACATCACTTTCATTATCTATATTTATTAATTGATATAGTTTACTAGTTTCTCTTTTTTGTCTAAGATCATAATTAATTTCCATTAAAATAACATACTTTTACAAATAGGTTATCTTTTTATCAATTTATTTTATATATATTTACTATTTTTTGGTTTTCTTTTTTGATCCTTTCTTTGGTTGATCTGTTTCTGATTTCCCTTTTTTTAACACACATTTGGGATCCATTTTAAAAGATGATATTCTATTATCTCTTGGAATTATATTTAATACACATTTTGATTTTAAACCATATAGTGGTTCAGTACAACCTTTTTCTTTATGTTCTTCTACTTTCTTTATTTTTGATGGATTTTCTAAACATCTTGATCTAAAATGTTCATACCTATCTCTAACATCTTCATATGACAACCCTGATGATTTACCCAACATAGTATTAATTAATTCATGTAATTGATATACATATTTTGATAAAGTTGTTCTATTTTTAAATATATCCATAGTTAATGGTAAGGTAGTCATATTATTTGATAAATTATCTCTACAATATTTACAAGGTAATATATTTTTTAAATTTGAATAAAAATTATAATAAAATATTTTTTGTTCATTGGTTGGTTTTATCGGATAATTAAAACTTATAGTATGTAATACATGCCACATTGGTGGTCCCCATACAGATGTCATCATTCCATCTCCTGAATTATAATCCGATTCTGAAAATATATATTTTTTACTCATTACAATTAAATAGAAATTAAAAATTTAATTGTTATAATTTTTTAGTTATAAAATCCCAATTCATTCATACCCCCAAATTGAGTTTCAATATTATCAGGTAATGAAATACATCCAGACATTGGTTTTAAAATAATTTCATCCATTTTATTAATACCACTTGATTTTTCTAATTTATAATTATAATGATTTGTTAACCATTCTATTACTTTATCAGAATGTGCTAAACCAGTGTGTAAAATAATAGATTTATTAGAATTTAACTCTATATTAGCACAAATATACCATTCCATAATTTCATTTATAATATCTGATACTTTATCTAATAAATTATAATTATTTTGATAAAGTATTCTAATTTGATAATTTAAATAAATTTGATAATTATCCAGAAATTTTCTCCAGTTTTTTTTAATTTTTAAATAATGTTCACCTAATTTTGTATTAATTAATTTTTCTAATTTATAATTTGGTAATTTTTCAATTAAATAATTTAATTCTAATTTAAAAAAATTATTAATACTAAACAAATATTTTTTTAATTTGATATCATAATATTGATCATCAAATGTTTTTGAATCCGATAATATTTCCCAACTAAATGGAATTAAAAATGGTCTAATATCAACTGCATGTATTAAGTGTTGATTATTCAAAAATAAATTCTTCAAATTTTGTGTATGTGGTGATTCACTCCATAATTCTTGTAAAGTTACTTTATCTCTTGGTACCTCTTCTAATAATATTTTACTTGAATGAAATTTAGATTTAAACCAAGTAGATATATTTGTATTATTAACACATTCTGGTAATCTATCGTGCATATCAGCAAGAACTATAATCTTATTTTCTGTAGTTGGATTTTTTAAGAGTGTATATCCAATTGTTCCGTAAATATTTTTCATTTATTTGATCTAGAAAAATATTTATAACTTATTATAATATAAATGAGTGAAAAATCCAATCCTGAAGAAAATGATTTATCTAATTTATTTTTAGATGATTCTGATGATAATCCAAATGAAGAAAATATTAAAGATTTATTTACTTCTACCGAATCTAGTGAATCAGTTGTTGAAAAAAAAGTTAAACCAAAAAAAGAAATACTTATAGCCACAACAGGTATGTCTTCTATTGGAGATCAACTATCAGATGACATTGATAATAATCAACCTGATTTTATTGATGAAGAAGTTATACCTACAAATATTAATCAACCAGAATTAGAAACTGAAGTAGATTCAGTTGAAACTAAAAATAATTCACCAACTGTTAATACACAAAATAATAAAAGAAATAGATGTAGATCATCTATGATTAATTCTATGACTACAAAAACACATAATGAAAATGGATGGGATGAAAATGCAATAAAAACTATTAATAACTGGTATTATACTTTTAAAGAATTAAGTTTTGTTTATCAGTGGGTTTTAGATAGAAATAGGAAAATGTCAGATAGATTAGCTACTATATCAGTTATTTCATCATCAGCTTTAGGTATTTTCTCAGCATTCAAATTATGGATTGATAATGATGCATTATTTCAAACTGTATCTAATATTATCTTAATGTTTCTTAATTTTGGAGTTGCATTAATTACTTCATTATCTAAAAGATATGTTGATGATCAAAAGAATGAAACTATTAGAACTTATATTGAAGATGTTGATAGTTTTTTAGGCGAAATAGCAGCCCAAGTATTAAAAATGCCTATTTATAGAATGAATGCTGAAAAATTTTTTAAATTAAATAATGATAAATATACTAAACTTATTTCATGTACACCTAATTTATCTTTAACTGACTTATCTCAAGGTAAAGCAAAATATAAGATGTATTATCCAGATGATAAAGTATAAAAAAATTGAAATTTATTTGGAATACGGATCCTTTAAAGAAAGAATCCTTAAAATCAAATCAACATGAGTTCATTACACTCTGCTATTGCTTCAGCCTCTATTGTTTCAGCCTCTGGCTCTATTGTTTCAGCCTCTGGCAATCAAGAAAAGATTAATCAACGCCGCAGTGAAATTGAAAAAAATGTAGCGGCTGCTCGTGCGGCTACAGCGGCTGCTCGTGCGGCTACTGCGGCTGCTCGTGCGGCTACTGCTACTGCTACTGCTGCTGCTACTGCTGCTGCTGCTACTGCTGCTGCTACTGCTGTGGCTTCTGAATGCCATATATTGGTATCTTCTAACAATTTGATAACAACCATCACAACGATGGGGAATGGTGAAAGTGAAGCTGACGTCAAAAAGAGGTTGACGGTTGTGGATTCTAGACTTCCAAACGTTGTTTTCAAGAATGGAGCAATTGTGTACACAGTGATTGGAAAAGACCAATGCGAAGGAAAATGGAAATTGGACACACTTCCGATTCCAGAATCAGAAAGCTCCAGATTCATAAGTTCCGAAACCTTTGAAGCGTTGGATTGTAAGGTTACATTGCACCAACCAGTGGAAAATCCAACAATTCTCTTTTACGTTCGACATACAACGGGATGGCATAATGTAATGGACTCTCGTAAGAGGAACGAATGGCTCAGAGAAAATCCTGATGAGCTTGCCAAATATCTTGAAATGGCAAAGAAAGATTCGATTGATGTGTCAGCTCTTGATCTCGCTCAGCAATTGCAAGTTGCAGAAAAGTATATGCTCAAAGATTCTGATCTGACACCACAAGGTGAAATAGAAGCTGCTACTTTGGCACCAAGAATTCAGAAGTTGATTCGAGAGACTTTTCCAGGTCAAACTCCTTTCTTAAGGATTGGATCTTCTGAACTGTTTCGTGCTAGAAAATCAGCAGCGATTTTAGCAAGGAATCTTGGGTACAACAAAGCAGTCTGGGTCTTCCCATTTTTGAACGAAACCGTGCGCGCGGTTGGTGCAACTCATCATGAACATGGTTCAGTTTCTTGGGAGATCGCAAGATCTTTAAATCGTTCAACCTTTGACTACGCGACGACAGTTCTCAAAACCACATTTGTTGGGTCTCAAGATGATTGGCGTCAAGCACCTCATGAAGTTACAAAACCAATCATCGAAGAAGTACAAAGGCTTCTTGATGAAAACACTCCGCTTCATCAGAGTCCTTATAAAATTAACGGCATTTCCTTTGTTCGACCTGAAGGAATGAAGGCAACTGATGATTTTGCTGATGTTTGGGATTACATAACAAAACATCGCATGTTTTTCTTGTCTGGAAACAAAATCAAGCAGCAAGACCTTGCAGCTGCAGGAGTACCCATTCCCTTGGTGTCTGCTGATATTCCTGAAATACAGGGAACATCTGGAGATGTTGCAAAAGACAAAAGTTCCTACATGTGCGATCAACTGGGAATGTGGGATGTTGCAAAACTCAAAAGTTCCGACACGTGCGATCAACTGGGAATGTGTGCTGTTACAGAAGACACTTCTCTCAATACTAAGAATGGTGGGTCTCTAGGTCCATGTATCAAACATGTGATTGCTGCGATCAAGCCTAATGTTGAAGCAGGAACAACTTCTCTGCCTCTGGTGATGAAGACTATCGATCCAACAGGAAAATTTTTTACATACACATCCATTGTCAGTTCCAGCGATGGACCTGGTAGTAAAACCATCCTTTTCGAGAGCACTGCCCTGGGCGAACTTCATCATATTCCAATTGAGGAATTGAGGCAGCAGAAGATCCCTGGGGACATTGATCCCTATTTTGCACCAACTGAAGTTACCCTTGTGATGAGATTTGAGGACGGTACGATTGTACCGATATGGAAAGAAGTTTATGACAACCAACAAGGACTGACAATTGGTCAGCTCCAAAAGCTTGATCCAACCAATCGGTACATTTTTCATCCACGTTTTCTTGCTCTGGAAGCTTGGAAGGCATGGTTAAAAGCAAATGGATTTCAATGTTAATGGGGTACACTAGTTTTTTGGACCAAAACGTAAATATATTTATTCATTTATAATTTTATAAATCAATAAATTAAAATAATTTCTGTAAATGCTCAAGTTTTTTTAAAAATTGAAATTTTTATTACCAATATTTAAACAACACATAATAATGTCTGATCCAGAGAAAATGCAATCAAAAATTAATTATTATGAATATAAACCAGAAAAAGTTGAAACAGATTATTCAATCAGTATTAAATTACTTGAAATATTTTTAGAACACGCATATCCTCGTTCACATGATGATACTAAAGAATTATTTTCAAAGATGGATGAACAAAAAATATTTAAATTATTAGATCAAGTCTTTAGTCTAAACGAAGAGCTTTATAATTGTTTAATTAAAATTTTAGATGATGACTCCACAAATGAAGATTATAAAAACTATGTTAAATTATTGGAGGAAGAAAAAGAGTTGTTTAAATTTGGAACTTATGAAGGAACTTTATTATATTTAGAACCATCAAAAATAACTTATAATCATAAAGAAATAGATATTTGCATATTAGAAAATTTAGTCATGGATATGAATTCTATATATTCATATTTTGAACATTTTTCCCCGAATGATTTGAGAAATCATATACTGAGTATACCAATTAATGATAATTATAAAATGTTGCTTCTCTTATATAAATTAAATGAAAATTTGTATTATTTTCTTCAAAAAATAATATTTCGTAAAACTTGGTCTAGAGGATCAGGTGGATGTGACCATGAAGATGAAGTAGATGATCTTAATTATACTGAATTCACAAATATGTTAGAAGAAACAATTAGATTTGCTCATTATGCTTGTGAAATTAACCATATATATATTGGAAGAAAAAATAAAGAAGATTATGAGTGTGAAATAGTAGGACATATGTCAGAAAAAGAATTTGTATCTTTTATTGGTAAAATGAATTGGAATGAGTTTGAATCTTTTGTTAGACACTTATTACATATTGATAATAGTAATAAATTATTAGAACTTTTAAAAAATTTTTTATTTTCTGTATTTGAAAATGGAATGTCCGGATATGCTAATTTTAAATCTGATTTTCATTATACAGAATTTATTACTAGAATGGATAAATATGAATAGAATTTATGTATTTCAAAAGTTTTATTATTAAATTAAGTATTCCTAAATCATATGATTTTAATAAATTAAATATAAGTCATGTTCTTGAAATTATTGCATTAAAAAATAATCAAGAATCTAATTCAAAGAGTATTAACTACTTATTAAATCTTAATAAATTTTGCATCTATTAATTCTTTAGGAG
>Ga0315899_10005165_pt1 | contig 14095 bp, 17 predicted proteins | sample LakEriMetagenome_2_FD_203518 | JGI IMG/M metagenome (GOLD analysis project Ga0315899, IMG submission 203518) | Freshwater fungal communities from buoy surface, Lake Erie, Ohio, United States - Buoy 4 MA112 | ecosystem: Environmental > Aquatic > Freshwater > Lake | place: USA: Lake Erie, Ohio... | reverse complement strand
AAGACCTTTTCACCTTGCCCGGAATGGGATCCAGAGGGATGCCACAACCGACGCAAATCAGCCGCATGGGCCAGCACCCCGGTGGAGCGGATCATCCCTCGTCGCCGTACTCATCCGACCATTCCAATCGGGACGACTTGTAAAAACTGCGTTTAAGCAAAAAATCTCGAAGAATACAGTCTCTTTTGGTATCGTCCGGTAACCCGCGGTTTCTCCCGGTATCGGGATGGCGGGACAACATTCTGGACAACAAGCCATGTTTAAACAGTCCATTACCAGGCCGATCCCCGCAGGGGCCGAGATCCGGACAACCAAAAACGGCCAGGAGGCGAAGATCCTGGTCGACGGTCGTTGGGTCTGGTTGCCGATAAACGCCAGCGGAAAGTATAGGGACCGGTCCAGGGTCTGGTATCAGAAAATCCGCATGGCGGACGGGACGACCAAAGCCATGGGGTTTTTCACCAACAAGGCCGCCTCGGAGGCCAAGGCCCGGGAGATCCAACTGGAGCAAGACCGGGTCCGGGCCGGGTTGGCGGCCCCGAGGCCGATCGTCGACGGGAAGGTCGACGACCTCCTGGAAAAGTTCGAGTCGTTCAAAAGAATTGGCGGCCTTTCCGCCGCAACTGCCGCAACCGAGTTCCCCCGGTTACGGAAGGCGGTCGAGCAACTCGGCTGGAAGACTGTCGAGCGGATCCGCCAGGCAAACTCCTCGGACATAATCGCATGGTTCGAGAAACTGCCCGGAGCGGCGGCGACCAAGAAGAAACGACTCCACACCCTGGCAACTTTCCTCCGTTGGTTAGTCGAGGAGCGGGTCCTGGTGATTGTTCCCCGGTTGCCCAGGCCCTCGGCCAAACCTGAAAGGCCGAGGCGGGCGATCACTCAAGAGGAGGTTGAGAAACTGGCCAAGTCGACAACCTGGCCTTGGTCGATCCTTTATCGGTTAGCCTTCTTCACACTTACCCGGAAAGGGGCCTTATTTTCGCTGTTGGTGGGAGATCTCCACCTGGATGGACCGGAAGGGCCTCGGATAGTTTTGCGGCCTGAAACCGCAAAGACCAAGGTCGGCCAGGTTGTTCCCGTCCCGAGCCGGTTGGTCCCCGATCTCCGGAGACTTGTCGCCGAGGCGGACGGTCGGCCCCTCTTCTGGAGGATCCAGACGATCAACGACCGAGTCCGATGGGCGAAGGACATCAAGGCCGCCGGTATTCCGCATGAGACCGACGAAGGCCTGGCGGTTTTTCACTCGTTGAGGCATGGCGGAGCAACTCACCTGGCGAAGAAAGGAGTCTCGATTCTTTTGATCCAAAAAATGGGCGGATGGAAGTCTATTCGGATGTTGGAAAAGTACACCCATATTCAGCCCATCGATGCTAGGGAGGCGATAGATGCAGCTTTTTCTAAAAATTCCTAGTTTTTTTTGGGCAATTTTTTTGCCCCTTCCTGCTTAGTGCTGTTTGTAATTGCTCCAATCGGCTCGGTCGGGCTAACTTAAAACTTAAACTAACCGCCATCCTGTTTGTAGGTTTTTTCTTGCCTGGGGCATTTGACCAATCTAGATTGGGGATGCTGTTACCTGTCCGGGCCTAATGAGAGATGAAATGACTGATAGCTACCTGACGATCTCAGACTTGCTGAAAATACTAAAAATCAGCAAGCCAAAGCTATTCCGGATGATTTCTTCGGGGGAGTTCCCAAAAGGCTTTTATCTTGGGCGGACCCCCCGATGGCCTGCAAAGCAAGTTTCCGCATTTCTAGCGGACGGGTTTGAGCAGGCAAACCATCGCCGCCCCAGGGCCTGAAATTTTTATTTTGGGTTCCTTTCGTTGCGTGGGGTGAGGTGTAGAACATTATGTGGGCCGGAATACCAAGCTACGGAGTAGACACAAAATGTTAAAAGCATTTTCATTTTTTGGGTCGATGGAAAAAAATCATGCAAAACCATTCAACCTTAGTAGAAGAGAGGCAGAAGGCGGCTACACCCACAACGACACTTTCGACCCAGCCGTGGGTAGCAACCACAAGACTCGGATCAGCGAATCAGAGCCTCTCATACCCATTTTCGGCGAAAAATCAGCAGAAAGAAGGGATGAGCATTTTTTTCGTAATGGGCTCGATTAGGTCAATATAAGAATTACGGCGGCCCAAATTAGCCCCCTTTGACCCAAGGGGGTGTAAAAAAAGTTAGCTTTTGTGCGGGTTGTTTTTTTGAGGGGGAAGGAAGATGCCAGAGGACCTAAAAGGAGAACGATGTCTAAAGGTTAACGAGGTCGCCTCCATGCTAAGGATCCACCCGGCGGCCCTCGCCCGCCTGAACCGGCGGGGCCAGGGGCCCATCGGCTTTAAGGTCGGGGGGTCGAGGCGTTGGTTAGAGTCAGCGGTCGACGATTACCTAAGGGATCTGGCCGCTAAGGCGAAAAGGATCGAGGGGTAAAACAAGACCCCCGGAGGCGGCAACCTCCGAGGGTCTCACCCGGCGAACCGGTCGCCTTCCCGAGCAGGTTGGCTAATAAATCTTATTCTTTAGCCGCCATTCCGCCTACTGGGGATCTATTCCCCGTCTCCTTTTAATTTTTTCCGACCTTTGATTAGGGGAAGAAACATCCCCATTGCCTACGGTCCGCCCCTTGAGGAAAACATGGCCAAAGACCAACGAAAAACTAGGGCTCCTCGCCCATGGGAACTGTTGCTCGATGTCCCCCGGCAAACAGAAAGATGGGTTCCCATTCCTGCCCGTCTTAAAGTTTCCGTTTGTTACCTGTGCGGAAACTGGACCATTCGCCGGGGGGAGAACTCAGTCTCTGACGAGCGGGCTATTTCCGGACATCTTCGCCAGGGGTCGATCCGCTGGCGGTCATTCCAGTCTGTCCAAAGTAGGCCCTTCTGTGACCAATGCAAACTAGTCCTTTCATCCATGGAGTTAACGAAGTGAAAAAAGCAATTAACTTTGTGTGCCCCCGTTGCGGGGGAGGCGTACCCACCGACGAACGGCGAGGCGAATACGAGGGAGCTCTCTCGAGAATCGCAGACCTAGAGATTTGCTCCAACTGTGGAGACGACGAGGCTATGCGAGATTTTTTTGGCCAACCTCCGATTGGACTTGGCGACTGGTTCTCTGTGAAAGGGAAAAAAAAATGAATAAGTTTTTGTCGAGAGTGACAACGGGCAGAGACACCTCCCACGGTGTCATCCTCGGGATATACGGGGAAGCGGGGAGCGGGAAAACTTCCCTCGCCCTGGATGTCCCCGGGATCCTTCTGGTCGATGCGGAACGGTCCGCCGCCCACTACGAGGCCCGAAGGTTTTCGCCCGACCGTTGGGACGATGTCCTCGGGATTACCCAGGAGTTTTGGGCCGACCAGTCGGCGGGCCAGGCGATCGGGTTCGATAGTCTCGATGCGATCCAGGCGATGGTTTTCGACCAGGTCGCCAGGGCGAACGGGGTCGAGCAAGTCGGCCAAATCGCCTACGGTCGGGGGTTCGACCAGGCGGCCGCTGAGTTCCGGAAACTGTGGGGGTTTTTCGACGGGATCGTCGGCCAAGGGCGGGTCGTTTTGTGGACCTGTCACTCGGCGACGACCAAGGTCGAGACCCCAAACGGGGACACCTTTGATCGGGTCGGCCTGAAGTTAAACCAAAAGGTCGCCGCCTTGGCGGTCGAGAAGTCCGACCTCGTTTGCCAGATCGGGATCCGGACCATGGTCTCCAAGGTCAAGGGCCAGGACAAGGGTCGGGCAACGGTTTTGACCGACCAAGACGGGAACCCGGAGCGGTACTACCGTTGCGTCCCGACCGGGGGAGTCCTGGCGAAAACCCGTTTCTCCCACCCAGCCGGGGAAATCGCCCCTCTTTCCTGGTCGAAGATCCGGGAGTTTTGCAAATAGTCTACCGTCGAGGTAGTTGACCGCGTTGTTTTTACCCCTTGTTTTCAAGTGTTTTTTAGGAGTCTCTACCGTGAATTTTGACGAACTGAACCTTTCCACCATCCAGGCCGCCGGGTCGGTCCAACCTCTCCCCGCCGGGGAATATGTCGGGACGATCGTCGAGGCCAACGACGAGGCCGGGGAAACCCGGGACGGTGTCCCGACCCGGGCGGTTGCCGTGCGGGTTGACATCTCCGAGGGCGAACACCAGGGCCGCCGGATATATGACCGCCTTTTGGTCATCCATCCGACCGAGATCGCCCAGCAAATTGGGCGGTCCCGCCTCAAGTCCTTGATCGAGGCCGCCGCCCCGGGGGCCAAGACTTCCCAGGAACTGATCGGGAAAACCGTCCGGGCCTCGGTCAAGGTTTCCCCCAGGAGAGACACCGGGGAGATGCGGAACGAGGTCAAGGCATACAAGGCCGCCCGGGGCGGGTTTGTCCCCCAAGACCCCGCCCCCCAATCCCAGCCCCCGGCCCCGAAACCTCAGGGAGGCGACCCCAACCGCCGCCCCTGGTGACGAACCGGCGAGGGGGAGCGGGTCGTTTTCCTTTACCCGAGGAACCGCCGGGTCCAGGGGGACCTCCCCGCCCCTGGGCAATTAAAAAAAGACTTTTTGGCGACTATGAGGACCGCAAAAGATGACAGTCGAACCGTTCAACGAACCGGCCAAGACACCCTTGACCGAGGACGAACTTACCGGAATTGAGCGGTGGGCGAACCAGGCCGATTTTTCCAATGCCTGGGTCGGCCCGACTCTTCTTTCCCTGGTCGCCGAGATCCGTTTCTCCTGGCGAAAACTGGAAACCGTCAAAAGACTTTTCTCCGAGTCCGAGGCGGAGATCCGCCGGATCCGGGGAGAGCAATCGCCCACCGTTGTGGAACCGCCTGGGGTGTCTCCCATCCCCCTGGCGACATCAAACCGGGAGGACAAGGAGGCGGCGACCGACTTGGGTTAGGTCAAGGGTTTAGTCTTTGCAATTGCTGCCCGCCGGTTGGCAACCTCCAGGGTTCGAGGCCCTGGCGGCGGGATGGGGGTGGGGAATGGGAGCCAACTTGGCGAAGAAAAAAAACTGTTCGGCCCGCCTGGACGGAAAACCGGATGGCCCGATCGAGGACTGGCGGCGGGGAAACCCCAACCTCCCTTCGACGGTCGTCGTCTTCTCGGACATCGACCAGGTCGCCCACCGACATTCAATCCCGAAAGAGGGCGAAAGCGGGACCTCGTTCCAACTGGTCCGCCAGTTCGGACTCCTGGAAACCAAGACCGGGGGCCAAACGATCGACAACCAGGACCCGAGGATCCGGTCCCAGGCGGACACCCTGGGACGGTTGTCGATGATCGCCCAAGCGGCGACCAACCGAATCGACGACCGACTCCCCGGGGTTGGTTCGGTTTGGACCGGAGACTCCTGGTCGGTTTGGTTTGGTTGGGCCGGGGTCGAGTTGAGCGGTCCGACGATCCAGGACTCGGACACCATCACTTGGTCGAGGCCCGCACCCGCAACCAGGGCGACCGGGCGGTTTCACCTCCCGCCTATTCAAAGGTGGTTGATCGACCTGGACCAACTAACGGGCCTTTTCCGGTTCGAGAGGAATTGGGACGACCCGACCCAGGAAATCGGGACCAAGGGCCTTCGCCTGGAGAGGGACTCCCAGGGTCGTTTCTTGCCCTGGGCGGGCCTTCGCCTGGACGAGACCGGCCAGGTTTGGATCGTCGGAAAACAAAACACCTGGAGGGATTGAGTTGGAACTCCGCCCATATCAAACCGAGTCGGTCTCCCGTACCTGGGAATATCTCCGGAACAACCCGGAGAAAAACGGTTGTCTTGTCCTCCCGACCGGGGCGGGGAAAACCCCGGTCGTCGCCGCCCTTTGCCGGGAGGCGATCGACCGTTGGGACGGGCGGGTTATCGTGTTAACCCATGTTGGCGAACTGGTCGAGCAACTTTCCCGGACCCTTACGGGAATGCTTTCGCCCGGGGATGTCGGGGTTTACTCCGCCTCGATGGGATCCAGGGACCTGGATCATCCGGTTTTGGTTGGCCAAATCCAATCGGTCTATCGGGCGGGCGGTCACTCGTTCGGCCGCCGGGATCTGATTTTGGTGGACGAGTCCCACCTTATCCCCAGGGCCGGGGATGGAATGTATCGGTCTTTTCTCGGCCAACTCCAGGCGGCGAACACCCACGCCCGCCTAGTCGGTTTGACGGCGACACCCTACCGCCTGGACTCGGGCCCGATCGTCGGGCCTGGGGAACTTTTCGACGATGTCATTTTCGAGGCCAATGTCCGGGACCTGATCGAGGCGGGATACCTTTCGCCCCTGGTCTCCAGGACGGGGGCCAAGGACTGCCAGGCGGACCTCCGGGGGGTGTCGGTTTCCGGCGGGGATTTTAACCTCGACGAGTTGGGTCGCCGGATGTCGTCCGGTCACCTGGTCCCCGACACCGTGGGCGACATCCTCGACCGTTGCCAGGGGCGAAAGTCGATCCTCGTTTTTTGCCCGACGATCGCCCACGGGGAGTTGATCCTGGCCGAGTTCCGGTCGAAGGGGATCCCGGTCGGGTTCGTCACCGGGAAAACCCCAGGCCTGGAAAGGGCCTGGTTAGTGGACGAGTTCCGGCGGGGGTTGCTCCGGGTCCTGGTCAATTGCCAGGCCCTCACAACGGGTTTCGATGCGACCGGGGTCGATGCTGTCTGTCTTTTGCGGGCGACCAAGTCGGCCGCCCTATATGTGCAAATGGTCGGGCGGGGGTTGCGACTCCACCCAGGGAAAGAAAACTGTCTGGTCCTGGATTATGCGGACCTACTCTTGACCCATGGCCCGATCGACCAAGTCTCGGTCCGACCCAAACGGAAGGGCCAAGGCGAGAAGGGCGAGGCCCCGACCAAGACTTGCCCGGAGTGCGGGGAGAGGACCCACGCCTCCGCCAGGGACTGCCCTGGTTGCGGGCAACCCTTCCCCGAGAATGCGACCAACGGACACCGAGACACCCCGGCGGAGTTGCCGATTTTGTCGGAGGAAAAACCCAGGATCGAGACGATCCAGGTCGAAAGGGTTACCTACCAAAAACACTTTCCGAAACCCCGGGGGGATGGCCGCCAGGTTATCCCGTCTCTCCGGGTTGGGTACTGGCAACCCTCGGGAATGATCCCGGAACGGTGGCCGACTGTCTCCGAATGGATTTGCCTCGAACACCCCCGGGGAAGTTTTGCCAGGCAAAAGGCCGAGGCCTGGTGGGAGGCCAGGTCAAACGACCCGGTCCCGGACACCATCGACGAGGCGGTCCGGATGGCCGATGGCGGATCCCTGGCCGAGGCGGTCGAGGTCACCACCAAACGGAAGACCCCGGAATGTTTCCCGGAGATCACCCGTTGGAAACTCGGACCCAAAACAGGGCTCGAACACGATCCCGCCGAGACCGTCCCGCCTGGGGGCGATCTCGAAGATCTTCCGTTTTGATTTGCAAGGGAGAAGAAAAAAGATGGCAAGACCGAAAAAGATCGACCAGTACATCGAGGCCGCCGCCAACGGCGAGTCTTCCCCGGGAATGGTCCTGGAACTGGCGGCCGAACTAATCAAGACCCGGGCCAGGGTCCGGGCCGCCGAGGGAATAATCTCCGGTTTGCTTGCCTCCTCGGGCCAGGACCTGACACAAACGGTTTGCCAAATGGCGATCGAGGCCGCCGAGAAGTTCGTCCAGGCCGACCAAAAGGGGAGGCCCGACCGTGATTGAGAAAAACCGGATCGGTTCGGAAGTCCTTCACCTGGCGGGATTGGGGTATCGCCTTTTTCCTTGCGTCCCTGGGGGGAAAGTCCCCCTCGCCGAGGCGGTCCCCAATGGGCGGAACGGGGCGACCGACGACGAGGAGACCCTCCTCGAATGGCTGGGCAAATACCCGACCGCCAATTGGGGATTGGTGACCGACGACCTTTTGGTTATCGACATCGACGGGGCCGACAACCCTTGGCCCGAGGACCAGGCGAAGGCCGAAAGTCTTTTGTCATGCGGGGCCATGGCGATCACCGGGCGAGGCGGCCGCCATGTTTTTTTCCGGCGGGACCCGGCGAAGGCCTGGCGATCGACGGCGGGGAAAATCGCCCAGGGTGTCGATACCCGTTCGGCCGGGGGTTATGTCGTCCTCTCCGGTTCGGTCGTCCCTGGTGGCCAATATGAGTGGATCGAGGGGATGACCCTGGGGGAACCTGCCGGGGACCTTCCCCTCCCGCCGGATTGGTTGGTCGTCCAACTCGACCAGGCGGCCAACGGTGGGCGGGTTACCGTCCAAGACGGGACGACCCAGGGCGGGGAAAACTTTATCGGCAAGGGCCGCCGCAACCATGCCTTGGCCTCGTTGGCGGGGACCATGCGGCGGGCCGGGATGGGCCTCGCCGAGATCCGGGCGGCCCTCCTGGAGACAAACCTTTGGAGGTGCGTCCCGCCGATGGACGAGGCGGAGGTCGATCGGATCGCCGAGTCGATCGCCCGCTATTCGCCCGACGAGGTGACGGTCGCCCTGGCGGAGGGGACCGGGCTCGACGATCCTTTCGGCGGCGATGTCGTCGAGAACGAGGACCCCGGGGAGTTTCCCCCGGAACTCCTGGAAAACCTCCCCGGGTTCGTCGGTCGGTTCGTCGATTGGGCCGAGGCGACTTGTCACCGTCACCAACCGGTTTTGGCCCTGGCCGCCGGGTTGGCCCTCCAGGGCCTTCTCTCTTCCAGGAAAGTCCGGGACCATCGGGGGACCAGGCCCAACCTTTACATCCTGGGAACCGCCCCGTCCGGGGCCGGGAAAGAACACGCCCGGGGAATGGTCAAGGCGGTCTTGGCCAAACTGAAAACCAGGGGAGCCCACGACCTTGGGCTTTCCGAGGGGTTCGCCTCCCACGCCGGGGCGGTCTCCGCCGTTGCGACAAATCCCGCCGCCCTGTTTTTGCTCGACGAGTTCGGCCGGTTTCTTTCGGCGGTCAACAACCCGAAGGCCCCGCCCTACCTGGTCCAAATCGTTTCGGTTTTGCTGAAACTCTACTCGTCGAGCGGGGGGACTTTCCAGACTGACAATTACGCCGACTCGGAACGGGTCCAGACAATCGACCAACCGGGGGTCTCCCTTTACGGGACCTCGGTCCCCGAGTCGGTTTTCGAGTCTTTTTCCTACGAGGCGATAACCGGGGGTTTGTTGTCCAGGTTCCTGGTCTTCGAGGGGGACACCAAACCCAGGCGAAACCCCGGCGACATATCGGAAGAGGTCCCCCAGGACATCCTCGACCATGCGGAAAAGTGGGCCCGGTTTCTCCCAGGCGGGGCGATGGGGGTCGTCTCGGGGGAGGCCCTTTCCCCGACCGTTGTCCCCGTCACCCCCGAGGCGGCGGAAGTCTTCGAGGCCTTCGCCCAGGAAATCGAGGGCCTGGTTATTCCCGCCACAAACGGGGGAAAAATCGACCTGGGCAATTACTCCGCCATTTGGACCAGGGCGGAAGAGAAGGCCCGGAAAATCGCCCTGGTCCTGGCTTGTTCCCAGGGTGTCGAGGGGATCCAAATCGGAAAAACCGAGGCGGACTACGGGGTCCAACTGGTCAAATATCTAACCAAAAAACTTCTTTGGTTGGCCGCCAGGTTGATCTCCGCCGGACCGTTTGACACCGTCCGGCGGCGAATTTTCAACCTGGTTTCCGACACAAAAGAGGAGGGGATCCCCCCGGCGGAGATCGTTCGGGCGACCCAGGACATCCCAAAAAGGTTCCGAGAGGAGGCCCTGGCGAACTTGGTTGATGGTGGTTTGGTTGTCAAGAAAACTCTTAAAGAAGGAATAAAAAAGGGCCGACCTTCTATCCGACTAATACATTGGAGACACGCAAAGGCGACCGAAGATTGACGGGGCTTGTTTTCCAAATCAAAAACTATCAAAGGCGGATGGTTGACATCCGCCTTTTCTATTTCACCAGGTTCAACAAACGAGCCGCGGTTTTTGCCCAGTCTGTTTATTTTTTCATTTATTATTTTTTCTCCCCATAAGATCCACCTATAAAGTATTTTTTATTTTTTTTCTTCCATTAGATACCTTTTCAAAGACTGTTCTTTTGGGGGGGATCTACTATAGGAAAAAAAAGATTTAATGTTAATCTGGGCTGTTTTTTTTCGGCAGGTCCCGAGACCCGGGAGGCCGGTCCGACCTGGAACGGTCGGCGAGGTGAGTTGCCAAAGTTCTATCCGCCCCCTCTTTTCCTGGCAAGTCCGCCAGGCAAAAAAAAGTTTTGACCTTTTGCGGGCAAGGGCCCTTTCCGGGTTGAACGGGCATTGACGGGCGGGGAAGATCCGTTCGGTTGGTGGATTATTTCCGGACCGGAGATGGTTCAAATGTCCAAGACTTTCCAGATCCTGGCGATCGTTCCGGCCCTCGCCGGGGTTGTTGTCGCCGGGGAACAATCGCCGAAACCCAAGGCGACCAAGGCCGCCGGTTGTGAATGCCAGGCGGCCCCGGTTGCGGTCGTCGTCGGCCGTCCTACCTTGGCCGAACGGCAGGCAGATCGTCGGGTTTTCAAGGGCTCCCGTTGCAAGGGGGCCGAGTGTTCGACCCGAACCGTTGAGGTCACCGAGACCCCGGCGATCATCAAGACCGAGTCGGTCTACGAGACCCGCAAGGTCGGCCAAAAGACCACCATCACCCCGGCCAAGTGAAAGTTTTCACTCCGGCCAATTGAAAGGCCTTTTTCCCCAACCCTGAATTTCAAGGAGTTTTGACCGATGAAAATTATCCCTTCCGATTTCATTGTTCCAAGGGGAATTCTGACCACGGACAATTACGCCAACCTTTCCGCCTCCCACCCTTGGATCCATGTTGGCTATGGGTCATTTCGCTCTTGGATGGTTGTCTTTCAACTGGGCAACAACGGGGCGACGAGCATTACTTTCAAGGTTCAACAAGCAAAAGATGTCCTGGGAACCGGGGTGAAAGACTTGACGGGCCAGTCTTACACCCACGCCGACCCCGGAACCGGTCAACGACTTATCGCTTTTAGATTTAAGTCCGAAGACTTGGATGTCAACAACGGTTTTCGGGTTATCCGGGGAAGGGTTGAGGTCACGGGCGGGACCTCGGTCTATGTTTCCGCAATCACCTACGGTTTCGAGCCAAGCACCGGGTCGGCCTGGGATAGCCGGATATCCGAAGTCCTGAACTAATCAAACGGGGGTGGTTTCAATTCCCCGGGGAAGGATCCCCGGGGAACTTTCCTCAAAATAGTTTCCGGAGTTTTCAAATGCGGTTTATTCCCGAAGATATTATCGTCCCCTGGGCCTATTTGGTAAATGACAATTACGCCAACCTTTCAACCGGGACATCGTGGCAAAGAGTCGAAAAATTTAGGTCCTTTCTGGCTGTCTTCACCTTGGGGGCCAATGGGGCGACGAGCATTACTTTCAAGGTTCAACAAGCAAAAGATGTCCTGGGAAGTTCTTCAAAAGACTTGGCGGACCAATCTTACACCCTTGCCAATCCGGCGACAACTTACCGCCTTATAGTTTTTCGGTTTAAGTCGGCGGACCTTGACACCGCCAACGGTTACCGAACGGCCAGGCTAAGACTTGAGGTTACGGGCGGGACTTCGACTTATGTCTCCGGGGTGCTGTATGGTTGCGACCCAATCGAGGGCTCGGCCTGGACCAACAAGATCGCCGAAGTCCTGAACTAATCAAACGGGGGTGGTTTCAATTCCCGGGGAATGGATTCCCGGGGGACTTTCTCCAGGGGATGGGGGGAAGGCGAATGGTCAAGGATGTCTCTCGTTTTTGCGTTTTAGCGGGCCTCGCCTTCGGGTTGGCCCAAGTTGCTTCCGGCGGACCGTTCGGCCTCCTCGGGGGGAAATACAGGGGAGGAACACCTGGCGGAGGCCAAACGGTCGCCGGTCCTTCGGACGGCGAACTCTGGACTTGCCAGGGAGTCGCCAACCGGATGGCCCGCCTTTGCCGGATGGCCCACCTGGGCAACCCGACCGGGGGTTTTGAGGGGGTTGGTTGCGGCGGATCCGCCGAGGCCGCCCTGGCAAATACCTGTCGGCCCAGGTCGGGAGGACCTCCCAGGGATTGGGGGGTCGCCCAGGGTGCGAATGGTCTTTGGTACGCCTGTCGGAGGTGGTGACCACACCCCGGGGCGGGCAATCATTCCGGACAACACTTTCCGCCACAACGCCCCGGGGTTGTCTTTCTTCCCGAGAGATCCCGACCAATGTTCGAGAAAACAAAACTCCTTTGGGAAGTTCAGGAACTGAGGGAAAAGGCCCGGGAGGCCTCCCAGGCCCTGGACAAGTTGAACGGGATCGTCCAAGTCTTAAACCGATCGGTCCGCCTGGCGAACAAGGCGGTCCAAGGACACCGGGAAAAAAACGCCTGTCCAACCAGGTTGGACGAGACCCTTTACCGGACTTTCGGCCTTTTGGCCGAAACAACCTCGGCGGAACTCGACGAGATCACCAGGGCCAAAGAATGACGACCATAGTCGCCCCGGTTGTTTTCTGGTTGCCCGTCCCCGTCTCGGCGAACCGGGTTTGGCGATCGGGCCGGGGTAATGTCCACCTTTCGGCGGAGTATGTCGCCTGGATTTCCTCCGCCCTTGTCGAACTCAACCGCCAGGGGATTACCGCCGCCGATGTCGAAACCCTCGGCCCTCCGCCTTACAAGGTCTCGGTTACCGTCCAACCAGGGCCGACCGGGAACCGGGGTTGGCGGATGTCCAGGGACCTCGACAACCTTTGGAAAGGACTCCTCGACCTCCTGGCAAAACGGGCCCGAATTATTCCCGCCGACAATTCGGCGACCATCCAGGCCCTTGGGATCGAGATCGGCCCCGAGGCCGAAAGGGCCGGGGTCGTTGTCACGATCGAACCCTGGCCCCGAATGGATCGAGGAGGAACCGACCGTGGAAGTCCGAAAAATCCTCGAAAGGGTTTCCTCTCCGGAGATCCCGGACTTTATGCGGGACTCGATCCGGAAGGCCTTCGGTCGGTTCCGGGAAAGAGTCGGGGGCGACCAGTTCGCCGAGAAGATGGACAACCTGGTTGACACCCATTTCCCTGGGACAACCCTCGGCCAATTAGGGAAGATCCTGGCGACCCTGGCCCCGGAGGTTTACCTGGACCGACCGACCTCCGCCCGCCCGACCAAGACACCGCCAGGGCCCGACCTGGAACCAACCGGACGAATGGCAGTCTACCGGCGGCGGTTTGAACGAGGGCGGGCGATCCATCACCCCGAGGACGCAAAACTTGGCTAGGATCCCGCCACACCGACCCAGGGAACCAAAGGCCCGGTTCCGACCCGAGGCCCAGGGTTCGAGCCATGCCCGAGGATACGGTCGCCCCTGGCAACGCCTCCGGGCCGCCCTCCTGGCCTCGCCTGGTTGGCAACTTTGCCGACTGTGCGACAACCAGGGCCGGATCCGGGAGGCGACCCTCCTCGACCATATCGTCCCGATACGGGACGGCGGGGCCATCCTGGACCCCGACAACCTCCAACCCCTTTGTCGATGGTGTCACGATCTCAAGACCGCCCAGGACTTGCGACAACGGAAAAACCCAGGGAGTTCGGATATATCAAAACAATTCGGAGGAAATATGCCTTGATATCACGAGAAAACGCGGGATAGGGGTGCTATCAGGCCCTATCTCCCCTGCGGAAGACCGTCCCGGCCATGGTGCGGAAAATCCGGCCCATTTTTCAGGACATCAAGGCCAATCAATTGGAAAGGAATGATATCAATGCCACGACACAAGCCTAAAAAAAACGGTTTCCCTTTGCCGGATATACCCGAGGCAAATTTTTCCCCGGCGGAGTTGGAAAGTTGGACCGAACTCGTCCGCCAAATCCGGAAGGCGGGGACCGAAACGGCGACCCCGGTCGAGGCGGTTGTCCTGGCGGCCAAACAACGGGCCCGCCTGGAGGCGATCCGGGCGGCGGTCTCGGAACTTCCGACCTTTGTCGTCCGGGGCTCCCTCGGCCAGCAAACCCTTCACCCCCTGGTCAAGGAACTTCGGGCCCTGGAGTCCGCCTACGCCGCAACCATCGGCCGCCTACTCTTGACCACCAGGGCGGCCCTTAGCGGGGCCAACCGGTTGGCCAAACCATCCGAAGGCCCGACCGCCCAGGATAGCGGCGAATCGACCGGGATCCTTC
>Ga0315899_10005164_pt1 | contig 14096 bp, 10 predicted proteins | sample LakEriMetagenome_2_FD_203518 | JGI IMG/M metagenome (GOLD analysis project Ga0315899, IMG submission 203518) | Freshwater fungal communities from buoy surface, Lake Erie, Ohio, United States - Buoy 4 MA112 | ecosystem: Environmental > Aquatic > Freshwater > Lake | place: USA: Lake Erie, Ohio... | reverse complement strand
GGAATATACATCAGCCGAAAGTTTTCCAAGCGGGGCGAATACGGTCGCCAATCCTTGTTCGTCCGTGGTAACGAAAACCTGACGATGGGTTACTCCGTTTCGCTTTTCGCTGTCCTCCTTCCAAGAGTACCGATACTCAGAAATGACAGAGACACTCTGCCCGGCAATGGGCTTTCGGTCGAGCCCTGACGTGAGTTGAATGGTGACGGGGGTTCCATCTATTGCGGTTAGATATGGTGAATTCTTAGCACCGCTATCGGGGTCAATTGGTATAAGTATTTGCGGCTCAGACACCCACTGCTCATCGATGACGAAGATTGCATAGGTAGATTTCGGAAGTGCATCAAAGCTAAACTTGCCTTCTTGATCGGTAATCGCATAACTGGCATCCACTTGGTTTTCTCGTTCTCCTTGAAAACTGTACGCCTGAACCACGATTCCGCCGGAGTACAGACCACTGCGAGACACCTGTCCATCGACTCGCACACGCTGGGCTGGCGGAGCGACCACGATTTCAACCGCGTCATCCGTGTTGCGTTGGGATTGTAGTTTCCAATTCTTTTCCTCGACGAGCTCCGCATAATGATGCGTTTTGTCTAGCTTGGGAAACCATTTGTAGTTGGCTGTGCCGTCGGCGTCCGTGGTCACTTCGCAATCGGTCGGTTGTCCAAAGTAGTTGTAATCTTTTGGCGTAGCCACCTGCAGTTTGAGCCGAACTCCCGCGACGGGCGCCCCCTCTACATCGACCACTTGAATTCGTCGTTCTTGGATTTCCAGCATTTCGATAACATGTTCATTGCTTTTCGGATCGCGTGCAGGTGTTCGTACAAATTGATAGCCACCGAGCAAGCCTGAATCGGTCCATGCGGTGAATGCGTACAAGTTATCGCTGGCCTGCAGTTGAAGTATTGCATCGCCGTTTTCATCGCTTTGGCAAATGATCTCTGATGAACGGCCTCCAAGTGACGCTTTGATCATGGCGTTCTGGACTGGTTCGTCATTGTGCTTTACTTTGATCCTGACCGACCGAGTTGCTTGCTGAAGAGTAACGTCGACCCCTTCATAGATAGCCTTTCGCAGGCCGCTTGGGCCAAATGATGAGGAACCGCTTCGTCCATCCTTTGATACGCATTCGATCGTGATGCTAAACCAGCTACGTGATTTTGCTGGCAACCAAACTTCATACTGATCATCGGAGACCGTTGCGGTATGAACCTGATCACTTTCTGCCATGCGAACAACGACGGAGGCTTGTTCAAGTGGCTGATCGGGGGAGAACAGCAATCGTCCTCGCAATCGAAACTCCAAAGAGTCGCCGGTACCACGAATGGAATCCTCGGGATTCATCGTAAGGGTTGGCGATTGAGCCGATGAGACAGATGATTCTTGGGCTCCAGCCTTGGGGAGGTTCGCCCCCGAAGAGAACAGAAGAATAATACCCAGGCATATTGCCACCATGGCAGTACCATAATGGTGAATCTCATTTATGTAGGCCGATCTGCGACGCTCGGCTTGGGTGGTAATGAGGATTGGGAAATCGTTCATGGCGTGCGATCTTTCTCGGCTTCGTCGACCTTCGGTGAGTTTACGATCAATCTTGTTTTTCTACACAGGTGCAACTCTCTCACGAAAGAAAATTGCATTCAGCTGTAAGATCGATTAATTGTAAACTAAAGAAACCGATTTTTCGCAAGTAGTGCCAAATTTACTCAGGTTTACAATCGGCTTCCTCCCTAAACACGAACACGTTTGAGCTCATTCGCGTTCAGGAAAGCAATCGATTGGATGCGGTTGTGCTATTCCGCTTCAGCAAGCAATTGGGCTTGTTTTGCCATTGGCATCAAACCTACATCTTTTTGTTGCGACAGGATGGCTTTACCACCTCCGTCATCCATGCGATTACTTCCAAGTACATAAAACGCAGGCCCAAACTCGGTGGTTTGCATTTTAAGCGGTCCTCCATCATAAGGATCTTTAGCCCACGCGCCACTTAAGTTTAACGCTTGTATGTCTTGAGCAGTTCCACCCAGTTTGCGCCATTGCAGCAGCGCTAGTAAGCAACGTGTTTGAGCATCCGTCCGCATCGCTGCTTCTTGTGTAGCATTCAAGGCAGGCATTATCGACCCGAACATCGAACTCTTGCCAAAGTCAGAATCGTTATCTGGCATCGCATTCACAAACAATCCATTTTGAACCAACGGCTTTTCGGCAATTGTCTTCATGGTGTACAGATAGTCCGCTTCACCTTGCAGGGAGAACCATAGGTGCCGTGTTGCGATGGGTAGAGTGGGGTGAAATACGTCTACAAAAAAGGGAATCTCCGAAAAAATAACACTCTTCCATTGCTCGTTGGTGTCGAACAACAATAGCACATCTTCCAATTTTTTCAGGTGTTCGTCATCAACTGGCCCAGCGTAAAGAACTTCGGCAGCGTAATAAATTCCTATTCCCCGCACGGCTGTTGCAACAAGGTAGCTGACTAAGGTGGGTTGCTTTGCCAATAACTGACTCCATTTCAAAATGGCAACCGCGCTGTCCATGGCTTCCGCCTGTTTACCCTGCCCAATCTTCAAGCGAACGTGGGCGGACAGGATTCTGGCAATCGAGCGGAATTCTCGAGTTCGGGTTAGCAGTTCATTGAGAACGCTCTCAACTTTATCGATGTCAGCTGGCACTCGTAACCGCTTACTTTCGGAAGCTTGAATTAGTTCCTCTATCATCAATTGATGTTTAGCCAAGATCGCGTCTAGGGCTGCGATTTCCTCTTGCGTTAGAACTCTTTCGGATAAATAGGGTGGTTGTTCGTTCGCAGAGCCACTTACTGCAAGCTCTGCTTTCTGGATTCCAGTATTCCATTTCTCCACCACTTGGTAAGCGTTATCTTGGTCGGGTACGCTTTCCTTATAGTATTCTTTCAAATGGATCGGATGGCCTGTTTGGACGATTGCATCACGCATTTCTGTAACGCGTTTGCCTGCCGAGTAGTTCATCCAACTGATCCAAGCAAAACCGACGGCCAAGACAAACAACCCAGCCAAAAGCCCTCGTTTCAAAAGGGAGCGAATCTTTTGCATTATCAAATCCTTGTAAAGTTAAGGTCTTAGTCACTACTTTTGTTGAAGCGTTAGGGCGACGACGACTGTGCTATCGGGATCGATATTGGTAGCCGTTTGAGCCATGAGTTGTTTCCAAAGTTCTTTTTCCTCCGGCAACAACTGAGGATTGGTTGATCGGTCTTTTTGCTGACGGGCTATCATGCGTTCTAGATGCGTCGTGGTTGAAAGAACCGTACCGTCGCTTTGTTGTTTAGCGGCAACCATAAAGATCGAGCTGAACGAGACCAAACAACAAGCCGCAGCTAGTACTAATGTGTTTCGAAAATTCAGATAGCTCTTACCCTGTACGCATACCGCTTGGTTCGATGGATGAACGTTTATGACGTCGGATTGCAACTCGGTACGCAAAGCGTCCCAAATCGCATGGACGTCGTCTCGTTCGGCTGTAACAGGTACCATTCGTTGAAACTGTTCTCGCAATTCCGCATCGATGGAATCAAACTCCGCATCCTCTTGGTCGTGTTTTCGGTTCATTATATTTGCTCCTCAGCGCAGGCCTTTAGCTGCTTTAAGCCGGCTCGAAACCGGGTAACCACTGTTCCCAGGGGGAGATCTAATACGTTACCAATCTTTTCAAAAGTCAGTTCGCCAAAGAATCGCAGTTCGATGATGACTCTCAAGTCGCTGGTTAAACGAGACAAAGCCACCGTCACGAAATCGCGATCTTCCAAGTTTGATGATTGTGTGGTAGCGTCCGCGATCGGAAGCATTGTCGCTTGACCGTTTCGTTCCGTTTCGAGTGGTATCAACATCGAAGCTTCTTTTTGTTCTTGTTTCAAAGCGCGCCACAAATCGCGACGAACCGCAGAAAACAAATAAGCTTCGAAGTCTTGAACTTGATCGAGCTGTTTTCGATTGCGAACCAAGCTGACCATCACTCCTTGTACGGTATCACGCGCGAGTTCCTCATTCTTGACAACCGCACGAGCGTAACGAATGAGTCGGCTGGTGAATCGTTCGTGCAAGGCATACCATGCCGATTCATCACCGCGCGCGAGCGCCCGCCGCAAATCGTCATCTAAGTCGTCATCAATCGACATGCCTAAACTCAAATGGGTGTTAATGCGTACTTTCGAACGGACAAGCAACCGTCGTTGGAAAGATCGGAAGCTTTGTCAGTACTTAAAATCTTAAGTCCAATCCCCACAATTTCTTGACTTGAGAATGGCCTCCATACAAGAATGAGGCGGATCGATTCTAATTTTTTGGCGACGGGATAAATTTTTTCGCTTTTTCTCCGTCGGTGAGCTTGCTATGACTCGATTGACCAAGATTGCCTGGAAATTTTCGGCCGGCGTTGTTTATGGCAGGCCTAGGAATCATCCTAGACTCTTGCTCAAATCGTTCCGTCCACATCCTCGGGATGTTACGACCTATTGCCAAGATAGCATCTGCACTGATTGAACAACCGCAAACACATTTGGAGGCACACTAGAGACCGATCCACATTGGGAGATGATTGCGGTGACTCACTTAATTGTGCTGTCATATGGGAAACCAAATAACAGAAAACAATCGATACATAGTCTTAGTTCTTCAATACCCTCGCTTTTCGGCCATGTCTGATCGGTGACTTGTGCGGCAATGCGAAGCAGACGTTTGGCTTCTTTAATTTGGCCCTTTTCCTAACTAAACTTGGATAACGGAATCAAGGAGACTGCAAGACGTAAATCTCGCAGTTTCAATTAAAAGCTTGCCTTCTCCCGTTGTTAATGTTGGTCGGGTTCTTCAGGCATGAATGCGAATAGCTTGGCAACCAACTGCACGTAAATGTGTTGTTTGTCAGCTAACAATTCACCAAAAGCACCAGACGCTAGTCTGGTATAACGTGGTCGCACATCGAGATGTACACAGCCTGATAGGCTAAGAAGGAACGATTTGGTCTCCGAATGGATAGTCTGCAGGTTGATACTCGATTGCTAAATGAGGGGTTTCTATTCGTTGCCCTCCGGCTTGACGCGAACTGAGCAGAGCATCGAGCATGCCGGCCGACAGTAGTGTTCGCTCAACCGGATACGAGGGTTTTCCTGTTACAAACATTTGTTCGATCCCTTTTAGCAGGCATGCAAAATGGGGATATCTCGGCTCCACTCGCTCTTCCATACGTGTTGCTGTCACAGGCCCACCTCGAACCTGAAATCCCACCGAGATCGCTTGTGCCTTCCCTGCCAACATAACCACTGGAGCGAGGTATCCGTCATGGTATTGGATTAAGAAGATTGCACCATCCTCGGGCGGGGAATCAAGTATCGATTGCCGATCGGTCTTGCTAGCTCTTAAGGCTGCATCAAGTACCTGTTGGTTGATAATGCCCGTTTCGATCAGCCTACTAAGTTCCCGAACGGGTAAGCTCTGCACCCATCGGACTCCCTTTTCTAATGGCTTTCTTAATTGCTTAACAATTCCCGAGTTATCCTCGGACTCCTTCGGCGCACGACGCTCCAAAATGCTTTGCATTACATCCAACGTATGGAAACCATAGATGTCTAAACCCGAGTAACCAATCGCAACACTAGATTCCAGTTCAGCTCCCATAGGAATGGTAACATGAGGATCTCGATAGCCTACGGGCAATGAGGACCCCGCCATCCAAGGTACATTTAGATTCTTAGCCCGCTCTGCCATCCATTGTGCATCGCCCCACTCGGGACCTGGATGCTTATCATTGAAGACAGGGACCACACGCTGACACTTTTCCATTGTGTCGCATATCTCCTCGAAGAAACGTCGACGAGGATAGAGATGTTGTCCTTTGTCATTATAGGGATAGTCGCCATGCTCGCCGATACTCATCACGCCATCGACCACAACTTGATCCGTCCCTAGAGTCAACGCTTCTGGAATGGATTGGCATAATCGAAATCCATGCTTTTTTGCTAGTTCGACCGCGAGATCGTCCGCGGGGAATTGGTCGACGTAAAGTGAGACGAGTTCTAGCTGAGGACCAGGGCCACCATCCTCTTTCCAGCCTTTTAGGATCTTGCTTAGCAAAACATCGGCATGCGAATTTCGACGAAAGATGGTAACGATTCCCGCAACCCGCTTGGGACTCACTTCGTCGGAACCGTATTCACTCCCCTGCAAAGATAGTCCACTCGTGACACCGCATAGTGCTGTAGCGTGTTGCAAGAAAACTCGGCGATCGATTGCGATATTCATGTTTTGCTCATTAATGGAGAATCGCTTCTATTATGCGTGTGCCTATAGTATGCCATATTTCTGGAATGCATCGGTAGCCTTCATCCCTTGGCGAATCGCATCTCGTACCATATTTTCGCCGTGTACTTTCTCCAAGGCTAAACGCAACGTGTCGTCCTCTACCGATTGAGGAACAACAACGATCCCGTCGCGATCAGCAATGACTAAGTCACCTGGGGTAAATCTTACATGATCGATTTCCACTACGATATTGATGTCGATTACACGTTGTCGATTGAGGCTATCATAAACACAGGTTCCGCGCGCCCATACAGGGAAATTCATGTCTGATATTTTACTCACGTCGCGAACTGCTCCATCGATAATCGCTCCGACGCAGCCTCTGTTAAGGGCTGCAGTGGTTAGCAATTCGCCCCAAATACCAGAACGCATTGAACCGTTCGCCGCCGCAATGAATACATCGTCAGGGACGCATTCATCAACTGCCTTTAATTCAAGTTCGTACGGGTGCGTATCGACATGAGCCATATCGGCCCATAAAGTTGTTTTACAACGCCCTAAGAGGACAGAGCTTTGGGAGGTCAGAGGAAGCAGATCAGCACGAGGTGATTGATGTCGAAACCCTAGTTGATCTAATGCATCGGCGACAACAGCAGAATACAATTGCTTTCGCACATCGGCCATAGCATACTTCATGTTGGTTTACCCCGGTTGATTGCAAAAGGAAATTCGGCCATACTCGAGATGACAATAAAGGTAGCTGAAGTGGCAATTAAGGTGGTCTGGTGTCTGGTATCTAACAAGAAATTCTACAAAACAAATCATCTTGTTTGCGTTCACAAACCTTAAATTTGCCTCAATTCTATCGGTGCCTCCTTCGAAAATCGGATCCAAGAACTGACCCTAAAGTTTCGTCATGCGCATCGGTATCATAGCTCTTCTACATGAATCGAACACTTTTTCCTGCCAATGGACTACGTTAGCACAGTTTCAAGAGGATTTGTATTTGGAGGGAGAGGAGATTCGTTCACAATTAGCGAACAGTCATCACGAGATAGGTGGCTTTTTTCTTGGTCTGGAAGAGTGCAATCACAATGGAGACGTCGTCGCTGTGCCGTTGCTAGCAGCCCGGGCAACTCCGTCTGGGATGATCACTGCCGAAACCATGGAGACGTTGGTAGCGAGCATATCGAGAATCGTCTCAAATACCCCTAATCTAGATGGCATCTTGGTCGCCCCACATGGAGCGGCGGTAAGCCAATCCGCTGCCGATGCGGATGGCTATTGGTTAAGTGCCTTGCGTTCTCTCGTTGGTGAGAATCTGCCAATCATTGGAACGCTCGACGCTCATGCGAATTTGTCCCCTACTATGGTCAAGGCTTGTAACGCTCTAATCGCATACAGAACAAATCCACATTTGGATCAGAGGTTTCGGGGCATCGAAGCAGCAAAATTAATGGTGAAAACAGTACGAGGAGAATGTTTCCCAACTATGGCAGCAAGCTATCCGCCATTAGTGATCAATATCGATCGACAATGCACCAATGATCCTCATCTGCGTCATCAATATCAATTCGCGGACATTCAGCTAACACAACCTGGGGTTCTTTCGAACAGTATTCTCCTGGGATTCCCCTACGCGGATGTCGTTGAGATGGGAGCGGCGACCGTCGTGGTGACTGACAATGATATACAGCAAGCCCAGCAACTAGCCGATGAATTAGCGCAGCGATTATGGCATTATCGTGAAGATTTCGACAGTCAATTAATGGGGATAGATGCTGTAATGAATCTTTGTAAATCCGACTCTAGTTCACGTTACTGCCTGTTAGATATGGGGGACAATGTTGGGGGTGGTTCGGCCGGGGATGGAACCACGTTGGCTGCTGCATTACTGGAGCGAGACTTGGGGCCTAGTTTTGTATGCATATACGATCCTGAGGCGGTAACTTTGTGCCGCTCTGCTGGAGTTGGAAAGCAATTGCGACTGGAGATTGGTGGTAAAGTCGATAATTGTCATGGTCTTCCACTTCGAATTAAAGCTCGCGTTCGATCGCTACCCTCTGGGCGTTTTCGAGAAAGCGAACCTCGACATGGGGGCATCGTAGAATTCGACCAGGGAGCGACGGCAGTTGTAGAGACTATGGACCGAACCATAACGATCATGCTCACAAGTCGACGCATGGTCCCTTTTAGTTTGCAACAGCTCAAAAGTTGCCAAGTAGATCCCACTTGTTTCCGTGTATTAGTCGCCAAGGGAGTCAACGCACCCATCGCCGCCTATAGCGATGTTTGCGACAAATTCCTGCGAGTTAATACAATTGGCTCCACCACTGCAGATCTCCGTCAACTAGAGTTTCGTAACCGTCGTAGCCCACTATTTCCTTTTGAATCCATATAGTTCGAATTTAGCGATCACGGGCATGGTGATCCAAAACTTTATCTGCGGCCCGTTATCCACCGAAAACACTGGGGTGCAGAGGTTAAGAGGCGATTAACCTATTAATCTCAATCTACGGCGTGCGTGGGCTGGGTTACGCCCCTCCCGTTACTGAAGAAAACGTTCAAAGTGCTTTGCAAAATCGGTAGCTTAGATTACAACATTCCAAAGTCTGTTTGAATGAATGCCTATACGCACCAGTCGACCATCCTAAAAAAGCAATTCAAGGAATCGTCAATGAAGTCAGTCATATCTACCTGCATTTTTGCCCTACTAGTCTTGAGTGGCTCGATTGCCAGGTCCGAGATTACTGTCATTTCCTGCAAAGATGCAAAGCTCTTGATCGACAACGCTAAAGAGTCTGATCGACCGATCGTCATCGACACCCGTGGCGGATACAAAGACTACTTTAGAGCTCATCTTCCAACTGCTCATCATCTCAACTTTGATACCTTACGCGGAACCGACCTCGGTGTGCCGGTCCAGTATTTGCCCGATGACTTGATGAAATCGCTTTTGATCCGCGCCGGGGTTACAAGAGGTAAGACGCACATTTTGTACGCGACAGGCGATGAATTGCCTAATGACGAAATTCTTAGCACAAGCATGGTGGCTTACGTGCTGGAAAAGTTCGGGGTTGATGACATTCGCGTCTTGGATGGAGGTCTTGCAGAATGGCAAAAACAAAACCTCCCCACCACGCAAGAGTACTATGGGAATCCAACTGGAGTGCTGCCCGAATCAACGAAACCCGGCATTGGAATTGATCTCGAAGAATTGCTTTCGAAGAAAGATAGAGCGAACGTTCTGCTTGTCGATGCTCGTCCTTACAACGAGTACGTCGGCGATGACGATGTATGGCTTAGAAAAGGGCACATTCCCGGTGCGATCAGTTTTCATTGGGCACGCCTGATGGAGAAGAACAATACGCATAAGTTTATCCCGAAGGATAAAGCAATGGCCGATCTTGCAAGCGTTGGCGTTACTAAAGACAAAGAGATCATAGTCTATTGTGGAACGTCGCGAGAGGGTAGCTTGCTGCGGTTCTACCTAACCCATGTCGCGGGCTTTTCCAATGTTCGACTCTACGAAGGATCGTGGAAGGAGTACGCGTCAATGAAGAAGTATCCGGCTGAGACAAAAATACATAAGGCAAAGTAGTCATCGACTTGTTACTTGCCATCTTAATCCTTTCAGTTGGATTCGTTGCATTTACCAATGGGGCGAATGCGAATTTCAAAGGTGTCGCCACACTTTATGGAAGCGGTACGACAACATTGAGAGTGGCATTGTGGTGGGGGACGTTCGCGACCTTTGCAGGTTCCGTTGCGGCATTATTTCTTGCGCATGGGCTCCTCACCAAATTCAGTGGCAAGGGACTTGTAAATGATGAACTTCTCCATTCGCCGAACTTCACATCCGCAGTGGCGGCCGGTGCTGCGTTCACGAGCTTTCTGGCAACGAGGCTTGGATTCCCGGTCTCGACCACGCATGCTCTCGTGGGAGCCCTCGTAGGAGCAGGTTTTGCATCAGGTGGTGAATCGGTTAACTTTTCCGCGTTGGCCGGCAATTTTCTCTATCCACTGTTCGTTAGTCCACTGATAGCGGTGTTTCTCGGTGCTAGCGTTTACGGAGTACTCTTCAAACTTCAATTAGCACCGGATAATCGAAATCGATATCTCGACGTGGCGCACTTCTTTTCAGCGGGAACGGCTAGCTTTGCACGTGGGCTCAATGACACTCCCAAGATGGCAGCCTTACTCCTTATAACGCCGATTTTTTCCATCAAGCATGCAATACTAATGATCGGCGTCATGATTGCGATTGGGGCGTTGATCGACGCACGTAAAGTTGCTGAGACATTAGGCAAGAATATAACTAGCATGACACCCGGCCAGGGATTCGCTGCTAATCTTGCCACAGCCATCCTAGTCACGACAGCCAGTTTTCATAGTCTGCCCGTGAGCACGACCCACGTCAGTGTCGGATCAATGCTCGGTATGGGAGCAAGCACCAATCAAGCGAAGTGGCGTTCGGTAATCGAAATCCTACTCGCCTGGGTTACGACTGTACCGTGTGGGGCTATCCTGGCGGCATGTGCCATTGCTATTCTAAAGCATGTAGCGATTTGAGCTACGATCTTCTCAGACGGACTTAGATATAAATTCGTTATTCCGTGTCACTCTATATTCAATTGTGGTTAGTTACCTCTATCCTGAATCTTACGGCGAGCATTTGCCATGACAGCCAGTAACGTCCGGCCTATGTCATCACGTCGCTCCGCGTACTTTTTAGTTTCGTAAAGTCCATCATCATAGGATTTCGGGTCCAAAAAAATCATTGAGACTCGCAATGAAGCGCCAGGCAAAACGGGACAATCCGTGTCTGCTTCATTACATACCAATATAGCAGCAAATCCCGAACTAGGATTGGATGGGTCGTCATAGGTCTTCGAGAACTCTAAACACTCCATCCCCTCACCCCATGCGACGGTGAATTTGGCGTTAGGCAATTTGGGGTCGCCTCGTTGGGCTTCTTCACCTGTCGGTTCGATCTGAAATCCGATCTCCTTCAATGTAGCAATCGTACGCTTGTTAAACGCCGAAGGAGTCGTTCCCCCGGAGTGAAATCGAACGTTATCCAATCCATAGTACGTTGCAGCAAGATTCCCCATCGTTGCTCCGAGGATACTGCGACGTGAATTTCCGGTACACGTTGATATGACGTGAAGGGTTCCGCTGGGTTGCCAATTCTTTGCAATCCAATCAGACAATTGATCCATAGATGCGTAGTGTTCTGGCTCAATCATATCAAATGTCGTCGTAAGATAATCGGCATATTCACGAAGCTCTGGAACTAGTTTCTTCCTAGTTTCAGGAACCATAAATGCTAACGCCGTCGTAAGCTCTGCATCGGAAATACGATCATCTTTACCAGCGAGTTTACGAAAGACCTCTAGAGGGATCCAATCTTTTACATCAGCGGGAGACAGTTCACGCCCCTTGGCCAACGCGAATGCCAATTTACTTTTTAATTGCTTGTCGATTCTTGCGTAGGAAACCTCAGGACGTCCGTAAGCGTGAACAAACCAAAGCGACTTGGTGAAAAAACCTGAATCATTTGGAGCAACATTTGTTTGGAAGCCCGCCAAAAGGAAAATCAAAAATGGTATCATTCAGATCTCAAGTTTCAGGAACCGCGATGGCGAGCCAAGATACGCTTGCCGGACAATCTGTTAACAATTAGATTGATTTGGGGTTGGCTTCGCAACCAGCGAAATGCGGAAAATCACATAACTTGGGCTCAATCTGAAAACGCTTCATACAAAATCGCAGGGAGAAAACCGATGCGGAATCTAAACAGACGGAAAATCCTCGGTGGAATAGCGGTTGTTGCCATTGCATCTCAGTGTCCAAATGTTTTTGCCGTCGATCCTTATGGTCCGAAGAATGCTGAGTACACTATCGTTGTAACAGACCCGCTAGCTATGCCGCTTGCCTGCAGTTGCGTGGAGGGATATGCCCAACGCAAATATGAGAAGCTAGCAGATCATCTACAAAAGATGCTTGGTAAGTCCGTACGAGTTGTATGGAGCGACTCGATTGCGATTGCCCAGCGCGAGCACGGGTTGGGAAAGAAATCTTTGTTCATTGGAAAGGACTCTGTGGTACGCCACGATACAAAGGCTCTTAATATTGACGTAAAGCCGCTGGCTCGACTGACTGACACAAACGGAAGCGTGAATCAGCGTGGAGTATTTGTGGTTCGTCGTGGTAACTCGGCATCGACGATTCTTGATCTCGAGGGCTACAAGGTTCTATGGGGGCCCGATAAATGTGATGAAAAGTCGGCTGCACCGAAATTGCGATTAAAAGAGATCGAGGTAGAAACCACAGGCGAAGAGGTCTGCGAGACTTGTTCCATTGCAGCAGTGAAGCTAGTCGAAGCATCGGATTCGACCAAGGTGGCGGCGGTCATTAGTAGTTATGCCGAAAAACTATTGACTGGATGTGGAACCGTTGAGAAGGGGGCACTTCGTATCATTGGCGAAAGCGAAGAAGTGCCCTTTATCAGCGTCTTTGCAAATGACGAGATTACTATCTCGGAAGCTAAATCTCTTATCGATAGCCTCTGCGCGATAGATGAATCGAAAGAGATGCTGGTAGCATTGGAAAGCAAATCCGGGTTCGTTGCCTATAAATAGTTTTCTAGAGGTAGTCTTTGCTTCGTTGGTCGGTCGAAAAAACGAAGGCGACGGATGCCAATATCGGTCTTGGGTAAAGACCTTCGAACAAATAAGCCATCGCACTCAAGATGTTTAATAGAGTGCCGCGAGCTACAGTCCAGCCACTGGAAGCGAAGAGGTCTTCGGTTCGGTATACCGGCACATGGAACATGTACTTTTGAACCATGATCTGTGCCCCGATACTGGTGTCGATCTTGTTGCCTTTGACTAAGCCATCCGGAGCGGGTTGTTGTTGGATTCCGCACTCGGGATGGCCATGAAGATCTTGGTGTTGAGCGAAAAGCTTGACATTTTCGATGCGCAGTCTGCGATTGAAGAATTTGGTCGATGGCTGGGCGAATGATTTCACAAGGGGCTTCAATGGACGCGCCGCAGGCGAATCGAATACAAAGAGTGTTATTAAAGCTGGTGGGGACGACTCGAACCGGGACAAGTCCCGAAGTGCCTGGGCTGATTGGTTGCGATGGTTCTTTCGGCGCGAGCCCTTTTCGCCAGAAGTAGAATGACAAGTTCGACCAGCATACTGATTTTTGCGGTCTTCGATAATCTTGCGTGCGATATAAAGAACAGAAGTATCAACGTTACGGTAGCTCCGCGAACCAGGGAACTCTTAAGAACGATTCGTGAATCGGTTTATAGGATAGTTAATTTGTAGTAGCCAGTATTTGATCTGACGGAAAATGCTCATTTTTACGTACTAGACTGTACGAGTTGGTCGAGCATTTTCTGTTCGACCAACTTCTTCGCGTGCCGAAATGTATCCATTGGCGTCTTGCCAAAGCAGTCTCCTCCAAACAACGCGATTAGAGAAATCGGGCGCTCAATCGATTGATCTAAGGAGCACCTACTTTGTGACGTACTCTGCAACGACCACCCCCTCTTCCATCGTCACATTTCACATCGCAACGAAATGAGCCTGTCCGATTACTCATTAGGACTAATTACTCTTCAAGATAGTCTTCACCAGATGTAACATCCCCCTCTTCCTCTCCCCAATCCTCACCATCCGACTCTTCGGACTCTTCGGACTCTTCGGACTCTTCGGACTCTTCGGACTCTTCGGACTCTTCGGACTCTTCGGACTCTTCGGACTCTTCGGACTCTTCGGACTCTTCGGACTCTTCGGACTCTTCGG
>Ga0315899_10005162_pt1 | contig 14102 bp, 12 predicted proteins | sample LakEriMetagenome_2_FD_203518 | JGI IMG/M metagenome (GOLD analysis project Ga0315899, IMG submission 203518) | Freshwater fungal communities from buoy surface, Lake Erie, Ohio, United States - Buoy 4 MA112 | ecosystem: Environmental > Aquatic > Freshwater > Lake | place: USA: Lake Erie, Ohio... | reverse complement strand
CGCCTCGAAGTCAGTGGTCTCGATGACGGTCGTGCCAATCATGGTTGCCACGGAGATGCGGAAAGGAACAGCGATCCGGGTCTCGCCCACCGGCACCAGCCAGACTTCCATCTGCCTGTTATTTTCCATGAATTTGGTGCCGGGCCGATCCGGGCGGTGCCCTGCCACAGGGATATAGCGCGCGCTGCAGACGGCGACCTGCCCCTCATAGCCCTTGGCCGAGACCTGACGTAGCCCCACAAAGCTCAGATTGATATTGAACCGCGCCCAGCCATCATAGACGGGGATGGAGCGATTGCAGGCGGCCGGGCCAAGCACCTTGTCTTCGCCGGGCACAGGCATCACCAGCGCACTCAACGGATCTATGACCCTCTGCTTGTGCAGCTCCATGACCGGCACGCGGCCGGGCAGCTCTTCAAAAGGCGGGCTGATTTCGGAGGCGGTCACATTGCCCTGTTTGAGGGCCATGCGGACCGTGCGAGTGGTGGTGGAATTGGCGGCAGTTGTGGCAAAGGCATTCGGCGCTACCCGGCCCTGCAGGAAAACGCCCGAAGAGGTCGCCGCACCCTTGGAATTGGAGACCATGCTGGCCACGCCTGCAAGGCGCGCTGTCGCCTCAACCTTGTAGCCGGCGGGGTCCAAGCTGCCATTGAGGCTCGCAGAACCCAGAGCCAGTCCAATGAGCTTTACGGAATAGCGGGCGCGGAACGTATCTTGCGCCTGCGCCTCGCCCATCGTCAGCGCGCCCAGCGCCAGGGCGCCAGCGGCAAGCATCATTCGCGAGGATGCGGCAGGGATCATCGAATCAGCCCAATTCCAGCGTTAGCCTGAGCTTCTAACCCGGCCTATCATGCTTGTGAATCGGCCTTTCTCGTGGCGCGGCCGGAAATGGCCGAAAATGGCCCCTTTCGCTTGACGCCTTGGAGCCCGTCCAGTATAGACCCGCGATCAATTCACCCAAGCGGTTGGATCTGTGCGGACCTGTGATATAGGCCCAGTCGGGCTTGCCCTGTCCCAGACCCCAATCGTGGTTCCAGTTCTCCGGTTCAGCCGGGCGGAAGAGCCTTAGTGGCTCCCGTAGACGAGTTTGAAAGGAAGCGTGCCATGTCCCGCCGTTGCGAGCTGACCGGCAAGGCCGTCCAGTCGGGTAACCTTGTCAGCCATTCGAACCGCAAGACCCGCACCCGGTTCCTGCCCAACCTGTGCAATGTCACGCTGATCTCGGACACGCTGAAGCGCCCTGTGCGCCTGCGCGTGGCGGCTGCAGCTCTGCGCTCGGTCGAGCATCGCGGTGGCCTCGATGCCTTCTTGCTGAAGGCGCGCGACGAAGAGCTGTCGCAGGGCGCGCTCGTGATCAAGCGCGAGATCGTCAAGAAGCAGGCCTCTGCCTGATCGACTGATCGCTGATTGAAACGACAACGGCCCGCTCTTCAGCGGGCCGTTTTCTTTTATGCAACTTTGACGGGGCGAGATGAGGTGCGCGTGGCTTGCACCATGCGGCGCGGATCTCGCATCGGCTCAGGCCCTGCTTCATCGAAAAGCTCAGCGAGCTTCTCAGTCATCGCACCACCCAATTCTTCTGCATCCACAATCGTCACGGCGCGACGATAATAGCGCGTCACATCATGGCCGATGCCAATTGCGATGAGTTCAACCGGCGAGCGTGTTTCGATCTCCTCGATCACGCGGCGCAGATGTTTCTCAAGATAGTTGCCGGGATTGACGGAGAGGGTTGAGTCATCGACCGGCGCACCATCTGAAATCATCATCAGGATGCGGCGCTGCTCAGGGCGACCGAGCAAACGCTGATGCGCCCAATCCAGCGCCTCCCCGTCGATATTCTCCTTGAGCAAACCTTCGCGCATCATCAAACCGAGATTGCGGCGTGCACGACGCCACGGCGCATCGGCAGACTTGTAGATGATGTGACGCAGATCATTGAGGCGACCCGGATTGGCGGGCTTGCCTGCCTGCAACCAGGCTTCGCGTGCCTGACCGCCCTTCCATGCGCGCGTGGTAAAGCCAAGGATCTCGACCTTCACACCGCAACGCTCCAGCGTGCGTGCCAGAATATCAGCGCAGCTTGCCGCAACTGTAATCGGGCGACCGCGCATCGAACCTGAATTGTCGAGCAGCAGTGTCACGACCGTATCGCGGAAATTCGTATCTTTCTCTCGCTTGAAAGAGAGCGGCTGTTGCGGGTCAATGATCACACGCGACAGACGCGCAGGATCAAGCATCCCCTCTTCAAGATCGAATTCCCACGAGCGATTTTGCTGTGCCATCAAGCGACGCTGCAAGCGGTTGGCAAGACGCGCGACGATGCTGGACATATTCGACAACTGCTTGTCGAGATAAGCGCGCAGACGCTCCAGCTCTTCGGGCTCGCAAAGTTCTTCCGCCAGCACCATCTCATCAAACTTGACGGTGAAGGGCTTATAGTCCGGCCCACGCATCTCATGCACTTGCTGCGTGGGTGGACGCTTCATTTCTGAGGCTTCATCAGCGTCGCCATCCTCAGCATCTTCAGGGAAGTCGCCTGCTGGCGCTTCGGCGGAATCCATCTCGCCGTCCTGCATCTCCTCGTCAGACCCTTCGGCGCTTTCCATCTCGACAGCCTGACCGGAATCGCTTTCCTCGCTGTCGCCTTCCTGCTCCTGCTCTTTATCATTGGGCTCTTCGTCACCAGCCTCTTCGCCAGTGTCGTCATGATCCATGGCTTCTTCATCCATCATTTCTAGGGATTGAAGAAGTTTGTGCACGGCCTTGGCGAAATTGCGCTGGTTCTCGATTGAGTCCCCAAGCTGATCAAGCTCTTTGCCCGCGCGGCTTTCAATGATCGGACGCCACAGATCAACGATTTTTTGACCTGCTTCCGGGGGCTTCAAACCGGTGAGACGCTCGCGCACCATGAGCGCAACCGCATCTTCAAGCGGCGCATCGGCACGATCAGAGACTTCGCCATAAGCGCCGCGATGATAGCGATCTTCGAGCATGGCCGACAGATTACCAGCCACGCCTTCCATGCGCCGCGCGCCAATCGATTCCACGCGTGCTTGTTCAACGGCGTCAAACACGGCGCGCGCTTCCTGCCCTTTCGGCATATTGCGCTTATGCACATTGGCGTCATGGCAAGCCATGCGCAGCGCCATCGAGTCCGCATGACCGCGCACAATCGCTGCTTCACGCGGCGAGAGTTTGCGCGCGGGCTCAGGCAAGCGTGCTTTGGCTTCTGCACCAGCGCCAATCAAGGAAGGACGTTCAGCCGCAAAGCTGACCTCCAGATCCTTGTTCTGCGCCATGGCCCGCAGACAACCAGACACCGCCCGCTTGAACGGTTCTTGCGGTGCTTCACCTTTGGTTGCGGGCTTGCGGTTGGAGCTCATGATCTTACGTCAGCGCCACATTCACTGAGCTTTCAGGCAGCTCCTGACCGAAGCAGCGCTGATAGAATTCCGCCACCAGCGGACGCTCCAGCTCATCGCATTTGTTGAGGAAAGTGAGACGGAAGGCAAAGCCGATATCTTGGAAAATATCCGCATTCTCGGCCCAGGTGATGACACTGCGCGGGCTCATGACGGTGGAGAGATCACCACCCATGAAAGCATTGCGCGTGAGATCAGCCACGCGCACCATCTTGCTGACCGTGTCGCGACCTTCCTTCGACTTCTGATATTGCGGGGACTTCGCAAGAACGATGTCCACTTCCTGATCATGCGGCAGATAGTTCAGCACTGTCACGATGGACCAGCGGTCCATCTGGCCTTGGTTGATCTGCTGCGTGCCATGGTAGAGGCCAGATGTATCACCAAGGCCAACCGTGTTCGCCGTTGCAAAGAGACGGAAGGCGGGGTGAGGGCGAATGACGCGGTTCTGGTCGAGGAGGGTCAAGCGGCCTGACACTTCGAGCACGCGCTGAATGACGAACATCACATCAGGACGACCTGCATCATATTCGTCGAAGCAAAGCGCGATATTATTCTGAAGCGCCCAAGGCAGAATACCATCGCGGAATTCGGTAATCTGCTTGCCATCCTTCAACACGATGGCGTCCTTGCCGACGAGGTCAATACGCGATACGTGGCTGTCAAGATTAATACGAACGCAGGGCCAGTTGAGACGCGCAGCGACCTGCTCGATATGGGTGGACTTGCCCGTGCCGTGATAGCCCGTGACCATGACGCGGCGGTTATGCGCGAAGCCCGCAAGAATGGCGAGCGTGGTCTGTTTGTCGAACAGGTAATCGGGATCGAGATCGGGCACATGTTCGGTGGCCTTGGAATAGGCCGGGACCATCATATCAGAATCGATCTTGAAGACGTCGCGAACCGAAACTTTCTTATCGGGCAGGCCGGGCGTATTGGTCGTAGCGGTCATCATTCCTCCAAACCCATCCGCATTCCGGATGGGCATCCTGCATGGCCCCTGAGGGCCGAACCCTGCGGGCAGTCTCGCCGGCACTGACCCCCGGCAGGGTTGCCAGACTCACACGAGTTTGGCCGATCTCAGATAATTATAGGCCTGAATGATCTCGCGCAATTTGTCTTCGCGCGAACGGTCGCCGCCATTGGCGTCCGGGTGCAGGCGCTTGACCCATTCCTTGTAGCGATTCTTGATCTTTTCGGCGTCTGCCGTGTCATCGAGGCCCAGCGTATTCAGCGCCTTGGTGATCGCCAGACCATATTTTGGCCGTGAGGGCTCAGCCGGGCGTCGCGTCCGGGCCCGGTACATGCCCAGAGGATCGCCCATTTCAGGCTCGTCCCCCGCCTCCCGGAAGCCGCGGGCGGCCCGGTTGACCCCCATGGTCCAGGTCGGGCGATGACCGATCACCGCCTCCTTCTGGTACTGGGCCACATCGGCATCGCTCATGCCGTTGAAATAATTATAGGTCGCGTTGTATTCGCGAACATGATCAAGGCAGAAGCAGAAATACTGCCCCTCGCGCAGCCGCCCCATAGGCGCGCGGAACTCCCCCGCTGCCTGACAGCCGGGATGGGCGCAGGGCGGGTGCTCGGAACGCGGCGCAGGCTCTTCCTTGGCCTTCGACCTTATGCGATCGAACAGGGGTGAATTGAGATTCATGGGCGCGACATTATGAGTGTAAGAAGGGCTCTGCAAGGCTGAAGCGCATTGCCACCGGGGTGGCGCGACAGCTTTGCCGATAAGGTGGCGAGGACGCAATGACCGTGAAAGATCGAATGACCGACAAGCTTCGCGCAGCGCTTGCGCCTGTTGTGCTTGAAGTAATCGACGACTCTCACAAACATGCAGGACATATTGGCCATCCGGGCTCCGGCCATCCGGGCATGATGTCCGCATCCGAAACTCATTTCACGGTGAAAGTGGTGTCGGAAGCCTTCACCGGCAAGACCCGGCTGGCACGTCACCGCATGGTCAATGACATTTTGGCAGATGAGCTGCGCAATGGCGTTCATGCCTTGGCCATTCACGCCGCCGCGCCAAACGAGTAAGCCGTCTTTGCATTTTGATTGCGAGCGGTTAGGACTGATGTGAGGCGCTCTTCGCGCGACCGGGAACAGGAAATGCGTTTTCGCCACGCTATCGTCTGTCTTGTTGGCCTACCACTCTTGGCCTTGACCGCGACAGCTCCCGTCGCAAATGCCACGCCGTGGATTATTGTTGAAGCCGATAGCGGGCGCGTCGTGCTGGAACAAGATGCAACGGCGCGCTGGTATCCCGCCTCACTCACCAAACTCGTCACCGCCTATGTCGCCTTGCAAGCCATCCGCGAAAAGCGCGTCACACTCGACACGCCGCTGATCGTATCGCAACGCGCCAACAAGGCCGCACCCTCCAAGATGGGCTTCAAGCCGGGCACTGAAGTCACGCTTGGCAACGCGCTGAAGATGCTGATGGTGAAATCCGCCAATGATGTCGCCATCACTATTGCGGAAGGACTGGGCGGCAGCGTCGAAGATTTCTCGGATATGATGAACAAGACAGCGCGACGGTTGGGAATGCATGAATCGCATTTCGTCAATCCCAACGGACTTCACGCCGATAATCATTATTCCTCTGCGCGCGACATGGCGATGATAGGCTATGCGCTGTTTCGTGACTTCCCGGAATATGAAGCCTTGTATGGGATTGGGGCCTTGCGCTTGGGCGATCAGATCATCCCCACCCATAATGGACTCATGGGGCGTTATCCGGGTGCTGACGGCATGAAGACCGGCTTCACCTGCCCTGCCGGCTTCAATGTCGTCGCCAGCGCCAAGCGGGGCAATCGCCGGCTCATCGTTGTGGTGCTTGGCTATCCCAATGCAAAGTCCCGTACGTTGAAGGCTGCGAGCCTGCTCGACAATGGATTTGCAACTTGGGCGACACGCAAGACGCTTGCTGATTTGCCCGCAACAGCTGGCGCGGCGCCCAATATGCGCCCGCGCATTTGCGGCCCCAACCGCGAACAAGTGGCGGAAGATGATTTCGCTGTTGTAGCCCAGCAAGGTACGGGCTCCAGCGACTCCAACGCCTCCTTCTTCTCACAAAATGCCTATCCCAGTGGCGTAGCCGCCATTCAGGCGCAAATGGGCACGCGCCCGACCTTCGAGCCAACACCCGTTTATGTGGGTCGCGCCCCCGGCTATACGGGTGCTGCTCTTGGCCCGCGTGGTGGCGTGAAAGTCGCAGCGGTTGGCTCTGCGGCGAGTGAAGCCATGGCAAAGGCGGGCGAAAAGCCAAAAGCAAAAGTAGACGACAAGCCGAAAGCAAAGCCTGTCAAGAAACAGAAGGCGACTGCAAAGCCGCAGAACAAGCCGAAGCCACAACCGCAGCCACGCCCGAAAGTCTGATGCATGAATGACACTGTGCGTCGTCCGCCGCCGCCTATTCCCCTCACCGTCATCACCGGGTTTCTGGGTGCGGGCAAAAGTACTTTGCTCAATCGCCTTCTGAAAGACCCGGCGCTGGCTGATACGGTCGTGATCATCAATGAATTTGGTGAGATCGGGCTCGATCATCTTTTGGTCGAGCAGGCAGATGGTGACATGCTACTCATGTCGTCTGGCTGCTTGTGCTGCACCATTCGTGGCGATCTGATTAGCACGCTCGAAGATTTGCTGAAGCGGCGCGACAACAATCGCATGACGCCTTTCAAGCGTGTCGTCATTGAAACAACGGGCTTGGCCGATCCTGCACCCGTTCTGCACACGATCATGTATCACCCCTATCTGCTGATGCGCTTCCGCCTCGATGGCGTGGTGACGCTGGTGGATAGCGTGAATGGCGCGTCCACTTTGGATGCCCATGAGGAGGCAGTGAAACAAGCAGCCGTTGCCGACCGTATCGTGCTCACCAAAACTGATATGGCGGAAGGTGGTGCGCAGGCGGAGAGTTTACGCGCGAGGCTGAATGCACTCAATCCGGGCGCTGTTATTCTCGATGCGGCCAAGGGCGAAGCAACAGCGGAGGCTTTGCTCAATCTCGGCCTCTTCGATTCAGAGACGAAGATACCGGACGTGAAGCGCTGGCTGAATTCAGAAGCCTTTCATGACCATGGGCACGACCATCATCATCACCATCATCACGGCCATGATCATCACCACCACCATCATGATCACGATGCGCAAGACCCGCATGATGTGAACCGGCACGATGCGCGCATTCGCGCTTTTTGTCTGGAGAGTGACAAGCTCATGCCGAAAAGCGGCTTTGATCTCTTCCTGAATTTGCTGCGCGAAGCTCATGGGCCGCATCTGTTGCGCGTGAAAGGCATTATCGGTCTTGATGATGAGCCTGATCGCCCCGTGGTCATTCACGGTGTGCAGCATGTTTTTCATCCACCCGTCAGCCTTGACCATTGGCCCAATGCCGAGCGGCGCACGCGGATCGTCTTCATTTTGCAAGATATGGAGCCGAAATTCGTGGAGGGTCTTTGGCAGGCTTTCACGGGCGGTGTAGCACCTGATCAAGCCGACCGCACCGCGCTGACGAATAATCCGCTGAAGCCGGAAACAGGCGGGCTTCTCTCCTAAGCCTGATCGCGCAAGATACGGCGGATGACCTTGCCGGTCGTTGTAAGCGGCATCTGATCAATGAAAGCCACTTCGCGCGGATATTCATGCGCTGACAATCGCTCGCGCACGAAGTTTTGAATATCGGTTGCAAGTTCAGGCGATGGCGCAAAGCCCGTCTTTGGCACGATAAAGGCTTTCACGATCTCACCACGAATAGCATCGCGTTTGCCGACGGCAGCCGCCAGCTGCACGGCTGGATGTTTCAGCAAACAATCTTCGATTTCGCCGGGCCCGATGCGATAGCCCGATGAGCTGATGACATCATCATCGCGACCAAAGAAGAAGACATAGCCATCCTGATCGCGCCGACCCTGATCGCCTGTCGTCATCCAGTCGCCCAGAAATTTGTCGCGGGTCGCTTTTTCCCTGTTCCAATAGCCAAGGAACATCACAGGATCAGGACGCAGCACCGCGATTTGTCCCGGCTCATCGGACTCACAGCGCGTGCCATCGGCGCGAATGACATCGCAGATGTGACCTGGCACCGCCTTGCCAATGGCGCCCGCGCGCGACACGCCCATCGCATGAGATGAAGCCAACACGAGATTGCATTCGGTCTGGCCGTAAAATTCATTTATGGTGAGCCCGAACGCTTCGCGACCCCAATCATAGATTTCAGCGCCAAGCGATTCGCCACCTGACGCCAAGGTACGCAACTTATGCTCATAACGCCGCCCGCTGACATGAACGCTGCGCAACATGCGCAGAGCCGTTGGGGGAATAAACGCGTTACGCACTTGCAAGCGTATGATGAGATCAAGCGCTGCCTCAGGATCAAAACGATCAAAGCGCCGCGCCACAACGCTCACGCCAAAATAGAGAGAAGGCAAAAGCACATTGAGTAAGCCACCCGCCCAAGCCCAATCAGCCGGCGTCCAGAAACGATCGCCCTCTTGCGGAAAACCTTCATGCGGGAATTGCACGCCGGGCAGATGGCCAAGCAAAACGCGATGCCCATGCAGCGCGCCTTTCGGCGGACCTGTCGTGCCTGATGTGTAAATCATCATGGCCGGATCGTCGCAGCTGGTATCTTCCGCCACAAAATCCTCCGCGCCCTGTTCAATCAGCTGCGCGAAAGACAAAGCAGAACCATCAGCCCCATCTGTGCTGACGATGACCTGCAAAACCGGCAGGGCAGCGCGAAGGGGGGCAAGTTTCGCAAGGCCTGCGGCATCCGTGACAAGCGCACGCACGCCTGCATCTTTCAGGCGATATTCCAGCGCATCGGCACCGAACAAAGACGCAAGCGGCAAAGCCACGCCACCGAGCTTGTAAATCGCGACATGGCTCACAACCACTTCCGCCATTTGCGGCAGGAGAATTGCGACACGATCGCCGCGCACCACGCCAGCTTTGCGAAGCGATGACGCCAAGCGATTGGATTGCGCGCGCAGCTCACCGAATGTCAGCGTGGTCAGCGCGCCGCCCTTGAGATCGAGAATAGCAGGACGTTGCGGCTCGCTTGCAGCCCAGACATCAGCAACCGCGACGCCGATATTGAATCGCTGCGGGATCGCCCATTCAAAGCGGCGCAGCGTCTCGTCATAGGTCGCGCAGCGTGGCAGCAGCATCTCAAGCTCCCGACATGACAAAGCCGGGACGAGCCCGGCTTTTTTCATGAAGCAAAATGCGCAACGCAGTTCAGATGTTCAAAACAGCGCGCACTTCGCGCAACTGGGCGAGCTTTTCAGCCGCCAAACGCTTGCCTTCATCGCTGGTCGCATCGGCCAAATCTTCTTCAGCGTTGCGGATCTGCGCATCAATCTTCGCCGCATCGAGCTCTTCCACCGGGATCGCCTGTTCGGCGAGGATGGTGAGGCCCGCAGGCGAGACATCCGCGAAACCGCCGCGCACGAAAAGACGCGCCTTCTTGGAGGCAGTCTCATCAACCTCGACAATGCCCGGCTTCAGCACGGTCATCACCGGCGCATGATTCTGCAGCACCGTGAAAGCGCCTTCAGCGCCCGGAACGACCACGGCTTCGACATTGCCGGAGAAGAGCAGACGCTCCGGCGAGACGAGTTCGAAGTGGAATGCGGCCATCAGTTTGGTCTCCCGCAAAGGCGCGCTCGGAAAGCGCGCTTGCGTTCAATGGATTACGCGGCTTCGGCGGCGAGGCGCTGCGCCTTCTCGACCGCTTCCTCGATGGTGCCGACCATGTAGAAGGCAGCCTCAGGGAGGTGGTCATACTTGCCTTCGACAAGGCCCTTGAAGCCCTTGATCGTGTCAGCGAGCGAGACGAGCTTGCCGGGCGAACCCGTGAACACTTCCGCGACGTGGAAGGGCTGCGACAGGAAGCGCTCGATCTTGCGGGCGCGCGCCACGGTCAGCTTATCTTCTTCAGACAGTTCGTCCATGCCGAGAATGGCGATGATGTCCTGCAGCGACTTGTAGCGCTGAAGCGTCTGCTGGACCTGACGAGCAACCGCATAATGCTCTTCACCGACGATCATCGGCGACAGCATACGCGAAGTTGAGTCGAGCGGATCCACCGCCGGATAGATGCCCTTTTCCGCGATCGAACGCGACAACACGGTCGTTGCGTCCAAGTGAGCGAAGGAGGTTGCAGGCGCCGGGTCGGTCAAGTCGTCGGCGGGCACGTAAATGGCCTGCACCGAAGTGATCGAACCCTTGGTGGTGGTGGTGATGCGTTCCTGCAGCGCGCCCATGTCGGTCGCGAGCGTGGGCTGATAACCCACCGCCGAAGGAATACGGCCGAGAAGCGCGGACACTTCCGAACCCGCCTGCGTGAAGCGGAAGATGTTGTCCACGAAGAAGAGCACGTCCTGACCCTTGTCGCGGAAATGTTCTGCAACCGTCAGACCCGTCAGAGCGACGCGAGCGCGCGCGCCCGGAGGCTCATTCATCTGGCCGTAAACGAGAGCGCATTTGGAGCCTTCGCCGCCGCCCTTCTTGTTCACGCCGCCTTCGATCATTTCGTGATAGAGGTCGTTACCTTCACGGGTACGCTCACCGACGCCGGCGAACACGGAGTAACCACCGTGCGCCTTCGCAACGTTGTTGATGAGTTCCATGATGAGCACGGTCTTGCCGACGCCCGCGCCGCCGAACAGGCCGATCTTACCGCCCTTGGCGTAAGGAGCGAGCAAGTCCACGACCTTAATGCCCGTCTCAAGGATCTGGGCTTCGGTCGACTGTTCCGAATAGCTGGGAGCCGGCTGGTGAATGGCGCGGTTTGTTTCCGCCTTCACAGGGCCAGCTTCGTCCACGGGCTCGCCGATGACATTGATGATGCGGCCGAGCGTGCCGTCACCGACCGGAACCGAAATCGGCGCGCCGGTATCCGTCACGGGCTGGCCGCGCACGAGACCTTCCGACGTGTCCATGGCGATGCAGCGCACGGAGTTTTCACCCAGATGCTGTGCCACTTCGAGCACAAGGCGATTGCCCTGGTTCGTCGTCTCAAGCGCGTTCAGAATCTCGGGCAGATGGCCGTCAAACTTCACGTCAACGACGGCGCCGATGACCTGCGTAATGCGACCGGTGGTGGTGGGGGCGGTAGCCATATCGTACGTCCTCTCGACTGCGGTCAGAGCGCTTCGGCGCCCGAGATGATTTCAATGAGTTCCTTGGTGATCATCGCCTGACGCGAGCGGTTATACTGCGTCGTCTGCTTGCGAATCATTTCACCGGCGTTTCGAGTTGCGCTGTCCATCGCGCTCATACGCGCACCCTGTTCAGAGGCCGCATTTTCGAGAAGCGCGCGGAACACCTGCACCGAAATATTGCGCGGCAGAAGCGTGTTAAGGATTTCGCTCTCTTCCGGCTCGTAATCGTAAGAGGCCTGCGCACCTGCCACTTGCTTGCGCTCCGGGATCTGCGCCGGGATCAGCTGCAGAGCCGTGGGGATCTGCTGGATCACAGAGCGGAAGCGCGAGAAGAACAGCGTGCAGACATCGAATTCACCCGCTTCGAAAAGCTGGATGATCTTCTTGCCGATGGGATCAGCATTTTCAAAAGCGATCTGACGCACCGAGCGCAGCTCGATGAGTTCGAGAATGTTCTTCTCAAATTGGCGGCGAAGTTGGTCATAACCCTTCTTGCCGACAAACAGCATCTTCACCGTCTTGCCTTGAGCCAAAAGGCTATTGGCATGATCGCGCGCCATGCGCGCAATCGACGAGTTAAAAGCGCCGCACAGACCGCGCTCTGCGGTGCAGATCACGAGAAGATGCACATTGTTCTTGCCGTTGCCCGCGAGGAGCTCAGGCGCCTGAGCGCCCGGACCAATGCCGGCAGCGAGATTGGCGAGTACCGTCTCCATGCGCTCAGCATAGGGACGCGCGGCTTCAGCAGAGGTCTGCGCGCGGCGAAGTTTCGCTGCGGCAACCATTTGCATGGCCTTGGTGATCTTCTGCGTCGATTTGACGGAGGTGATCCGATTTCGCAGGTCCTTCAACGAGGGCATGGCGTTACGCTCAGGTCAGAGGATCCGATTACGCGAAGGACTTCGCGAAGCTCTCAACGATGCCCTTCAGCTGCGCTTCATCAGCGCTCGAAAGATCCTTCGAGTCACGGATGGAGTTCAGCAGGCCAGCATGGCTGGTGCGCAGCAGCGCAAGCAGACCATCTTCAAAGGCGCGCACGCGATTGACCGGCAGCGCATCGAGATAGCCGTTCACGCCGGCATAGATCACGCAAACCTGCTCTTCCATCTTCAGCGGCGAGAATTGCGGCTGCTTCAGGAGTTCAGTCAGGCGCGAACCGCGGTTCAGAAGACGCTGCGTCACCGCATCGAGGTCGGAACCGAACTGCGCGAAGGCAGCCATTTCGCGATACTGGGCAAGCTCGCCCTTGATCTTGCCCGCAACCTTCTTCGTGGCCTTGGTCTGCGCGGAAGAACCGACGCGTGACACGGAGAGACCGACGTTCACGGCAGGGCGAATACCCTGATAGAAGAGATCGGTTTCCAAGAAGATCTGACCGTCGGTGATCGAAATCACGTTGGTGGGGATGTAAGCCGACACGTCGTTTGCCTGCGTCTCAATGACAGGCAGTGCGGTGAGCGAACCAGCGCCATTGGCGTCCGAGAGCTTCGCAGCGCGTTCGAGCAAGCGTGAGTGCAAATAGAACACGTCGCCGGGATAGGCTTCGCGGCCCGGAGGACGACGCAGCAGGAGCGACATCTGACGATAGGCAACAGCCTGCTTCGACAGATCGTCATAAATGATCACGGCATGCATACCGTTGTCGCGGAAGAACTCGCCCATCGCGCAGCCTGAGAAGGGCGCAAGGAACTGCATCGGCGCCGGATCAGATGCGGTCGCTGCGATGACGATCGAATATTCGAGAGCGCCACGCTCTTCCAGCACCTTCACGAATTGCGCAACCGTCGAGCGCTTCTGACCAACCGCGACATAGACGCAGTAGAGCTTCTGGCTCTCGTCGTTGCCCTGATTGAGAGGCTTCTGGTTAAGGATCGTATCGAGCGCAATCGCGGTCTTGCCGGTCTGGCGGTCACCGATGATGAGCTCGCGCTGACCGCGGCCGATCGGGATCAGCGCGTCAACGGCCTTGAGGCCGGTTGCCATCGGCTCATGCACCGACTTGCGCGGAATGATGCCGGGGGCCTTCACGTCCACGCGGGCGCGCTTGTCAGCCTTGATCGGGCCCTTGCCGTCGATGGGATTGCCAAGCGCGTCAACGACGCGGCCGAGCAGACCCTTGCCAACCGGCACGTCCACGATGGCGCCGGTGCGCTTGACCGTCTGGCCTTCCTTAATGTCGCGGTCGGAACCGAAGATCACGACGCCGACATTGTCGCTTTCGAGGTTGAGGGCCATCCCGCGGATGCCGTTCTCGAACTCGACCATTTCACCGGCCTGCACATTGTCGAGGCCATAAACGCGGGCGATACCGTCGCCGACGCTGAGCACCTGGCCCACTTCCGTGACCTGGGCCTCGTTACCGAAGTTTGCGATCTCATTCTTGAGGATCGCGGAAATTTCTGCGGCGCGGATATCCATCAGCCGACCTCTTTCATACGTGAGCGGATCGAATTGAGTTTGGTCTTGAGCGAGCCGTCGACCATGCGCGACCCGAGCT
>Ga0315899_10005161_pt1 | contig 14107 bp, 14 predicted proteins | sample LakEriMetagenome_2_FD_203518 | JGI IMG/M metagenome (GOLD analysis project Ga0315899, IMG submission 203518) | Freshwater fungal communities from buoy surface, Lake Erie, Ohio, United States - Buoy 4 MA112 | ecosystem: Environmental > Aquatic > Freshwater > Lake | place: USA: Lake Erie, Ohio... | reverse complement strand
ATGAACGGATGGCCTCTGCTCGACGGGCCGGCCGCGCCCTGGAGCTTCCTCATCGCCACCCTTGGGCTGGGCGGGCTCGCGGCCTTCGCCACGGGCCGCGCGCTGGCGCTGGCCTGGCGACCCTTCGCCCTGTGTCTGCCCGCCGCCGCTTTGCTCGCGGGCGTCTCCGGCTTCTTGCACTACGCCTTGTTCGCCGAACCCGTCGTGCCGCTCGCGCGCATCGCCACGGCCTTGCAGGCCCTGCCCGGCGATCCCGCCGCCGCCGCGCGGACGCTTGCGGGCCTCATGGGGAATTACGCCGCGATCTTCGTGATCCTCACCGCCCTCGCCGCCGCCGGGTTCGCCCGCGCCCGCGCCTGCTGCCTGCGCGAACGCTACGGCTTTGACTAGGGTGTCGACTTCGCCCCGGATTTGCGCCTTAATCCGCCTGCGTCGGCGCGCAGCGTCGCGCCCACCAGAATGAGGGGTTATGCAATGAAGGGTCTTCGCTTACCCGCCCTTGCCATCGCCGCTGGCCTCGCGCTCAGCGGGACGAGCCATGCGCAGATCAAAGTCGGCGTCGCCGGTCCGATCACGGGATCGAGCGCCGCCTTCGGCGCGCAATTGAAGAACGGCGCCGAAATGGCGATCGAGGACATCAACGCCGCTGGCGGCGTCCTCGGCCAGAAGATCACGGCCGTCATCGGCGACGACGCCTCGCGGCCCGAACAGGGCGTGTCCGTCGCCAATAAGTTCATCGGCGATGGCGTGCGCTTCGTCATCGGCCATTTCAACTCCGGCGTGTCGATCCCCGCCTCCGAGGTCTACAACGAAAACGGCGTGCTCCAGATCACGCCCGCCTCGACCAATCCCACCTTCACGGAACGCAAGATGTGGAACGTGTTCCGCACCTGCGGTCGCGATGACCAGCAAGGCGCCGTCGCGGGGCGCTACATCGCCGAGAAGCTGAAGGGCAAGAAGGTCGCCGTCGTCCATGACAAGACGCCCTATGGCAAGGGCCTCGCCGACGAAACCAAGAAGGCGATGAACGCGCTCGGCGTGACGGAAGTCCTCTATGAGGGCGTCAACACGGGCGAGAAGGATTTCTCGGCCCTCATCTCGAAAATGCGCCAGCTCGGCGTCGAAGTCGTGATGTGGGGCGGCCTGCACACGGAGGGCGGACTCATCGTGCGCCAGATGCGCGATCAGGGCGTGAAGGCGACCCTCCTCGGCGGCGACGGCATCGCCTCGGCGGAATTCGCCGCCACCGCCGGCCCCGGCGCGGAAGGCACGCTCATGACCTACGGGCCCGATCCGACGAAGCGCCCCGGCGCCAAGGCCATCGTGCAGAAATTCCTTGATCGCAAGATCAACCCGGAGTCCTACACGCTTTACAGCTACGCGGCCGTGCAGATCCTCAAACAGGCCGCGGAAGAGGCGAAAACCCTTGATCCGAAGAAGATCGCCGAAGTGATGCGCTCGGGCAAAGCCTTCGACACGGTGCTCGGTCCCATCGCCTTCGACAATAAGGGCGATCGGCTCGATTCCGATTACGTGATGTACGAATGGCGCAAGGCCGCCGACGGCAAGATCGTCTTCGAACAGATGTGATCTTCGAACAGATGTGACGACGAAAAAGGGGAGGCCGCGGCCTCCCCTTTTGTTTCTGCGGCGCTGCGAAAAAGCGTCAGCCTTCCAGCTTCGCCTTGTAATGATCCCATGTGCGCTGGAACAGGCTCGCGGACCAGAGCTTCTCGCGCGCCATGCGCTGATCTTCGTCGGTGAAGACGTAAGGCTTGCCGATCTGGAGCGCCATATACTGGCGCTGCGCGTTCTCTTCGAGATAGACCGCGAGCACGAAAGCCTCGACGATGCTCGCCCCCACCGTGACCGCGCCGTGGGATTTCATCAGCGCCGCGGGGCGCGGGCCCAGCACGCCGGCGAGCCTGTCAGCCATTTCGCGCGTGTTGATCGAGGTCGGCGTATCGAGCACGGGCGCCTCGCCCGGCAGAACGCCCTGCGCGAAGACGGGCAGATAGGCGTGGCCGGTCATGGTGAGATAGGTCGACCATTTGGGATGGGCGTGCACCACCGCCTTCACGTCCTTGCGCGCACGATAGATGCCCGTGTGGAGGTGGAATTCGAGCGGCGGATTGCCCGCGCCCTCAATCAGCCGGCCCTCCATGTCGATGGTCACGATGTCGGCCGCCGTAATGCGGCTGCGCTGGCAATTGCCCTGATTGATGAGGATGCGGTCCTCGCCGATGCGGATGCTGCAATGGCCGTTGAAGTCGATGATGTCGGCGCGCTCGAGCATGCGGATGCAGTCGGCGAGCTGTCGCTTGAGCGCGTTGACGTCGGTCTGTTCTGGCAGGCCAAGCCCGCCGGGCGATTGGGACATGACTCGTACTCCTCTCGGGCGCGTTCAGGCTGCGCCCACGCGCTTCTTCCAAAGATCCCAGGCGCGCAGGCCGGCGCCCAGATTCACCGCGTCGGCGAGAGCAGCTTCCTGCGCATTGAGCCCGGCGATGGGCCCGCCGCCGCCAACAAGAATGGCGGAGGCCTGCACGCGCGCATTCACCTCCGTATAGACGGCGCGGAACACCGCCATTGGCAGGCTCGGCCCCACCGCGACGCTGCCATGGGCGCGCATCAGAACCACGGGATGGTCGCCAAGGCATCTGGCCAGCGCCACGCCCTTCTCGTTATTGCCGACGAGCATGTCGGTCGCGCCGAAATCCTGCGCAATGTCGAACACCGGCACGCCCTCGCTGAGAAAGGCGGCGTTGTGGAACATGGCGCGCATGCTCGCGCCCTGCGGCGGCTTGACGAGGCCGAAGGGAATGACCGAGGGCGAATGGCTGTGCACCACGCTCATCACGTCCGGCCGCGCCTTGTAGATCTGGCCGTGGATGAAACGCTCAAGGAAGGCCGCGCGCCCCTTGTCCTCGCAGGGGACGCTGTCGAGGTCGAACTCCATGATGTCGTCGGCGGTGACCAGCGCGGGCGCGAGCGAGCGCGACATGAAGAAGCGGTCCGGCGCGTCTGGGTGACGCATGCTCACATGACCGAAGCCGTCGACCACGCCCTGATCGGCGAGGATGCGGCTGGCGGCCGCCAGATCTTCAAACACGGAGCGCGGCGCGGGCCCGCCGGACTTGGGAATGGGAGCCTTGGCGCCGCCGGCGTCCGCCGGCGCGAAGGCGGCGAAAGAGGCGCCGAAGCCGCAGGCGCAGCCGCAGGTGAACAAACGCATACGTCCTCCCGACGTCGTGACGAACTGCCGCGCGCCGCAGGGCGCGCCGGGCGGGCCCGGTCCGTCTTTCAGGCCGTCCCGCAAACCTTTCTGGCAGGCCGGGGGCCGGCGCGCAATGCTCCAAAAAAGCCCCGCAGCAAGCTGCGGGGCGACGCTCCAAAGAAAAAGCCCCGCAGCAGGCTGCGGGGCTTCATCTGCGCGGAGGCGCAAAGGAGCGATCAGATCGCTTCCTTCAGCTCCTTGGCGGCGCGGAAGGCGACCTTCTTGCTCGCCTTGATCTTGATGGCCTCGCCCGTGGCGGGGTTGCGACCCATGCGGGCGGCGCGCTTGCGCACCTGCAGGATGCCGAGGCCGACGAGACGGATGCGCTGGCCCTTCTTGAGGTTCTTCACCATGAGGTCGATCATGCCCGTGAGCACGGCTTCGGCCTGCTTCTTGGACAGCTCATGCTCCGGCGCGAGCTCCGCGGCCAGATGCTTGAGGGTGATCGTGGTCGCGGTCTTCGAGGCGGACTTGGAAGCGGCGGCCTTCGCAGGCGCCGCCTTCTTGGCCGCAGGCTTCTTGGCCGCCTTCGCGGGAGCTGCTTTCTTTGCCATGTGTGATCTCCGAGAGAATCGAATCAGCCCATAGATATTAGCTGAAACGAACGCGCGCCGCACGCATGGCAAGCAAAAAGCCCCAGTTTTGCAGGGTTTTTTACATTCGGCTTAGGAAAACATGCGTTTATTGGCCTTTTTCAGCCCAGTTTCGTCCTATTCGTCGATTCGCCGCGGCACGGGACGGCCCGCGCGCCAGGCGCTGATCGCCTCGATGGTGTCAGCAAAATAGCCGCGGAAATTACCCTGCGTGGCGTAGCCCAGATGCGGCGAGAGCACGGCGTTATCCATCGCGCGCAGCGGATGGTCGGCCGGCAGCGGCTCGACGTCGAAGACGTCGAGGCAGGCCGCATGGATGCGCCGCGCGCGCAAAGCCTCAAGCAGCGCCTTCTCCTCAATGATGGGCCCGCGTGAGGTGTTGGCGAGAATGGCGGTCGGCTTCATCAGGCCGAACTCGCGCGCGCCGATGAGCCCGCGCGTGCGCTCGCTGAGCACGAGATGGATCGTCATGACGTCGGAACGCTGGAGCAATTCGTCCTTCTCGACGCGCGTGACGCCGGCCTCCGCCGCCCGCTCAGCGGTGAGGTTCTGGCTCCACGCGATCACCTCCATGCCGAACGCCTTGCCGACGACGGACATGCGCTTGCCCAGATTGCCGAGCCCGATGATCCCCAGCGTCTTGCCGTGCAGGGTGAAACCGATCTTCTCCTGCCAGCCGCCGCGCCGCATCAGCGCGTCTTCGCGATTGAGGTTGCGCGCGGCGGAAAGGATGAGGCCCCACGCGACGTCCACCGTCGGCGCAGGATCGTTGCTGCGCGTGCCGCACACGACGATTCCGCGCGCCTTGCACGCCTCGATGTCGATGGAGCGATTCTTGCCGCCGGTGGTGACGACGAGCTTCAGGTTCGGCAGCCGGTCGATGAGCGCCTTGGGCAGCGGCATGCGCTCGCGCATGAGGCTGAGCACATGGAAGGGCGCGAGCGCGGCGGCCGCAGCCTCGACGCTTGCGAGGTTTTCGCGGAAGAACGTGGTCTCGACCTGCGGGCCCAGGCTCGCCCAGTCGCCATATTGCGGCACGATCCCGAGATAATCATCGAGAACAGCCACTTTCGTCACGTCCGCCATCTCACATCCTCCCGCACGCGCGCCGGCGCGGCGCCGGCCCTTTTCATGCGGGACTTCATAGCACAGGCGGGCTGGCGCTCAACGGCGGGCGCAGGCGCGGACGCGACCGCGACCGCCTGCTCATGCAATGCGGCGCGGCGCGTCGGGCTCCGCCTCCGCCTGCGTCCCCTCCGCCAGCAGCATGGCGAGGAGCGCGCTCTGGCGGGCCGCCTCCTCATGCTCCTCGGCGCAGCAGGAGGCGTGGGCGAGCTTCATATAGCGGCCGGAGGCGACGAGTTCCGCATAAGCCGCCTCGTCGTCCCAATAGGCCTGCAAACGCGCGCGCCGGCGCGCCGTTCGGGCGAGCCTGGCGCGCAGGGACTCCGGCACGGCCTGCGCATGGCGCGCGCACAAATGAAGAGTCGAGCCTTCGACGGCGAGGGACGGCGCCTCGCAGCGCGGCGCCTCGCAGGCGATCGCCGGGGCTGGCGGGGCTGGCGGCGCATCAGAGGTCTTTGCGTCGATCATGGGGGCTCCTTCATGCTGCGCGCACAGGCGCTGGATCACGGCCTCGATCTGGGCGCGGTCGAATGGCTTGCTGAGAAAATCGTCCATGCCGGCGGCGCGGCAGGCTTCGCGGTCCTGCGGAAAGGCGTTGGCGGTGAGCGCCACGACAGGCAGGCGCGCGACCGGACCCTCCATCGCCCGCAGGCGCCGCGCCGCCTCCAGCCCATCGAGACGCGGCATGCGCATGTCGAGCATGACGAGGTCGAACGGTTCCTCAGCCGCGCGCGCGAGCGCCTGCGCGCCGTCGCTCACAACCGTCGCGCGATGGCCGAGTGAAGCGAGCAGCGCCTCAATCACCATCTGATTGGTGCCCACGTCCTCCGCCACGAGAATGCGCCGCGAGGGACCGCGCTCCGGCGCCGCGCCGATGGGCGCCGCCTGCGTCAGCCGCAATGGAATTTCAAACCAGAAGGAGCTGCCGACGCCGGGCTCGCTCTGCGCCTCAACGCGCCCGCCCATGGAGTGCACAAACGCGCGCACGATGGACAGGCCAAGCCCGACGCCGCCGAACCGCGCCTGCGCCTCTCCGCCCTGTTCAAAGGGCTCGAACACGCGGGCGAGCGCCTCGGGGGCGATCCCTGCGCCCGTGTCGCGCACCGATATGCGCAGGAAAGCCCCCTCCGCCGGCCCGCCCGCGCGCGTTTCGGCGGCCAGAACCACTTCGCCCGCCTCGGTGAATTTCACCGCATTGCCCAGAAGATTGATGACCGCCTGTTTCAATCGCGCGCCGTCGACCAAAATCGCAGGCGGAAGGTCCTCAAGACCCTCGAGCGCCATGCGCAGGCCTTTCGCCTCCCCTGCGACCTGCGTCACGAGAAACGCCTGACGCAAGGCCTCGCGCGGATCGACTGCGCGCTCCTGCAGGGCGGACGGAGCGGCCTCGAGCCGCGACAGGTCAAGGATGTCGTCGATGAGGGCGAGCAAGGCCTCCCCGCAGGAGGCGATGGCGCCCACGTAACGCTCCTGGGCCTCGCTAAGGGACGTGTGACGCATGGCCTGCGCCGCGCCAAGCACGCCGTTGAGCGGCGTGCGGATCTCATGGCTCATCACGGCGAGGAAATTCGCCTTGGCGCGCGCCGCCGCCTCCGCCGCCTCCTTGGCGCGGGCGAGCTCGGTGATGTCGGTGTAGGTCTGAATGAGACTGCCGTCGGGCATGGAATCGCTGCGGATCTCGAGGATCACGCCATTGGGCCTGCGCCGGACATAAGATTTCGGCGGCCGCCCCTCGCCCGTCAGCAGGAAGCGGCGCACGTCTTCAGGCAGAAGCGAGCCGTCGGGCCCGAATTCGCCATTGCGGAATTGCTGCTCCACCACCGCGCGCGTCGTCGCGGGGAAAGGAAGATGCGCGGGGTCCACGCCCGTATATTCAAGGGCGCGCCGATTGTAGAGCCAGAACCGGCCATCGGGTCGAATGACGGCGACGCCCTGATTCATGCAGTCGAGGGTCATCTCGACGAGCGCGGCGCGCCCGCCCTCCACGGCAAAGCCCTCCGCTACTCGAAGCTTCGCTTTCAAGAGATTTTTGGCGCGCCGGGTCCGTAAGTAAGCGACAAGCGCGAAGCCCGCGATGATGATCGCGGCGGCGTCCGCCGCCGACGCGAGCCAGGTTCCGGGCGCGGCTTGCGCGCGCAAGTGAAACACGTTCGCCCCAAGCGCGAGAGTCGCGCAGGCGAGCCCCGCGACGCACAGCGAGTGAGGGCAGGCGCCTAAAAGCTGCGCACGTTCGAGAAGCGACTTGAATGAATACATCTGGCGGCCCAGCCGAATGACGACATCGTCGCGCAACGCCATTGCTTTTGCGTTAATCGAATTCAATAATGCGGGCATTGCCGAGGCGCGCGCGACATGAACGCAGGCGCGTTGTTTTTTGATCATGGATTTTCTGCATGGCCGCGACCGACATCGGACCGCGCAGTTTTTGCGAAAAGGTCTCCGCGTTGTTGAACCGCGTCGAATACCGCAGAGCTGCGACGCCTGCGGATCTCGAGACGATTTTCCGCCTGCGTTACGACGCCAATCTGCGCGAGCAGACGATTGCGCCTCTGCCGGAGCGCCGTCTGACCGACCGCTTCGACGATGGCGCGAACGTGCAGAATTTCGGGGTCTGCATCGACGGGATCCTGACCTCCGCGCTGCGCCTGCACGTCGTCTCTCGCGAAAACCTCTGGTCGCCCGCCTATGACGCGTTCGGCGATCTGCTTCATGAGCGCCTGATGGACGGCGCGCGCCTGATCGACGGCAATCGTTTCGTGGCCGATTATCCGCGCGCGCGGGGCTTCCCGCAATTGCCCTATGTGACCTTACGCCTTGGGATCATGGCGGCCGATTATTTTGGAGCCGACCTGATCGCCGCCTCCGTGCGCAGCGAACACGTCGCCTTCTACCAGCGGGAATATCGGGCGCAAAAAATGTGCGAGCCGCGCCCCTATCCGTCGCTCATCAAGCCGTTGAGCCTGATCCTGATCGACTACCGGACGCATCGGGAGGACATTCTCGCGCGCCATCCGTTCTATGTATCGACGCCGCACGAACGGCGCGCGCTCTTTCAGGTCGGCGCGCTTGAAGACGCATGAGCCCGCCGCGCCGCCTGAAGAGACGGCGCGGCGCGGCCGCTGGTCCGTGGTGGCCATACTGTTCTTCTTCATGCTCATCAATTACGCCGACCGCGCCATTCTCGGGCTCGCCGCGGAGCCGATCATGCGCGATCTCGATCTCGACGCCCGCCGCTTCGGCCTGATCGGCTCCGCCTTCTTCCTGTGTTTTTCCCTGTCCGCCCTGTGCGCAGGCTTTCTGATCGACCGCCTGCCCTCGCGGAGCGTCCTGTTCTGGTTCGCCCTCGCCTGGTCGGCGGCGCAGGCGCCTATGGCGCTGGGCGGCGGCTTCCTCGCCCTTCTCCTGTCGCGCATGGCGCTGGGCGCTGGCGAGGGCCCCGCCTATCCGGCGGCCCTGCATTGCGCCTTCAAATATTTTCCCGACGCCCGCCGCGCCTTGCCCGCAGCGCTCGTCACTCAGGGCTCCGCCATGGGCGTGGTGGCGGCGGGGCCGATCCTGAACTGGATCATCCTCGCTTATGGCTGGCGCGCCGCCTTCGGCGTGCTGTGCGCGGCTGGCCTCGTCTGGGCGGCCCTGTGGCTGGCCGTGACGGCCCGCGCGCCTGCGACGGCCAGCGCGGCCCCGGCGCCGCCCAGCGGCGCTCCTGAGCCCCCGCAGGCGGCTGCGCCCGCCCAGCGCGTCCCCTACCGCCGGCTGATCCTCAACCCCGCCATGCTGAGCCTCTGGGGGACGATGTTCGCCTCGGCCTGGACGCTCGCTTTGCTGATCGTCTGGTTCCCCGCCTTCCTGCGGACGGGGCTCGGCGCGCCCGAGACGCGGATCGGCTTTCTGAGCGCCCTGCCCTGGCTGGGCGGGGCTCTGGTCGTTCTCGCCGCCGGCTGGGGATCGCAGGCGCTCCTGCTGCGCGGGGCCTCAAGCAGGGCCGCGCGCGCCGCCCTGCCCTGCGCGCTGGGCCTTCTCGGCGCGGCCTGTCTCGCCGCTGGTCCAGTCTGCGCCGCGCCCGCCGCGCAATTCGTCCTTGTATGCTGCGGCCTCGTCCTGCCGAACGCCATCGTCGCCCCGGCGCAGGCCGCCATGGCGGAGATCGCCCCTGAGAGCCAGCGCGCCGCGGTGCTTTCCATGGGCAATGGGGTGGCCGGGCTCGCGGGCGTGATCGCGCCCTACGCCTCCGGCGCGCTGATCGCGGAGGCGGCGACGCCCGCGGCGGGCTTCGCGCAGGTCTTCCTGCTGTGCGCGGGCGTGGTGGCCCTCGCCAATGGCCTCGGCCTGTGGCTGATCCGCCTGCAGCCGGCGCGGATCGACGGGCCATAAATCCGCCCGCGATCCGCCTGTTCAGAAGGCGCGCGTGAGCGTGAGGTTGAAGTCGAGCCGGTTGAATTGATAGAGCTTCACGTTGGAGCGGTTGTCCGTATAGCCGACCTGAAAGCGCGGCGCGAAACCGGCGAAGGCCAGATCTTTCTTCACCACGGCGAGCGAGGCGTTGAACCGCCGGTCGCGGCGCGGCTCGTTCATAAGCGGGAAGTCGGCGTCGTAATCGCGCCGGGCGAAGGCGATCTCGGGATAGAGCGTCACCGCGTAAGGCAATTCGAGATTGTAACCGATGAGGCCGCCGAATTCGCGAAAGGCGAGATGATCGCTGCGCGCGCCGTCCCGCTCCGCGAGAAGGCCCAGACGCAGGAACTGGCCCGGCGCCGTGAACCGATCCCAGCTTGCGTTCAGCGTGAAACGCGGACCATCGCGATAGGTCTCCGCGTCATACCGCTGCGCAAGCGCGCTGGTCGCCACCGTGAACCGATTGCGCTCGCCGGCGAACACGCGCGCGGAGAGCTGCGGCCCGAAGGCGTAGAGATAATCCGCGCCGCCGAACCAGCGGCGCTGGCCTGTCAATTCGAGGCTGGCGACCCCGGCGGGCAGAAGATAGCGCAGGCCTGCGCTCGCCTGCGCGCTGCGGTCGTCGAATGCGCGATGGGCGTAGTCGCGCTGCTGCGTGGCCAGCGTGGCGATCCAGCCCCAATCGTCCGACAGCGGCGCCGAATAAGCGAAATCCGCGCCATAGAGCGCGCCTATCCCCGATTTGCGCTGACCCGATTTCGCCGGCGTGAAATCAAGCGCGCCGATCTGCACGCGATCCTGCGACGTGCCGCTCGTCATGTTCGTCGTCGGCGCGAAGGTGAGATAAGCCTGCGCGCTCCAGCGTTTCGCGCCCTCAAGCGCGCGCGCGTCCTGCCGCACGCGGTCGGCCAGCGGGGCGGCGATGTCGGGCGCGCCGATCACGAAATCATAATGCCGCCGCGCGCCCTCATGGTCTTCGAGCCGCGTCAGCGTGCGCGCGAGATGCAGGCGCACGCGCGCAAGCTCGGGATGGGCGTTGAGAATGGCGCGATAGGCGTCGCGCGCGCGTCAGACGGCCCGTCGCCTCGTCGAGCCGCGCGTCCACGAAGGCGCCATAGACGCGCGCGTAATCATCTTCGCGCGCCATCGCCCGCAGCGCCGCGCGCGCCTCGTCGAAACGCCCCGCGTCGATCAGCCGCTCGGCCTCCTCGAAAGCCGCACGCGTCGCAGCGTTGGCGTCCCGCGCCTGCTGCGCCGCAGGCGCGGGGCTGGCGGGCGCGGCTTGCGCCGACGCGCGCGGCGCGGCCGCGGCGAGCGCAACGAGCATGAGGAAGAGAAGAACGCGCCCGCCCATGTCGCGCTATCTCCTCTTCAGCCCGAAGGCGCCCGTGATGAGGCGCTGCGTCCGCCCTTCTTTCGCCGTCAGCGCGAGCGCGCCGGCCGCCTCAGCCGCGCCCGGCCCGAAGAACCCACCGCTGGCGGCGCCCCAATGCGCGATTTTGGACAAAGGCGCGCCGGTGTTCGGATCAACGAGAGAGACGGATTCCGCCGACAGCGCGGCGCCTCTGATCACGCCCTCGAGCGAAACGCCATAGGCACGCGCGCTCCAGTCCGCCGCGCCGTCCGCACGCGCCTGCACCTGATCGATGCGCCCGCGCAGTGTGGCGGCGGCGAAATCCGCATCAAGCGTCATGTCGCCGCGCAACCGCGCGTTTGCGGGCGAAACTCCCGGCGACCCGATGGTCTCCCGCCCCTGAAAAGCGCCCACATAGGTCGCGGCGCCTGTTTTCGGCATGTTGCTCGTGGCGCGCCCGCCATAGAAGGCGGACGCCTCGCTCACACGCCGCACGCCTGCGCCCGCCGTCGTCGAAGACTGCGCGAAGGTCTCCCCGACATAGGCATGGGAGAGGCTCGTCGCCCCAAGGCTCCCGGCGAGCGTGCTGGCGAGGCGGACCTGCGCGCCCGCGCTCGCGCCCTCCGCCATGTAGCCGCCAGCCTGATCGATGGCGACGCGCCCTGAAACGCGCAGGGTCGCCAGAAGGCCGGCGCTCTGCGCCGTAATCGTCTGCGCGCCGTCTGGGCCCTGCGCGCTGATGACGAAACTGCGCGGTCGCATGTCGTTGCGCACGACGGCGCTCGAAGGCGCGTCCCCATCGAGGCCGCCCTGCGCCTCAAGCCGCGCCACGAGGCCGGACGCTGCAAGCGCGCCCTCAAAGGGCTGCGACTGCGGCGCGGCGGGCGCAGCCGTCTGGGGGGGCGGGGGGGGTCACTGAACTTGCGGACGCAGGCTCAGAGCCCGCAGGGACAGGCGCGGGGACGACAGGGGCGGCAGGGACGGGCTCAGGCGACGCAGAGAAAGACGCCTCGCGCCCGGGCGCAGGCGCGAACCCGGACGCGCGCGAGGGCTCTTCGACCGATGCGAGGAAGGCGCCGAACTCCGCCCCCTCCGACGCGCAGCCGGCGAGGCAAAGAGCGCAAAGCCCCGTCGCAAACGCCCGGCGGATGCGCCGCCGCCATGACCCCGCCTCCGGCATGAACGCGCCCCCGCAACAAACGCCAGCCGGCCTAACGTAACGTCATCAAGGTTCAGGTCAAGCCAGTGGAGGGATGCGGCGCTCATTGCTTCTTCGCCCCGAAGGCGCCGGTGACGAGGATCTTGTTCGCGCCGCCGTCATTGGCGGAGACGGCCAGCGCACCGGCGGCCTCCGCCGCTTTGGGGCCGAAAAAACCGCCATAGAGCGCGCCGGACGTCACGTACCAATTGGGCTTGGACGGAGATTCCACGATGTTCGTCGTGCCGGTGAAACTGGAGCCATTGATCGAGCCGCGGAAGTCGAGCGTGTAATTCGCCGAATCTTTCTGCGTTGACGACTGCGCATTGAGGCTGAAGATCTGGCCCGCGACCTTCTTGCTTGCGAAATCAGCCGTCATGCTCGCCTGACCGGAAAGGTCGCGCGCGATCACGGCGGAGGAACTGGTCGTCGCGCGCTGCTCGCGGCCCTCAGACGTGCCCGTATAATCGGCCATGCCGGTCGTGGACATGTCGGTCGTCTTGGCGCCGCCGAACATCGAGAAGACATAGCGCGCCATGTCCCCCGTAGAGCCTTCCGCGCGCGTGCGCAATTCGCCCTGACCGACATAGGAATAGACGAGGCTCGGCGCGCCGAGGCTGCGGTCGAGGTCATTGCCGGGCCTGTTGGTGAAGCGCACGGAATCCGTCACCGTGACGCCGTCGGGCGCGAGCACGACGCCGTCGCCGATATAGGCGGCGCCATTGCTGGTCATGGTCCCGGCGCCTTTCGAGAAGCCGCCGACGGTGCTGGCCGTCAGATCGATGCCCTGCTTTTTGGTGACCTCCAGCGCGCCGACGCCCGTGCTCACCGTCACGGAGTCTGACAGGATGGCGAAGCCAGCGCTTTTGGCGCGGTCGTTCGTCGTGGTCTTCGCCATCACGGCGGTGGACGAGAAGGCGCCCGTGAAGAGCGAGAATGCTTTGGGCGTTGTCGTCGCGCTGGTCGCGCTCGCCGAAGGCGCCTTGGCGGTCGGGCCCGTGAAACAGCCGGCGAGCGGCAGCGCGAGACAGACCACAAGCGCAGGATGGGGACGGCGCGCCCAATTGCGCAGCGAGGGAGACATGAACGCCTCAAAAAAACGAATGAATGAAAATGACTTCCCTTAAGGCTACCGCAAGGTCGCGCGAAGGCAATCGCGATCCGCGCGCGCTGAAACGCCGCCCTTGACGTTGCGAGAGAAAAGCCGCGCATTGGGTGAAGCAGCGGTTAACGCTACGCCCCGCGCCCTTGCCCGCAACGGGGCTTTGCGTGATCTTGCATGCGAAACGCGCATTGAGGAGAGCCCCGTGTCTGGTTCGGATTCGCAAAACCACGAAGCCGGCGACGCCCCGCGCGTCATCCATGCGCGCGTGCGTGGACGCGTGCAGGGCGTGGGCTATCGCGTCTGGACGCAGGCCCATGCGAACGCGCTCGGCCTGCGCGGCTTCGTGCGCAACCGGGCCGACGGCGACGTCGAGGCGGTGTTCGCCGGATCGGCCGACGCGGTCGCCGCCATGGCGGAGAGCCTGCTGCGCGGCCCGCCACGCAGCGCGGTGGCTGGCATTGAGATCGCGCAAGCCGACGAGAGCGCGCTGGCGCCGACCTTCGGCGCGCCCTTCGTGATCCTGCCCACCGCGTAAGACGCGCGCCCAAAAGAAAAGGCCCGCACGAGGCGGGCCTTTGTGAGCGTTGACGCGCGAGAGGCTCAGGCCGCCGCGGCTTCCTCGGTCTGCGAGGGGCCGGAGTCCTTGCCCTTGGCGGAGACGTCGCGGTCGACGAATTCGATGACGGCCATGGGCGCGTTGTCGCCGAAGCGGAAGCCCGCCTTCAGCACGCGGGTGTAGCCGCCGTTGCGCTCCTTGTAGCGCGGGCCGAGCACGTCGAAGAGCTTCTTGACGATCTGCACGTCCTTGATCTGCGCGATGGCCTGACGGCGCGCATGCAGATCGCCGCGCTTGCCAAGCGTCACGAGCTTTTCGACGACGGGACGCAGGTCCTTCGCCTTCGGCAGGGTGGTGACGATCTGTTCGTGCTTGATGAGCGCGACGCACATATTGGCGAACATCGCCTTGCGGTGTTCGGCGGTGCGGTTGAAGCGGCGCTTCTTGTGACCGTGATACATGGCTCTCTCCTGTTTTCTTCCGGCCGCCGTGCCAAGGGTCGACCGT
>Ga0315899_10005160_pt1 | contig 14108 bp, 16 predicted proteins | sample LakEriMetagenome_2_FD_203518 | JGI IMG/M metagenome (GOLD analysis project Ga0315899, IMG submission 203518) | Freshwater fungal communities from buoy surface, Lake Erie, Ohio, United States - Buoy 4 MA112 | ecosystem: Environmental > Aquatic > Freshwater > Lake | place: USA: Lake Erie, Ohio... | reverse complement strand
AGAAACTACCCCTTCAACACCAAAGCCAGGGAACTCTCTGAACTCTTTAGGTTTTGTAATTCTTAGGTTTGAGTTTTCAGCTGACCTAGTTATCGCCTTAGCGAAAGCATGTTCCGTAAGCGATTCAACACTTGCAGCAAGAGCTAGTAATTTGCTCGCATCTTTGAATGAAGTCTTTGTAGACAGCCGAACAGAGTTCACACCTTTAGGCAGTTCCGTAAGAACTCCACCTTTAGTGAACAGTAGAAGCTTGACCTTGGCTAACTTCTCAAATGCAGCTCTACTTCGAATTACAATTCCTGATGTAAAAGCCAACCTAATGGTTCTTGAGAACCCGAATGGAACAACCAAAGCCAAGGCTTGGCTGTTTGTTATAAGTAGACAAGCAGCAAACACTGTAAGAGCAGAAACTAGATTGAACTGCCCACCTGCTGATAAGACCACAGCGACAATTGCGAAGACTAGGGTTACAGCTGGCCAATACTTGGCTAGAAGAGCAACTTTTCTTTCTTTGTCAGAAACCTCTTGAGTTGCAAGGTCAATAAGTACTTGTTCTTCAGGTGAACCAAATGGTTCAGTAATAAATCTGTTGACTCGTGCAGTAACCAGAAGATTTAAGGTAACAAAAGCTAACGCAATTCCAAATTGAATCCATAGATCCGATGTAAAGATAGCCGCACCCAATAGAGCAAGGAGCGCTACAACGCTTACTCCAGTTTGGCTAATTGCCTTAACTAGAAGGCTTATAGCCCTAGATGGCTCTTTGGTTTCGGTGTCCATAACCTTACAAGGTTACCTGAGCGACTAAGGTCAAAGCATGAAGATAACAAAGCAAGGTCATGCCTGTCTAATCTTTGAAGAGGCTGGAAAGAAGCTGGTTCTAGACCCTGGCGCTTACAGTGAACCGCAAGTAGGACTTACAGATGTGGTTGCAGTTGTAATAACCCATGCACACGATGACCATTGCTTTGAGGCTCAGTTAGACCGACTACTTGAAGCCAATCCAGACCTAATGATTTTTGGTCCTCCTCAGGTTTGCACTCGTCTTGCTAATTACAAAACAACTGCTGTTTATCACGGTGATCACTACCCTGTTGGTCCATTCACTATTGAATTCATGGGTGACCTTCATGCTCAAATTCACCACAGCATTCCAGTGATTGAAAATAGAGCGGTTCTAATCAATGACAAGGTTTTCTACCCAGGAGATTCCTTCACACTGCCAGATAGAGAAGTTGAATTACTAGCTGTGCCAACCAGTGCCCCATGGCTAAAGATTGGTGAAGTGATGGACTTTGTCTCAGCTATCAAACACAAGAAGTCAATTGCAACTCATAATGCTCTACTCAGTGATTTTGGTCATGCCCTAAACAATGGCCGAGTCAAACAACTAACTGAAGCTCAAGGTGGCGAGTTCACCTATTTACTAAACGGTGAATCAATAGAGATTTAGTGTTCTTTCTCTAAGAGTTCTTGAGTCTTAGCCGCAATAAGCAACTTCAGAGTCTTATCGGTTACCTTTTCATCCCAAGCAAACCTAATGGCTGATTTATCAAGATCTCCCTGAGTCAAATCTTTAGCAACTCTCTTCCCTAAAGAACCACTCAAAAGATAAATGGAGTAGAAGTTCTTCCAGGCTGCAAAGGCCAAGAAGTTCTTGCCCTCGACCCGAATGGTTGGAAGTTGGTAACTGATAATCAGTTCTGGTTCTGCCTTGGCAAGTTTCACCATGCGGTCTCTTAGGTCCAGAAGGATCTTGGCTCTATCTGGCTCTATGAGGTCAAAGTAGAGATCTGCTTCATTTCGCTCAAGTTTTCGCATAGCCCTATTAAAGCAAAACAGCCAGACTTTAGAAGTCTGACTGTCAAAGCTGGGGTACCAGGACTCGAACCTAGAACAAATGAACCAGAATCACTCGTGTTGCCAATTACACCATACCCCAAGGGATTTTTGCTTCGAGCTTTCGCTCGACTCCCCATTCTACCTAGGACTATAAACCTCGAGCAAACAGGCTCAAACGAGCCAGGGTCTCTTCCTTGCCTAGAATCTCCATAGATTCAAATAAAGGCGGTGAGATTCTCTTACCTGATATTGCTGTTCTTAGAGGACCAAAGGCGTTTCTAGGCTTCTGAGCCATCTCTTCAATCAACTTCTGGGTGAGAACTTCTTGGATCTTTGCAGTCTCAAATTCAGCTAATCCTTCAAGGGATACGATAGCTGCCTCAGTGATTTCCTTGCTATTTTCAGGCAATCCTGACTTGGCATCATCTTCAACGGTGATCTGATCTGCTGTTACAAACAAGAATGAAAGCATTGGAACTGCTTCAGAAAGAACAACGATTCTCTCCTGAATCAGTGGAGCTGCCTTAGTCAGAATTTCCATCTCAGCATCGCTAACTGTTGAACCCAGGACACCTGCTGATTGAAGATAAGGAATGATTCGCTTAGTGAAATCTTCTAGACCTAGAAGTCTTAGGTGGCTTGCGTTGATAGAGTCTGCCTTCTTCTGGTCAAAGCGAGCAGGGTTAGGATTCACATCCTTCACATCAAAAGCCTTCACCATCTCATCAAGTGAGAAGACATCTCTATCAGCACTAATGCTCCAACCTAGAAGAGCAAGGTAGTTCAATAGTCCTTCTGGAATAAAGCCCCGGTCTCTGTGGTGGAAAAGGTTAGATTCAGGATCTCTTTTAGAGAGCTTCTTATTTCCTTCTCCCATAACAAAAGGCAGGTGACCAAACTGTGGGATGAACTTAGTAATCCCTGCTTCATACATTGCGTTATACAAAGCAATCTGTCTAGGAGTTGAAGATAGAAGATCCTCTCCTCTAAGTACATGGGTAATCCCCATGAGAGCATCATCAACTGGGTTTACCAATGTGTATAGAGGCTGACCGTTAGGTCTCACCACAACAAAGTCAGGGAATGATCCTTGAGGGAAAGTAATCTCTCCACGAACTAGGTCATTGAATGTAATGTCAACATCAGGGACACGCAGACGTAGAGCAGGAGATCTTCCCTCTGCTTTATAAGCAGCCTTTTGCTCTTCAGAAAGGTCTCTTTCAGAGTTGTCATAACCTAGCTGAACAGCTCTGCCGTTAGCCTTGTTTCTCTCATCTATCTCTTCGCCGGTTAGGAAGCTCTCATAAATGTGTCCTGATGCCTTTAGCTTCTCAATTACCTCAAGGTAGATGTCTGTTCGCTCTGACTGTCTATATGGTTCGTTAGGTCCCCCAACACCAACACCTTCATCCCAGTTCAAACCCAACCAGCGAAGACCATCGAGAATCATTTCAAATGATTCTTCACTGTCTCTCTCAGCATCAGTATCTTCAATACGGAAGACAAATGTTCCGCCAGTGTGACGAGCATAAGCCCAGTTAAACAAGGCTGTTCTAACTAGTCCAACGTGTGGGGTTCCAGTAGGAGAAGGACAGAAACGGACTCTGACATCAGATCCAGATGCTGAAGTAAAAGGTGCAGTAATTAGGTTTGTCATAACTAGACAAGTCTAGGTTATTAGAAGCTGAGGAATCTAGGTCCTACGCCTGTCCGCATTTGTGTAATCGCTTGACCGCAGATAGTAGAGGGGATTGCCGGAGCCGACCGGACAAGGCGTCAAGGTACTATTACATTTCTTGCAATCGTCTTCCTTCTGAGCACACGCGAAATAAACACGAGAGTGAAAGAGCTAATAATAAGCCACAAAAAAATTGGCCAAGCAAGAGGAGAAATTAAGTTCTGCGCGGTATAAGCGAGGTCTTGGGAATGTTTAAAACCAAATGGGTCAAAATAGTGAGTATTAAACAGGCTGGGAACCAAAAGAGCCCAATGAGTAAACGCTGACACAAAAAGAACAGAAGCAATTGTTTGGTTGCCTACCTTAAAGCAAAAGCCAAGCACAACAATCCAACTAGTCAAAGATATCACAAGGAGAAAACCCAAAACCAGAGCTGCAATAGGGCCATATCCTAGACTCATAAACTGGTTTGAACTAACTTCGCAGTCAGAACACACTGAAGTCTGTTCCTGTGTAAATAAAAGTTGTAGGGTCGAAATTGCAACAGCTTGAAGCAGCATAAGCGATCCAAGGGGTAACGCCCTTAATTTAGATAAAGCGAGATATGCAGAATATCCGAACGCAAGTATAGGTAATGTGGAAGTCAAGAAATATAAAGCGCTGTTTCCGAGCCCGGAAATTGCATAGAGGTAAGTTCCTGAGAGTGTTACGGCAATTCCAGCCGACATTGGATGTGATGCGAAAGCTCGAGCTGATTGTGCGATAGCCCCAACATATATTTGACTCTTTCCTATCCCCAGTCGAGCGGAATGGAATAGGTCTGATTTTGTAGTTTCCAAAAAATCTAGCCGTGCTTCTCCTCGGCTAAAGCACAAACTTAGTAGACGTATAAAAAAGTTAGACATGCTGTACCCTTACTTTTTTCGAAACCTTTGCATTTTGTTCGGAGGCACGGAGCAATCTAGAGCATTCGACCAAGGCTGATTCAGTCAACCGATAGTATTTCCGTCGAGGCCCAACACGGTCGTGATCGCTATCCCAGTATGAAACTACCCAACCCAGCTCTTGCAGCCTGCTTAGGATAGGGTACACAGTCCCAGTGGGAATTTTAAGAAGTTTGGAAATCTCTAGCCCCCAGATACCTGTTTCGGTTTGTGCCAAAAGCATCAAAACTCCTTCGGTTGGTTTCGTAAGTCTTTTTATCGGCTTCATAGTTTCCTCTCAATCTCCATTGTAGTCTATCTATATTGAATAAGATTCAAACAGAACCAATCGGTAGATCACTTAGGGGAAATAAACATGGCACACAAACATAAAATGCGAATTGCTGGATTAGTAATGATTTCCACGATTTGGGCCAGTTCTGGGCCATTAATTGCCGCTTCAGCCCTTGGGCCCAATTGCGAAGATGTAAACCAAAGTCGCCCGGTAATCGAGTGTCAAATGGATGGAAGCACCGTGCTAAAACACATTTCGGGACTTGGGGTCGAAAAACCAGAGAAAGGTAGCGCTTTAGAGCAAATAGTCGAATACAAAGATGGCAACTGGGCCAAATTTCGAGCCACTACTGATAAAGCTGGGTCGGTTACCACTTTCTTTGAGCAATCTGAGGGGTCTAACACTGAAATCCAATTAGAAGCCTCTGATCAAATACCCGGACTCAGCTCCAGCAATTGTGGATCAGCAAGCTACAACAAGAAATTTCCATGGTCACCGAATCAGCCAACAGAGTGGTGGTATAGGTATGCCGATCAACCTGACTCCAATTCTCTCCCTCGAATTAAGGAAGCATTTGCAACTTGGTCGAAAGGAGCTAACAGGTGCAACAGCACCTTGGTCCCGACATCGTTTAAGTCAACATATATGGGGCTTACCACTCTAGCCCTTCCCTATAACGATGATCAGTCCTCAGCGAACTTTGGTGCGTGTAAGTCGCCCGGTTCAAAGGACATGGTTGGTTGGGCAGTCCTTCCAATTGATGTTTTGGCTCGAACCTGTACCACATACTATGTTTTGTTCAATATCCAAATCAGTCCGTCTCGTTCATCTGTAATTCTTAGTTCAAACACAAATTGGTACGCGAGTCTTGATGTAACTGGCTGCACAGGGGAAAAGTTTGATCTGAAGGCGGTTGCTACACACGAGTTTGGGCATGTTTTAGGCCTGGATCACTACACTCACGAGGGTCAAGTTATGACCCCTTACAGTGACTTCTGCGGTGTGGACCAGAGAGGTCTAGGTTATGGAGATGTGCATGGAGTGGCGGATAAGTACCCGGCCTCATAGAAGTCTAGGGCCCCAGCTGCTGGCTCTACGTCTAGGCGACAGGGTTAGTTAGAGTCCCGATGCCTTCAATGCTTATCTCAACTGATTGACCAGACTCTATCTGGCCTATGCCAGCAGGAGTGCCTGTGAGAATTACATCCCCCGGCATGAGAGTCATTGCTTGAGACACATGCTGGATGATCTTAGGAACCTTATGAATAAGCATGTCTACAGACGCATGCTGTCTAACTTCTCCATCAACACGGGTCTCTAGTAGCTGACCATCAACTACGAACTCTGTTTCAACCCATGGGCCAAGTGGGCAGAAGGTATCAAAGCTCTTGGCTCTGGTCCACTGGCCATCTTTGTTCTGAATGTCTCTAGCTGTCACATCGTTAGCGATAGTGAAGCCCCAGACATAATCCAGTGCTTTATCTTCAGGAACATCTTTAGCAACTTGACCAATAACGATAGCTAGTTCACCTTCGTGATCTACTCGCTCAGATATCTTTGGCAAGACAATTGCTTCGCCAGGACCAATCACAGTGGTCAGTGGCTTGATAAAGATGAGTGGCTCGGTAGGTAGCTCTCCACCCATTTCCGCAGCATGATCTGCATAGTTCTTACCAATGCAAATAATCTTGCTGGTTGGTAGAACTGGTGGAAGTAGTTGAACGTCCTTTAGAGGAATTCTCTCCCCAGTTGTGTCATAGCCCTGGAATATTGGGTGACCTCTGAAGACAACTACTTCAGGTCCATCCACCACACCCCAAGAAAGCTTGTCTTGAACTATGAATTTTGCAATTCTCATTAGCTAAGTTTTACAAGCCAGTTGTGACGGTCTTCTATAAGACCGTATTGAATGCCAGTTAGCTCTTCACGAAGTGAAGTAGTTAGAACACCTGGTTCTGGGTTTTCTGGGCCAATGTTTCCAAGCCTTGACTTGAACTGACCAACTGGAGTAATTACGGCTGCAGTTCCGCAAGCAAATACTTCAGTGATCTCACCTGAGTTATAGCCTTCACGAACTTCATCTAATGTCACTGCTCTTTCTTCAACAGAAATGTCTCTGTCCTTGAGTAGCTGAATTATTGAGTCTCTAGTGATACCTCTAAGAATGGTTCCATCAAGAGATGGAGTCACTACGTGACCATCTTTGTAGACGAAGAAGACGTTCATGCCACCTAGTTCTTCGATGTAGGTGTGGGTCTCTGCATCTAGGAATAGCACCTGAGAACAGCCATTCTCATAGCCTTCACCTTGAGCTAGCAAGCTAGCGGCATAGTTTCCACCGGTCTTAGCTTCACCAGTTCCATAACGTCCTGCTCTTGCTGAATCTAAAGCGATCCAGATACTAACTGGTTTTAGTCCACCTGTGAAGTAAGGACCAACTGGAGATGCAATAACTCTGTACTCAGCTCTTTGAGCTGCTCTAACACCTAGGAAGTTCTCTGCTGCAATCTCAAAAGGTCTGAAGTAGAGAGTCTTTTCGTTTACTGGCTTTGGCACCCAAGCTGCATCAACCGAGATGAGAGCTCTTAGGCTCTCGACGAATAGATCAATAGGTAATTCAGGCAATGCCATGCGGTGAGCAGACTTTTGTAATCTTGCTCCGTTAGCTTCAGGTCTAAAGGTGTGAATAGAACCATCTTGGTGTCTGTAAGCCTTGATACCTTCAAAGATTTCTTGACCGTAGTGAAGAACAGCACTTGATGGGTCCATCATGATTGGTCCATAAGGCTCAACTCTGGCATTCTGCCAGCCGCCATCTTTAGTCCACTCGATGATTACCTGGTGGTCTGTGAAGTTCACACCAAACGCTGGGTTTTCAAGAAGAGCTTCACGCTTGTCATCTGCCATTGGGTGATCAGATTTGATGATCTTGAATTCCATGTCTTCTCTTTCTAGAGTTGGGCGAAAATACTTTGGGCTATCTCAGCGGTGCTTCTCTTGCTATCGCCCCTTGCAGCTAGATCAATAGCAACAGCTCTTTCAATTCTTGCTGCAGCAACAGGGTTACCTAGGTAATCCAACAACATCGCTGCAGATAGAACAGCTGCTGTTGGATCAGCTAAACCTTTACCAGCAATATCAGGAGCAGATCCGTGAACTGGTTCAAACATTGAAGGGAATCCACCAGTTGGATTTATGTTTCCTGAAGCAGCAATACCAATGCCACCACCGATAGCAGCAGCAAGGTCAGTCAAAATATCACCAAACAGATTGTCTGTGACAATCACATCGAATCTTTCTGGGTCAGTAACCATGAAGATGGTTGCAGCATCAATGTGTTGGTAATCAACAGTTACTGCTGGGAATTCTTGAGCTACTTCATCAACAGTTCTCTGCCATAGCCATCCTGCATTTACCAACACGTTGTGTTTGTGAACAAGGGTTAGCTTCTTACGCTCACGGTTAGCTGCTAACTCAAATGCATATCTAACAGTTCTTTCAACACCGAACTTGGTGTTCACTGAAGTTTCGTTAGCTACTTCGTTTTCTGTGCCAACACGAATAGCTCCACCGTTACCAACGTAAGCACCTTCGGTGCCTTCACGAACAACAACAAAGTCAATGTTGCCTGGTTCTGCCAACGGGCTAATAACACCTGGGTATAGCTTGGTTGGGCGAAGGTTGATGAAGTGATCGAAGCTGAATCTAAGTTTTAGTAGTAGTCCACGCTCTAGAACACCAGATGGAACACTTGGGTCACCAATTGCTCCTAGCAAGATGGCATCATGGCTCTTTAGAGACTCCATGTCTTTTTCGGTAAGAATTTCACCGGTAGCTAGATACCTCTTAGCACCTAGGTCATATTCAGTAGTTACAAACTCAACCCCTGAACCACGAGTAGCTAGGTTCATAGCCTCGAGAGCTACTGCTGTGACCTCAGGACCAATACCGTCGCCACCGATGACACCTATGTTTATTTGCTTAGACACTTGAGATTATTCCTACTCGTTTTCTATAACTTTACTTGTTAGCAGTATCTCTAGAGGGGTCTCTTAGCCAATAAAACTAAGGTAACTGAAGGCTTTAGGCCTTCTTTAGTCTGAATCTGCCCATCTCGGTTCTCTAGAACCTCAATCTCAAGGCCTGTATCAGCCATAGCTGCTTTGATGGTTTCAACATTAGGCAGAACCTCTGGGTTCCTAGGACCACCGAAGCCACCTGCAAGATTGTCTCTTGAATGCCATACGCCTACCAATGTTCCACCAGGAGCCACATGGCCACTTAGTCTTTGAATAGATTCAGCTAAGTCAGCTTCAGGAATCTGAAGATAGGCAATTACTGCAAGATCAACTGGACTTTGCTTAGGAATGAAGTTCTGGCCATCAGAACAGGTTGCTAAACAGTTATCTGCAACACCTTCTTCTTCAGCAAACTGCAGATATTTATCTAAAGCGACTTGAGAGAAGTCAATGTTCTCAACCTGCCAACCACGTTTTGCTAACCAAACGCTGTTTCTACCTTCACCACCGGCTAGATCAATGGCTTTCTTGTTTGTTCCATCAAGATCTTTGCAGAACTCAACAACAAATCTGTTTTCTACCTTGGTATAGATGAACTCTTCTGTTGAATACTTTTCATCCCAAGTGCTTGAATCCATTACTTGTTGACTTTCAATGGAAGAACATTCTGAGCATCAGCAAATGTGCCAACGTTTATGACGCTCTTGAATCCTAGGTCTCTCATCTCTAGGACAGCTTGGATTACCTGTTCTTCAGTTTCACCGTAAATGTAGATAGTGCCCTCATTCTTTAGGGCAGAAGCTTCAGCACTGAAGCCTCCACTTTCCATTTCAATGTTTATGGCCCCTACCATGTGGGACTTGTTGTATTCCTCGGCTAAGCGAGTATCAATAATGGCAGTTACGTTCTCCATGCTGAGTTTGGCCGGTGCACAGGCACTCAAGCTGGTTAGCAAAACTAAGGCTAGAAGTGCAGCTACTGAAGCCTGAACTTTCTTCATCTCAACCCTTTCAAGTTCGTATTTCAAGAATAGCCCAACCAGATTTAGTTAATATAGAAGAAAAGACAGGAGCCCTCATGGCAACCGAAGTAACCCTAGATGAACTAGCCGATGTAATTGACCGTGGTGGCTTTGTTCTTGATGTAAGAGAAGACCATGAGTGGCAAGAAGGACACGTTCCTAACGCTCACCACATTCCTATGAATGAGGTTGGCGACAACCTAGACAAACTTGATGATGGTGCAAGAATCTTCATCATCTGTCGTTCAGGTGGAAGATCTATGATAGTGGCTAATTACCTAGAAACCCAAGGCTACGACGTAGTTTCAGTAGCTGGTGGAACAGATGGTTGGGCTGCTTCAGGCCGCGACCTGTCTTTTGAAGACTCTCTTTAGGCCTGTATTTATTGAAGCCTGAGCAATCTGAATCAGCATTGCAATTGCGATGAAGTGGTCATAGGCGTTGAATGCCCATTTGCTCTTTGAGGTAGCGAATACTCTGTCTCTTTCAAAATAGTACTTTCGCTCTTGGTTCAAAAACATGTCAACATAGTGCGAAATAGTCGCGATAGAAAAAGCTGTAAGTAAGAGAACCACAACAATTGTCTTCCAATCAACCTTCACGAAATAGCCATTTCTAATGAAGAACTGAATGACGATCAAACAAAGAAATGCCCCGTAGAAGAAAAAGCCGTTGGTTAGAGCCCAAACAAGAGAATCTGTATTCCCCGGGGTAAAGGGAATGGTACTTACAATTTGGCTGTACCAAACGACCAGAACTGCAGGAAAGCTTTTACCTTGGCCCTCACTTCGAATTCCGAGTTCAAAGATCGTTGCCAAAACAAGGCCGACAAGCAGTATTTTGAAAGTGATTGAGTACTTAATGAAACTCATTGCACTAAATCTCCAGTGACGTATTTGTATAGGTCACAGTCCCACGAAAACTCAACTAAGCATTGAAAGCCTTGGTTGGGCACTTGAAAAATAGTTCTCCAATATGGAACTAGGTTATTTCTTGTGTATAGCTCATGATTTGGCACTCTGAGCATTGTTCCTTTAACCACAAATGTGCCTTCTCTGTGCACATAAAACGCAAAGTTGTAGCTGATTCCCTTAGTCATGAAGTCTGCGCAAAGAGGATTAGTGACTTCACTGGAGATGCGAAAAGATACGAAGCTTGATGACATAGAGCCCCTCACTAGCTTCATGCTTTCCGAACTAGCTGTCTTTTTGGTAACAACGTTAACTGGTATAGGCCAAGGTACCCAATACAAGTCCATGATTCGTGTTGTTTCGCCAACATAGAATTCGGGTGAGATAGTTCCTCCAGCACCCCAATCAACAACCACATCTGTTCGAGTCTTGTACGACTCTGAGTCAGGGTTCCAACTCCTATCATCGCCAAGAAATTTTGCAACGACTATGGTTTGTTCTGTCGAAAGGGGTGCACATGCCCCCTCTGGTGCTGGAGCAAAAGGTTCTGGAATAAACGTCTGATATCTAAACCTTGTCCTTGAGGGAACCGCTGTTGCGGCAAATGCCGCCTGTGAATCATTTGCTGCCACAGGAATGACCGTGCTGACGACATCTAGATTTACGTATGAGCCTAACTCTTGAACCTCAATAACCCCTTTATTCACTAGGGCAGAGTCCAACGTCACTGGAGACTCAAGTGAAAGGGTGTAGAGTCCGGGTGAAGAGTTTGTGGGTAGGAAGTCTTTGAACACACCCTCCGAAGTTTCCTCTACTTCGACTGATCCTCTGATGACTGTTAGCTCGCCTCCATCAGGCATATCCTCTACATGGATTGATACTTGCGAACCAAGTCTCTCAATTTCCACCCTGGCTTCTCCGACCTCAACAGTCTTAACAATTGCCTCTGTCTGCAGAATAGGCGATCCACCCGCTATTAGCGTGAGGCTAAGTACTGCTACTGAAAATGTTTTTTTCACCATTCCCCCCTTTTCGATAGCACTAGTCTAGCTCCCCATAAGGAGACATTAGTCAAGCTTTAGGTCTATTGCCTTCAATACATCGGCTTCAATAGCAACCCTTACTGCTTCTAGGACTTCAGCATCGACCTTAGAGTCAACGGTGATTACAGATAGAGCTTTACCGCCCTTAGAGTTTCTAGCAATCTGCATAGCTGCGATGTTGATGTTGTTCTCAGCAAATGCTTTTCCATAAACAGCAACGATGCCTGGTCTATCTGCATAGACCATCATCACTAGGTGCTCTGCCATAGCGAGTTCAACGTCATAGCCGTTTATGTTTACGATCTTCTGCTGAAGCTTAGGCCCAATAACTGTTCCTGAAACAGAAGATGTTGTTCCATCAGCTAGAACTGCTCTAATGGTTGTGACATTTCTGTATTCATCGCTGTTTGAATCAACAGAGAGCTTTACTTCTACTCCCCTAGATTCAGCCATCAGAGGTGCATTCACATAAGACACTTGCTCAGTAACAGCGTTCTGATAGAAGCCCTTTAGACCAGCAAGCTTTAGAACAGATACATCAAGAGATGCAATCTCTCCTCTTACTTCAACTTCAATTGAACTTACGTTCCCCCCTGAAATAGCAAACAACAGCTGACCCATGTTTTCCATGAGTGAAATACCAGGTCTAACAGCAGCATCAATAATTCCACCTGCAACGTTCACAGCATCAGGAACTAGATCTCCTGCAAGAGCAAGTCTTACGCTCTTGGCAACAGAGATACCGGCCTTCTCCTGAGCTTCATCAGTAGAAGCTCCTAGGTGAGGAGTGACAATAATGTTTTCTAGTTCTAGAAGGGGTGAACCTGTTGGTGGCTCATTGACGAATACGTCTAGTCCTGCTCCAGCAATACGGTTTGACTTCAATGCAGCATAAAGAGCATCTTCGTCGATGATGCCACCGCGAGATGCGTTAACAATTCGCAGGTTTGGTTTAGCAATTGCAAACTCTTCTGTGCTGATAAGCCCAGTAGTTTCTGGAGTCTTAGGGATATGAATAGTAATGAAGTCAGATCTCTTCATTAGATCTTCTAGAGAAACTAGTTCAACACCCATCTGCTCTGCTCTTACCTGAGTTACATAAGGGTCATAACCAATAAGAGTTGTGCCAAAGCCACTAAGTCTTTGAGCAACCAGAGTTCCAATACGACCAAGACCAACAATTCCGATGGTCTTTTCATAAAGTTCAATACCGGTGAACTTAGATCTCTGCCACTTACCTGACTTTAGAGATGCGTTAGCATCTGGCACAAAACGAGCTAGAGAGAAGATGTGGGCAATAGCTAGTTCAGCTGCTGAAATAACGTTTGAGGTTGGAGCATTCACAACCATGACACCTGCATTGGTAGCTGCTTTGATATCTACGTTGTCTAGACCAACACCTGCACGAGCAATAACCTTCAGATTAGGAGCTGCTGCAATTGCTTCCTCATCAACCTGAGTAGCTGATCTAACCAAGATTGCATTAGCGGTAGCAAGAGCTTCTAGAAGAGCCTTGCGGTCAGTGCCATCAACATTACGCACTTCAAAGTCTGGCCCTAGAGCTTCAACGGTTGCAGGTGAAAGCTCTTCAGCAATAAGAACAATTGGTTTAGCCAAGGTAAAGATCCTCGAAGTTAGTTGGGTTGGATGTTTGCTGCCACAGCGAAGCGTGCTTCAATCTTACCCAAGCCATGACTAGTCTTTTACTGTGAATGAACGTATCTTCTACGCCGCTATTTCAAGCGATGGCTATCTATCAGGCCCTAATGGAGACATGTCCTGGGCTGAAAAGTACCTATCTTCAGGCGAAGACTACGGGTATTTCAACCTGGTCAGCACCTCTTCAGCCATTTTGCTAGGGCGAGCAACCTTTGACTTTGAGATTGAAAGTGGTGTTCAAGGCCCTAGACCTCTCCCCACCTATGTCCTCACCCATATCCCAGAACTCTACGAAAACGTAGTCCAAGAGAACATCTATTTCACCGGAGGTGAAATAGAACGAGTAGTTGAACTGATTGAAGAGAACCATCCTGGCAGGTTGTTTGTGATGGGTGGAGCCGATGTAGTTAGACAACTGGTCAAGGCCAACCTGATCACAACCATGAGATTGTTTGTCTGCCCTGAAGAACTAGGTGAAGGAACTCCAGCCTTTGAAGATGATTCTGTATATGACAACTTCAAGCTCTCAGATGAAAAGCAGTACTCCTCAGGAATTATTGAAGAGGTTTACATCCTCAAGGCTTAAACCAAGAAGCCCTCGTCTCTAAGACGAGGGCTTACTTAGTTAATCTTTAACGAGCTGCTTTACCTTCTTGGTAATCATCTGAGTTCTTGATCCAAGAGAAAAGCTTACGTAGGCTACGGCCAACTGCTTCA
>Ga0315899_10005158_pt1 | contig 14109 bp, 10 predicted proteins | sample LakEriMetagenome_2_FD_203518 | JGI IMG/M metagenome (GOLD analysis project Ga0315899, IMG submission 203518) | Freshwater fungal communities from buoy surface, Lake Erie, Ohio, United States - Buoy 4 MA112 | ecosystem: Environmental > Aquatic > Freshwater > Lake | place: USA: Lake Erie, Ohio... | reverse complement strand
CACGTCAGTACCAACACCGACGTGATGATGACGGTGCGGTTGCAGGACGGCCGCACGGAACTGACCCAGGTGCCGCGTGACACCTACATCGACTCGCAGAAATACGGGGTGATGAAGGCCAACGCCCTCTACAGCAGCGGCGGACCCGACATGGTGAAGCAGGAGCTCAGCCGCCTGCTGAATGCCCGGGTGGATCGCTACCTGGTGCTGAACCTGAATGCGGTGCAGCGCCTGGCTGATGCCCTCGGCGGCGTCGAAGTGGATGTGCCCAAGCGGCTCTACTACGTGGATAACAGCCAGGGGTTGACCATCGATCTCTACCCCGGCCGGCAGCTGCTGAAGGGGACGGAACTGGAGGGCTTCCTGCGTTTCCGCCACGACGAACTGGGCGATATCGGCCGGATGGAGCGCCAGAAGCTGGTGCTGGCCGAGGTGTTCCGCAAACTGGCCAATCCAGCCGTGGTGACGCAACTGCCGCAGCTGATGCGCATCGCCGGCAGCGACCTGCGCACCGATCTCTCACCCTTGGATATGGGCCGGTTGCTCACGGCCATGGCCACCACCAAGCTCAGCTCCAGTCGCCTGGCGGGAGCGCCGTACTGGCATGACGACCTCAGCTACTGGATGCCGGACATCTCCGCCGACAAGGCGCCCGCCAGCCAGGAGCCTCAACTCTGAATCAAGCTCAGAGCCACGCCATCGCCGGGCTGAGCGGCAGCGCTTGGGTATCTGCGCGAGGTAGCGGCGCACATGTGCATCCCAGCTGTAGGAGCGACAGACGGCTGCCAGACCGTTGTCGCGCCAGCGCCGCCAGCGACCAGCATCCACAGCGGCCAGCTCCAGCGCCTGCTGCAGGGCGCTGAGGTCGGTGACATCCACCAGGCAGCCATTGGCGCAGCGCTGCAGAATCTCGCGCGGACCGCCATCATCGGTGGCCACCAGCGGCAGGCCGCAGGCCGAGGCCTCCAGCAGGGTGAGCCCGAAGGGCTCGGTGAGCGCAGGGTTCACGAACACCCCACCCAACCCAGCCGCCCAGCGGTACAAGGCAGGCACCTGATCGCTGCGATGCTGCTTGGGGTAGGCAACACAACCGTAAAGATCGAACCGGTCGATGAGTTCGAACAGCTGCTGAAACAACTGACGCTGCGGGTGTTCCAGGACGCTGGGATCGTCGCGACAACCGAGCACGAGCACAAGATTGTGGCGCTCCCGCAACAGGGCTGAGCGGCCATAGGCCTCCAGCAGAGCCGGGATGTTCTTGCGCCGTTCCGGCCGGCAGATCGCCAGCAGTGGCGGCAGCTCGAGCCGCCGCAGAAATGGCCGTAGCAGGGCCTGAATGGCCTGCTGCTCGCCGGGCAGAGGCTGGGGATGAAAGCGACCGGAATCCACGCCGGGGGGAAGCACCAGGCTGCGCTCGGCACGGAAGGCGTTGTATCGGGCGTACTGCTGCTGCGCCTCCTGCTCAGTGCTGGTGATCACGAGGGTGCTCCGCGCCAGGGCAAGCTCCTCGGCGGCGATACGGGCCGTGATCGCATACTGCTGCTCAATCTGCTCATGGCTGAGACCTGCGGCCAGAAGACGGCGCAGCTTTTCGCGGCCGAGGGAATGACCGGTGAACACCAGCGGGATGCGCAGCCGCTGCGCCAGCAGCGCCCCCACGTAACCGGCATCGGCGTAGTGGGCATGAATCCAGTCAGGCCGACGGGGCTGCGCGGCGATGCGGGCCGTGAGCACATCGGCCAACGCATCGAGATGGGGCCAGAGCAACTCTTTGCGCAGATAGCGGCGCGGCCCGAAGGGCAGGCGCACGATCGCGGCAGCATCGGCCAGCGGCTCCCGAGCAACGGCGTAGTCGGAGGAGAGTCGCCGGTCCTGAATGAGCCGGGTCACCACCTCAAGCCGCTCCACCTCCGGCCGGGCCGCCAGGCTACGGATCAACTCGAGCACATAGGTGGTCTGACCACCGGTATCGGCATCACGACCCAGCTCAGGATCATGGCCACGCAACAGGCCATGCAGGTGCAGGTGCAGCAGAAACAGACCCACCAGCCACCAGGTGCTCAAGGCCTCCCTAGCGAGGCCACAGGCCACCGGCGGGCCTGCACCGGATCCGATCCAACCCTGCGCCAGGGGAGCGCGATTCCTCAGGCCTTACCCACCAGCTTCTGGCGCAACCCCTTGATGCGATCGCGCAGGTTGGCCGCCTCCTCGAACTCCAGATTCTTTGCCGCAGCCTTCATCTTCTCCTCCAGCTGCTGAATCAGCTCCGGCAGCGAATCGAGCGGCACCGCATTGTGCTCAGCCTGCTCAGTGGCCTGCTCCAGCTGTTCATCATTGAGCCGGCGCGACACCTCCAGGAAGGCCAGGATCGAGTTACCGGCCCGCTTGCCAGCGGGAGTTGGCGTGATGCCGTGCTGCTCGTTGTAGGTCTGCTGGATAGCGCGGCGGCGCTCGGTCTCCTCAATCGCCTTGGCCATGGAATCGGTGAGGTTGTCGGCGTAGAGCAGAGCCAACCCCTCAACATGGCGGGCGGCGCGGCCGATGGTCTGGATCAGCGAGCGCTCGGCCCGCAGGAAACCCTCCTTATCGGCATCGAGGATGGCCACGAGGGACACCTCCGGCAGATCGAGGCCCTCCCGCAACAAGTTGACACCCACCAGCACATCGTATGCACCGTTGCGCAGATCCTGAATGATCTCGATCCGCTCAATCGAGTGGATCTCCGAGTGCAGGTAGCGAACCCGCACGCCATGTTCCGCCAGGTAATCGGTGAGGTCTTCGGCCATACGCTTGGTGAGAGTGGTCACCAGCACCCGCTCCTGCTTATCAGCCCGCAGGCGGATCTCAGCGAGCAGATCATCAACCTGCCCCTCTGTGGGACGCACCTCCACCACCGGATCAAGCACGCCGGTGGGACGGATCACCTGCTCCACCACCTGTCCGGCGCTCTGGCGCAGCTCCCAGTCGCCGGGGGTGGCGCTCACGAAAATGCTCTGGCGCGCCTTTTGCCAGAACTCCTCTCCCTTGAGCGGTCGGTTATCGGCGGCTGAGGGCAGGCGAAAGCCGTGCTCGATCAACACCTGCTTGCGCGATTGATCGCCGTTGTACATCGCCTGCAACTGCGAGCAGGTGACGTGACTCTCATCCACCACCAGCAGCCAGTCGTCCGGGAAGTAATCGATCAGACATTCGGGCGGCGTACCGGCGGGGCGGCCGGCCAAGTGTCGGGCGTAGTTCTCAACGCCGTTGCAGTAGCCCACCTGCTCGAGCATCTCCAGGTCGTAGGTGGTGCGTTGCTCGAGCCGCTGCGCCTCCAGCAGGCGCCCCTGTTCGTTGAGACCATCGAGCCGTTCGCGCAGTTCGGTGCGGATCGCCTGAATCGCCTCCTCCAGCCGCTCCTTTGGGGTCACGAAGTGCTTGGCCGGATAGATGTTGATGGCATCCAGACTCTGCAGAATCTCGCCGGTGGTGGGATCCACATAGCGGATCGCTTCAACCTCATCGCCGAACAGCTCGATCCGCACCAGGCGATCCTCATAGGCCGGGCCGATCTCGAGCACATCGCCGCGCACACGGAAGCGACCGCGGGAGATCTCCAGATCGTTGCGGGAATACTGGTTATTCACCAGGTCGCGCAGGGAGCTGCGCAAGTTCAAGGTTTCGCCCACCTGGAACTTGACGGCCGCCTTGAGGTATTCACTGGGAATACCAAGACCATAGATACAACTAATCGAAGCCACCACGATTACATCGCGGCGCTCAAACAGCGAGCGGGTCGCCGAGTGGCGCAGCATATCGATCTCCTCATTGATCGAGGCCGTCTTGGCGATATAGGTGTCAGAGACAGGCACATACGCCTCCGGCTGGTAGTAGTCGTAATAGGAAATAAAATATTCAACGGCATTGTTCGGGAAGAACTCGCGCAGCTCATTGCACAGCTGTGCCGCCAGCGTCTTGTTGTGGGCCAGCACCAGCGTCGGCCGACCGGTGCGGGCGATCACATTGGCGATCGTGAAGGTCTTGCCGGTGCCGGTGGCCCCCAGCAGGGTCTGGTAACGCTCACCGGCTTCCAGCCCGGCTACAAGGCCGGCGATCGCCTCGGGCTGATCACCGCGCGGTTGGTAAGGCGCCTGCAGCTGAAAGGGTGTGACCATGCCCCCCATTCTCGGGGAACCTGACCAGCGGCTGTGGTGGCGACGGCGCCATCAGGCCGGCGGCAGGCCGCTCAGCAGCAGCGAAGCGCGGGTCAGGTCCACATCCAGGCCGAGTCGACGCAGCAGCAGCGTGGAGATCACGGCGTAGACCACTGCCCCGAGCACAGCACTGATGATGCCGTTTCTGAGGCGAAACCCCTTGATCAACCAGGCCGCCAGGCCGAACAGGATCACGCTGATCGCCCAGTTGAACAAGCCGGTGATCGGCGTGAGCAGACCGCCCAGGCTGGCGACAGCCCAGGGCAGGGCCAGCAGGGCCTTGAGCGGCAGGATCAGCAGTGTGCCGAGCAGACCGATCAGCACCGCCGCGAGCAACGCGATCGAAAAACTATCCACCTCAACGCCAAGAGGCAGCCAGGCCACGAACAGGAGCACCACAGCCCGGATCGGCCACTGCAGCAACCAGACGAAAGAGCCCATGACAGCAGCGGGAGAGTCGTCTCCCGAACGCTAGTCATGGGTTCGGAATCAGACCGCCGCACCGGTGGAGCGGCGGAAGCAACAGACCAGCGAAACAGTTCAGATCGTCGCGGTGACGGCGCTGCCCAGGGCCTCCCGCAGACCGCGCACCACGGCCACCATCGCCAGCTCATCACCCAGGCGGTTAACGGCAGAGCCAACACCCACACCAGCGGCACCAGCGGCGATCGCCATCGGCACGGTCACAGCGGAGAGGCCGGAGGCGCACAGAACCGGCACAGGCACGGCGCGGCTGATGGCATGGGCAGCCGCCAGGGTGGGGGCGGCCTTCTCGATCAGGCCGAGGCTGCCGGCGCTGAAGGGCCGGGCGCTGGTGCCGCCCTCGGTCTGGATGATGTCGGCGCCGGCGAGCACCAGATCAGCGGCCAGCTGCTCCTGCTGATCGAGGGGCAGCACGTGGGGAACGGTGACGCTCAGCACCACCTCGGGCAACAGCTCGCGGCTGCGGCGGGTGATCGCCAGCACTTCTTCGGCATCAAAGATGCGGCCGAGGGGGTAGAAGGCGTCGTAGTTGCCGATCTCCACCATGGCGGCGCCGGCGGCCACGGCGGCGGGGAACAACTCAGGGTCCACGGCCGATACACAGATCGGCAGACCGGAGGCCTCAACCGCCAGGCGCACCAGCTCGGGATCGCAGGCCACATCGATCACGTCGGCACCACCGAGGCCGGCGGCGCGGCTGATGCGCGCAACGCTGGCAGCATCGAAATTGGTCAGACCGGCGATCACCTTGAGGGCGCGACGCTCGACCAGGGCCGTGCGGAGCGAGGCGGGCAGGTGGGCGAGACGCGACATGCCGATCCTGAAATAAGCAGTGAAACGATTCTCCCACGCAGGGCCAGGGCGGCAGGCTGGAGCGATGGCGGAGCGCTGGAGCCCGGATCACCTGCGGCTGCATCGGCTGCTGCGGCGCCGGCCGACGCTGCTGCCCGCGGGAGCAACGCTGCTGCTGGCGGTCTCAGGCGGGCAGGACTCGATGGCGCTGCTGGCATTGCTGCAGGACCTGCAACGTCTCTACGGCTGGACGCTGCAGCTCTGGCACGGGGACCACGGTCTGCGACCGGATTCGGCCCGGCAGGCGACGGAACTGGCCGCCTGGGTTCGGGCCCGGGCCCTGCCGCTGTCGCTGGACACGTGGGCCGATCCCCGACCCGATGAAGCGGCGGGCCGGCACTGGCGTTACGCACGACTGGTGGAGCGGGCCACCGCGCTTGGCGCCAGCCATGTGCTGACCGGCCACACCGCCAGCGATCGCGCCGAAACCCTGCTGCTGCAGCTGGCGCGCGGCAGCCATCGCCGCGGCCTGGCCAGCCTGCAGTGGAGCCGACCGCTGGCGGCAAACCTGCAACTGGTGCGGCCACTGCTGGCGTTCAGCCGCGACGACACAGGCCGTCTCTGCCGGCAACTGGCCCTGCCCGTATGGCTGGATGCCAGCAACGACAGCAGTGACTACAGCCGCAACCGCATCCGCCGGGAGGTTCTGCCCGTGCTGGAGGCACTGCATCCAGGAGCCGACCGGCGGCTCTGCGCCCTGAGCGAACGGCTGGCGGAGGAGGAGCAGGCGATCGCCGAGCTGGCAGAGCTGGCGCTGCCGAGCCTGCAATGCGGTGACGGTCTCAAGCGGCGGATGCTGCTGGCGCTGGCGCCGGCGAACCGCCGCCGGCTGCTGCACCGCTGGCTGGAGCAAGGCGGCGTGCGGGGTCTGGGAGCCGAAGCGCTGGAGACGCTGCTGACGCACCTGGAGCCAGAGCGGGGCCCAGGTCGTCGCCAGCTGGCGGGTGGACTGACGCTGCACTGGGATCGGCAGCGGCTGTGGCTGACGCTGCGGCATCAGCCGCCCTAGACAGGGCTGGCAACGGCAGGACGCCAGCGATGAGCGATGGGCTGGACAAGGCCTACACAGCAGTGGAACGGGCCTACAGCGAGGGCGGCTACGCCGAGGCCCTGCAGCTGGCCACGGAGCTGCTGCCCCAGGTGCCCGCAGGCCACGAGGGCCTGCTCGATCACCGCCTGAACCTGCTGATCGGCCACATCCAGAGCTGGCTGGGCGAGCCAGCGGCGGCGGCCGCCGCCTACGCGCAGGTGCTGGCGACCTGTCCGGATCCCACCTACCGCGATATGGCCAGCCAGGGGCTGGCCCGCAGCGGCAGCGCCGAACCAACAACTGCGGCGGCGGCAGATCATGGGCTTGCAGACAGCAGCGATGGCCCTGCATCGAGCGCCGGCGGCGAGGAGCCGACCGACGTCAAGCTGGACCTGACGGCCAGCAGCAGCGACAGCCCGGCGGCAGGCCGATCGGTGGCAACCGGGTTTGCCACAACGACCGGCAACGCCACAAGCGCGGGAACACCGGTCGCCGCAACACCCTGGCTGCAGGAGTTGCCGGATTTCGAGCCGGAGCCTGAACCGATCGCTGTGGAACCAGAGCTGATCACGGCGATCACAGCAGCTGTTCCGGCCGCCGCCGCAACAGCCCTGGACGTGGCGGCGGCTCCGCGCCAGTTCAGCGATGAGGAATGGGCCGATCTGAACCGCTGCCTGCTGGTGGTCGACCTGAACGCCAACCTCAGCTGAGGCCAGCCTGCAAAGCCAGGAAGCGTCCGCAGCTCGATCAGCCTCGCTGCCAGCGCAGCTGGCGGCTGGACCGGGCGAGGTGGGCCGCGTCGGCCACGATCGTGCGCGGTCTGCCGCCTTGGCCGCGATCAACTTCAGCCCGGCCGCTCGGCTTCCTGGCCGTCGCTCAGCCCGCAGCGGCGGCGGAACGGCGCCGACGGGTGCGGCCGGCAATCTCCGGCTCGGGAGCAGGGGCCACCGTCGGTGCAGCGGCCGCTGCCGGCACGGCAGGAGTGGCGGTGGCAGCAGCGGCCGGTGTGGCAGCGACAGCCGCCAGTTCACGGCGAGGCTGGGGCGCCCGATCCCGTCCACCGGTGCGGACGGTGCGGGGAGCAGGGCGGCTGTCGGGTTCGGCATCGGCACGACCCTTGTAAGCGGGTGTGCCACCGGGGGCGGGCTGCACCAGACAGATGATCAGCGGCTCCACCTGGAGCTCACGGCGCAGACGACGCTGCAGACCGATTTCGATCTCGCGCTGCACGCCCATCCAGTCAACGTCAGGAGCCTTGCCGCCGCTGTTGCGCGACAGCTGCTGCCAACGGTTCTCCAGCACCCAGGTGATCTCACGCTCGGCCCAGAGGCTGAGCTTGCGCGGATCAGCAGCGGTGACAACTCCACGCAGATTCACCCGCGGCGGGGCAGCCATCACACCATCGGTGCTGATCACCGCCAACAGGGTGATCACGCCGTCCTCAGCCAGCTGCTGGCGCTCCTTGAGCACACGCGCATCAACGATGCCGTTGCGGGAGGCATCGAGCAACTCGATGCCGGCCTTGACGGGTTCACCCTTGCTGATCGAATCAGCGGTGAGCTCCACCACGTCACCGTTATCGATGATCAGGATGTTCTCGGAAGGCACACCCATCGACTGAGCGGTCTTGCTGTGGCAGACAAGCATGCGGTGCTCACCGTGCACAGGAACGAAGAACCTGGGCTTGGTGAGAGCCAGCATCAGCTTCTGGTCTTCCTGGCTGCCATGGCCGGACACGTGAATGCCCTCGCCCTTGCCGTAGACCACCTTGGCACCGAGCATCATCAGCCGGTCAATGGTGTTCACCACCGAAATGGTGTTGCCGGGAATGGGGCTGGCGGAGAAGATAATCGTGTCGCTGGTCTTCACCTGCACCTGGGGATGTTCACCCCTGGAGATGCGGCTCAGGGCCGCCAGCGGCTCACCCTGGCTGCCAGTCATCAGCAGCAGGGTTTCACGATCAGGCAGGTCGCGGATCTGCTTGATCGGCACAAATAGATCATCAGGGCAGCGCATGTAGCCCAGCTCACGCGCCTTGGCAATCACATTCAGCATCGAGCGGCCCAGCAGGCCCACCTTGCGGCCATGTTTCAGCGCCAGCTCGAGAATCATCGCCACTCGGTGGGTGGAGCTGGCAAAGGTGGTGAGGATCACGCGCCCCTCAGCCTGGGCGATGTGGCGATCGAGGTTGGGGAACACGGCCCGCTCGGGCGGGGTGAAACCGGGCAGCTCGGCGTTGGTGGAATCGGAGAACAGGCACAGCACGCCCTGCTCGCCGTAGTGCGCCATGCGCTGGATGTCGAAGGTCTCACCATCGACAGGGGTGTGGTCGAACTTGAAATCGCCGGTGAAGATCACTACACCCTCAGGGGTGGTGATCGCCAGGGAGAAGCTGTCAGCGATCGAGTGGGTGTTGCGGATGAACTCCACCGAGAAGTGCTGACCCACCTTCACGACATCACGCGGTCGCACGGTCTGCAGCGTGGTGCGATCGGTAACGCCGGCCTCCTCCATCTTGCCGGTGAGCATCGACAGGGCAAGTCGTGGCCCATAAATCACCGGAATATTGAAGTTCTTGAGGTGGTGCGAAATGCCACCAATGTGATCTTCGTGACCATGGGTCACGATCATGCCGCGGATGCGCTTCTGGTTCTCGCGCAGATAGCTGGTGTCCGGCATCACCACATTGACGCCGTGCATACCATCACTGGGGAAGGCCAGGCCGGCATCCACCAGCATGATGTCATCGCCGTACTCGAACACACAGGTGTTCTTACCGATCTCATGCAGACCGCCGAGCGGAATCACACGCAGGCAGGGTTTGCGGGGAGCGCCGTTGCCGTTGGCGCCATTGCGGCTGTTGATTTGACCAGACATTCAGAAAGGGGTGCCGGCAACGCCGGCCAGAGAACAGAACGATGTGGCTGAAACGGAGCACCGACCGCCGGTCGCGGCGGGCGATGGGCCTTGGCGTCAGGTGGGACGCAGGGCTGCAAGCACGGAGGTGAGGCGGTCGCGCACGTCGCTGGAGGCGGAGACAAGGGGAAGACGGGGGGCACCCACAGGCCAGCCGCTCAGCTCAAGCGCCGCTTTGACCGGGATGGGATTGGTGGTGCAGAACAGGGCCCGGCACAGGGGCAGCAGCTGCTCGTGCAGAGCCAGGGCACTGGCGTGATCGCCGGCCAGGAAGGCCTGCACCATCGCCTGGATCTGATCGCCCGCCAGGTGGCTGGCCACGCTCACCACACCGACGGCACCCACCGCCAGCATCGGCAGGGTGAGGGCGTCGTCGCCGCTGTAGATCGCCAGGCGCTCGCCGCAAAGACCCCGCAGGGCACTCACCTCTTCGGTGGTGCCACTGGCGGCCTTGAAGCTCACCACATTGGGCAGATCCATCAGCCGGGCCGTGGTTTCGGGGCTGAGGCTGCAGCCGGTGCGGCCGGGGATGTTGTAAAGCATCAGCGGCAGCTGCGGTGCCGCCGCCGCCACGGCGCGGAAATGGGCTTCAAGACCCTCCTGGGGCGGCTTGTTGTAATACGGCACCACCACCAGGGCGCCATCAGCGCCGAGAGCGGCGGCTTCACCGATCGCTTCCACCGCCTCGGCGGTGCAATTGCTGCCGGTGCCGGCCAACAGCCGGGCGCGATCGCCCACGGCCGCCTTCACGGCGGTGAACAGCTGGTGCTGCTCCTGCCAGCTGAGGGTGGGCGACTCACCGGTGGTGCCGCATAGCACCAGGCCATCGGAGCCATGGTTCACCAGGTGGGTGGCCAGTCGGGCCGCCAGCTCCAGATCGACGCTGCCATCGGCGGCGAAGGGGGTCACCATCGCAGTGACGACCCGACCGAAGGGGGCAGGGGACGGGCGGCCGGGGGTAAGCGGAGGCGCAGCGTTGACCATCGGCGTCAGGCGGCGGCTGCGGCGGTGGCGGCCGCAGCCTCGGCGGCGGCGGGATCGAGCAGGAGTTCCGCGATCTGAATCGCGTTGAGGGCGGCGCCCTTACGGATCTGATCGCCGCAGAGCCAGATCTCCAGGGCGTTGGGTTCGCTCAGGTCCTGGCGGATGCGGCCCACGGCCACCGGATCCCGACCGGTCACGTCGGTGGGCATCGGGAAGCGGTTGGCCTTGAAGTCCTCGATCAGCTCGACGCCGGGGGCCGCCGCCAGCAGCTGCCGGGCCTCATCCACCGGAAACGGCTCGGTGAATTCAATGTTCAGAGCTTCGGAGTGGGCGCGGAGCACCGGCACGCGCACGCAGGTGGCCGAGACGCGCAGCTCGGGCAGACCCATGATCTTGCGGGTTTCGTGCAGCATCTTCAGCTCTTCTTCGCAGTAGCTGTTCGGCTGCAGCGGCGAGTTGTGCAGGAAGAGGTTGAAGGCCAGGGAGTAGGGCAGCACGCTGCTCTCCGGGTTGCCGCCAGCAAGCACGGTGCGGCTGAGCTCGCGCAGTTCCTCCATGGCACGGGCACCGGCACCGCTGGCCGACTGATAGGTGCTCACCACCACGCGGCGCAGGGGCCGGCGGGCCGCCAGCGGCGCCAGGGCCAGCGTCATCAGGATCGTGGTGCAGTTGGGGTTGGCGATCACGCCGTTGTGCTGGAAGGCAGCCCGGGGATTCACCTCCGGCACCACCAGCGGCACATCAGCATCCATGCGAAAGGCGCTGGAGTTATCGATCACCACCGCACCGGCGGCGGCGGCCACCGGTGCCCACTGCCGCGACACCGAGCCACCGGCGGAGGCCAGCACCACATCCACACCGGTGAACGCCTCAGCGCTCACCGGCTGAATCGTCAGGGTCTGCCCGTTCCAGCTGAGGGTCTGACCGGCGGAGCGAGGCGAAGCCAGCAGGGTGAGCTGACCCACCGGGAAGCGCCGCTCCTGCAGCAGGGCCAACAGCTCCTGGCCGACGGCGCCGGTGGCTCCAAGCACAGCCACATGCAAGGGGCGCTGGGGCAGGGAGCGGGGGGTGCTGGCAGGACTGGTCAACGCAGACAACGGAAACGGAAAACTGTGGGGGACGCCGCGAGTCAGCCCTGGACCTGAGAGCGACGGCGGAAGGCTGACTGAGAAATCCGGCCCCTCTGGGGCGGCCTCAATCAGAACCTGACCTCGCGAAATCGACCTCGGCTTGGAGCCGGTGCGGATTGGTGCGGAGGAGGACTGGCCTGACCTGTGTCGGCAGCGAAAGGCGCGGATCGAGAGCCTGGGCGGAGTGGTGAGGCGTTGTGTGGAGATGCGCCTGCTCAGTGGCGTCCGAAATCCAATCTGGATTGCGGACGCGCGTTGTTCAGGTCGCTTGTTCTTGTCGTGAACAATACGCCGCCACGCCTGTCCTGACCAGGGGGCGACGGGGACTGTCACGGGCCAGTTCCTAGGATCGCGGGCTGCCCTGCCGAATCGGTTCGGCCATACCAGCCCTTCAGCCCTGCCATGAGTCCTGCCGCCAGCACCGCCGACAAGCCCAGTGCCAACGCCTCCACCAGCACAAGCGGTGGCGCTGAGCTGAAGCTGAGCACCAGCCCTCGCCCTGGCAGCCGCCTGGCGGTGGAGATCGCCGTGCCGGGCGATCGCACCCGCACTTGCCACGAGCAGGCGGTGGAGAAGCTCAGCCGCACCATCAAGCTGCCCGGCTTCCGCAAGGGCAAGGTTCCCCGGGCTGTGCTGGTGCAGCAGATCGGCGCGCTGCGGATCCGCGCCACCGCCCTGGAAGATCTGGTGGACGGCGTGTTCCGCGATGCCCTGCGCCAGGCCGAGATTCCGGCCATCGGGCAGCCGAGCCTTGAAGGCGGCTTTGAAGCCCTGCTGGAGCGCTTTGAGCCCGGCCAGGACCTGAGCCTGACCCTGGAAATGGACGTGGAGCCCACCCCGAGCCTCAAGGCCACCAAGGGGCTGAAGGCCGAGGCGGAGCGCGTCAGCTTCGATCCCGCCCGCGTCGATGAGCTGATCGAGCAGTCCCGCCGCCAGATGGCCACGCTCGTCCCAGTGGAGGAGCGCGCCGCCGCCAGCGGTGATGTTGCCGTGATCAGCTTTGCCGGCACCTATGTCGACACCGGTGAGGCGATCGCGGGCGGCAGCGCCGAGGCGATGGAGGTGGAGCTGGAAGATGGCCGCATGATCCCCGGCTTCGTCGAGGGAATCATCGGCATGAAGCCCGGCGACAGCAAAACCGTGGACTGCCAGTTCCCGGAGGAGTATCCCCAGGAGGATGCGGCCGGTCGCAAGGCCAGCTTCGAGATCAGCCTCAGCGAACTGAAGACCCGCGAGCTGCCCGCGCTCGACGACAGCTTCGCCCAGCAGGCGAGCGATAAACAGACCCTGGCCGAACTGCGCGCCGACCTGGAAGAGCGCCTCAAGCAGGACGCTGAACGCCGCGACCGCTCCAATCGCCACGACGCGCTGCTGGCGGCGCTGGTGGAGCAGTTGGAGGTGGACCTGCCGGAAAGCCTGGTGCAGCAGGAGATCGTTTCCCTGCTGGAGCAGACCGCCGGCCAGCTCGCCCAGCAGGGCATGGACGTGAAGAAGCTGTTCACCCCACAGCTGATCCAGAGCCTGCGCGAAACCTCCCGGCCCGAAGCCGAACAGCGCCTGAAGCGCAGCCTTGCCCTCAAGGCCCTGGCCAGCGCTGAAGCGATCAGCCTTGAAGCGGCCGAGATCGAGGCCAAGGTGAAGGAACTGAGCCGCGGCTTCAGCGACAGCTCCCGCATCGATCCCGAGCGCCTGCGCCAGGCGGTGCAGGAGGACCTGATGCGCGAGAAGCTGCTGGACTGGCTGGAAAGCAACAGCACCATCACCGACAAGGCTCCCGCCGCCGCGGTGGAGCCAGAGGCGGAAGCCGACGCCTGATGGCCCCAAGGGTGGGAGCGGGACGGTGCTCAGCACCACCGGACCCACCCGATCCCCATAGATTGGCCGGACTGCTCCCGCTCCGGCCGCGTGATCAACGCCAGCACCCCCCACCCGATCCAGAACCGCTGGCTGGGCCAACGGCCGGAGGCCACAATCGCCAGCCCCGGCGTGCTGCCCACGGTGGTGGAGCAATCCGGCCGCGGCGAACGCGCCTTCGACATTTACTCGCGACTGCTGCGCGAGCGGATCATCTTTCTCGGCACCGGCATCGATGACCAGGTGGCGGATGCCCTGGTGGCCCAACTGCTGTTTCTTGAAGCCGAGGATCCCGAGAAGGACATCCAGATCTACATCAATTCACCTGGCGGCTCCGTGACCGCCGGGCTGGCGATCTACGACACCATGCAGCAGGTGGCGCCCGATGTGGTGACGATCTGCTACGGCCTGGCGGCCTCGATGGGCGCCTTCCTGCTGTCGGGCGGCACCAAGGGCAAGCGTCTGGCTCTGCCGAACGCGCGGATCATGATTCACCAGCCGCTCGGTGGTGCTCAGGGCCAGGCCGTGGACATCGAGATCCAGGCCCGGGAGATCCTGTTCCTCAAGGACACCCTCAATGGCCTGATGGCCGAGCACACCGGCCAGCCGCTCGACAAGATCGCCGAAGACACCGACCGCGACTACTTCCTTTCACCAGCGGAAGCGG